>Ga0065721_10005572_pt1 | contig 13501 bp, 3 predicted proteins | sample Mesricmetagenome_FD_59108 | JGI IMG/M metagenome (GOLD analysis project Ga0065721, IMG submission 59108) | Mesophilic microbial community from rice straw/compost enrichment Sample: eDNA_1 v2 (version 2) | ecosystem: Engineered > Solid waste > Grass > Composting > Bioreactor | place: USA: Davis... | reverse complement strand
GCCGACCAGCTTCTGCGCGCGGCGCAGCAGGATCGGGATCGGGCTCGACGGTTCCTGGCGCGCGTAGTACTCGCAGATCTCGTCCAGGCGCCTGACCACGTCGGCCGGGCTGGAGATGCGCCCCGGCGCGCCGGCCACGCGGCCGCCACCACCGCCCTCGCCTTCCGCGCCCTCTTCCTCCGTACCGGCCTCGCCGGCGCCGGTGCGCGCGTTCCACTGCGCCTGCAGGAAGCGGTCCAGCTCGTACAGGTCGGTGATCAGCGGGCGCAGTTCCGGCGCACGCGAGGACAGGCGTTCGGTGAGCTGCGTGTCGATCGAGCGCGCGTGTTCCAGCGCCGCATGCACCGCCCCGGCGTTCTCGCCCAGCAGTTCCTCCGGGCAGTCGAGGCAGCAGGCCTCGATCTCGCTGGTGGCCGGCACCGGTTCGCCTTCGGGCACCTTGAGGTTGCCGCTGGCCGCGCGCAGGTCGCGCAGCGAGAACGCGCCCAGCCGCGGCGAGCGCACGAACGGGGTAAGGCGCAGGAAGCGCAGTGCCGCCTGCACGTCGGCCAGCGGCATCAGCGCGTTGACCCGCGCGGTCGGGTCGTCGTCGTCCTCGGCGTCCAGCTGCGGGTGCACGCTGTCCCACAGCTGCGCGAGCATAGCATCGACCAGCGCCAGGCCGTCGCGCCAGCCCGGCAGGCCGCGCGTGCGCAGCCACGCCGTGCACAGGATCACGGCCACGCGCAGGTCGCGCGTGCGCTCGAACAGCGCCACCGCGGACGGCACCACCCGTTCCCAGTCGGGCTCGTCCTCCTCGGCGTCCTCGCTGCCGACCATGCGTTCGCCGCGCGAGGCCACCGCGCGCTCCAGCGCCATGAACTCCGCGTCGTACTCAAGGTCCGGACCGGACGGGGCCTCCCCGTCCAGCGGTGCGACCAGTGCCTCGATGTCCACTTCGCTGCCCATGCAGTTCTCCGGTCAGTGCGGGGTGCCGCGTTTACAGCGCTTCGGCGCAGCCGGCGTCCGGGAAGTCCGGATCGCACTCGGGCTGCTGGTCGTCGGGCAGGCGGATGCCCGGCTCGACCAGGCCGTAGCCGCGGTAGTTGGAGGCGTCGGCGCCCAGGTCCACGTAGGCCACTTGGCGATTGCTGGAGCTCTGAGCACGGCCGGCCCACAGCGAGGTCGGCAGGTTCACCGCCTGGCCGAGCACCGGCAGCAGCCCGCCGTCGGGACGCAGCGCGTGGAAGTACGCCGGGCTGCGGCCCAGCGAGACCACTTCCTGCGGCTCCAGGCCGATGACGTAGATCGGCGCGCTGGACAGGCCGATACCGCCGGTGGCCGCCCAGCGTCCGACGCCGTTGTACAGGCGCTCCGTGCCCACCTGGCGCAGGTCGCCGTCGACCTCGATGTAGAAGGCCGCGGTGCCGGCGTCGATGGTGAAGTTGCTGCCGTTGAGCGAGACCAGGGTCAGCGAGCGGCCGTTGGTCATGCTGAAGCCGGCCCTGGCCACGAAGTCGCCGATCTGTTCGACCTGGTTGTCGACGAAGGCACCTTCGCCGCCAAGCGCGACCACGCCACCGGCGCGACCGCTGAGGCTGCGCGCGGCGAGCTGGCCGTCGCTGCCCTGGCCGATGCCGCCGGCCACTTCCAGGCGCAGGTTCTCCGCGGCCAGGCGGCCGTCGACCTGCAGGTCGCCGGAGGTCACCTGGACCAGCGCCTGCGGGCCGGCTTCCACCGGGCCGGTGATGCGCAGCGACTGCGCGTTGGCCAGCTGCAGGCCGCGTGCGCTGAACCCACCGACCGCATCGATCAGGTTGGCGCCGGACAGCCGCGCGTTGCCGGCGATGCTGCCGGTCAGCTCCGGCGTGGCGATGCGCCCGCTGTCCTGGACCACATCGGCGCCGCTCTGCAGGTGCAGCGAGGTGGACGCGTCCACGTCTCCACCGAGGGTGATGCCATTGCCGCCGACCAGGGTGACCTCGCCGCCGGCCAGCGGCGCGCCCGTCACCAGGCGGCCGCCGTTCGCTGCGAGGTACAGGGCGCCCGTGCCAGTATCGATCGCGCCCGCGGGCAGGGTCAGCCCGCCGCCGGCGACCACGCGCACGTCGGCGTCCTGGCCGGAGTGCAGCCGCGAGATCGCCAGGTCGTTGGCGTCGACGATCGAGATGGCCCCGCCGCGCAGTTCCACCGCGCCGCGGAAGTCGTTGCCGGCGTTGTCCAGCACCACGTCGCCGGTGCCGGCGTCGAAGTAGGCGTTGCCACCGACGCGGAAGGCGCCGTTCTGGCCGATGCCGGCGGAGGTCGCGGCCAAGGCCATGCTGCCGGCCGCGTCGGTCAGGACGATGGACAGGTCGCCGGACACATCGATCGTCGAGGCCGCGGCGAAGCTGCCCGCCTCCACGTCCAGGCCTGCCAGTGCCGTGCCGGCACCCACCGCACCGCCGAACTGCACCGCGCCATCGGCGTCCACGCCGAGCCGGTGCGCGCCGTCGACCGTGGAGGCGAAGTCGACCGAACCGCCCGCTTCCAGGTCGACGTCGGTGGCCAGTACCACGGCACCGTCGTACACCTGGTCGCCAAGGGTGGTGACGTCGTCATGCAGGCCGATGGTGGCGGCGCGCGCCTGCAGGTTGCCGGCGTCGACGCTGCCCAACGCCAGCGTGCCGGCACTCGCGATCGCCACCGCGCCGCCGGCCAGGTTCACCCGGCCACCGAACGCATTGCCGTCGTCGTCCAGGGTGATGTCGCCGCTGCCGGCGTCGATCGAGCTGGTGCCGCCGACCGCCAGTGCGCCGCCCTGGGTCACCGCACCGTTGGCGGTGGTCGCCACCAGCGCGCCGGCGATGCGGCCGCTGCCCAGGTCCAGGTTGCCGCCGCTGCTGGCCGCCAGGCTGCCCACGGCGAGCGTGCCCAGTACCAGGTCGTTGGCGTCGGCGATGGTGGTGTCGCCGCCGCGCAGGTCGACCAGGCCGGCGAAGTCGTTGCCGGCGTTGCCGAGATCGATGCGGCCGCTGCCGGCATCGAAGCGGGCGTCGCCGCCGACGCGGAACGCGCCGGACTGGGCGATGTCGCCGGCGTGGACGGTCACGTCCATGTCGCCGGCCACGTCGATGGTCGAGGCCGCGTCGAAGCTGCCCGCATCCACGTCCAGCGACGCCAGCGCCTCGTTCGCGCCGACCGCGCCGCGGAACTCCACCGCGCCGCCGGCCTCGACCGACAGGCGGTGCGCGCCATCCACGGTGGAACCGAAGGCGACGTCGCCACCGGCACTGACGTACACGTCCGACTCCAGCACCAGCGCGCCGTCGTACTCCTGGTTGCCGGTGGTGTCGACGTCCTGCTCCAGCTCGACGCGGTTGCCGCGCGCGTAGAGGCTGTGCACGTCCACCTCGCCCAGCACCAGCGTGTTGGCGTCGGCGATCCGCGCCACGCCGCCGCGCAGGTTCACCGGCCCGACGAAGTCGTTGCCGGCGTTGTCCAGGGTGATGGCGCCGCTGCCGGCGTCGATGGTGCTCACGCCGCCAACGAACAGCGGGCCGGCCTGGGTGATGCCGCCGCTGGCGCTGGTCACCTCCAGCGTGCCGGCGATCGAGCCGGTGCCCAGCGACAGCGCGCCGCCGGCGCTGGCCGACAGGCCGCCCAGGTCGAGCGTGCCCAGGACCAGGCCGTTGGCGTCGACGATCGTCGCCACGCCGCCGGCGAGGCTTACCGCACCGCCGAAATCGTTGCCGGCATTGTCCAGCGTGATCGCGCCTGCACCTGCGTCGATGTCGCTGGTGCCGCCGACCTTCAGCGCACCGGACTGGGTGATGGCGCCGCCACTGGTGCTGGCCACCAGGTTGCCGCTGATCGTGCTGGTGCCCAGGTCCAGGCCAGTGTTGCCATGCGCGTCGAGGCTGGCGGCGTTCACCGTGCCCAGCGCCAGGGTGTTGGCATCGGCGATCGCGACCGCGCCACCCTGCAGGTTCACCACACCGGTGAAGTCGTTGCCGGCATTGTCGAGGGTGATGGCGTTGCTGCCTGCGTCGACCGTGCTGGTTCCGCCGACGCTGATCGCGCCGGTCTGGGTGACCACGCCGCCGCTGCTGACCGTCAGGTTGCCGGTCACGTTGCCGCCACCCAGTTCCAGGGCGCCGCCGCTGCGCGCGTCCAGACTGCCGACGCTGCCTGCGGCCAGTCGCAGCGCATTGGCGTCGGCGATGACCACCGCGCCACCGCGCAGCTCCACCGGCCCGACGAAGTCGTTGCCGGCGTTGTCCAGGGTGATGGAGGCGGCACCGGCATCGACCAGGCTCGCGCCACCGACGTACAGTGGCCCGGACTGGGTGATGCCGCCGATGCTGCTGCGCGCAGCCAGGTCGCCGGCGATCGTGCCGCTGCCCAGCGACAGTGCGCCACCGGCAGTGGCCGACAGGCTGGCCAGGTCGAGCGTGCCCAGCACCAGGCCGTTGGCGTCGACGATGGTCGCCACGCCGCCGTCCAGGTTCACCACGCCGGCGAAGTCGTTGCCGGCGTTGTCCAGGGTGATGGAGCCGCTGCCCGCCTGCAGGGTCACCGTGCCGCCCACGGACAGCGCGCCGTCCTGGGTGATCGCGTTGTTGGCCGTGGTCGCGCTGAGCGCACCGGCAACCGAACCATGGCCGAGGTCCAGGGCGCCGCCGCTGCTGGCCACGAGGCTGTTGACCGCCAGCGTGCCCAGGTCCAGTGCATTCGCGTCGGCGATCGACACCGCGTTTCCGCGCAGGTCGACCGGACCGGCGAAGTCGTTGCCGGCATTGGCCAGGGTGATGTTGCCGCTGCCCGCATCGAAGCTGGCATTGCCGCCGACGCGGAACGCGCCGGACTGGGTGATGTTGCCGGCGTCGACGGTCACGTCCATGTCGCCGGACACGACGACGGTGGAGGCCGCGTTGAAACCGCCGGCGTCCACGGACAGCCCGGCCAGCGCCGTGGTCGCGCCCACCGCGCCGCCGAAGTCCACCGCGCCGCCGGCCTGCACCGTCAGCTGGTGCGCCCCGTCCACCGTGGAATCGAAGGCCACGTTGCCGCCCGCGGTAAGGGTCACGTCGTCGCGCAGCTGCAGGGCGCCGTCGTATTCCTGGTCGCCGCTGGTGTCCACGTCGCTGCCCAGGCCGATGGTCGCGGCCTTCGCGTACAGGCTGGCCACCTCGACCGTGCCCAGCTCCAGCGTGTTGGCGTCGACGATCGCCGCGGCGCCGCCACGCAGGTCGACGGTACCGGCGAAGTCGTTGCCGGCATTGGTCAGGGCGATGTTGCCGTCGCCCGCGTCGAAGCTGGCATCGCCGCCGACGCGGAACGCGCCGGACTGGGTGATGTTGCCGGCAGCGACCGTCACCGCAAGGTCGCCGGACACGTCGATGCTGGAGGCACTGAAGCTGCCGGCGTCCACGTCCAGTCCCGCCAGCGCCGTGGTCGAACCGACCGCGCCGCCGAAGTCCACGGCGCCGCCGGCCTGCACGCTGAGCTGGTGCGCACCGTCCACCGTCGCGTCGAAGGCGACGTTGCCGCCGGCGGACACGGTGACATCCGCACCCAGCACCACCGCGCCGTCGTACTCCTGGTCGCCGCTGGTGCTGACGTCGTTGTCCAGGCCGATGGTCGCGGCGCGCGCATACAGGCTGGCCGCCTGCACCAGGCCCAGGTCGAGCACGTTGGCGTCGGCGATCAGCACCGCATTGCCGCTCAGGTCGACCGTACCGGTGAAATCGTTGCCGCCGTTGAGCAGGACGATGTTGCCGGCGCCGGCGTCGAAGCTGGCGTTGCCGCCGACCCGGAACGCGCCGGCCTGGGTGATGTTGCCCGAGGCCACGGTCACCGCCAGGTCGCCGGCCACGTCGATGCTGGAGGCCGCGCTGAAGGTGCCGGCATCCACATCGAGCCCGCCAAGGGGCGTGGTCGAACCCACCGCGCCGCCGAAGGTGGCGGCGCCGCCGGCCTCGACCGAGAGCTGGTGCGGGCCATCCACAGTGGAGTTGAAGCCGATGTCGCCGCCTGCGCTGAGGGCCACGTCCGCGCCGAGCTGCACCGCACCGTCGTAGAGCTGGTTGCCGGTGGTATCCACGTCGCTGGACAGGCCGATACCGGCCGCCCTCGCGTACAGACTGGACGCCTCGATGTCGCCAAGCGCCAGGTGGTTGGCGTCGGTGACCGCTACCGCGCCACCGCGCAGGTCCACGGTACCGGCAAAGTCGTTGCCGGCGTTGGTCAGGTCGATGGCAGACGCGCCGGCATCGATGGCGCTGGCGCCACCGACCTGCAACGCTCCAGCCTGGGTGATGCCACCGCTGCTGCTGGTCGCGTCCAGATCGCCGGCGATCACGCCGCTGCCCAGCGACAGCGCGCCACCGCTGACGACGTCCAGGCTGGCCACGTCCAGCGTGCCCAGGGTCAGGGCATTGGCGTCGCGCACGCGCGCGGCGCCACCCTGCAGGTTCACCGTCCCGGCGAAGTCGTTGCCGGCGTTGTCGAGGGTGATGCTGCCGCCACCGCTGTCGATGCTGGTGCTGCCCTGCACGCCCAGCGCGGCGCCCTGCGAGACGTCGCCGCCGCCACTGCTGGCGACGAGGTTGCCGGTGACGGTGCCGCCGCCCAGCCCCAGCGCGCCGTTGCTGGTCACGGACAGGTTGCCGGCGGCGACCGAACCCAGCGCCAGGGCGTTGCGGTCCTGCACGGTGACGTTGGCACCGGCCAGGTCGACGGTGCCGGCGAAGTCGTTGTCGGCATTGGACAGCTCGATGTCGCCGGTACCCGCGTCGAAGCTGGCATTGCCGCCGACGTGGAAGGCACCGCCCTGGCTGATGCCGCCAGTGGCCACCGTGACCGCCAGGTCGCCGCTGACCGCGATACCGGAGGCGGCGTGGAACGAGCCCGCGTCGACCTCCAGGCGGTCGAGCGCCGTGGTACCCCCCACCGCATCGCCGAAATCCACCGCGCCGCCGGCGTGCACCGCCAGGCCGTGCGCACCGTCGACCGTCGAACCGAAGGCGACGTTGCCGCCGGCGGTCAGCGCCACGTCGACACCCAGCACCACCGCGCCGTCGTACTCCTGGTCCCCGGTGGTATCCACGTCGTTGGACAGGCCGATGGTGGCGGCGCCGGCGTAGAGGCTCGCCGCATCGACGGCACCCAGGGTCAGCGTGTTGGCGTCGGCGATCGACACTGCATTGCCGCGCAGGTCGACCGTACCGGCGAAGTCGTTGCCGGCATGGACCAGGCTGATGTTCCCGGTACCGGCATCGAAACCCGCGTTGCCGCCGACGCGGAACGCACCCGACTGGGCGATGCCGCCAGCAGTGACCGCCACGCCCAGGTTGCCGCCCACATCGATGGTCGAGGCCGCGCTGAAGCTGCCCGCATGCACGTCCAGCCCGGCCAGCGCGGCGTTCGAACCCACCGCGCCACCGAAGTCCACCGCGCCGCCGGCCTGCACCACCAGCTCGTGCGCACCATCGACCGTGGAACCGAAGCCGACGTTGCCGCCGGCGGTCAGGGCGACATCGGCACCCAGTTCCAGCGCGCCGTCGTACTGCTGGTCACCCGTGGTATCCACGTCGTTGGCCAGGTTGATGGTCGCGGCGCGTGCGTAGAGGCTGGCCGTGTCGACCACGTCGAGGTCCAGCGTATTGGCGTCGACGATCAGCACCGCGCCACCGCGCAGGCCCACCCGGCCGGAGAAGTCGTTGCCCGGGTTGGTCAGGATGATGTTGCCGTTGCCGGCGTCGAAGCTGGCATTGCCGCCGACGCGGAACGCGCCGACCTGGCCGATCCAGCCTGAGGTGACGGCCACGCCGAGGTCCCCGCTCACGTCGATGGTCGAGGCCGCGCTGAAACTGCCCGCATCCACCTCCAGGCCCGCCAGTGCCGTGGTCGAACCGACCGCACCGCCGAAGTGGACTGCGCCGCCAGCCTGCACCGTCAGCTCGTACGCGCCATCGACCGTGGAACCGAAGGCCACGTTGTCGCCAGCGGTCATCGCCACGTCCGCGCCGAGCTGCAGCGCGCCGTCGTACTGCTGGCCGCCGGCGGTGTCCACGTCGCGGGACAGCCCGATGGTGCTGCCCTTGGCGTACAGGCTGGAGACGTCGATGTTGCCCAGCGCCAGGCTGTTGGTGTCGACGATCGACACGGCATCGCCGCTGAGGTCCACCGCGCCGCCGAAGTCGTTGCCGGTGTTGGTCAGGGTGATGTTGCTGTTGCCGGCGTCGAGGCTGGTGGTGCCAGCCACGCGGACCGCGCCGGTCTGCTGGATGCCGCCGCTGGCGGCTTCCGCCTGCAGGTTGCCGCTGAGGTTCACGGTCCCGAAGTTCAGCGTCCCGCCCGTCGTCACCTCCAGGCTGTTCGCGGTGGCCGTGAGGGACAGGCTGTTGGCGTCGCTCAGGCGGACCAGGCCGTTGCCCGTGCTGGCGGATACCGTGCCGGCGAAATCGTTGGAGGTATTGTCCAGGACGATGCTGCCCGTCGACGTGATCTGCAGCGTACTGGTCCCACCCACCGACAGCGCTCCGGACTGGGTGATGTTTCCTCCGGACCCCGAAACCTGGGCACTGAGATTGCCGGCAACCGTGCCGCGCCCCAGCGAAAGCGTGCCGGCCTGGGTCTGCGCGGTCAGGCCGTGTACGGCGACATCACCCAGCGTCAGGCCGTCGGTTCCCATGATGGTCACCGCGCCACCCGCCAGGTTCACCGCACCGGAGAAGCGGTTCTGGAGACGGTTGAGAATGATGCTCTGGGTGCCCGCCTTGAGGTCGGACGTGCCTTGCACATAGATCGAGGGGCCGACTCCGGTCTGGGTGATCGAACCACCACCGCCGGTATCCAGGCTCAGGTTGCCATTGATGGTGACGAGTTCATTCAGCGTGATGTCGCCATTGGCGCGTACCGAAAGATCCAGCGACCTCCCGCCGGTGAAGCGGATATCGTCCACGTCGACGATCGTCGTCGAGCCGACGGTCGCGTTGACGGTGTTGAAGTCATTCCCGGCGTTGTCCAGCGTCACGCTGCCGTAGCCGCCAGCGCCGTCGTCTGTGCCGACGATGAAATCGGAGGTCAACGTCAGGGCGCCGCTCTGCGAGATATCGCCCCCGTTGGTATGCGCGCGCAAGCTCCTCAAGGAACCGGAACCGAGATTCAGCGCACCCATGGTGCGGAACGCGCCGTCACGGACGGACAGCGACCCCAGCACCAGCGCGTTCCTGTCGGTAATCGCGACATTCTGGGCCTGGATGTCGACCCTGTCGCGGAAGTCGTTGCCGCCGTTGGTGAGGGTGATGTTGCCGGAGGAGTTGAGCCAGCTCGTCCCCCCGACCTCGATGGCGCCGGACTGGACGATGTTGCCGGTGGCGGACGTCCAGAGGTCGCCATGGATCACGCCGGTGCCGAGCGAGAGGTTGCCCATGACCTGCGCGCTCAACACCCCCGCATCGACGTTGCCCAGGGTCAGGCCGTTGCCATCGACCAGCAGCGCGTGGCCGCCCACGTCGAGGTGGACGGTACCCCCGAAGTCGTTGCCGCCCCGGTTGAACGTGGCGTCGCCGGCGGTCTGGATCGAGGTCGTCCCGGAGACCGTGACCGTGCCCCCGGCGGAATCCTGCTCCAGGCTGTCCGCATCGACCTCGAGGGTGCCGGCCACCAGCGTGGCCCCCAGGTCGATGTGGTCCGAAGACGCCAGCGCGACCTGGCCATCGTCCGCATCGACGGTACCCGTCACCACCAGGTCGCCGCCGTTGGCGACCAGCGAGATGGTGCCGTCCGGGTTGGCGGCCAGGCCGCCGGCCTGCAGCGTGCCGCTGTTGTTGACCACCGTATCCAGCAGGCCATCGGCCAGCTCGCCGTGGAGGATGATCGTGCCGCCGGCGGCGAGGATGTCGCCGGCGTTCTCCACCACGACGCCCGATGCCGGCGCGGCCGACGCCGCGCCGGTGATGCGCACCACCGGCGTGCCGCCAGGCAGCAGCTCGACCTGCGCCGCGCCACCGGCCAGCAACGCGGCGATACCGTCGCCGACGTCGATGCTGCCGGCCGCGGCGTTGCGCGCCGAGCCGCCCAGCAGCACGACGTTGCCGCCACTGGACTGGATGCTGCCGTGGTTGATCACCTCGCCCGCGCCGCCCACGTTCCAGGTGAAGGTGTCATGCACGTAGCCGTCGGCGTCCTCCTCCATGAACAGGTCTTCGTCGTCGGGCGACAGGCTCGACGCGACCAGGGAGCCGACGTTCACCGTGGCTTCGTTGCCGAAGATGATGCCGTTGGGATTGATCAGGAAGATCGTGCCGGTCGCGGTGAGCGTGCCCATCACCTCGCTGGGCTTCACGTCCATGATCTGGTTGAGCGCGATGCCGCCGGCGACCTGGTTGAACGCCACCGTCGCGTCCTTGCCGATGTCGAAGGTGCCCCACTTCAACAGTGCGCGCGCACTGGCCTGGTTGATCGTCATCGTGTCGTCGACGATGCCGATGGTGGCGTCGCCGCCGACCACGGTGCCGCCGGTAGGCAGCTGCCCGGGGGCTACCTGTGCCAGTGCGGGCCAGGTCGCCAGCGCGACCGCCAGCGCGAGCAGCGAGCGGCGCGGCGCGGACGCCCCGCGACCGGATCCGGGCCCGCGCGCGGACGCCACTTCGGAGGCCACCTGCAGCAGGCCCAGGGCGCGGTTGAAGACGATGCGGTAGATGCGGTTCATCGCGATGTCACCTCAGAACGTCATGCCCAGGCGGGCCCAGGCCTGGAAATCGTCGCCGTCGGACGAGGCGCTGTTGCCGATCGCCTTGGCGCCGGCCAGCTCGAGCTCGAGTCCGTGGAAATGCGGCAGCCGGAACACCAGCCCGGCGCCGGCGCCGTTGTAGGTACGGCCGGGCTCGGCCGCCAGCGCGCCCTTGGCCGCGCGCACGCGGCCGTGGTCGACGAACACCTCGAAGCGCAGCACGTCGCGCCACGGGCGTCCGCCGAATGGCGAAGCGACCTCGCCGAAGCCGGGCGCGTCGACCTGGTACTCGAGCGAGGCCTGGTAACCCAGGTCGCCCAGCACCTCCGACACCGGCAGCGAGCGCACGCTGTCCGGGCCGCCCAGCGCGATCTGCTCCATCGGCACCAGCACGTCGCGGGTGTACTGGCCGTACACGCGTCCGTACAGGCGCTGGGTGGGCGTGAGGTACTGCATGCGTGCCAGGGCGACGCGCAGCAGGGTCCAGTCGGAGGTGCGCAGCGGCGTCACCAGGTCCGGATCCAGCGAGCGGTCGTTGATGGCGTGGCGCAGGTTGGCCTGCACCAGGTTGACGCCGCGCGTGCGCTGGTCGACGTGGCGCAGCACGAAGCCGGCGTCGACCACGTCGAAGGACTGGTCGGACAGCTGGAAGCCCAGCGCCTCCAGCTTCGAATGCTCGCGCACGAAACGCAGCGAGCCCTGCATCTGCAGCAGCGGCCGGTTGTGGAACTTCCAGTCCAGGCCCAGCTGCGCGACCTCGGTCGGGCCGGTCATTTCCAGCGCGGCGAACGGGCCGCTGCTGACTTCCATCTCGCTGCGCGTGTAGGCGGCCACCACCGCCAGCCCATCCACCGCCGGGACCGGTACGTTCCAGCCGAAGCTCGCGGCCGTGCTCTGCTCCGGATCCAGGCCGTGGACGTAGCCGACCGACACGCGGTCGCCCAGCCCCAGCGCGTTGCGCCAGGCCAGTTCGATGCCGGCGCGGTAGCGGCCGGTGAGCTCGGTGCCATGGTTGCTGGCGCCCAGCGAGACCGAGAACGGGCGTTCCTCTTCGGTCACGGTGACCAGCAGGTCGGTCTCGCCCTGCGCCTTGCCCGGCTGCAGCACGGCCGACGGGGTGACGCCCGGGATGTCGCGCATCGCCATCAGCGCCGCATCGACCTCGTCGCGGTGCAGGGCCTGGCCCTGCAGCGAGCGCGCCGGCCCGGCGATCGTGCTGCTGCGCACGCGCGAGTTGCCTTCGACGATCACCTCGCCCAGGCGGCCTTCCAGCACCTCGAAGGCGACCACGCCCTCCTCGATGCGCTGCACCGGCAGGTAGGCGGTGGCGACCACGAAGCCGGCGTCGCGGTAGGCGCGGGTCACGGCCTGGGCGACGTCCTGCAGCTGGTCGAAGCCGAGCGCGACGCGGTCGGCGCCGGCGGCCAGTTCGGCGAAGCGCGCATCGAGCAGGGCCTGCATCGACCCGGGGGTGATCCCCTGCTGCGGATGTTCGCCGACGCCGCTGATGCGGAAGGCGCGCACGTCCACGGTGGCCGTCGCGGCCGCCGCGCGTTCGCGCACCGGCGGCACCACCGCGGTCGTGTCGAGCGAGGGCGTATCCTGCGGCTGCAGCGCCTGCTCCGGGTTTTCGGGCTGCCAGCCGGCGCCGGCGTCCTGCGCCGCGGCCGGCGCCATGGCGGCGACCCAGCTGGCGGACAGGATGGCCAACAGGCTGCGCCGGAGCAGCCGCGCGCGATCGACACACCCGGGTGTGTTGGTGGACCTCATCAGATTTCCCCTTTGCTTCCCCATGCCAGCCACGCCATGGCCAGCATCGCACCGGCCGTCATAGCAGCGGCCAGCAACCATTTCCAGCGGGCGAACCCCGATGCCCCCGGGTCCGCCACGGTTNCCGCCTCGCGGGCCGGCGACGCGCGTCGCGCGGTCNCGCCGGCCACCAGCGGGTTGCGTTCGGTGACNTCGTCGCGCACGCGCAGCGAAGTGATGAGCGCGCGGCGGCGCTCGCGGTAGGCCTCGCGGCTGAGGCTGCCACCCTGGTAGGCGGCGCCCAGTGCCTGCAGTTCGGCATTGGCCTGGCTGTGGCGATCGTTCATTTCAGCTCCCGCAGGACCCGGAACCCGACGTCCGCCTGCGCCGCGCCGCTGTCGGCGCGGCGTTCGTCGACCGTGCAGTTGGACCACAGGCTGGAGAAGCTGCCGCCGTGCACCGCCAGTGCCCCGCCGCTGTCGCTCCATTCCCAGACGTTGCCGCTCATGTTGATCAGGCCCCACGGGTTGGCCGCGCGGCCACGCGCCGAGACCGGGCCGCCCTGGGAGTTGGCATCGGCCACCGGCGGGATGCAGTTGCTGTCCGGCGCCTGCCGCCAGTCGGCGGCGGCCTGCGCGGCGTGGCGCCACTCGGCCTCGGTGGGCAGGCGGTAGCGCCAGCCGCCGGTGGCGTGGATCAGCCAGCGCACGTAGCCGCGCGCCTGCGCCACCGGGATGCCGGTGGCCGGCAGCGTGCCGGCGGCTTCGGTCGGCACCGGCAGCGGTTTGCAGCGCCCGGTGGTGTTGCAGTAGACGTTGAACTCGTTGACCGTCACTTCCGCGCGCGACAGCGCGTACGGCTTGCCGCCGCCGAAGGCGGGCACCACCACCAGGGTCGGGCCGCGGCCGGCGCCGATGGCGTCGTAGCAGAAGCGGCCGCGCCCCGGCAGGCCGGGCACGCCGCAGGGATCGGGACCATCGGGCACCGGCGGCAGCACCTCGTCCGGATCGACCGGCGCGGCGGTGGCGGCGCCACGGGTCGAAGGCGTCGCGC
>Ga0065721_10006123_pt1 | contig 13504 bp, 13 predicted proteins | sample Mesricmetagenome_FD_59108 | JGI IMG/M metagenome (GOLD analysis project Ga0065721, IMG submission 59108) | Mesophilic microbial community from rice straw/compost enrichment Sample: eDNA_1 v2 (version 2) | ecosystem: Engineered > Solid waste > Grass > Composting > Bioreactor | place: USA: Davis... | reverse complement strand
TGGCGGCCTCGCCCCGGGTGGCCATCGACACCCCGGCCCTGTCGGGCTCGCTGTCGCTCCGCGGCGCGCGGATCGACGACCTCTACCTCGACCAGTACCGCCAGACCGTGGCCAAGGACGCCCCGGCGGTGGAGCTGCTGCGCCCCGAAGGCGCCCAGTATCCCTGGTTCGCCGAGATCGGCTGGGTCGGCCAGAACGTGCCGGGCCTGCCCAACGCCCAGACCGTCTGGACCCTGGCGGAGGGCACGAAGCTCGCGCCGGGCAAGCCGGTCGTCCTGACCTATTCCAACGGCCAGGGCCTGACGTTCACCCGCCGCATCGAGGTGGACGACCGCTACATGTTCAAGGTGACCGACACGGTCGCCAACACCACCGGCCAGCCGGTGACCCTCGCCCCCTACGGCACCGTCCAGCGCCAGGGCGTCCCCGCCGACCTCGGCAAGAACCAGATCGTCCACGAAGGCGCCATCGGCTGGCTCGACGGCAAGCTGCGCCAGGTCAAGTACGGCAAGTGGCAGAAGGAGGGCGGCGGCCCGGCCTACACCTCGCCCGACGGCTGGCTCGGCATCACGGACAAGTACTGGCTGGCGGCCCTGATCCCCGGCCAGGGCGAGCAGATCACCGGCCAGTTCCGCCGCACCGAGGCCCTGGGCCAGGTGGTGCTCGACGCCAACTTCGTGGGTCAGCCGCGCCTGATCGGCCCCGGCCAGCAGGTCACCCTGACCACCCACGTCTTCGCCGGCGCCAAGCAGGTTCCGGTGCTGCGCGCCTATGAGAAGGCGCTGAACATCAAGCACTTCGACAGCGCCGTGGACTGGGGGAACTTCTGGTTCCTGACCCGCCCGATCTTCCAGTTCCTGGAATTCATCCACCGCTACGTGGGCGCCTTCGGCCTCGCCATTCTGGCCCTGACGGTGGTGGTGCGCCTGATCTTCTTCCCGCTGGCGAACAAGCAGTACGAGTCGCTGACCAAGATGAAGAAGGTGCAGCCCCAGATGGAGGAGCTGCGCAAGCGCTACAAGGACGACCCGGCCAAGCAGCAGCAGGAGCTTCTGGCCCTGTACCAGCGCGAGAAGGTCAATCCGCTGGCCGGCTGTCTGCCGCTGCTGCTGCAGATCCCGGTCTTCTACGCCCTCTACAAGGTGCTGACGGTGACCATCGAGATGCGGCACGCGCCGTTCCTCGGCTTCATCAAGGACCTGTCGGCCCGCGACCCGACCACCGTCTGGAACCTGTTCGGCCTGATCCCCTGGAATCCGGCGACCCTGCCCCTGCTCGGCGGCTTCCTGGACGGCCCGCTGCACATCGGCGTGGTGGTGATCCTCTACGGCTTCACCATGTGGCTGACGACGGCCATGAGCCCCCCGGCGGGCGACCCGGTGCAGCAGAAGATCTTCCAGCTGATGCCGCTGATCTTCACCTTCATCATGGCGCCGTTCGCCGTGGGCCTGATCATCTACTGGACCTGGTCCAACGTGCTGACCATCCTCCAGCAGTACGTGATCATGCGCCGGTTCAAGGTGGACACGCCGATCGACCAGCTCCTGCGCCGGCTCTCCGGCGGGCGCGCCAAGAACGCGGGCTAGGGCATGACGGACGAAGCGGTCTTCACGCCCGAGGAGCTGGAGGCTGCCCGCGTCCTCTTCGCCCACCCGGTGCGTTTCCTGATGGGCGCGGCGTCCATCTCGGGCCTGCCCGAGGCGGACCTGCCCGAGGTGGCCTTCGCCGGCCGCTCCAATGTGGGCAAGAGCTCGCTGATCAACGCCGTCACCGGCCGCAAGGAGCTGGCCCGGGCGTCCAACGAGCCCGGCCGGACCCGGGAGGTGAACTTCTTCGTCGCCGACGAGAAGCTGCGCCTGGTGGACCTGCCCGGCTACGGCTGGGCCCGCGCCTCCAAGTCGGTGGCCCGCAAGTTCCAGAACCTCGGCCGCGACTACCTGCGGGGGCGGCCGAATCTGAAACGGGTCTATCTGCTGATCGACTCCCGCCACGGCCTGAAGGCGCCCGACGCCGAGGCCCTGGACGCCCTCGACCAGGCGGCGGTCTCGTACCAGATCGTCCTCACCAAGGCGGACAAGCTGAAGAAGGGCGAGATCGAGAAGGTCACGGCCGAAACCCTGCAGAAGGTCTCCAAGCGCCCGGCGGCCTTCCCGCGGGTGCTGGCCACCTCGTCCGAGAAGGGAACCGGCATCCCCGAGCTGCGGGCCGAGATCCTGGCCGCCTGTCACATCTAGGCGTCCCCAACGTCATGCCGCTAACTGCCTCCGGGAAACGCCGGAGGCCATGATGCTGAGCACCGACACCCGCACGATCTACGACGAGAACCTGAACGTCTTCCGCGACCAGGTCCGGAAGTTCTTCGAGCGCGAGCTCGTCCCCAACCTCGACCACTGGGAGGAAGAGGGCATCGTCGACCGCGCCTTCTGGCGCGCCTGCGGCGAGGCCGGCCTGCTCTGCCCCACCGTGCCGGAGGAGTACGGCGGCCTCGGCCTCGACTTCCGCTACAACGCCATCATCGACGAGGAGCTGGCCTATGCGGGCTCCTCGGCCGGCATCACCCTGCAGTCCGACATCGTGGCGGAATACATCGTCGCCTACGGCTCGGAGGAGCAGAAGCGCGCGTGGCTGCCGAAGATGGTCTCGGGCGAGGCCATCACCGCCATCGCCATGACTGAACCCGGCACCGGCTCGGACCTGCAGGGCGTGCGCACCACCGCCCGCAAGGACGGCGACCACTATGTGGTCAACGGCTCCAAGACCTACATCACCAACGGCCAGAACGCCGACCTCGTCATCGTGGTGGCCAAGACCAATCCCGACGCCGGCGCCAAAGGGATCTCGCTGATCCTGGTGGAAGCCGCCCGCGAAGGCTTCAAGCGCGGCCGCAACCTGGACAAGATCGGCCAGAACAGCGCCGACACCTCCGAGCTGTTCTTCGAGGACGTGCGCGTGCCGGCGACCAATCTGCTGGGCGAGGAGGGCAAGGGCTTCATCTATCTGATGAGCCAGCTGCCGCAGGAGCGCCTGGGCATCGCCGTCTCGGGCCAGGCCGGCGCCCAGCGCGCCTTCGACGAGGCGGCGAAGTTCACCAAGGAGCGCCGGGCCTTCGGCCAGCCGGTGTTCGAGTTCCAGAACACCCGCTTCACCATGGCCGGGCTGAAGGCCAAGCTGCAGGCGGGCTGGGCGCACCTCGACTGGTGCATCGCCCGCCACCTGGAAGGCAAGTTGACCGCCGCCGAGGCCTCGGCCGCCAAGCTGTTCCACACCGAGCTGCAATGGGAGGTCTGCGACGCCGCCCTCCAGCTGCACGGGGGGGCCGGCTACATGAACGAGTATCCCATCGCCCGCCTGTGGCGCGACGCCCGCGTCCAGCGCATCTATGGCGGGACCTCCGAGATCATGAAGGAGGTCGTGGCCCGGACCATCTGACGGGAGCGCCGACATGAGCCGGGGCCGTCGCCTGTTCCTCGCGGCCGCCTTGCTGGCGGCCCTGGCCGTCGGCCTCGCCTATGCGGCCTATCAGGTCAGCCGGGCCCGCTGTTTCGCCCTGGCCGCCCCCGCCGTCTGCCGGGTTGCGACCACCGAGCCGGTGGTCGCCCTGACCTTCGACGACGGCCCGACCCCGGCCGGCCTCGACGCCCTGCTGCCCGAGCTGGAGCGCCGGGGCGTCCGGGCGACCTTCTTCCTGGTCGGCGCCGAGGCGGCGGAGCGGCCCGACCTCGTCCGCCGACTGGTGGCCTCGGGTCACGAGGTGGGCAACCACAGCTGGAGCCATGTGCGGATGATCGGCCGCGGCCGCGGCTTCTACGACGCTGAAATCCACCGCACGAACCAAGCCCTTCGGGCGGCAGGCGCCGAGCCGGTGCTCTTCCGCCCGCCCGATGGCAAGAAGCTGCTGGGCCTGCCGCTGGCCCTGCGCCGGCACGACCTCAAGATGATCATGTGGACCGTGGAGGATCCGGCCACCCGCGATCCCGCAGCCTTCGCCCAGGCGGTGACCAGCCAGGTCAGGGGCGGCGACATCATCCTGCTGCATCCCATGTACGCCGATCCCACCGCCCGCCGGGCTCTGCCGATGATCCTCGGCGGCCTTGCGGCCAAGGGGCTGCGCCCGGTCACCGTCTCGGAGCTGCTGGCCAAGGCGGCCTAGGAGCGGACGCGCCATTCAAAATCGGCAGGCTGCGCCGCATCCGCGCATGGTCGGAGGCGTGACAGGGGGCGGCCTCTCCGCTATCGGGACGCCACGATTTTCAGCCACCAGTTTCGGGCGGAGCGCGCGGGTGACCGACACCACGGAAGGCCAAGGTTGGGCGACGGCGAAGACGCTGGCCGAGGCGCTGCCCTACATCCAGATCTATGACCGCGAGACGGTGGTCATCAAATACGGCGGCCACGCCATGGGCGAGGAAGAGGTGGCCAAGCTGTTCGCCGCCGACGCCGTGCTGCTGAAGATGTTGGGCCTGCATCCCGTGGTCGTCCACGGCGGAGGCCCGCAGATCTCGGCCTGGCTGTCCAAGGCCGGCGTCCAGAGCCATTTCGTCGACGGCCTGCGGGTCACCGACGAGGCGACCATGGAAGTGGCCGAGATGGTCCTCTCGGGCGCCATCAACAAGGAGATCGCCTCCTGGATCACCCAGGCCGGGGCCGAGGCCGACGTGCGCGGCGTGGGCCTGTCGGGCAAGGACGCCCGGCTGATCGTCGTCGACAAGGTCACCCGCACCAAGAAGGACCCCAACTCCGACGAGGAGCGTATCGTCGACCTGGGCTTCGTGGGCGAGCCCAAGCGGATCGACACCAAGATCATCAAGGCCCTGATCCACGCCGACGAGGACTACATCCCGGTGGTCGCCCCCATCGGCGTCTCGGAGACGGGCGAGACCTACAACATCAACGCCGACACCGTGGCGGGGGCCCTGGCCGGGGCGCTCAGCGCCAAGCGCATGCTGCTGCTCACCGACGTGGCGGGCGTGCTCGACCGCAACGGCGAGCTGATCCGCCAGATGACGGTCGCCGAGGCCCGCCAGGCCATCGCCGACGGCGTCGCCACCGGCGGCATGATCCCCAAGCTGGAGACCGCCATCCACGCCGTGGAATCCGGCGTCGAGGCCGTGGTCATCCTGGACGGGCGCCGCCCCCACGCCATGCTGGTGGAGCTGTTCACCGAGCACGGGGCGGGGACGCTGATTTGCCGGTAGACCTCACCCACGTCGACACCTGGCTGTTCGACCTGGACAACACCCTCTACCCGGCCGACTGCGGCTTCATGGCCGCCATGGTCGATCGGATGACCGACTTCGTGCAGAAGGTCACGGGCCTGCCCCGCGACGAGGCCTTCCGGCTGCAGAAGGCCTACCTCGCCGAGCACGGCCTGACCCTGAAGGGGATGATGATCCACCACGGGGTCGATCCGGCCGAGTTCCATGCCATCTTCCACGACCTGTCGCTGGAGTGCCTGGCCCACGATCCCGAGCTGCTGGCCGCCCTCGAGCGCCTCCCGGGCCGGCGGCTGATCTTCACCAACGCCGACGCCGTCCATGCCGAGCGGGTGCTGGACCGGCTGGGCCTGTCGCATCTGTTCGAGGACGTCTTCCACATCGGCTCGGGGGGCTATGAGCCCAAGCCCAGCCCCGAGGCCTTCGCCCGCATCGGCGCGGCCCACGCCATCGACCCCACCTGCACCGCCTTCTTCGAGGACAGCCCGCGCAACCTCGCCCCGGCCGCCGACCTCGGCATGACCACGGTCCTGGTGGGCGCCCACGCCTTCGAAGACGGCCACGCCGCCGCCCCGTTCATCCACCACCGTACTGACAAGCTCGCGCCGTTCCTCGCGGACGTGCGCCTGCGGGAGACTGCCTGACCATGTCCGACCTGAAGACCGTCATCGAACAGGCCTGGGAGGCGCGCGACGGCCTGAACACCGCCACCACCGGCGAGGTGCGCGAGGCGGTGGACACGGTCCTAGCCCGGCTCGACGCTGGCGAGCTGCGCGTGGCCGAGCGCGGCGCCGACGGCCAGTGGACCGTGAACCAGTGGGTGAAGCAGGCGATCCTGCTGTCCTTCCGCCTGAACGCCAACCAGCTCATGGAGCCCGGTCCCTACTGGGACAAGGTGCCCCTCAAGTTCGAGGGCTGGGACGCCGCCCGCTTCGAACAGGCCGGCTTCCGCGCCGTGCCGGGCGCCATCGTTCGCAAGAGCGCCTACATCTCCAAGGGCGTCGTGCTGATGCCCTCTTTCGTGAACGTCGGCGCCTATGTGGGCGAAGGCACCATGGTCGACACCTGGGCCACCGTCGGCTCCTGCGCCCAGGTCGGGAAGAACTGCCACATCTCGGGCGGCGCGGGCCTCGGCGGGGTGCTGGAGCCTCTGCAGGCCAACCCCACCATCATCGAGGACAACTGCTTCATCGGCGCCCGCGCCGAGGTGGCCGAGGGCGTCATCGTCCGCGAGGGCAGCGTGCTCTCCATGGGCGTCTTCATCACCGCCACCACCCCGATCATCGACCGCCAGACCGGCGAGGTCTTCACCGGCGAGGTGCCGCCCTATTCGGTGGTGGTCTCGGGCTCGCGGCCCAACCCGCACGACTCCAGCCTGCCGTCCACCTACTGCGCGGTGATCATGAAGCGGGTGGACGAGCGCACCCGCTCCAAGACCTCGATCAACGAACTCCTGCGCGACTGATGCCGCGCCCGATGCTCCCCCGCCGGGGGAGCATCGCACGGCGACGCGGTGAGCGGACAAGCGGCGATCTTCCGACTCACTGAGAGCCGCTGGGCCTTCCGCCGTGGACGCCGGCGCGGCTCGTGCTAGGTAGCCTTTTGTCATGATCGTCCGCGTCTCGACCGCCCTCCCCGGCGTCGCGCTGCCGAGCGCCCTCGCCATCGCCGCTCTCGGCGTCGCCCTGGGCGCCGCCTCGCCGGCCGCCGCCGCCCTGCCCGAACCGGTGCGGGCGATGATCGCCAAGGCCGCCGAGAGCCGCGACCCGGCCGTGCTGTCCGCCGTGGTGGCCGTGGCCCGCCAGACGCATCCCGACGAGGCCGCCGACATCGACCGCCTGGCCGCCGAACTGGCCCACGCCGAGGCTGCGCCGGAGACAGCGCCGGAGACAGCGCCCGCCGCCGAGCCGGCCGAGCCGGCCCTCGAACTCGCCACCGCCGCGGCGGCGGCCACGCCAGCCAACGCCAACGCCGCCCTCGATGCGCCCGTCTGGAAGGGCTCGCTGGAGTTCGGCGGCAGCCTCGTCCAGGGCTCCACCGAGTCGGTCGGCGCCTATGGGGTGGTGGACGTCTCCCGCGTGACCCCGCTCTGGACCCAGCGCCTCACCTGGCGCGGCGACTATCAGGAGACCAACGGCCGGGCGAGCACCCAGCGACTCAGCCTGGCCTATGAGCCGCGGGTGCGCCTCTCCTCGCGCCGCTACACCTATGGCCTCGCCCAGTACGAACACGACCGTTTCCTGGGCGTGGAGCACCGCTACACCGTGGGCGCGGGCCTGGGCGTGCAGCTGGCCAACGCCCCGGACCTGAAGATCGCCGTGGACCTCGGCCCCGCCCTGCGACTGACCGAGACCCAGGAGTACGGCGAGGAGCGGGCCGCCGCCGGCCGCGCCAGCCTCAATGTGCGCTGGCTGCCCTCCGACCGGATCACGCTCTCGCAGGAGGCCGCCCTCTACGCCGAGGCCGACCAGACCAGCGCCAAGTCGATCACCGCGGTGGAGACCCTGCTGTTCGGACCGCTGAAGGCGCGGCTCTCCTACAACATGCAGTACGAGCGGGACTCCCGCGTCGCCCGCTCGGACCTCGACACCACCACCCGAGCCTCGGTGCTCTACACCTTCTGAGCCGCACCTAGGCCTCGTCGTCCTGCGGATAGGGCCGCCCGTCCCGGTGACGGTAGCCGTCCGGCAGGGCGATCATGTCGATGTCGGGATAGTCGCAGACGTCGGCCTCGCGCCGGCGGGAGCCGACCTCCAGATAGACCGCGTCCTGGCCGCTGCGGTTCTGCAGATGGTGGCCGTTGGGAACGCCCGCCTTCCAGGCGGCGAAGTCTCCGGGCCGCAGCACGGTCTCGCCGTCGTCCTCCACAAGCACCGCCTCGCCCTCCAGCATCCAGATGAACTCGTCCTCCAGCGTGTGCCAGTGACGCTGGCTCGACCACTTGCCGGGGGTGAGGCGCACGAGGTTGACGCCGAAGTCGGTGAGCCCGGCGGCGTCGCCCAGTTGGCGCCAGCTGGGCCCCAGACAGATTTCCTTGAACGGATGCGGATAGCTGCTGCCCCGCCGCTCCTCCACCTGCGCGATGTTGACCTTCGGCATGGCCCAGCCTCTCTTGTCTCCTGGTGATCTGGGGACGACCCGGGCCGGGCGCCACCGGCACAAGCCGCTGGAGGTTGCGTGCGCCTTCGCCTAGTAGCGGAGGCCATGCCGAGCCCCATCGATCCCGTCGAGCTCACCCGCGAGCTGATCCGCAAGCCGTCCGTCACCCCCGCCGACGAAGGCGCCATGGACGTGGTCGAGCGCACCCTGGCGAGCCTGGGCTTCACCTGCCGGCGGATGAAGTTCGGGGAGATCGAGAACCTCTACGCCCGCTACGGGACCGCCCGCCCGAACCTCTGCTTCGCCGGCCACACCGACGTGGTGCCGGTGGGCGACGCCGCCGCCTGGACCAGGGACGCCTTCGCCGCCGAGGTGGTGGACGGGGTGCTGATCGGGCGGGGGGCCGTGGACATGAAGTCGGCCATCGCCGCCTTCGCCGCCGCCGCCGCCGAGGCCATCGCCGCGGGCCGCGTCACCGGCTCCCTGTCGTTCCTGATCACCGGGGACGAGGAAGGCGTGGCCACCCACGGCACCAAGAAGGTCGTCGAGGCCCTGCTGGCCGAGGGCGAGGTCATCGACCACTGCGTGGTGGGCGAGCCCACCTCCGCCGAGTCCTTCGGCGACATGGTCAAGGTCGGCCGCCGCGGTTCGATCAACGCCGAGATCGTGGTGGAAGGCGTTCAGGGGCACGTGGCCTATCCCCACCGGGCCGCCAACCCCGTGCCGGTGCTGGTGCGGCTGCTGGCGGCCCTGCAGGACCGGCGGCTGGACGACGGCTATCCCGAGTTCCAGCCGTCGAACCTGGAGGTGACCATGATCGACGTGCCGAACACGGCGACCAACGTCATCCCCGGCGTGGCCAGGGCGCGGCTGAACATCCGCTTCAACCCGAACCACACCGGCCAGGCCCTGGCCGACTGGATCGCCGCCGAGGCCGCCAAGGCCGCCGAAGGCTTCAGGGGCAAGGTCACCGTCATCCCGTCGATCAGCGGCGAGGCCTTCCTCACCGAACGCGGCGCCTTCACCGACCTGGTGGCCGCGGCCATCCGCGACGTCACGGGCGCCGAGCCTGAACTTTCGACCTCAGGCGGCACGTCGGACGCACGCTTCATTCGCGCCCTCTGCCCGGTGGTCGAGGTGGGTCTGGTGGGCCGCACCATGCACCAGGTGGACGAACGCGCCCCGGTGGACGAGATTCGCCGGCTGCAGGCCGTCTACGGCCGCATCCTGGAACGCTACTTCGCGGCTTAGGAAGGCCCAGGCGGCGCTATTCGCCGGCCCCGGCCAGGCCCGTCACCTTCATGGCGACCACGGGGTCGCCCTCGGCGCCGATGTTGCGCGACAGCGGCCCCTGCACGATCACGCGCTTCTGGGTCACCATCTTGGCCATCTCCACCGGCATATCGAGCCGGACGATGGTGACCCCATAGTTGGGCGGCTGCGCCGGCTCGCCCGTCCCCGGGGCCACGCAGACCCGGTCGGACATCACCAGGGCGTAGAAATCCACATGCCGTTCGCGGGCGGTGGTGTCATCGGCGCCGGCCGTGCCGAACTCGGCCTCGTCGAAGCTTTCCATGGCGTAGACCACCCCGACCAGGGTGGCGGTGGCGTCGCCATAGGCCAGGCACGCCTCCTCCGCCNCGCCNACGCCGGGGGCGNNGAGCAGCGTCAGGGCGGCGCCGAGGGCCGGAAGGAAGGTCGGNCGGGTCAGACGGCAGGTCCTTGNAGCGTAGCGGGGGCGAAGGTCGGTCAGTAGGACACCCCTGTCAAATAGAGCCCCTCGGCCGGCGCCACGGGACCGCAGGCGCGGCGGTCNCGGGCCTCGAGCGCGGCCTTCAGGTCGGCNTTGGACCAGCGCCCGACGCCCACCTCGGCGAGGCTGCCGGTCATGGAGCGAACCTGCCGGTGCAGGAACGAGCGTGAGGCGAACTCCAGCAGGACATAGTCGCCCTCGCGGCGCACGGCGGCCACGTCCAGAGTCTTCATGGGCGACTTGGCCTGGCAGCCCAGGTCGCGGAAGGTGGTGAAGTCGTGGTGGCCCACCAGCACCTGGGCGGCGTCATGCATCGCCTCGGCGTCCAGCGGCTTCTTCACGTGCCACACCCGTCCCTGGTCCAGGGCCGGCGGGGCCATGCGGTTGAGGATACGATAGAGGTAGCGGCGCTCCTTGGCCGAGAAGCGGGCGTGCCAGCCTTCCTCGGCGAGACTGGCCTCGCGCACGGCGATGGGCTCAGGGACAAGGTGCGCGTTCAGCGCGTTGCGCACCACGTCGGGTTTCCAGTCCTTGGTCAGGTCCACATGCACCACCTGCCCCATGGCGTGGACGCCGGTGTCGGTCCGCCCGGCCGCCTGCAGCCGCAGCTCCTCGCCGCAGAAGGCCTTCACCGCCCGCTCGATGGAGCCCTGCACGGTGGGCAGCCCCGCCTGCGCCTGGAACCCGGCGTAGGGGCGACCGTCGTATTCGATGAGCAGCCGGTAGCGCGGCATCAGGCAAGCTTGGTTCCGGCCGGGACGGGCGTCCCGCGCAGGAAGGTCTCGGCGTCCTGCGGCCCGCGGCCCTCGCGCTGCACCCGCAGCAGCCGCACCGCGCCCTCTCCACAGCCCACCAGCAGCCGATCGTCCAGCGCCACGCCGGGCTCGCCGGCCGCCGCCTCGTGCGTGGACAGGAGCGCCTTCACCCGCACCGGCCCCTTCTCGGCAGGCAGCTCGAACCAGGCCCCCGGAAACGGCGAAAGGCCGCGAATCTTGCGGTCCACCTCGACGGCCGCCTTCGTCCAGTCGATGCGGGCCTCCTTGGGGCGGATCTTCTTGGCGTAGGTGACGCCCTCCTCGGCCTGGGGCGTCTCCACCGCCCGGCCGGCGGCGATGTCCTCGAGCGTACGCACGATCAGCTCCGCCCCCGCCGCGGCGAGGCGGTCGTGCAGGGTCCCGGCGGTCTCCAGGGCGTCGATGGGCACGCGCGCGGTCGACAGCACGGGCCCCTCGTCCAGCCCCTCGGTCATGCGCATGACCTGGACGCCCGTGACCTCGTCACCGCCCATGATCGCCCGCTGGATGGGCGCAGCGCCGCGCCAGCGCGGCAGCAGCGAGGCATGGACATTGAACGCGCCGAGCCTGGGGGCCTCCAGCACCTCCCGCGGCAGGATCTGGCCGAAGGCCACCACCACGGCCGCGTCCAGGCCCAGCTCCGCGAAGGCGGCCATCTCGGCCGGGTCGCGCATGGACGCTGGCGTCCGCACGGGAATGCCGCGGCTCTCGGCGAAGGCGTGGACCGGCGAGGGTTTGAGCTCGTGTCCCCGGCCGCGCGGGGCGGGCGGCTGGGAATAGACGCAGGCCACCTCGTGCCCGGCCTCCACTATGGCGGCGAGCGCCGAGACAGCGAAATCGGGGGTCCCCAGGAAGGCCAGTCGCATGGGCGGGGTTTAGCCGTCCTGGGCCCGCAAGGGAACTTCGCCCAAGCGGGGCCGTTGGAGCCGATAGCCGCCACGGAGGATGCGCCATGAAGAAGCTGTTCGCCGTCGCCGCCGCCCTGGGCCTGGCCGCCGCCCTGGCCGCCTGCAGCGAGCGTGAGCGGACCGACGCCGGCGCCGAGGCGGAAACGGCCGCCGACAAGATCGCCGCCGAGGCCAAGGAGGCGGTCAGCAGCCCCAAGCTTCGCGAGGTCGGCTCCGAGATCAAGGACGCCGCCAGCGACGCCGGCCAGGTGATCAAGGACACCGCCCGCGGCGCGGCCAAGGGCGCCCGGGAAGGCGCCGCCAAGGTCGAGGCCAAGTCCCGGGACGCCTCGGACGACGCCCGGCGCTGACCTTCACAGTCAAGCTTGCGGCCGAATTGCGGCTTTGCGGACACACTTTCGCAACGCCTGAACGCTAGCTGCACGCCGCAATGATCCGGGGAGGACGGGGGACGTTAGCAAGGCCGACATTTCGGCCAGGGAGTTTGAAGTTGATCCGACGCCAAGGCGCCCGCTGGGCGCTTCTGTTTTCGACCTCCGCAGCAGCGCTCGCCCTCGCGCAGGCCGCGATGGCCCAGCAACCGGCCCAGGCCGACGCCGCTGCCGCCGCCTATGACCCGTATGACGACGAAGGCTACGAGGTCGACGAGCTGGTGGTCACCGCCGCGAGCACCCTCGCGCCGCGTGGCTCGGTCCTGGGCGAGGCCCAGCCCGAAATCACCCTCGACCAGCGCGAGATCCGCGCCCTCGGGGTGAGCTCGGTCGCCGAGATGCTCGAGGCCCTGGAGCCGCAGCTGTCTTCGGGCCGCGGCCGGGGGGGCGGGCGGCCCATCATGCTCGTCAACGGCATGCGCATCTCCAACTTCTCGGAAATCCGCGACCTGCCCACCGAGGCCATCGTGCGGATGGAGATTCTCCCTGAGGAGGTGGCCCTCCGCTACGGCTATCGCGCCGACCAGCGGGTCGTGAACCTCGTCCTGCGCCGCCGCTTCCGGGCGGTGACGGTGGAGGCCGGCGTCGCCGCGCCCACCGCAGGCGATCAGGCGGCCTATGACGCCACCATCAACGGCCTGCTGATCCGCGATGACGAGCGCCAGCAGGTCAACCTGCGGGCCGGTCTGCAGACGCCGATGCTGGAGTCCGACCGCGACATCATCCGCGTCCCGGACGAAACCGCCTACCGGACCCTGGTTCCGCGGCGGGAATCCCTGGCGCTGAACGGGGTCTATTCGCGCCCGCTGGGCGACGGTGTCGGCGCCAGCCTGAACGGGCGCCTGGAGTGGACCGACACCACCAGCCGCCTTGGCCAGGACCCGGGGACGCTCGACGCCCTGCGCCGGCTGTCCGACAGCAACACCGCCCACCTGGGCGGGGCGGTGAACGGGGCCGTGCGCGGCTGGCGCTGGTCGCTCGTCGGCAACGCCGACTGGAGTGAGAACCAGACCACCACCGAAGTCGCCTTCGACCCGGCCACCGGCGCGCGGGCGCCCAATACCTCGCGCTCCACCGTCACCTCGGCGGACCTCAACGGCCTGGTCAACGGCACGCTGTTCGACCTGCCGGCCGGCGCGGTGAACGCCGCCTTCAGCGCCGGGGCGACCACCCAGCGCGTGGAGGGCGAATCCTTCCGCCTGGGCGTGGCCCGGGAGACCGACCTCGATCGTCAGACGGTGACGGCCCAGGCCAACATCGACCTGCCGATCGCCAGCCGCACCAAGGGGCCCATCGGCGGGGTCGG
>Ga0065721_10051809_pt1 | contig 13505 bp, 12 predicted proteins | sample Mesricmetagenome_FD_59108 | JGI IMG/M metagenome (GOLD analysis project Ga0065721, IMG submission 59108) | Mesophilic microbial community from rice straw/compost enrichment Sample: eDNA_1 v2 (version 2) | ecosystem: Engineered > Solid waste > Grass > Composting > Bioreactor | place: USA: Davis... | reverse complement strand
TTGTCGGGGTGCTGATAATGATCGGGCCCAGCGAGGTGCCTTTGAACTGGGGCCTCCTGGCTTTGCTCGGCACTGTGGTTTTCGGTTCTCTTGCCACCGTTCAAACCCGCGCCCTTGCAGGCGAGAACACCACCGTCCTCATGCTGTTCTACACGGTGGGCTTGACTGTTCTCACGGCCGGGCCCGCATTCATCGTGTGGGAGCCTGTGGCGACCGCAGATTGGCCAATGCTTCTTGCCATCGGCGCACTGGCACAGGCAGGGCAGTTTTGCTTCCTCAAAGCCTATCAAAGCTCGCCTGCAAACCTGCTCGCGCCCTTTGGCTATTTATCGATCGTCGCCGCCAGCACCGCAGGCTTCCTGGTCTTTGGCGAGGTCCCGGCAATCACAACCCTTATCGGCATTGCCATCATCATCTCCGCGCTGGTTCTGACCAACCGCCTGGACCGCCCTTCCTGAGGTCCATTCAGATAATTTTCGACCGATTGCCTTGGGCTGCCTGGTTGAGGTGCTGCTGAACCGTGCCGGGCCTGTCGAAGGATCTCCCTGTCAGTAGGTTAGAGCGGTCTCAAGCCTGGGGTCTTGCGGGGCCTTGTCGAGACCTTCTTGGTTTACGGGGCCGCGGGGGCTGGCAGCACCAGATGAAGCCCAAAGCTTCTATCCTCTGCGATGTGCGGCGCAACGCCTGACGGGGACCTTTGTCTGCGAGGTGTCACTCGCGGCAAACCGGTTGACACTGATCCGGGGACAGGGCGTCGCATTGCCCCTTCCGCCAAGTGAACCGCCAATTCCACGCCCGGCACCTGGTCGGCTCTGACTTTCGCGTTTGACGTGACCACATAGGCTGGCCCCGCCGCTCGTGCATACTACTAATGGAAGCACGAGGAGCGCATCCATGTCAGTCGGGGTGAGAAATCTGATAGCGGTCATTGCGCTAACCTGACCAGTGGGCGAGGCGTGGCTACCAAATCGAGACATCTGGACCTTGCCATGCCTCGGGCTGGTTGATCATCGATCGATGCTTTCTCATCCAAAAGCAGGGTTGACTCGAAATTCCAGGTTCCCTATCTGTTCCACCATGATCAAGCAGGTGATAATTCCGACACCCGAGAACCTAAAGGCGATGCCCATCGGCAGCCGCATGGATCGCGTTGTCCTCCAGCGTTCCGGACTGCACCCCTAGTTGCAGTTTTTCGGGAGGACCTCACCGGATGTCCTCCTATGCTCATGCCAACCATCAACCACGGCGAAGCTGATCCTGAGTCGCAAAAGCGACTCTCGACGGTTTGCGTTTCCGTGCCTCTGGCCCGTGGCCGAATAGATCACCGGCTATGGGGCAAACATCCCCTTCTCTGAGCACCCCATGAACATCTTCACTCCCGGGCGCAGACCGCGCCCCTGCAACCGGCCAGGTTCGGCGGGCGCGTAGTCGCTCGGCCATTTGCCTGCCGGAGAACGAGGCAGCAATGGCTGACAATGACGACTACGACGACATCTCCGTTGAAGAGATGAATGCGATCGATGCTGAGGTGATGCAGAGCAAGTCATCGCATCGCCCGGCCACCCACACTCTCCCCGAACTTATGATCCGCCTGGTATTGATGCCGGCACATGTTGCTCGTCTGCGGCGCGATCGCAGCACCAGCATGGTCATCCAGGCACCCAGTGCCGAGTGGGTGGATCCGCTGATGCGTGCAGCCAAGCGATTGGGCGAGTGGAAGTTCGCACATGCCGCCAGTGAACCGCCCCGCAAGTCCAACCATGGTACCAACACCATCTCAGACCAGGCTGTCTCGGTGATGGCCAATGGTGGCCGCATCATTGGGGTTTCGCAGAACCTGGACTACCTGCCCAAGTCAATGACAGCCTCGGCCGACATCTGCATCAAGATCGATCACCCAGATGACGAGCTGTTGCGGCAGGCCATCAAGATGGCCACCGGCCGGTATCCACGCTCTATGCCATCCGGCATCTCCCAGGGCTTGGACTACTCCGACATCTGCGGCGCCATCCGCACCGGCAGCACCGCCAAGGCCTGCGTCGAGCGCCTGGTGGCGGCATCCCAGGCAATGTCGAAGGTCGCGCCCGGGCTCGAGGATGTGCCGTTCGTCGAGGAACTGTTCGGCTACGGCGAAGAACTGGAGGGGTGGGCCAAGGCGCTGATCTCGGACCTCAACGCCTGGCGTGCCGGCAAGTTGGACTTTTCGGCCATCCAGCGCACCGCGGTGCTGGCATCCGAACCAGGCCTCGGCAAGACCACGTTCGCCCGCAGCCTCGCCAAGTCCGCAGCCCTCCCGTTCTTTCCCACCTCGGTAAGCCAGTGGTTTGCCAACAGTCCCGGATATCTCGACAGCATCATCAAGCAGATCGATGAGCTCTTTGCTGCCGCAGCTGCAGTCGCGCCAGCGTTGATTTTCCTTGACGAGGTTGAGGGCATCCCGAGCCGGGCAAACACTGATCGGCATTCATCGTGGTGGATTCCCGTGGTTGGCCACATGCTGCTCAAGCTCGACAGCGCCGCCTCGGGTGACACCTCGAAGCTGGTCATCATCGCTGCGACCAACTATCCCGAGAAGCTCGATCCCGCTTTGGTCAGACCCGGTCGACTTTCGAGAATCATTTACATCGAGAAGCCGGACGCCAAGGCACTCGAAGGCATCATGCGCCAGCATCTCGGTTCCGACTTGCCGGATGCAGACTTGAGTGTCGTTGCCAAGCTGGGCGTGGGCGCCAGCGGTGCGGATGTGCATGATTGGGTGAAGTCCGCCCGCGTCGCTGCCCGGCAGCAGAACCGTGCGGTCACCCTGCAAGACCTGTTTAACCAGGTGGCGCCCCCGGAGACACGACCAGCGCCCCTGGTACGGCGGATCGCTGTGCACGAGGCCGCCCATGCAGTGGTCAGTCATGTGCTGATGCCGGGTTCGGTCGACGCAGTGACAACTATCGGCCGCAAGCCCTCTGAGGGCGGTAGCACCACCATGTCCCTGGTAGCGGACGACGCCATTGCACGGCGCGACATCGAATACCGAGCAATGGTCCATCTTGCGGGCCGGTGCGGCGAGGAGGTGCTGTTGAACTCGGTAAGCAGTGGCGCCGGCGGCGCCGAGGACAGCGATCTGGCGCAGGCAACATACATGCTGGCCCTGGTGCATGCTTCACTGGGTCTCGGTGACCGGCTGCTTCACCGTTCCTCGCCGCAGGAAGTCAAGAAGCTGCTGACCCTCGATCCGGCACTGGCCATGACAGTGGAAGCGGACTTGCAGCGGCTCTACGCTGCCAGCCTTGAGATCGTTCGCGAGAATACCAAGCTCGTCGAGGCCGTGGCCCATGCCTTGATCAGGCAACGACACCTCACCGGCGACAAGTTCGTGGCGATCTGTGGGCGCACTCAGCGGCCGGACCCCGAAAAGTTCGTGGGAACCGCAATGGATGAGCGGTACTCCAAGGGGCATCCTTGATAGTCCAGGTCAGCGTTACGTGGTCGAGTGACGCAATTTACCGATATGAGGCATAGCTAAATGACAATGCCACCATCGCGCCGAACACTGGATGGTTGTGCGGGGGCACCGCGGAACTGACCGTTGTGGCAAGGTCACGACGCTTGCCGAAAACCAGTCTATCTACCTTCCTCTCGGTTGCGTTCACCGCCTCGCCAATCCGGGAAAGATTGAGCTTGAATTGATAGAAGTGCAGACCGGCTCTTACCTTGGAGAAGACGATATCATCCGCATTGAAGATGAATTCGGTCGGGCGTAATCACGGCCAGCCCGAGGGGCTGCATTGGAATACCCGAGTCAAATCTACCCCCCATTGGAACCCGCTTGACGACTGCGACAGTACCGTCGTGCCGGCAGGGCAGCACTTCACCATAGGTTTTCCTCGGGCGCCTTGAGCAGTTCATACCCGCCCATGCGGCCGCGTCGGCTGGCGCGACACGCGCCTGCGCAGTCATGAGAGCCATACCTTCCACGGTGTAGTATCCGACTTCGTCTTATACATTACCTGCCGGAATAAGTGCTGACCACAAATCTGTAATGCATTGAAAGCATTAAGAAATCAGACACCATCCTGTTCCAGCCCGGCCCAGTCCCGAAACAGGGTGGCGGGCGTGGTCAAGAGCGCAAGTGAGCCATGCCCATTAAGCGGCCTGACCCAGGTCTCGTCAGCCAGGTTTGTGCTGTCTGGCTTGCCGGCCGCCAGGTCAATGTCACCATGCCGCCCACCCGCGCCCCATGGCTTTGGCAAAGGCGGCAGGCTGCGCGCGGTAACCAATCGTGCGGTCTCATGGGCAAATAGGAGGATGACCACTGGAACCAGGGTCCCGCCCGCTACAGCCCGCAACCAAATGCTTCTGGCCTCGCGCCGATATTGTTCGGGCCGGTCCCGCGAAGGCAGCTCCATCACTCCCACAGCAGGAATGGCTTGCCTATCCGTCCAAGCCGGGAACCGCGACGGCCAATCTTGCACCCGCCTGGTTCCCCCCGGCGCAATCCAGCCGATCCGGTTCAGGCCAACCACTTGAGCATAATCGGGAACCTCTTGCGTCCACTCAAGGTCGAGGAGACGCAAGTGGGGTGTTCCGATCACCTCCAGGCCCTTTGAGAGCTGGCTGTTTGGTTGCGCTCTGAGCGGGAAGGCCTCTCGCTGCGCTTCCATGGCACGGCTCGATTGCATCAGACGCTCGAAGACGCTTGCAGGCTGGCGGCCAAGCGCTTGCCGCGCTTCTTTCTCGGCTGCCAGGACAGCGCGCAGGGTTGGCCGTTTCGACGCGGCCAGAAATTTGCGCATGCCAACCAGATCGTAACCGGCCCATCGGCCCAGAGCTGCTATGGCCGTGGCACTTTGGCCCTCCAGCATTGGGCCGATCTCGGGCGCTTGGGACCTGATTGCCTCGCATGTTCGCAGGGCGTTGAGATAATTGTCCAACGTACCCCGTGTCAGACCCAGGGTCGCGGCGACCGAAGCCAAGCGTGCCGTTTTTTGTCCATGTGTTGCCGGGCCATCAAGCAGAGCTTGGGCGCGCCGCGCAACATCCTGCCAATCCCTAGTCTCCGCCTTCCCGTCCATGGCCCCCAAATATGCGCAATCCACCCTCCTTCGCAAGGCGGGGTTGCGCCCGAAAAAAGAATCGCTAAAATGAACTGAATTTTCCATTTCACTATTTGCCATGCCCCGAGACGATAAAGAAGCAGCCGACATCCTCCGCCATTGGGCTCATGAGCGGATGGCCCAAGGCAAGCGGGCGCCGGCATCCCCGCAACGCCCTGATCTGTTGTCACTTCAAAAAGTGGAACAGGAGACCGGCATTTCGCGCTTTCGTTACAATCGTGCCCACCAACCTCTGCGCCAACTGCTCGACACGCTGGTGGTGAGCCTTGGCGGACTAGAGATTGAATGGGATCGAGACGCCTTTGCCGGGGATGTTATCCACCTCCAGCTCGCGCGCAGTCTTTGCATGAAGCACTTTGAGATCGAATGCGCTGAGGCTGGCCGCTACTTCGAACCAGACCGCCTCATGCTCGAAAAGCTCTTCACGGTCGCAGCCAAGCGCAATGAAGCCGGTTGGGCCGCGCCGGCTCAAATGGCATTGGCGGCACTCAAACAGGACATTGAAAGGGGCAATGTCCGGGGTGGCGACGCGTTTGAGCCCTATATCGACACCGCCCTCGAACTGGTTGACAGGCAAATGCAGCGTAGGGCGCTTCCGGAGCGATTTGCCGACCGGCTGGATTACCTGGTGGGCAAGTCCGGTCTGAGCCGTAGCCAGGCGGCTTCCCGTATCGGCGTGACACAAGGCACATTCAATTCGTGGTGCACCGGCGCCAAAGCGCCCGACCGCAGTTTCTGGCCCAAAGTTATGGCGCTTGAAACTCTGCTTGCGATTGAGCCGGGAACTTTGGTCGATGCCATCGCACCGCGCCGGAGCGGAACGGGCCGCATTAGCCGATCACTGTTTCCAGTGCCATTGCAAAGCGCCGAGCATGCAGCCTTGCGCAGCGAAATCAGCCGCCAGATGCCTGCCGACTTTTTTTCACGGCCCATCGCAGAGCAAAAGCGTCTCCTGGTTCTCAAGTACGAAGACCTCGAGCGCGAAGCCTCCACGCGACGCTCCTGGTACGACCTGCGTCACAGCACATACCGTCTGCATCCCTTCCCCCCCGCGCTCGAAGAAGAATGGCAGAAGCTCGTGCGCTTCAAGACGGGAGAGATTCTACTTGCCAGGGACACCAGTGGCCCCGTTGCGGCGCAAAAATGCTGGCGCAAACAGACAACCATCGCAACCAATCGCGACCGACTTGCCCATTTCTTCGGCTTTCTGGTCGATCACGCTCCCCCCGACTTGCGTATCACACAGGACCAGGCGTCCCTCATTCACCTGGCCGATGTCCGCAAACTGTTTGCATATCTGGAGTTCAAGCAAGACCGCCAGACCCGCTTTACCGGGAGCGCGCGCCTTACCAAGACCGATCTTGACCTGCTCACCCTTGCCGCAGCCCTGCTCTCCCCGCTGGACGGTTTTTTGCGCCTGGACCAGTGCTATGCGACACCTTTTCTGACTTGGCGGGATCGTTTTCGCATGCTTCCCCCGGACATCGAGATGCCAGCGGCCGAACGCGACCGGCGCGACCATCAGGACCTGCAGGACATCTGCAATCGCCTTCGCGATGACATCAAGCGCCTCGAGGCCTCATTTCGAGGGCGGGCCAGCAACCCGTCCAGCCATCATGCCAGGATCGAGCCGCTGTTGTCGGACCCCGCGCCGCTGCAGCAGTTTTATGCCCGGCTCACAATCTTCCAGGCCGAAATGGAGACTATGGATACCGCACGGATTGGTTATTGGCGTGCCGTGCGCTCCTTGATGCTCCTTCACCTTGTGGCTCAGTTTCCGGCTCGGCGCTCCATGCTGGTGAAGCTTGATTACAGGCCGGACAATTCGGGCCACTTGCGCCAGATCGACGGCAAATGGGTTCTGAGCGTGCCGGTAGACATGTTCAAGAATGACCAGGCCGCGCGCTTTTCGGGATTGACCACGATCGATCACGAAATTGAGGACATATACGGCGCCTATGCCGCCATTGCCCTTTATGTCGAGGAGGCCCGATGGCGCCTCTTGCGGGGCAAGAGCTCCGACGCGCTGCTGGTCTCGACCTACAATCAGCCGCGCTACAGTCCACAGGCGCTCGATAATCTCTTTCGGGCACTTTTTGCTCGGCTCATGGGCCCGGGCGCCGGCGCCCCGCTGCATTTGCCGGCCGGGTTCACCATGACCATCCATGGCATGCGTGACCTGGTCGCCACCGCCACTCTTAAAGCCTCGGGCGATTTCCAGATCGCGGCTGATGCAATTCTCGATTCAGAGTCGACTGTTCGCCGTACCTATGCGCGCTACAAGCCAAGTGACCGGATGGAACGCCTCAAACTTGCGCTCAACCGTGCTCGGGCCCTTGGCGATGACGGGCAGGACGCGAAAATTGAAACACCTCCTGATGCACAGTCTGGCCGGTCTGAAACCCGCAACGTCAAGAACCAGAAAACCAGCAAATAGAAGTCGGCTGAGATGTCGACCGACTTCATGGCTTCTGGGGGACACAGGTCCTTGGTCGATCCTTGCCACCAGGTGGAAGTCCTTGCGGATGTGCACCGACCCATTTGACAAAGCGTTCAGCCATGACTGGTCCTGCCACAGGGCAGGACCAGTCACGTCACCTATGATGCGATAGGCAGGTCGGTCCCGCGAGCATGGCCGCCATTAGGGTCGATGGGCTTCCAGCCGCCTCGGCCCTGCCCCTTCGAACCAGTGAGAAAATGCGCCGCGGCACAGCGGCTGGGAAACCGCAGATCCCGTGTCAGGACGTAGCAAGACCGGTTTACGGCTGGTACCAGCACACCCGAATGAAGCAAGGCGGCCCGATGATAGCTGGCGGTGGAATTGGCACTTGGGACCGTTTCTATGCGTACCTCGGAATGACGCAACACGATCCAGTCACCATTTTCCCGGCACACAGCCAGTGCCCGCAAGCCTCCATTGAACTCGAGCTCATGGATTACCCCTGAGGGCATTTCGTCAAAAATGCGAAGGGTCGTTGCAAATGCCTGCTCATGACGAGGGCCGGCAAGAATGTTGCGGCTTGATTGTCCCGCAAAGGCAATGGCATGGCGCGCGATGAAAAGAGCGAACTGTCCGGCCAGTAGCTGGAGGTCATCGAAGCGCGAGGGGTCAATGACCGCTCCGTCAGGTCTGTCATTGACCAGAACAATTTCACGACAGACCGAAAGACGCATGTGCATGAGCCGCTCAAGCGCGAGCGCATCCTCGAAGGTGAGCGCACCGCGCGCATCCCCCACCGCACAGACGGCCTCGATATTCTCGATCGGCTGGGTACCCTGGCAGGCTCGGACGCAAAGCTCGGCGCTGGCCCCGACATAAATTTGGCGGCCCGCCACGAGGAGATAAACGCCTGGCCGACGCCAGAACCGGCTCTGGGTCAAACGGCGCCGCTCGCACCAGTCAAGGCGCAGCAAGAGCGGCTCAAAAATGGCCCGCGTAGCTTCGAGTTCAGAATTGCCCTGCCAATCGGCCGAAAATCCGATGTGACCGCCGCCTGGCAGCACAGGCAACAGCGCCGGGTCAGGCTCGATTGGCCGGCGCAGTATTGTCGCCTCGTCCATCGGGCGTCCCTTGAGCTCGGCAACGATAATGCCGGCATCAAGCAGGACTGAGATCGCCCCAGTGGTATCTTGATGCCAATCGAGCAAGTCGATGATCTCGCCCACACTGGCCCAGCCCTGGACGTCAATCTTGGCCAGAACCTTTACTTGGACGCCGCCTTTGAGCAGGCGGTGCTGCACAAGGCCATGTTGCGTGACCGGTCGGCGCAATGTTTCGGTGGATGAAGCGTGTCGCGATTTGCCCGCGGCACCACCGCGAGTAGAATAAGAATCAGCCATGTTACCTCGCTGTGTTGGCAGTGAGTTTCATGGTCAGGCTGGCTTGGGTGTTCCACCACCCTTGCCGGCCGCCTTGCGAGCAGCCTTTGCTGTCCATGGAGCGATTGGGCGCTCAACCCCCAGATTTGCAGGTACGAGGCTGAAAGCAAGTGGGGAAGAACAACTTTCGACACCCATGGTTAACACATCGGTCACATCAGGTCTGTTGCCAACGCTGAGTCTCGGGAGACGCCCCAAAAGCAACTCGACACTCATGAGCGTGCCATAGTCCTGCACAAACCGAGGGCTTGCGTCGGCTTAACCCTAGTTACAGCATTTTCTATAATATGACCTGAGCCCCTAGATCTCCTCCAGATTTTGGTAGAGTCCGCCGCAACAGAGGGCGGACGCATGAAGCGCAGCAGGTTCAACGAAGAGCAGATCATCGCGATATTGAAGGAGCAGGAGGCCGGGCTGGGGACGACGGACCTATGTCGCAAGCACGGCATAAGCAGCGCGACCTTCTACAAGTGGAAGGCCAAGTATGGCGGTCTGGAGGTGTCGGACGCCCGTCGTCTTGAACCGCGCCGGGATTGTCGGAGGCTCTAACTCCCAAGTAGGATAGAGCCTTATGAGCAAGACAACGAACAAGTTTTCCCCCGAGGTTCGAACCCGGGCGGTGCGGATGGTGCTGGAGCACGGCGGTGAGTATGCGTCGCGCTGGGCTGCCGTGGTTTCGGTTTCCCAGAAGATTGGCTGTTCGGCCCACACCCTGAACGACTGGGTGAAGAAGGGCGAGGTTGATGGCGGCCGGCGTGCTGGCGTGCCCAGCGAGGTGGCCGAGAAGCTCAAGGCTCTGGAGCGGGAGAACCGGGAGCTGCGTCAGGCCAACGAGATCCTGCGCAAAGCCTCCGCTTATTTCGCCCAGGCGGAGCTCGACCGCCCACTGAAGCGATGATCGCCTTTATCGACGAACATCGTGGGCATTACGGGGTCGAGCCGATCTGCAGAGTCCTGCCAGTCGCCCCATCCACCTATCATGAGCATGTCGCTCAACGCCGTGATCCCTCGCGGCTGTCGGCCCGTGCCCAACGCGATGAAGCGCTCAAGCCGGAAGTCATGCGGGTCTTTGCCGAGAACTTCTCGGTCTATGGCGTCCGCAAGGTTTGGCGGCAGATGCAGCGGGAAGGGTTTGACGTTGCGCGATGTACGGTGCAAAGGCTGATACGGGAGCTCGGTCTGCAGGGTGTCATTCGAGGGAAGCCGGTTCGCACCACGATCAGCGACAAGTCCGCTCCTTGCCCGCTCGACCAGGTGAACCGCCAGTTCCATGCTCCGGCACCTGATCGGCTCTGGCTTTCGGACTTCACCTATGTCGCCACATGGGCCGGCTTCGTTTACGTGGCCTTCGTCATCGATGCCTATGCCCGCCGCATCGTCGGATGGCGTGCGTCGCGGACCGCCCATGCCGGTTTCGTCCTGGACGCCCTGGAGCAGGCCCTGCATGACCGGCGGCCATTGCATGGCGGCGGCCTGATCCATCACAGCGATAGAGGCAGCCAATACGTTTCCATCAAGTACACTGAGCGGCTGGCCGAGGCCGGCATTGAACCTTCAGTGGGCAGCGTGGGCGACTCTTATGACAATGCCTTGGCCGAGACCATCAACGGTCTCTACAAGGCTGAGGTCATTCATCGACGAGGCCCATGGCGCAGCTATGAAGCAGTAGAGTTCGCCACCCTCGAATGGGTCGACTGGTTCAACAACCGGCGCCTGCTCGAGCCCATCGGAAACATCCCACCCGCCGAAGCCGAGGCAAACTACTACGCCGCACTGGATCAACCGGCCATGGCCGCATAACTTAAACCAAACGGCCTCCGGAGAACCCGGTGCGGTTCACGTTGGCGGGCGTGGTCTTATTTGAGCCGAACTGTCACCGAATTTTCTTCAATTGCAACGGATCGGCCGGCCCGTGCCTGCTGGCGACCCCGGGCGGCACGTGTTAGGCAGGCGGCCGAATGGCAGTGGCAGGGGACTCGCCGCATGAGCAAGATTTGCGTCGTGACCAATGAGACTCCAGCCGCAGAGGAAGCGGCCAGTCGCTTGCGCGAGCGCTATGGGGAATCGCGGCTGGATGCGGCGGAAATCGTCGTAGCCCTTGGCGGGGACGGCCTGATGCTGCAGACGCTGCACCGCGTCATGGGCAGCGACAAGCCCGTATACGGCATGAACTTCGGTTCGGTCGGGTTTCTCATGAATACGTTCAGCGAAGATGGCCTGATCGAGCGACTCAAGTCGAGCCAGCGCACCCGCATCTATCCCCTAGCCATGACGGTCCTGGACGCGACTGGCCGTACGCAGACCGCACTGGCCATCAATGAAGTCTCGCTCTTCCGCTCGACCTACCAGGCGGCCAAGCTGCAGATCCTGGTTGATGACGCCGTTCGCCTTGACGAACTGATCTGCGACGGCGCGCTGCTGGCGACCCCTGCCGGGTCAACCGCCTATAACCTGTCGGCTCACGGGCCCATTCTGCCCATCGAAGCCCCCCTTCTCGCCCTGACCCCGATCTCACCATTCCGGCCGAGGCGCTGGCGCGGCGCGATTCTGTCCAATCGTGCAGTGGTCAAGTTCATCACGCGCGAAGCCGGGAAGCGCCCGGTCAGCGCGGTGGCCGACAACGTGGAATTCCAGAATGTCCTCGAAGTGTCCGTGCGCGAGGATCGCTCTCACGGCGTGACGCTGCTATTCGATCCGGGCACCAGCCTCGAAGAGCGCGTGTTGAGCGAACAGTTCCGGTTCTAGGCCGCGCGGTCGCCTCAGGCGGCTGACAATTGCGCCATTTCCGGCATGCTTGCCGGCGGCAGGGCCATGGCAGCTTCGGTAGTGCGTGCGAACGCCGCCATCACCCCACGTGCCGCCTTGCGGGCAAGCGCGATATTCTGCTCGTTGAGGTAGCCGAACACCTCCTCGAGCTCCTCGGGAATATTGCCCGAATGTTCGGTGATGAGTTCTTCGGTCAGGGCGTTGATCACGTAGTGGCGCGCCGCCACGTCGTCGGCGAGGTCAGCGGTCCGCGCGAGCAGTACCAGCCGCACCATCAGGCCATTGGCCGCCACCGATAGGCCACATCGGGCGAACAGCGCCGTCAGCGACGCCCTGTTCCCGGATTCGAGCAGTGTGAAAACCTTGCTGCTGCCGGTATTGGCCAATCCAGCAACGCAGGAAGCAAAGAACATCACCCGCCCTGTGACCACCGAGTGGAGTAGGAGCCGTGTGGTCAGTTGATTGTTTTCCACCAGTGACTCGATGAAATCCTCGCGCGATGGCCCCGCCTCGGCCTCACCAATGGCAGCCACGGCGGCATCGGCGCCATCGCGCAGAAGTTTGCCAAGGCGATCACTGGTGAGCGAGCCCTTGACCAGGCGGCAGGCCTGAAGGCTTTCGGTGACCTGTCGCACCAGCAGCAGGCGGGCGGTGGCCGGCAGATCCTGGCGCGCCAGCAGGGCCCCGCGCATTTGTGCGTCGTCCTCCGTGCCCGCAGCCAGACTATCCAACACGGCGGGAGGTATCGCGACATCCTTCCGGCGGATGAGCCGCAGGATCAGTGCGTGGTCGGCACGGGCAATGAGGGCGGCGGCAAGCCTTGAGCTTATGGCCGACCGCTGGGCAATGGCCAGCAGCGCACTGGCATCGGCACGGGCGACAATGTCGAAGAGGTCGGCGTCAACGAGAACGGGAGAATACTGAAGGACGGCACGGGCGATGACGCCACTATCCTGCAGCAAGGACAGGATCACCGGCCGAGGCGCATCAGGAGAATGCAGCAAACCATAGGCCAGTGCCGCCCGGACCTTGACTGATGAATCATCGAGAAACCCGACCAGCGCAGCGTAAAGCGCAGCGTGTTCGGCAGCAGGCCCCTTGTGGTTGAGATATGCCAATGCGGCCAGGTAAGCGGCGCGTCCGCGTTCGTCACTGTCGCTCGACAGAGCAAGTTCAGCAAACGCCTTGTACCCGATCATCACTCACTCCGCAGCAACGCGTAGCAAAGCTAACCGGCAAGACTTAATGAACGGTTCACCATAATTCGGCGCACTTCATAATGAGCTCGGGCAATTGGATTTGGAGCTCACGCGCCCAGGAGAAGGTTGAACGACACAGTCACGGCCTTCCAGCCGGCAAGAACCAGCCCCCACGACATCAGCGCGAGTGCGGTGACGACGACACCCCTGGGCAGGGTGGACACTGAGGCCTTACGGACCGCGCGCACAGCATGTGCCATGAACTGACTCCTGAATTCCCCGGCAAAGTGCGGGCCTCTTCAGTAAGCTCCCAATATCTTAACGACGCTTGAAACCAATTGGTCGCAATTCATCGATCAACTTCTATTGGCTGTAGAGCTGGGTAAAAAAGGCTGAACCAGGCTGCACATCGCCACCCGCAGTCTCCGGCTCAGTTTTGAAAAGGCCGGTAAACGACATGTTCTCCTGGGAGAAGCGCGAGGGCAGCGGCGGTGCGACCTCTCGCGCCGGCATCTCGCCCACCCCGGTCATCTGCTGGGTCGCAAAGGCTGCA
>Ga0065721_10007364_pt1 | contig 13505 bp, 6 predicted proteins | sample Mesricmetagenome_FD_59108 | JGI IMG/M metagenome (GOLD analysis project Ga0065721, IMG submission 59108) | Mesophilic microbial community from rice straw/compost enrichment Sample: eDNA_1 v2 (version 2) | ecosystem: Engineered > Solid waste > Grass > Composting > Bioreactor | place: USA: Davis... | reverse complement strand
CAGATGATCAGCGGCATGGTGAAGAGGATGGAGCCGGTGACCGTCAGCGGCAGGTAGCGCACGGCGGTGAGGTTGCAGAGCGAGGAGCCTAGGAGCGCGGCGGCGCGCAGCACTTCGATCTTGAGGTTGCCGGAGCGCAGGAGGTCCATGCGGCGGGTCGGCAGGTAGACGGCCGAGACGATGCCCAGGTGGATGGCGTAGCGCGCGAAGACGATCTGCATCACCGGCAGGCCAGCCAGGCCCAGCCACTTGGCCGAGGAGTCGATGGCGGTGAACATCAGGTAGGCAAGCAGCACGAGGCCGATGCCTAAGAGGCTGCGCTCCTCGACGGGCGCGACGGTGGGCTTCATTGGCGGTTCCGGTGCGCGCAGGAGAGGTGGCGCTCGGCTAGGCTTCGGAGATCAAGGCGGGGAAGTCAAGGGAGGTGACTGGACAATACCATGCCGATGACGGGCACCCTCCCTCCCCTTGTGGGGAGGGATCAAGGGTGGGGGTTCTCCCGGCGAGAACCGCGCATCGGGTTTGCTGCGGCATACCCCCACCCGCCCCGCTACGCGGGCCTCCCTCCCCACTAGGGGAGGGGGCGTGCCGATCAGAACGTCTGCGACAGCTCGGAAATCCTGAGGCTCCTTGACAGCTCGTCCGCCGACACCTTTGCGCCCAAGCGCGGGGTGAAGGTCAGCACCGTCTGCCGGCCGGGCAGCAGCGTGACTGCGTTGTCCGAGAAGTAGCCCGGCACGTCGACGGTGGCGGTGACGAAGAGGGCCGGCATGTCGGTCTCCAGCATCAGCACGGGGGTATCGCCGGCTTGCGACCACTTGGCGACGATCGTCGGGCGGACGAGCTCGTAGGCTTTGTAGGGTCTGGGGAAGTAGTCGTTCTCACCGATGAGATTGCCGTCCTCGTCGGTCCAGGAGAAGAAGAGGAACTCGTCGTCCTCGAGCTTCCTGGCCTTGATGGTCGCCACTTCCTTGGCCGCATCCGGACCGACCTTGGCCTTGCCCTCGAAGAGCGTGCGGGCGCCGCCGCCGACTTTCACCGCCTGCACTTCGAGGAGGATCTCGACCTTGTCGGCGGTGTCGTTGATGGCCTTGAGGGCGATTTCGGTCGGCAGCGTCTCGACGGCGAGGCCGCGCGAGTTGGTGCGCACGTCGGAATTCTGCGGCACGGCGACGACATTGACCGGCAGATAGAAACGCTTGGCCATGTAGTGGAGCAACTTCCACTGCCCGCCATAATCGAGGCTCGACCAGGAGGCGACCGGCCAGATGTCGTTGATCTGCCAATAGAGCGTGCCCATGCAGCGCGGCTTGGTCGAGCGCCAGTATTCGATGGCGGTCTTGATGGCGAGGCCCTGCTGCACCTGGGAGAGGAACACCATCTCTTCGAAGTTCCTGGGGAACCGGAAGTACCGGCACATGGTCTCGAGGATGCGCGCATTGCCGCCGTCGTTGCGCTGATGGTTCTCCATCACCGGCGAGGACGGGTTGCGGTCCTTCTCCTCGGCGAAGGTCGCAACCACATTCATCGAGGTGAAGGACTGGAAGCCGAATTCGGAGGCGAAGCGCGGGTTGACCGTGCGATAGGCCTCGAACGACTTGGCCGAGTGCCAGACGTCCCAGTAGTGGGTGTCACCGCGCGTGTCGGCGTGCCAGCCGTCGGAGAAATCTAGGTACCCCATGGAGGGCGAGGACGGCCAGAAGCGACGATCAGGGTCTTCGTCCTCGACGATGTTGCCGAGCATCGAGTTCAGCCGGTCGTAGTTGGCGACGTAACGCTCGGGAGCCGCGCGGGTCTCCGGGTACCAGGAGAGCGAGCCGATGACCTCGTTGTCGCCGCACCAGAGCGCGATTGACGCGTGGTGCGAGAGGCGGCGGATCTGCTGGGTGATCTCGGTCCTGACGTTCTCGAGGAACTTGCGGTCCGAGGGATAGCTCATGCAGGCGAACATGAAGTCGTGCCAGATGAGGAGGCCCAGCTCGTCGCAGAGCTCGTAGAAGAAATCCGGCTCATACTGGCCGCCGCCCCAGATGCGCAGCATGTTCATGTTGGCGGCCCTGGCGCTCTCGAGGAGATCGCGGACGGCCGCCGGGGTGATGCGCGAGGGGATCGCGTCGGCGGGGATCCAGTTGGCGCCCATCATGGTGACGTCGCGCCCGTTGATGCGGCACTTGAACGTGTGGTCGATCTCGTCGGGCTCGACCACCCATTCGAGCTTCCGGAGGCCGATCTTGCGGCGGGTGACCTCGCCTTCGAGGCTGGTGACGAGTTCGTAGAGCGGCTGCTCGCCCTGCCCCGCCGGCCACCAGAGCCGCGGCTCACGGATGGTGACGTTGTGGGTCACGACGTTCTCGCCTTTGTTGACCACCACCTTGTCGGTGATCGTCTGGCCGTCGATCTCGTGCTGAAGTTCCACCTCACCATGAGCGAAGGCGAAAAGACGAGTCTTCAGAGTCAGTTCGACGGAATTCTTGCCGTGGGCCTGGCTGACCTCGACGCTCTCCTGGCGGGCGAGGCGGGACTTGCGGATGCTCATGGTGCCATAGACGCCGGTCGGCATCAGGCAGATGCCCCAGTCCCATCCGGCATGGCAGGCGGCCTTGCGCACGAAGTTCATGTGCACGCCTTCCAGCCCGTTGGTCTGGTAGTTCTTGGTGAAGGGAATGGGGAACGGGTGCGCCTCGGCGCGGGCCTTGGCGACCTCGCGGGTGACGGCGAAATCGATCTTCAGATGATTGTCGCCCTCGCGCACCTTGCCGGTGACGTCGATGTCGTAGCGCACGAACGAATTGTCGGCTTCCAGCACCGGCTCGCCGTTGAGGTAAACGGTCGCGACGCAGTCGATCTCGGAGAGAGTGAGCGTCAGGTAGCCGTCGATGTCGGCGGCGGAGGCGGTGAAGGTGCGCTCGACGGTCCAGGGGGTGTGGTTGACCCACATCACCGCCTTCTCGTTCTCGCCGAAATAGGGATCGGGAATGATCCCGGCGGCAAGCAGCGCGGTATGCACGTCGCCAGGAAGCGCGATGGATGTCTTCACGTCCCTCGCCGTCGAGGACAGCTGGAAGTTACCGCTCAGGTCGAGCGCGGAATAGGTCATTCGTCTCCTCCGGGACGCCGGCGGAGGCACGCGCCGGCAGGACTATCATGGCGGGGCGCCGGAGCAGCCAAAGCAGGACCGCGAGGTCTTGCAATCGATTTCACCGGCGCTTTGCGCCATTCTTAGTGGGAGTCCTGCCAGATGCCAATGGCCTGCGGGGAGGCGGAAGGCAGCGCAGGTTGCGGGCCAGGGCCAGGCTCCCCAGATTCAACGGAATGGAGGGAGGAAACCATGACAGATATCGACAATGGACCGCAGCTGCCGGTGCTGCCGCCGGTGCTTCTGCTCGGCGCGCTCGCGGCGGCCGTGGTGCTGGACTGGATATCGCTGCATTTCCTGGCTGCACCCGTCGGGCTCAACCTGCAGACGGTCGCCGGGCTCATCCTTGCGGGTGGCGGCATTTGGCTCGCCCGCAGCGCCATGATGCTGTTCCACCGCGAAGGCACCAACGTCATCCCGACCCAACCGGCGCTGAAGGTGGTAACGGACGGCCCCTACCGGTACACGCGCAACCCGATGTATCTCGGCATGGTGATGCTCCTCCTGGGCCTCAGCCTCGTCTTCTCGCTCGAATGGGGCGTGATCCTGACGCCGGTTCTGTGGCTGGTGTTCGACCAGGTGATCGTCGCGCGGGAAGAGCGTTATCTCACCGCCAAGTTCGGCGACGAGTACCGGGCGCTGCTGACGCGGACGCGGCGCTGGCTCTAGACTTGCCGAGCAAGCTAGCCCGCCCGGTTCTCCAAGCCGCGCCGCATCTATTGCGCCGCGTTCGCCTGCGGATCGAGGAAGCCGCCGGACTGGCGCTCCCAGAGATTGGCATAGTGGCCGCCGCGCTCCAAGAGTTCGGCATGGGTGCCCTGCTCCACGATCCGGCCCTTGTCGAGGATGATCAACCGGTCCATGGCGGCGATGGTCGAGAGGCGATGGGCGATGGCAAGCACGGTCTTGCCGGCCATGAGCGTTTGCAACTGGCTCTGGATCGCCGCCTCCACCTCGCTGTCGAGGGCGGAGGTCGCTTCGTCGAGGACGAGGATCGGCGCGTTCTTCAACAGCACGCGGGCGATGGCGACGCGCTGGCGCTGGCCGCCCGAGAGCTTGACGCCCCGCTCGCCTACATGCGCGTCGTAGCCGGTGCGGCCGCGGTAGTCTACGAGATCGGTGATGAACTCATGCGCCTCGGCAAGGTCGGCGGCGCTCATGATCTCGTCCTCGCTGGCATCCTGCCGGCCGTAGGCGAGGTTGGCACGCACGGACCGGTGGAGGAGCGCGGTGTCCTGCGTCACGACGCCGATATTGGCGCGCAGGCTCTCCTGCGTGACCTTGGCGATGTCCTGCCCGTCGATGGTGATGCGTCCGCCCTCGAGGTCATAAAAGCGCAGGAGGAGGCTGACCAGCGTCGACTTGCCGGCGCCCGAGCGACCGACGAGGCCGACGCGCTCGCCCGGCGCGATGACGAGGTCGAGGTTGTCGATCACGCCGCTCTCGCGCCCGTAGTGGAACGAGACGTTCTCGAAGCGGACCTCGCCCTTGTTCACCTTGAGCGGCACGGCGTCGGGCGCATCGACGAGGCGGAGCGGCTGCGAGATCAGCTCGGCGGCGTTCTGCGCGACGCCGAAATTGCGCATCAGGGCGTTGAGCTGGTTCATCATGCGACCGAGCAGCATGTTGAGGCGCAAAAGAAGCCCGAGGGTGAAGGCGACGCCGCCGACCGAGACGATGTCCATGGTCCACAGGTGCACCGAGAGCCAGGCGATGGCCGCGATCATCACGCCGGAAAGCATGGCCATGGCCGAGCGCAGCGAAGTGACGGTGCGCGTCATCTTGCGCATCGAATCCATGAAACGGTCGAAGCCGGCGCGCACGTACCTGTCGTCTGTATCGGCGGTGCCGAAAAGCTTCAGGGTGAGGATGTTGGAGTAGCTGTCGACGATGCGCCCGGACAATGCCGAGGCGTTCTCGGCGGCGGCGGCCGAGTAGCCGCGCATGCGCGGCACATAGAAGCGGGCGAGCACGAAGAACAGCACGATCCAGACCGCCACCAGCGCCGCAAGGCGCCAATCGAGCTGGGCGACGAGGATGAGGGTGGTGGCGGTATAGACCACCATGAACCAGACGACCTGCACGATGCCCACAACGAAGTCGCCGATGGCGCCGCCCGACTGCCAGACCTTCTGGGCGATGGAGCCGGCGAAGTCGTTCTGGAAGAAGGAGAGGCTCTGGCGCGCCACGTGCGCGTAGGACTGCCAGCGCACGAGGTTGTAGAAGCCCATGTTGACCGTCTGCTCTTCCACCAGCGCCGCGATCCACGAGGAAACGAAGCGGAAGACGACAACGGTCAGCAACATGAAGAGCAGTTCGGGCCCGTGGGCGGCGAGGAGGCCCGACCAGCCCTCGGACTGCACGGAACTGTCGAGCAGGTCGACGAGGCGGCCGACGAAGTAGAAGAGCCCGGCCTCGATCAGCGCGACGATGCCGCCGAGCGCGAGCATGGCGAGGAACGGACCCCTGGCCTGGCGGATGTAGTACCAGAAGTAAGCCAGCGGCTCCTTGGGGGGCTTGAGGTCCCCCGTCCTGCCGAACGGATCGATCCAGGACTCGAAGGCGGTATTGATGCGGTCGATGAGGTTCATAGGGCGACTCTTTATAGGAGCGCAGTTTCGCGCCGGGCGGGGGCGCGGTCTAGTGGTTTGAACCGCGAAAGTTGATGAATGGGTTCAGAATTTTACAGAGGATGGTGCAGCCCTGAAGGGGCGGCAAGTGGTGCGCTATCGCAGCAAAAATTAGGGCGGGCTCATCGCCCGCCCTTTCGCTATTGCGCCGCCACTTCCAGGTCGAGGAACCCGCCGGACTGGCGTTCCCAGAGCTGGGCGTAGTGGCCGCCCGAGGCGAGGAGCTGGGCGTGGGTGCCCTCCTCGACGATGCGGCCCTTTTCCAGCACCACCAGGCGGTCCATGGCGGCGATAGTGGAGAGGCGGTGGGCGATGGCGATAACCGTCTTGCCCTGCATCAGGCTCGTCAGCTGCTCCTGGATGGCGGCTTCCACCTCGCTGTCGAGGGCGGACGTCGCTTCGTCGAGCACCAGGATCGGTGCGTTCTTCAACAGAACCCGGGCGATGGCGATGCGCTGGCGCTGGCCACCCGAGAGCTTGACGCCCCGCTCGCCCACGTGGGCGTCGTAGCCGGTGCGGCCCTTGGGATCGACGAGGCCCATGATGACGTCATGGACGTTGGCGTGCTCGGCGGCGCGGAACATCTCCTCGTCGGTTGCCGACTGGCGCCCGTACTTGATGTTCTCGCGCACCGACCGGTGGAGAAGCGACGTATCCTGGCTGACGAGCCCGATGGCGTGGCGCAGGCTCTCCTGCGTCACGTCGCGCACGTCGTGCCCGTCGATACGGATCGAGCCCGACTGCACGTCGAACATCCGGAGCGCCAGGTTGACCAGCGTCGACTTGCCCGAACCCGAGCGGCCGACGAGGCCGATCTTCTCGCCCGCCTCGACCCTGAGGCTGAACTCGTCGATGACGCTGCCGGCCTTGCCCCGCCAGTAGTTGAACGAGACGTTGTCGTAGACGAGCTCGCCCCGCTCGACGACCAGGGCCTTGGCATCGGGCTTGTCGACCATGGTCAGGGGCTGGGCGATGGTATCCATCGAATCCCGCACGTTCCCGATCTGGCGAAAGATGTTCGAGCCGATCTCGAGGATCCAGCCGGACATGTTCATGATCTGGAGCGCGAAGGGCACGACGGTCGCCACCGCCGCCGCGGTCAGCGTACCGTTGTTCCAGCCGGCGAGGGCCAGCCAGGTGATCGAGACCACGAGTCCCGCGTTCAGGATGAAGAGGGTCGACCACATGTAGGTGAAGACCTTCATCAGCTTCCTGAACTCGACCGTGTGTTCGGTCACCGACTCGGCGACATAGGCGTCCTCGTGCCCGTCGGTCGAGAAGGTCTTCAGGGTCTGGATGTTGGTATAGCTGTCGACGATGCGCCCGGTCATGACCGACTTGGCCTCCGAGAGCTCCTCGGAGTGTCGGGCGATCAGCGGCATGACGATGACGAAGAGGATGGCATAGAGCAGCATCCATACCGCCACCGGCACCAGCAGCACCGGGTCCATCCCGGCCAGCACGAAGACGGCGACGACGACGAAGATCAGCGCATACCACGCCGCATCGATGCCCAGGTTCACCGCCGTCTCGATGGATTCGCCCGCCTGCATGATCTTGTTGGCGATGCGGCCGGCAAAGTCGTTCTGGAAGAACGTCCAGCTCTGGCGGATGACGTGCCAGTGGCTCTGCCAGCGCACGATGTTGACGAGGTTGGGCACGATCGAATGGTTGCGGATGAGCGTGTCGAGGAGGAAGGCGGTGGGACGCACCACGACCACGACGGCGATCATCATCAGGAACGCCGGCCAGTGGGCCGAGAAGATCTCGCCCGGAGGCGTATCGGCGAGCATGCCCACGATCATGCCGACGAAGATCGGCATCATCGCATCGGCCACGGAACCGATGGCGACCAGCACGAACCGCAGGACGAATGCCGTGCGGAACTGGTCGAGGAAGTAGACGAGGAAGCGTTTGAGGCCCATGGGCGGCTGCCGGTTCCTGGCGAGCGCGGTGGGCGAATAGAGATGGTCGAAGAAGGAGACGACGCGGTCTAGCATTTTGTTGGCTCATTGCTTGCGCGCGAGAAGGCTCGCAGCGCGCTTATTGAAGCCGCGCCTGATCTTTAAAAGAATTCGGGGATCAGGTTCGGAGTCGGTCCAGTGGATGGTCGGCGGCAGAGGGCAGGATGGCGTTGGTCGCGATGTCTCCCATGGGAGTCTCCTTGGTGTGGAATTGAATCGTTGCAGTTGAAGGCAAGGGGTGAATCGCTATCCCCGGCCGCGGCGGCCCGCAAGAGGCAATGGCCGGTCTTGCGGCCATTTGCGGATGAAGGCTGCAGGACGTTGCGCTGGAGGTACACCTCCCGGCTCACGTAGCGCAGGGTTGGCACCCTCCCTTCTCCCCTTGTGGGAGAAGGTGCCCGAAGGGCGGATGAGGGGTGGTCCAGCCATCAGCGCCGGTACACATGGCAGTATAGCGGACCCCTCACCCTGATCTTCCGCTGAACGAATCTGTCCCTCTCCCACAAGGGGAGAGGGTAGTCGTGCCATCCCCTACTCCGCCGCCTCTTCGGCCTGCTCCACGTCGATGAAGCCGCCGGACTGGCGGTGCCAGAGGCGGGCGTAGGTGCCGCCGAGCTCGAGGAGCTCGGAATGGGTGCCCTGCTCCACGATCGTACCCTCCTCGAGGATCACCAGCCGGTCCATGGCCGCGATGGTCGAGAGGCGGTGGGCGATGGCGATGACGGTCTTGCCCTGCATCAGGCGCTGGAGCTGGCTCTGGATCGCCGCCTCGACCTCGCTGTCGAGGGCGGATGTCGCCTCGTCGAGCACCAGGATCGGCGCGTTCTTCAACAGCACCCGCGCGATGGCGATGCGCTGGCGCTGGCCGCCCGAGAGCTTGACGCCCCGTTCGCCCACATGCGCGTCGTAACCCTTCCTGCCCTTGCGGTCGGTGAGGTTGACGATGAAATCCTCGGCCTCGGCGAGGCGCGCGGCTTCCCGCATCTCCTCCTCGCTCGCATCCGGGCGGCCATAGAGGATGTTCTCGCGCACCGACCGGTGGAGGAGCGAGGTATCCTGAGTGACGACGCCGATGTTCTCGCGCAGCGAATCCTGCGTGACCTCGGCGATGTCCTTGCCGTCGATGAGGATGCGCCCGTCCTGCCGGTCGTAGAAGCGCAGCAGGAGGTTGACGATGGTCGACTTGCCCGCGCCCGAGCGCCCCACGAGACCGATCTTCTCGCCCGGCCGGATGTGGAGGTTGAGCCCCTCGATGACGCCGCCCTTCTTGCCGTAGTGGAAGGAGACGTTTTCGAAGCGGATGTCGCCCTCGACCCTGCCGATGGGCTTGGCGCCCGGCTTGTCGGTGACGATGCGCGGCAGCGAGATCGACGAGATCCCGTCGCGCACCGTGCCGATGTTCTCGAAGAGCGCCGACATCTCCCACATCACCCACTGGCTCATGCCCTGGAAGCGCATGACGAGGGCGAGCGCGATGCCGAGCGCGCCCGGCGTCAGGTTGCCGCCGAGCCAGGCCCAGATACCGAGCGCGGCGACCGAGGCCAGGAGCGCGTAGTTGGAAAAGAGGATCGACACCTGCAGCACGGTAAAGAGCCGCATCTGCCGGTGGACGGTGCCGAGGAACTCGTCCATCGCCTCGCGGGCATATCCTTCCTCGCGGTTGGAGTGCGAGAAGAGCTTGACCGTCGCGATGTTGGTATAGCTGTCGACCACGCGCCCCGTCATCAGCGAGCGCGCGTCCGCCTGCTGCTCGGCGACCTTGGCGAGCCGCGGGATGAAGTAGAACATCATGCCGACATAGGCGGCGAGCCAGACGACGAACGGAGCGGCCAGCAGCAGGTCGGCCGAGCCGACGAGGATCACCGCGCCGGTGAAATAGACCGACACGTAGACGAGGATGTCGAGCACCTTCATGGCCACTTCGCGCACGGCAAGCGAGGTCTGCATCAGCTTGGCGCCGATGCGGCCGGCGAACTCGTCCTGGAAGTAGCTCATCGACTGGCGGATGATGTAGCGGTGCGTCATCCAGCGGATGCGCTGCGGGAAATTACCCAGCAGCGTCTGGTGCATGGTCAGGGTCGAGGTNAGGATGAGCAGCGGCATCACCACGAGGATNAAGGCGCCCATGAGCATGAGCCGCCAGCCNTCCTCGGCAAGGAAGGTCGCGCGGTCGGCATTGACGAGCCAGTCGACGATGTCGGCCACGAACCCGTAGAGCAGGATCTCGCCGGCGGCGATCAACGCCGAGGTTACGGCCATCAGCGCCAGCCACTTCTTGGCGCCGTGGCTGTAATGAAGGCAGAAGGCGATGAGCCCCTTTGGCGGCTCGGTCGGGTCGGCGGGCGGATAGGGGTCGAGGCGCGTCTCGAACCAGTTGAATAAGGCCCTTAGCATTGTTCTTGTCCTTTGATGCCGTTCGCTTGGGCGACACTGCTACAACCTCAAGCCCGCTTGAGGTCAAGGTCGCCGGGAGCGGACGGGCTCCTCGGGTCGTTGTTCGGATTACGCGCCCGATGCGACAGGAAGATGTTGTGCATAGAGGGCTGCGCGCCGCGAACCGCCGGTCTCCTCCCCAATCCCGTCCCAATTGACGCAATGATTAGGTTGGCGGCTGCGAGCCGCGTAGAATACATGGAACGGGTCGAGTCGGCTATCGCCTGACCCATCACAAGAATCCCGCTTTACGGAAGCCCTCATGCGCACCGAAACCGAGCACACGATCTATCTCAAGGACTACGCGCCGACTCCCTATGCGATCATTAGCGTCGACCTCGATTTCCAGATCGCACCGGAGACGACGAAGGTGCGCGCGCAGCTGACCATCGAGCCGCGCGAGGGAACCGCGGCCGGCACGCCGCTCGTGCTCGACGGGGAAGAGCTGAAGCTCGAGGAGATCGCCATCGACGGGGCGCCGCTGATGCTTTCGGCCTACGCGGCCGATGCCAACGGGCTGACCGTCGTCAGTCCGCCGCAGAGGCGGTTCGTGCTGGAAACCCTGGTCGCAATCACACCGGAGACCAATACGCGGCTGATGGGGCTTTATCGCTCCAGCGGCGTCTGGTGCACGCAGTGCGAGCCGGAGGGTTTCCGCCGCATCACCTACTATCTCGACCGGCCGGATGTCCTTGCGACCTTCAAGGTGCACATGACCGCCGACGAGGCCCTCGCGCCTGTGCTGCTCGCCAACGGTAATCTCGTCTCGCGCGGGAGCCTGGGCAATGGGCAGCACTTCGCCGTGTGGGAGGACCCCTTCCCCAAGCCCGCCTACCTCTTCGCCCTGGTCGCCGGCGATCTCGGCTCGATCACCGATACCTATACGACCGGCTCGGGCCGCAAGGTCGAACTGGCCATCTACTGCGCGCACGGCAAGGAGGAGCAGTGCCTGTGGGCCATGGACAGCCTCAAGCGCTCCATGGCCTGGGACGAGAAGCGCTTCGGACGCGAGTACGATCTCGACGTCTTCAATATCGTCGCCGTCTCCGACTTCAATTTCGGCGCGATGGAGAACAAGGGGCTCAACATCTTCAACGACCGGCTGGTGTTCGCCAAGCCCGAGACGGCGACGGACGCCGATTACGAGTCGATCGAGCGCGTCATCGCCCACGAGTACTTCCACAACTGGACGGGCAACCGCATCACCTGCCGCGACTGGTTCCAGCTCTGCCTCAAGGAGGGGCTGACGGTCTATCGCGACCAGGAGTTTACCAGCGACGAGCGCAGCCGCGCCGTCAAGCGCATCTCCGACGTCGTCACGCTGCGCGCGACGCAATTCCCCGAAGACGGCGGACCGCTGGCCCATCCGCCGCGCCCGGACCACTACCGCGAGATCAACAACTTCTATACCCCGACCGTCTACGAGAAGGGCGCGGAAGTGGTGCGCATGCTCGCAACGCTCCTCGGCGAGGACGGCTTCCGCAAGGGCATGGACCTCTATTTTGAGCGGCACGACGGTGAAGCGACCACCATCGAGGCGTTCCTCAAGGTGTTCGAGGATGCCAACGGGGTCGACCTCGAACAGTTCAGGACCTGGTACCTGCAGGCGGGAACGCCCAAAGTCACCATCACGGACAGCTACGATGCTGACAGCCAAACCTACACGCTCGCGATCTCCCAAGAGACGGCGCCGACCCCGGGTCAGCCGGAAAAGAGCGACGTCGTCCTGCCGATCAAGTTCGGGCTCATCGGCCCCAATGGCAGCCCGATGGGCTGGAGCGGGGTTACCGGCGGAGAGGTCAGCGAGGACATGATCGTTCTGCGCGGCACAAGCGCCGAGATCACCTTCTCGGGCGTCGCCAGCAAGCCGGTGCCCTCGCTCCTGCGCGAATTCTCGGCGCCGGTGAATCTCGAGACGAACCTCACGCAGGACGACCGGCTGTTCCTCGCCCGGCACGACAGCGACCCGTTCAACCGCTGGCAGGCGCTGCAGGACGTGGGACTGGCGCTGGTCAAGGACATGGTGGCGGGTAAGCCCACCGACGAAGGTGCCATCGGCGCGCTTTCGGCGGCGATGGACGATACGCTCGCGAGCGGTTCGCTCGACGATGCGTTCAAGGCGCTGGCCCTTACGCTGCCGGACGAGCAGCTCATCGGGCGCGCGATCGGCAAGGACATCGATCCGGAAGCGATCCACCGGGCGCGCACGGCCCTCATCCGGGCCGTGTTCCGGCCGCTGGCGGGCAAGATGCGCGGCGCCTACGTGGCGCTCGGCAGCGACGCACCCTACCAGCCGGACGCGGACCAGGCCGGCCGGCGCGCGCTGCGCAACCGCCTGATGGCGCTGCTTGTCACCGCCGATCCTGAGGGTCCCGCGCTCGCCGCCGAGCAATACCGCAACGCGACCAGCATGACCGACCGCTTCGCCGCGCTCGCTGCCATCGGCGTTGCCTGGACGGCGGACGCCGCTCCCCTGCTCGCCGATTTCCGCACACGCTTTGCCGGCGATCCGCTGGTCTTCGACAAGTGGCTGGCGGTCAGCGCTCGCGCCGAGGACGAGGGCGTGCTGGAGCGCATCCAGGCGATCCTCGCCGATCCGGCATTCCCCAAGAACAACCCCAACCGGCTGCGTTCGCTGGTCGGGAGCTTTGCCATGAACAATCCGGTGCAGTTCACCAGGGCCGACGGGGCGGGCTTCCGGTTCGTCACGCAGTTCGTCGCCGACGTCGACACCCGCAACCCGCAGGTCGCCGCCCGCGTGTTGACGGGCTTCCGCGTTTGGCCGATGCTGGAGGCGACACGCCGCGAAGCGGCACGGGAGGCTCTGACGGCGCTCAAGGAAGCCGGTGGCCTGAGCCGGAACACGTCGGACATACTGACGCGGATGCTCGGGGAGTAGGCATCGTCCCCCTTGACGGGCTGTCCCGGACCAGCAGGCCTAGGCCGTGGGCTCGTATCCAAGCACCTCCACCACCCCCGATGTCATCCCGGCGAAAGCCGGGGCCCATCCTGAGATGCGGCACCCGCCGCAAAGTGTGTGAATGGAAGTACTCACCCGCTTCTCCCACGCCTGCCGATGCGTTCAGGGCTGGGTCCCGGCTTTCGCCGGGATGACAGCCGGTGGTGGAGGGAATTGTGCCCATGGAAGAGGGGCGCGAGCTACCCCAACCGTCATGGTTAAAATGCTCTTAACGTTAGAAGAATTTTTCTTCCCCGCTAAGTGATTCTCGCGACTCACGAATTCGCGACCGAGCCCTGCAGAGGGCGTGCGGGGGTCTGGACACGATTCACGCGGTGATTCATTGTCAGCCCACAAATCGGCGGGGCAATCCGATACAGAAC
>Ga0065721_10051808_pt1 | contig 13508 bp, 9 predicted proteins | sample Mesricmetagenome_FD_59108 | JGI IMG/M metagenome (GOLD analysis project Ga0065721, IMG submission 59108) | Mesophilic microbial community from rice straw/compost enrichment Sample: eDNA_1 v2 (version 2) | ecosystem: Engineered > Solid waste > Grass > Composting > Bioreactor | place: USA: Davis... | reverse complement strand
ACGGCTTCGCTTCACCCGCGAGCGGCGTTCGCGCACGACTTGGTCCGCACGGACGTGATGGCCGAGGCATTACTACGTTTTGGGAATCACGTTGCCGAGCAGGGTATCGCCGGTTTGGGCGCGTATCAGGCGGCGCGAGATCTTCTGCTGAAGATCCCGCCACGCTTGGGCGCGGAACCGTTGCAACTGGACGGCGAGTCTGCGAGTGATGCCGCTGTTCGAGTATCGACGAAGCTGACGAGCGGGGTCCTGCCGATTCAAGGGCCGCCGGGGGCGGGCAAGACGTTCACCGCTGCGCAGATGATCTGTGCGCTGGTCAAGGCGGGCAAGAAAGTGGGAGTGACTGCCAACAGTCACAAAGTCATCCGCAACCTGCTCGACAAAGTCGTGGAACAGGCAGCGCGCGCCGGTCTGTCCATCCAATGTTTGCAGAAGGTCGCCGAGAAAGCGCCTGACGTGCCCGGCATCCGCTTCGAGACGGACAATGAGAAGGCGCTCGCGGCGATAGGCACATCGTGTCAGGTGATGGCGGGAACGGCGTGGCTGTGGTCGCGTCCGGATGCATTCGAAGCTGTGGATACGCTGTTCGTGGACGAGGCTGCGCAGATGTCGCTGGCCAACGTCGTGGCCGTATCGCAGGCATGTCGCGCGTTGGTGTTGCTCGGCGATCCGCAGCAACTGGAACAGCCGATTCAAGGCAGTCATCCTGAAGGCACGGACGTGTCGGCGCTCGAGCACGTGCTCGGCCGCGCCGCGACCATCGGTAAGGAACAAGGCTTGTTCCTGGAGCAGACCTGGCGCTTGCACCCGGACATCTGTTCATTCACGTCGGAGCTTTTCTATGAAGGCCGATTGACGTGTCGCGTGGGTCAGCAGCATCACGAGGTGAAATCGTCCGGTCGCATTCGTGGCACGGGTCTGCGCCATCTGCCCGTCATGCACGAGGGCAATCAGAACGCCGCACCCGAAGAGGCCGAGGCCATCCAGCGATTGGTCGAGGACACATTGACGGCGGGAGCATCGTGGGTCGATCGCGACGGCCGCGTTCGTCCCATAACCCTCGAAGACATCCTGATCATTGCCCCGTACAACGCGCAGGTGTTCGAGCTGCAACGGCGCATGCCGCAGGCCCGTGTCGGCACCGTTGACAAGTTCCAGGGGCAGGAGGCGGCGATCGTCATTTATTCGGTGACGACATCGTCGCACGCCGATGCGCCACGCGGCATGGATTTCCTGTACAGCTTGAATCGACTCAACGTAGCGGTATCGCGTGCCAGGTGCGTGTGTGTACTGGTCGCGTCGCCGGCCATTTTCGAGCCGGCATGCAACACGCCACGGCAGATGGAATTGGCCAACGCATATTGTCGCTACCGAGAGCTCGCCACGACTTTGGGCCTTTAGGTCTTTCGGTCAGTGCTGCCGTCGTGACGCTTCTGGCATACATACGCGCGTGCAGCTGCGATCCCAACCAAGCTTCAGTGCCTGCCCCGAGCCCGTCCGAAAATCGGCGAGATCCGGGCTGACATTGCTGAGAAATTAGTTACTTATACGCCGGTCGCGAAGCCGCCGGCGGGACCGCAGCGCCTCCAGCGCCAACTCATCGTCACAACCAGGAGAGTCCCTGTGGATCTCAACAAACTGATGGCTCGCGTCAAAGCCATTCTGCTGACCCCAAAGAGCGAGTGGTCGGTCATCGCCGGCGAGCCCGCCACCGTCGCGGACCTTTACAAGGGCTATGCCATCTGGCTGGCCGCGATTCCGGTGATCTTCACCTTCCTGGAAATGAGCGTGATCGGCACCTTCCGCATCGGCGTTGGAGCCGGCCTGACGACCATGGTGCTCAGTTATGCGATGGCGCTGGCCATGCTCTATGTTCTGGCATTGATCGTCGATGCGCTCGCGCCAAGCTTCGGCGGCCAGAAAAATAGCATTCAAGCGTTCAAGGTCGTCGTCTACGCGTATACCGCCAGCTGGGTCGCGGGCATCGCACAGATCGTGCCCGTGCTCGGCCTGCTGCTGATGATCGCCGGCGGCGTCTACAGCATCTATCTGATGTATCTCGGCCTGCCGCAGACCATGAAGTGTCCGCCCGAGAAGGCGGCTGGTTACACCGCGGTGATCGTCATCATTGCGATCGTGGTTGGCGCCGTTATCGGCGCGGTGATCGGTGGCATCGCGGGCGTCGGTGGCATGATGAGTGGTGCGACGTACAGCTCCTCGAGCGATGACGACGTGAAGTTCGACGAGAACAGCGCGCTCGGCAAGATGCAGAAATGGGGCGAGCAAATGGAAGCCGCCAACAAGCAGCTCGAAGAAGCTCAGAAGTCGGGCGACCAGGGCGCCCAGGATGCGGCGTTGAAGGCGGTGTTCGGTGCCGCGCTCGGCGGTGGCCAACAGGTCGAGTCACTGGCGCCGGACCGCTTGAAGGCGTTCGTGCCGGAGCAACTGGCCGGACTGAGCCGCTCCAGCCTGTCCGCCGAGCGCAATGGGGCGCTGGGCTTGCAAGTCTCGACCGCGGCGGCTACCTATTCCAACGAGTCGGGGCGCGAAGTGCGGCTCGAGATTACTGATGCCGGCAACGCGCGTGGCTTGCTCGGTCTGGCCAGCTGGGTCGGCATGGAGGGCGAAAAGGAGGAAAATGGCCGCTACGAGAAAACTTTTCGCGAGGACGACCGTTTGATGCATCAGGAGTGGGACAGCCATGCCTCTTACGGTCAGTACACAGTGGTTGTCGGCGATCGATTCACAGTGAAGGTCGAGGGCAGCGCCGGCAGCGTGGCCGAGCTGCGTGACGCGGCCGAGCAACTGGATCTGGACGGCCTGGCGGATCTGCGGACCGTTGGCGTCAAGAACTGACGCGCTCGAGAGTCGACGAACCGGGTTGAGGTTGAAGGTATGAAGATCATTGATGTTCCGCAACCCGGTGGTCCAGATGCCCTCGTCGTCGCGCAGCGGCCCACGCCGACGCCGCAGGCGACCGAGGTGCTGATCAAGATCGCGGCGGCCGGTATCAATCGTGCGGATGTGCTTCAGCGCAAGGGCGCCTATCCGCCGCCGCCGGGCGCGCCGAGCTATCCGGGGCTGGAGTGCGCTGGTGTCGTCGCGGCGATTGGCTCTGAGGTTCGCGAGTTCAAAGTCGGCGACAGGGTGTGCGCGCTGCTGCAAGGTGGCGGCTACGCCGAGTACTGCACCGTGGATGAAGCTCAAGTGCTGCCCATCCCCGGCTCGCTCGGCATGATCGAAGCAGCCTCATTGCCCGAGGCGTATTTCACTGTCTGGAGCAATGTGTTCGAGTTCGGCCGTCTGCAGCCGGGTGAGACCCTGCTGGTGCATGGCGGCTCCAGTGGCATCGGAGTCTCGGCCATCCAGCTGGCCAAGGCGTTGGGTCATACCGTCTTCACGACCGCCGGCAGCGACGAGAAATGTCGTTTCTGCGAGCAACTCGGCGCCAGGCGCGCCATCAACTATAAAACCGAGGATTTCGTTGCCGCGATCGCCGAGGAAACCGGCAAGCGCGGTGTCGATGTGCTGCTCGACATGGTGGGCGGCAGTTACTTGTCAAAAAACATTGCTACGCTGGCGGTCGAGGGCAGGCTGGTGATCATCGCCACCCAGGGCGGCATCAAGGGCGAGGCGGACCTGTTGCGGGTCCTGCAACGCAGGCTGGTGATCACCGGCTCGGCATTGCGTCCGCGTGACGCGACCTTCAAACGCTTCATCAAGACTCGTCTGCTCGAGGTTGTCTGGCCGTTACTGGTGCGCGGCGAGCTCAAGCCCGTCGTCGACAAGGTGTTCCCGCTGGAGCGGGCGAATGAGGCTCATGCGTATATGGAAAGCAGTGCGCATCGAGGGAAGATCGTACTCGCGCTCGATGCAGCCGGCGGTTGATTTGGCCGTTTCTTAGCATTAATCGAACGTCGAACAAGAAAGTCGCTAAGACCGGTCATCTGCTGGAGTTCATCTCTAGGCATTTTCCGAATTTGCCGTAACTTCGCCGATGCATCCCAGCGGGCTCTGGTAGTTTTTGCCGACCCTGTATCGCTGCGTATGGCTCGTGATGCCGCGGCGCACATCGCATCGCCGCCCCAGCGTTGCAGGGAATATTTGCGGCGTCGACGGACAGGCGTGGTTCGCAACCGCCTGATCCGAAGGGATTGTTCGACGCTCGTCAGCGGGTAGTGGTTGAGGGAATCGGCCATGTATCAATTCGAGTTGCTCGATTTCAGGCGGTTCGCCTGTTCGCACTTGGGTCCACCGCGGCCGTCAACCATTCTCGGTTTGAGAAGTCGCCAGCGCGGACGGCCAGCCCGTCGCTGACGACAACGAAAGTAGAAGCGCATTGCCAGAATCGCGCTGCCGGGGGGTATGGGTGACGACACATCGGGGTGGGGCACCACAGGTCTCAAAGGGTTACATCTTCAGGTCAACTACGGAGGGCGCACCATGCTCTCGACGGATCCAAGCAAGCGAATCTTTGTGTTGAAACGAGAAGAAACAACCAGCCGCAAGGCCAGCAGTGATCACGCCGTGGAGGGAATCTACGACCGTATCAAGTCACTGCTGCTGGCGCATACGCTTGCGCCAGGGCAGTTGTTACAGATCGGTACGCTCGCCGAGGAGCTCGGCGTGAGTACTACGCCAGTACGAGAAGCCCTGACGCGGCTCGCAGCGGAGCGGCTGATCGTGTTCGCGCCGAAGCGAGGCTTCTTCGCCAAGACGGCATCGGAAGACGAGCTGCGTGGGCTGTACACGCTCAATCAAACGTTGCTCGACTCGGCCATTCGGGAATGGAATGCAGCAGCCTCCACGGACGAAGAAGCCAAGGCGCCTGCGAAGATCTTCACGTCATTGCCTTTGTCGGACAAGCCCGAGCAACTGACACGTACCATCGATGATCTGTTCGTACGTATCGCGACGCGTTCGGGCATCGGTGAGCTCGCCGACATCATCCGCAACTTCAACGATCGGTTGCATCACGCGCGCATGATCGAAAGCGAGATCATTCAAGATGCGGCCGATGAGTTGGCGCGCTTACGGCAACTCTATGTCGACAACAACAAGGAGCAATTGCAGCTCGCGTTACAAACCTATCACCAACGCCGTCGCGAGCTGGTCTCGGCAATCTGCAAAGAGCTGCTGTTTCGTCCGTTTCTTGCCGAAAATAAATAATGCATCACGCTCCCCGGAGGCATTCTTAGCCTCCGGGGGCTGGCACTGTGCACGCTCCCGGTCAGTAGTGAATGACGGGCAACGAGCGCGCGCGCACTCGCGGCAGCGGTGACGGCGGGTTCGGTCCCATCGAAGTCGAGTGCGCTTCACACTGGATCCAGATACATTCGAGCGTGAAGGCTGGCCCCTTTTGCATGGGAGTTGCGCGTCAGGAAAGTCGCGCCACTGGAACATAGGGAAATCTCGTGATCGATCGCCATAAGCACCTGGAGCGCGCCGAGCCGGGGCTCGCGTCCGAGCGAGCGCCCCAGCCCGACGATGCTGTCGAAAGCTTGATGGAAACCCGCAACGGGCGCATCACGCTGTGGTTCGGCCGTTGGCGCAAGCCCATTCGCAGCTGGTTTTCCAGTCGTGCTTCCGTGCCCCGCGCCGAAGCGGACGATCTGGCGCAGGAAGTGTTTCTCCGGCTGCTGCGCTATAGCGACGACGTGACGGTCGAGAATCCGCAGGGCTACTTGTTCAGGATCGCCGCCAACGTCGCCAGCGAATGGCGCGATCGCTCGCGTGTGCGCCAGCCGCACGATCGCAGCTGGCTCGATGAGCTGCAGATCGATCCGGCCGACCAGCCGGACAACACCGTTTTTCAGAACCGTGTCAGCAGGCATCTGCAGAATGCGGTGAACCGCTTGCCGAAGCGACAGCGCGAAGTGCTGTTGCTGCATGTCAATGAAGGCCTGACCTACAAGGAAATTGCCGATCGCCTGAATGTGACTTACCGGATCGTTCTAAGAGATCTGACCCGCGCTTACGCCACGCTGCGCATGCAGCTGAAGGCTGAAGACCTCTAGCAAGCACAGGCCATTGAGGGCAAGAGGTATGAAACACAGCAGCGGTACCGGGGTCGATGCGCTCCTGAGCGAGCAGGCGGCGGGCTGGTTCGTGCGCCTGGTCGCGAACGATCTGTCGCCGCGCGAGCGGCGCGAGTATCTCGCCTGGCTGAAGGCATCCGACCGTCACGTGGAAGCATTGCTCGACATCTATCGCTATCACGGCTACGGGCGCAAAGCGAAGCTGCATCTGCGCTCGGCACCGGACAACGATCCGGGCGAGAACGTGATTCCTTTCGGTCCGCGAGGGATGAACGTCCTTCATCAGCAGGCTCTGCGGGTCAAGCGTCGGCGCGCGCGGCTCATGAGGGTCGCTGCGGCCGTAGCGGGCGTTGCGTTCACAATAGCTGCCGGATGGGCGGTGAAGACCGAGTACTTCGATAAGCGGATCACTACCGGTCCGGGACAGTGGGATCGCACCATGCTCAGCGACGGCAGCGTGTTGCGTATCGGGCCGAATACCAGGTTGCGGTGGTCGTTCGATGCAGGCCGGCGCACCATCGTGCTCAGCGAGGGCGAGGCGGTGTTCGAAGTGGCGAACGATCCGGATCGTCCTTTCGTCGTCACGACGCACATCGGCGACGTGCGTGCGGTTGGTACGGAGTTTGGCGTCTCGCTGATGAATGCATCGACGGCGGTCGTAACCGTTGCGAACGGCAAAGTCGCTGTAAGCAGACATGTCGACGCTCGCGTCATCACGATGGGGCGCGCCGCTGATGTGGCGGAGCTGATCGAAGGTCAGCAAATCACCTTGTCGATGAGCGGCGCGCAGCCGGTCAAGCAAGTCGATGCATCACGCGAGTTGCAGTGGGCGACGGGATACTATGAATTCCGCGGTGAGACGGTGGGCGAAGCCATCGAGCAGTTCAATCGTCGCAATCGTGTGAAAGTAGTAATGTCCGATCCAGTGATAGGCGCGATCGCCATGCCTTTTACCACGGTCAAGCTCGACGACCCGGAAACATTCGTGCTCATGCTCGCGGCGCGTCCGGATGTGCAGGTTGCGTACGAAAGCGCGAACGTCATTCGACTGTTGCCCGAATAGCGCGGCCGCTCCGGCTGCTTCGGACATCGCACATTTCCCAGGGATTGGAAGCCGAATCGGCCCGGTCTCCCTTCTAAGCACGGGAGACTCCACGGCTTATGGCGATGTAGGCCGCGGCAACTGCGAGTCGACTGGCTCTACCAGTCCACGACGGAACAGTTGGCGTCGGTGTGCTGCTCAGCGCAGCCAGCGGGGACCGGGATATGAATCCAACATCACAACAGAATGCTGTGATCAGGCAGGCAGCGGAATGGTACCAGCGCCACGAACAGGGGGAGCTGGACCCAGCTTCGCGGCGCGAGTTTCGCGCCTGGCTGGAAGTTCGCACCAACATCGAGGAGTTGGCACGCTTTTGTTTGATCGATGCGCGGTTGCAGCGCGCGTTCAAGAAAAGTGCGCGCGTGCTCCCAGAGAACGTCATCGACTTCGACGCTTATGCGACAGTGACGCGGCCGCGCCCATTACCGGTGCAACAGCCAACGGCGAGTTCGCGCTTCAACATCAAGAGGATCTCGCTGGCCGCCACCGTTGTCTTCGCTGTGGGCGTGATGGCGTGGATGCCCCTCGGCAACTCTGAGCATGTCGTCGTGACCCGACAGGGGCAGTGGGATAAACGATTGCTGGAGGATGGCACGGTCGTTCATGTCAGCCCGCATACCAAACTGCGTTTCCGCTTCACTGACCAGCGGCGCGAAGTAACGCTGGTGCGTGGCGAAGCGTTGTTTGAAGTGGCGAAAGATCCTGGCCGACCGTGGGTCGTGTCGACGGATGCTGGCACCGTGCGTGCTGTCGGAACTGCGTTTGCAACGTCCGATCTCGGCGATACCGTCGTCGTGACTGTGTCGGAAGGCAAGGTCGCGGTGACGGGGGCGGGCGGTGATGGCGTGCAGCCGGTGTATGCCACTGCAAATCAGCAGGTGGTGTTGTCGCCGAAAGGAGTCAGCGGCCCGGTGGCGGTGAAGGCCGATCATGAGCTCATGTGGGTTCGCAACTGGTACGAGTACGAGGGCGAACGGGTCGCCGATATCGTCGCCCGGCTGAACGAGCTGAACGATGCCCAGGTGATCATCGATGATCCCCAGGTGCTGCGGCTGAACGTGAACCTGCTGATCTTCAAGCCGAGCCAGCCCGAGGAGTTCGTGGACAAGATCAATCTCTGGTACGCCGGTTATCACGGCAAGGCGGGCAGCAAGGCCCTGCATCTGGAGCCGTAGATTCAAGCTCTCGACATAATGCACTCCGGCCCAGGAGGGATGAGCCGTGCCCGTGATCCAGTCATCTAGGCGAGGGGAAGATTTTCCCCCTCCGCCAGCCAGCCACGCAGATAGTGATCGATCGGCACCAGCAGTCGAGCGGCAAAGATCGTTGGAATTCGTCCAGGCAGGATGAACAGAGCGAGCAGGATGGCTGTCGCCCGGAACAAGGACCCGGCGAAACCCCGACGGTCGAAGCGCATCCGCGCGAGTATCGCGACGGGCGGCTGATCGAATGGTTCGGCAAATGGCGCAAGCCCATCCGTAGCTGGCTGCGGAATCGTGCCTCGGTGCCGCCGGGGGATATCGATGACCTGGCCCAGGAAGTATTCCTGCGCCTGCTGCGCTATAGCGACGATGTCGCCGTCGACAACCCGCAGGGGTACCTGTTCCGGATTGCCGCCAATGTCGCCAATGAATGGCGCGAGCGCTCCAGGGTGCGCAAGCCGCACGACGACAGCTGGCTCGAGGAGCTGCAGATCGAGGCCGGCGACGAGCCGGAAAATGCCTTCGCCAGGACACGGGCCAATGAATACGTGCTGGCCGCCGTCGCCCGGCTGCCGCCACGGCAACGTGAGGTCTTGTTGTTGCACGTGAACGAGGGGTTGACCTACAAGCAGATCGCTCAGCTCAAGGGGCTGACGTATCGGATCGTACTGCGTGATCTCACGCGGGCCTACAGCACCTTGCGCATGCAATTGCGCCTGGAGGACCTGTGACCACGCCCATGGACGACGAGGATGCCGGCATGCAGGGAAGCCTGAACGAGAGCGGTCACGAGCGGGCCACCCGCAGGTCGCTCAGCAATGAAGCAGCCGAATGGTTCATCAGGCTGCGCGACGACCGCATGGGCCTGCGTCATCGCGAGCGCAACGTGCGCTGGTTGAAACAGTCCCCGGCCCACATCGCGGAATTGCTGCGCATCCAGCAGGTCTATCAGGTGCTGCGCGCCGCGAAGCTGCAGGACCAGCTGGATAGAGCGGGGCCTCGCGAGCGCTCCAACGTGATCGAGCTGGAAGATCAGCGCGCACCGGATTGGATCGAGCTGATGGAGGTTGCGCCGAGCCGGCGTCGGCCACCCCGCATTTGGAGGCTGGCAGCGGCCGTGGCATGTATCAGCCTGTCCTTTTTCCTGGGCTTCATGGCGAAGGTCGCCTGGCTCGACCGCACCATCGAGACTCAGTTGGGCGAGTGGCGCTCGGTGTCATTGACCGATGGCACGCGGGTTCGTGTCGGGCCCGATTCACTGCTGAAACTCTCCTTCGGCGATGATCACCGCACGATCCGCCTGGTGCGCGGTGAGGCCATGTTCGACGTTGCGAAGGACCCCGCACGCCCGTTCTATGTGGAGTCGGAGATGGTCGGCGTGCTCGCGGTCGGCACGGAATTCAGGGTCTCGCGGCTCGGCGGTAGAGATGTGGTGGCGGTCACCGAAGGTAGTGTTGCGCTATACCGCGACGGTCGCGATGCCATACGGGGATTGGTGCCCGCAGCTCCCGCACGGGCCGCTGCAGCGACCGGCGCCGTGGCATTGGCCGCGGGAGATCAAGTGTCGATCACGCGTTCCACGCGCTCCAAGCCGATCGCCAAGGAAAAGGTGAACGTGGATTACGAGCAGGCGTGGGCCGAAGGCTGGCTGGTGTACGAGGACAAGACCGTGGCCGAGGTGGCCCGCGAGCTCAATCGGTTCAATCGGGTGAAGATCGTGATCACCGAACCGTCGATCGCAGCGCGGCGGCTGACGTTTTTCCGCGGCAACGCCACCGATCCCGAATCCCTGGTCGCGGCACTGGCTAGCAGCCCGGATATCACGGTGGTGCGGGACGACCCGAATGTCTTGCGCATCGAGCTGCGTCGCTCCAGTGCCCCCGAAAGCTCCGAGTCGACAACGCCGGGCCAGCAGCACGTCGATGTGTCGCCCACCGTGAATCCAGATCACAACTGATGCGACTCGGCGTCGCCGCGTAGAAATATATTTTCGATCGAGGCCCGCCCTAAGTAGCAAAGTCACAGCGCATCGCGGTGTCGTGCGGTAGATTCGCCCTTCATCAGCGGCGGGGCGGGTCCCCGATCAAACGGAACTTGCTGGGGAAGATGGTCGCGAAACAGGTCATCGCCGGCGTTGTGGCGGCCGTGCTTTCCGGCAGTGGGTGGGCCGGGACGGCACTTGCTCAGCACGCGCGCGAACAGGCGCCAGCCGCGCATGAGTATGTTCTCGATATCCCCCGCCTGCCCATCATCGAGGCGTTGAAGGAATTCACGACCCAGACCGGCCTGTTGATCAGCTTCTGGCCAGATGCACAGACGGATCAGACCCGGCTCGTAGGGCCGCTGCGCGGCAAGTTCACCGCGGAAGTGGCATTGACCCGACTGTTGGCCGAGAGCGGGCTGGCCTATCGCCGTACCAACGATCGTTCGCTCGTGGTCATGGCGCCGTCTCTGCTCGGCGCGCCACGCAACGGCGTGACCGGCTCGGATCGAGATCGAAGCCGGCTGGCCGAGGGGCAACCCTATCTGCAACAGCGGAAACATCCTCCCGCGCCAACTATGATGGCCATTGACCGGCCGGGCGCGGGTGCGAACATCGACCCTGCTGTCGAGCGGGTCGATGAAGTGATCGTCACCGGCTCGCGTATCGAGCGCAGTGGCGAAGGGCCGGCGCCAGTGCAGGTGTTTACACGCAGCATGATCGAAGAGCTCGGTGCGGCTTCGATTCCGGACGTGTTGCGCTACACGCCGCAGCAACCCTTCACTCGCGCCGAGCACTACTACAACAGCGGTGCGCAATACTCACAAATGCGCGGCATCGGCGTCGACACGACGCTGATCCTCATCAACGGTCGGCGCGTCGCGCCGACATCGAACAGTCTGACGCTCAATGGCTTCGATCTGAACAGCATTCCTCTGGCGGCAGTGGATCGGATCGAAGTGCTGTCGGATTCCGCTTCGGCCATCTACGGCGCCGATGCCATGGGCGGCGTCATCAACGTGGTGCTGAAGAAGGACATCCCTCGCCCGGTGCTCGACATGCAGTACGGCGGTGCCAGTGGCGGCGCGGATCTGTTGCGCACTTCGTTCAGCGCGGGTTACGACACCGAGCGACTTCGAACCACGGTGATCTTCGATTACTACGAGCGCGATTTTCTGTTGGGCTCCGAGCGCGATCTGTGGCGCGACCAGGACTACTCGCGTCATGGCGGGCTGGACTATCGCTCGATGGCGGGCGTCCCCGGCACAGTGAGCTCATTGCACGGGGACAATCTGCCTGGCTTGTCATCCTCCTTCGCGATGGTGCCCGAAGGCAGTCGTGGCCTCGGTCTGACGCCGCAGGATTTCGCCGCAACCGCTGGCATGCGCAATCGAACCAGCACGTTGAGCACGCTCAGCATCGTGCCGCAGGCGAAGCAACGCAGCCTGGCGCTGTTCGGCGAGTACGATGTGACGCCGGATCTGGTGGCGTTCGCCGAGGTGCTCTATACCAATCGGCAGACGATTTCGCAGGAGGGACTGTACCCGGTGCAGAGCGCACTGGTGCCGGCGAACAATCCGTTCAATCCCTTCCAGCAGCCGGTGCTGGTGGATTTCATTCTGGATGGCATCGAGCCGCGTCGCTTCGAGCACGATATGAACTGGCTGCGCGGCGCGTTCGGGCTGCGAGGCTCGCTGAGTTCCGCATGGCAGTGGGAGGTTGCAGCGCTGGCCAGCACCGAGAGTGGTGATGCTCGCAGCACCATCGAGGTCAGTGCCGAGCGCATCAGCGAGGCGCTCGCGCAAACGGACCCAGCGCGCGCATTGAATCCCTTTGTCGATGGGCCCGCCGGCAGCAAGGAGTTGCTGGACTCGCTCATCGAGCGGGACCATGACCGCCATTTCTCGCGAGGCCGGCAGCTTTCTGCGTTCGTGCACGGCGACTTGTTCGACTTGCCAGCCGGTCCGATTCGAGCCGTGGTCGGGGGCGAGTGGCGCGATGAAACGATGATCTATGACGACCGGGCGCTGCCCGTCAACGATGGTCGTGACATGCGCGCCGCGTTTACCGAACTGCGCATCCCGCTGCTCGGGTCTACTGCAGCGAACGATCGGGATGTCCTGTCGATGACAATGGCCGCGCGGCTCGACCATTACAGCGACTTCGGCAGCTCGCTGAATCCACAAATCGGCTTGATGTGGCAGCCGACCCAGGACATTTTGTTGCGCGGTTCGTATAGCACCAGCTTCCGGCCGCCGTCACTGTTCGAACTGCATGCGCCGCGCACCACGGTAACGAACTCCGGCGTGGCTGATCCGGCGCGCAATGACGCCTTGAGCACGGTGACGTTCGTCGCCGGCGGCAATCCGAATCTCCGGCCGATCGAAGCCGACTCGATGACGACGGGGTTTGTGCTGACGCCGAGCGCGCTGCCCGGGCTGCAGCTGCTGACGAACTACTGGAGGATCAATACCGATCATCGTGTCACGTTCGTCCACTTCACTTCGCTGCTGTCCAACGAGGCGGCATTCCGCGACCGCATCGTGCGCGATGTGCCGAGCGAGGCTGATATCGCCGCGGGCATTCCCGGCAAGCTGCTGCAGCTGGACGTGTCCCGAATGAACTTCGGCCGGCTGACCACGAGCGGCATCGACGTGCAGGCAAAGTACCAACGCAGCACGGGTTGGGGAGACGTTACGACGCGTCTGTCCGCCACGTGGGTCAACGAGTTCACGGCCGTGGACGTGCCGAAGACGCCAGCGGTCGATCGCGTCGGCATCGCCAATCCCGCCGGCTCCATCCCGCGTTGGCGCGTGGTCGGCAGCATCGGCTGGAAACGCGACGGCTTCGGTCTGTCGACGACGCTGGATTGGCTGCCCGGCTACATGGACGCGAACGCAACCGGGCCCACGGGTCGCCGCCTGCCTGCGCGCACACTCGTGGATGTCCAGGCGAGTATTGCACTGGACGAAGTGCTCGGTCCGAGTCCGGTCTGCGACGACCTGAAGCTGCAACTCGGCGTGAAGAACCTGACCGACGAGCTGCCGCCATTCTCTGAAATCGGGTTCGCATCCGGTTTCGATTCCACGCAGGGCGATCTCGTCGGCCGCTTCAGTTATCTACGGCTCTCCAAGGGGTTCTGATTTCAGCTAGGCTGGAGTGGCGAGCCGCCGAGCCAGTGCCGC
>Ga0065721_10005962_pt1 | contig 13511 bp, 9 predicted proteins | sample Mesricmetagenome_FD_59108 | JGI IMG/M metagenome (GOLD analysis project Ga0065721, IMG submission 59108) | Mesophilic microbial community from rice straw/compost enrichment Sample: eDNA_1 v2 (version 2) | ecosystem: Engineered > Solid waste > Grass > Composting > Bioreactor | place: USA: Davis... | reverse complement strand
GCAGGCGTTGGCGGACGCGCTGCACAGCAGCTTCGGCATCGTCAAGTTCGTGATGGTGGTGCTGTTCGTGGTGTTCCTGTTTTCGGGATTTTTCACCGTCGGCCCGCGCGAGAAAGCCATTAAGTTGCGATTCGGCAAACCGGTGGGTGAAGGTGAGAATGTGTTGCTCGGTTCGGGCGCGCATTGGGCGTGGCCATATCCGATTGATGAAGTTATCAAGATTCCGATTACCGAAGTGCAGGAAGTCCGGTCGCGCACGCATTGGTTCATGCAAACGGCGGTGCAGGAGGCGCGTGGTGAAATTCCATTCGCGGGACCGACGCTCAATCCGGAATTGGATGGCTACGCGTTGACCGGAGATGGAAACATCATTCATGCAAAAGCGCAGGTACGGTATCGCATCGAAGATCCGGTGCGCTGCATCTTTGATTTTTCGGCCGGTGGCGAGCAGTCATTCGGTCTGACCGGTATTTCCAATGCCGTTTTGAATGCGCTCGACAATGCTTTGGTTTACGCCGCGGCGAGCACTCCGGTTGATGGGGCGTTGTTTGAACGCACGGCTTTTCAAGACGCAGTGCAACGCCGGTTGGTGCAACTGGTGATTGAGCAGAAACTCGGTGTGGCAATTGAGCAATGTCTGGTGGAGACACGGCAACCGCGGCAATTGGATCAGGCGTTCAAGAGTGTGACGGAGGCCGGTCAGCGCCGCAGCACGTTGCTCACGGAAGCGCAGAGTTACCAGAACCGGAAATTGAACGAAGCCGAAGCCGAAGCGGCCGCGCGCGTCAACACTGCCAAAGCCGAGCGGAATGCGATGGTGGCGAAAATCAAGGGCGACGCGGAGTTGTTCAAGAAAGTGTTGCCTGCGTATCGGGCCAATCCGGAGTTGTTCAAACAGCAGGAGTTAACCCGCGTGTTGGGTCGAGCTATCGCGGGTGTGGATTACAAAATGTATCTGCCCACCTCGCCTGAGGGCGAACCGGTGGAGCTGCGGTTGAATCTGAATCGCGAACCGCAGAAAGCGCGACCGAGCGGAGGCGCGGCGGACGCTCACTAATGTTCTAACCGAAAGCGACCAGTCGTATGCAAGTCACATCACTTTTAAGCCGGCAGGAGCATAAGCACGAACATGGCGATGGCTGCGGGTGCGGTCATGACCACGAGCACAGCAACGTCGGGTTGACGTGGATGTTGTTCGGACTCGTGTTCGTCATCAACGCGTTCGTGGTGGATTGGGTGTTTGATACCGCTCACCTTGTGGCGCAGGGCAGCGCGATGATCGGCGCGATCATTCTCGGCTATCCCATCATGGTGACAGCGGTGAAGGATTTGAAGCGCGGTCGCCTTAGCATCAATGAGCTGGTTGCGATTGCGGTATTGGCGGCGTTTGCGTCCGGTGATTACAAAACGGCGGGCGTGGTCGCGTTTTTCATGTTGCTGGGTGAACTCATCGAAACGCACACGGCGGAAGGCGCGCGTAATTCCATTGAATCGCTTATCAAGCTGACGCCGACCAAGGCGCGTCGCATCAAAGCAGACAAGACCGAAGAAGAAGTTCCCGCCAGTCAACTCGCCGTGGGTGATATCATTCGTATTCGTCCGGGCGACAACGTTGCTGCGGACGGTGTGATTGTGAATGGCCAGGGGTCATTTAACCAGGCCACGATTACCGGTGAATCGCTGCCGGTGGATAAAAAAGCCGGGGATGAAGTTTTCGCGGGAACGTTGAATCTCACCGGCGTGTTGGAAATCAAGGTCAGTCGCGCGGGCGAGGACACAACGCTGGGACGTGTGCGCGAACTGATTCTCGCGGCAGAAAAAACCAAGCTCCCGATCATGAAGATCGTGGACCAATACATGGGATTTTACACGCCGCTCGTGTTGGTCATCGGTGCGCTGGTGTGGGCGTTCACGCGAGATCTCGAACGCGTCATTGCGGTGCTTGTGGTGTCATGTCCGTGCGCATTCATTCTGGCGACGCCGACGGCGATGGTGGCGGCGCTTTCCGCCGCAGCGCGGTTGGGCATTTTGATTAAGAACGTCGCAGACATTGAAGCGGCGGCAAAGATCAATGCATTTGTCTTCGACAAAACCGGCACGCTCACGACCGGTGAACTGGCAGTGAGCCGGTTGAATCCGCTGGGCGATGTGAAACCGGCAGAGTTATTGCGCATTGCAGCCAGTGCGGAGAAATACAGTAATCACCCGACCGCAAAAGCACTCGCGACAATTTCCAATGAAGCGGGTGTGCCGCTGGTAGAGCCGAAAGATTTTGCCGAAACAGCCGGTCGCGGTGTGAAGGCGGACGTGGGTGGTGCGAAAGTTCTGGTGGGCCGTGCGCAATGGCTCAAGGACAACGGCGTGGACAGCGGTTTCGAGCAATCTGTGGATTTGAAGGAAACGGAAGGCTGGAGTTTGATTTTCGTGGCGCGGGACGGGAAATGTATCGGTTGGATCGGCTTGCAGGACCAGACGCGCAGTGAAGCGCGCGAAGCACTCGCGGAATTGAAAGAAGCGGGCGTGCGACGCATCGCGATGGTTTCCGGCGATCGACAACCGGTGGCAACGCGCGTCGCGGCGGAGATTGGTTGCGAAGAAGCGAAAGGCGATTGTCTGCCGCAAAACAAAGTGGAGTTCGTGCAGAGTGTGAAATCCAAGGGCTACAACGTGGCGGTCATCGGTGATGGTGTGAATGACGCGCCGGCATTGGCGGCAGGCGATATCGGAATCGCGATGGGCGCGGCGGGCAGTGAAGTGGCGATTCACAGCGCGACGATTGCGTTGATGAATAACGATCTGCGGCGCTTGCCGTTCCTCGTGAAGCTGTCACGCAGCACGCGTGCGGTGATCAACCAGAATTTTCTCTTCGGCGTATTGTTCATCATCGGCGGTTTGAGCTCGGCGGCGTTCGGTTATTTGAATCCGATCATCGCCGCGATTCTGCACAACGCCGGTTCGTTGATTGTGATTTTTAACAGTGCGCGTCTTGTGCGGAAGGGCGAGGAGATGGAGCATTATCATGCGGAAGCCACCGGTTCGGATAGCGGAGATTCGCGTCCGACGCCCGCGCCGCAGTTGGCGCCGACGACGGCGTGAGCTGCCTTGCTGGAGCAAGAGGGTCAAGATAACTTGTGAGCATGAGTGCAACCGAAGTCATCGAGCAGATCAAGAAACTGTCTCGCGAAGAGCAGCAGAAGGTTGTCAGCTACATTCATGCTGCCGAAGATGCCGGGACTATCGGGAAGCCGAACGCAACGGTTTCTAACGAGCTCAAACAGGCTGCGGATGAAATGTTCACCACCAATGCGGAGCTGTTTCGGAAGCTCGCACAATAGCCGTGGCTGAGCCGAGATTCTTGAGCGTGGCCGGGGTCCCGTATCTGCATGACGAATCGCTGGCGCGCTTCGGAGGGATTGCGGGTGTTGGTGATCGCGGTTTCGTGAAATCGGCTTTGGGGGCCGCTCAAAATGTTTATTGGTCCGGGCAGGGCAATTTATTCGAGATCGCTGCGGCGTACGCTTTTCACCTCGCGGAAGCGCAGGCGTTCACCGATGGAAAGAAGCGGACCGGCGTGGCAGCGGCCATCATGTTCTTAAAATGTAATGGCATTACATTTCCGGCTGATGATGGCTCGGTTTACAACGCGTTGATCAGCGTTGCGAAGAAGGATTTTGATAAAGCCGGACTGGCCGAAGTGTTGCGCGCATTAGTTGAAAAAAAGAATCGAGCATGATAGCGACCGAATCCAACCCGAAAGCTCAAACCGCAGGCGGGAAATCTGCCGAGGTCGTCGTGTCCGTGCGCGGGCTGACGAAGGTGTTCAAGGATTTTTGGGGCCGCGCCAAAGCGCGCGCGGTGGATGACGTGGATTTCGACGTCAAGCGCGGCGAAGTGTTCGGGTTGCTCGGGCCGAACGGCTCCGGCAAGTCCACGACGGTGAAGATGCTGCTCGGATTGCTTTATCCGACCAAGGGACACATCGAAGTTTTTGGACAATCGCCGCGGCACGTGCAAACCAAAGCGCGCATCGGTTATCTGCCGGAAGAATCGTATCTCTATCGCTATCTCAATTCCCGGGAAACGCTGGATTTTTTCGGCAACCTGTTTCACCTCGATAAAAACGACCGGGAGAAACGCGCGGAACAGTTGCTCGAAATGGTCGGTTTGAACCAGACGCTCACGCGCACCGTGGGAGAATTTTCCAAAGGTATGCAGCGTCGCATCGGTCTCGCTCAAGCGCTGATCAACGATCCGGACCTTGTCATTCTCGATGAGCCGACGGCGGGGCTCGATCCGATTGGTTGCCGTGAAATTAAAGATTTGATTATCGCACTCGCCGAACGCGGCAAGACGGTAATTCTCAGCAGCCATTTGCTGTCGGACGTGGAGGATGTGTGCGATCGCGTGGTGATTTATTACGGCGGTAAAATTCAGGCGATTGGTACGTTGCGGGAATTGCTGTCGAAGCCGGATACGTTGCGGATTACGACGCCGGTGCTGCCGCGCGAAACGATGGAGCGGGTGTTGGAAATCATTCGCAACGATATCGGGAATGGCGAAGTGCGCGTGGATAATCCGACGCAAAATCTGGAGAGTTATTTTCTCGAGGTCGTGGAGAAAGCGAAGAAAGCCGCGCAGCAAACCAGCGGTGCGCAATCTGGCGCGCGCGTGGCGGAATATCTCCGCGCAGGTGTTGAAACGAAACCTGCACCGGACAAAGTGCTGGAGAAATTGACGTTGCCGACGGCTGCTACGCCGGCGTCTGCTCCGGTTTCTTCCGAATCAACCGCGCCAGCGGTAAACGAAAAGAAACTGGAATCGCTCACGAAAACTGAGCCGACGCCGGAGCCGCAAAAACCCGCGCCGACTCCGGAGAAAACGGAAGATCTGGCAAAAGCCGACGAGAAACTTTCATCGCTGCTCGGCAAAAAGAAATGAAACTTTGCTCCTGACTCATGGAGGCAGCCTTCAATTTCCTGACGCGTCTCGGCGTGAAGTTGCTCACCGCCTTCGGATTTTTTCCATGGCTGGCGCGGACGTTGTTTGGTCAGCAGATTGCCGCAGTAATGGCGCTGACGTGGAAAGCGGCGTTTCGCTTCCGGCTGTTCATTGTGATCGTGGTTTTGCTGCTCGCCGCGGTGGTGGGGTTGCCGATTCTGATCAAGGACGACGGGACGGCGCGCGGGTTTACGCAGATTCTTCTGACTTACACGCTGAGCACCATTACCGGGCTGTTGGGAATTTCCACGCTGTGGCTTGCGTGCGGGACGTTGGCGCGCGACATCGAGGAATCACAGATGCAGATGATGGTGGTGAAGCCGATTGCGCGTTGGCAAATCTGGTTGGGCAAATGGCTCGGGTTGATGTCGCTCAATGCGGCGCTGTTGTTCATTTCCGGCTTGAGCGTGTTTCTGTTGCTGCAATGGCGCGCGACGCAGCTTTCGCCGAAAGAACAGGCGATATTACGCCAGGAAGTAATGGTGGCGCGTGGTTCGGCGCGTCCCCCCACGTTTGAGGAAGAGATCAAACGGGCCACCGAGGAGGAACTGAAGCGAGCGCTGGAGCGAGCGCCGGTGGCGCCAAACGAAATTCCGATTCTGCGTCAGCAAATCGCGGAAGGCATGAAAGCCTACGTGCAAAATCTTCCGCCGGGTTACGAGCAAAGCTGGAAGATTGATTTAGGCTTCGCGAAGAATTTCCTGCGCGATCAACCGCTTTATTTACGGGTTAAATTCAATACCGCGCAGGGCAATGCCTCAGGAACATTTGATGTTTTTTGGCGTATCGGCGTGCCGCAGGAAACAGACTTCTGGCAGACGTCCGAGCCGATGAGTCTCGCGCCAGATACGTTTCATGAATTCGAGATTCCGGCGAATCTGTTCGATGAAAATGGGGTGCTGACGGTGACGGCATTTAATCCGAATCCGGTTTCGTTGTTGTTCACGGTCGAGGATGGAATTGAAGTGTTGTATCGCGAAGGCGGTTTTGCGCTGAACTTCGCGCGCGGCCTGGGAATCATTTTCTGCTGGATGGCGTTATTAGCCACGCTGGGTTTGGCGGCAGCCAGTTTCCTTTCGTTCCCGGTTGCGGCCTTTGTCGCGGTGTCGGCGCTGGTTTTAGTTTTTTCCACCAGCACGATGGCCAATGCAGTCGCCGAAGGCACGATCATGAATTACAACCAGGAAACAGGCGAGAAAGGCAGTTCGCCGTTCGACGTCATTGTCATTCCGACGTTCAAAGGAATTCTGTTCGTCATCAACATGGCCAAGGATTATTCGCCCATCGATGCGCTGAGCAGCGGTCGGAGTATTGCGTGGACGGAGTTGGGTCGCGCATTTGTGCAAATCGTGCTGGTGCTGGGCGGCGCGATCGCGGCATTTGGCGTCTGGATGTTCAGCCGACGGGAACTGGCCACGGCGCAAAATCAAACGTGACGAGACGATCATGAACGAACGTTTGAAAAAAATTATTCAGTTGGGACTGGCCGTGGTGCTGTTGATCGGCGCGACGTTTACGCAACGGAGTTTGAATCGCGATCGCGCGGAGCTGGGTTTGACGCGGGTTGATCCGTTGGAAAATGCGCCGCCGGTGTTGGCGTTCACGACGGTAGCTTTGGGCGGATTTCGCGGGCTGATTGCGAACATGCTGTGGATTCGCGCCACGGAACTTCAGGAAAACGACAAGTTTTTCGAGATGGCGCAACTGGCGGATTGGATCACGAAGCTTGAGCCGCATTACGTGCAGGTCTGGGCGGTGCAGGCCTGGAACATGTCTTACAACATTTCCGTAAAGTTCAAAGATTTCGAAGACCGCTGGCGTTGGGTGCAGCGAGGCATCACGTTGCTGCGCGACGAAGGTTTGAAATACAACCCCAACGAGCCGTTGCTTTATCGCGAATTAGCCTGGCACTTTCAGCACAAAATGGGCGCGAACCTTGACGACGCGAACATGCATTACAAGCAGGAATGGCTGAAGGAGATGACGGAGGTCTTTGGTCGAGGTGAACCAAATCTGGACGAATTGTTGAATCCGCAATCCGAAGAGGCGTTGGCGCGGCTGCAACTGTTGACCAACAAATACAAGATGGACCCGGCGTTCATGAAACAGGTGAACGAACAGTACGGGCCGTTGGAATGGCGCTTGCCGGAGGCGCACGCGATTTATTGGGCGGCAGCGGGATTGAAACGCGCGGAAGAGAATCCCACGAAAGTCAAAGCGGATGAATTGATGCAGGTGCGCCGGGTCATTTATCAATCGCTGTTGCTGAGCTTTCAACGCGGCAAATTGATTGCCGATCCTTACACGCAGACTTTCGAGTTCGGGCCGAATCTCGACATCGTGGACAAAGTCAGTTCCGCGTATGAGGAGGCAATGGAAGAAGAGCCGGACATGCGCACGAACATCGAAACGGCGCATCGGAACATGCTCGGGAACGCAATTTATTTTCTTTATGCGAATGACCGGATTCCCGAAGCATTGAAATGGTTTCGCATTCTCGGGCAGAAATATCCGAACAAACCGTTGTTATCCGGACAGCCGGATTCGTTGCCCGGCAACATCACTCTGGAGGAATTCGCTCTCGGCCGCATCGTTGAAGACGTGAGTGAAACGTCGCGCGATCGGGTTACGGCGATTCTTTACGGTCACGCACGCACGGCTTATCGAATGTTGGCGATTGGAAACCGCAAACACTTTGACGGTTTGGATAAACTTTCCCGCGTTCTTTACCAGACCTACATGAAGAAGATTGGCGACGGGGCGAATCGTGCGCGCGTGGGATTGCGACCCGTGGATGAAATCTGGCAGGAAGTGTTGCGCGAACTTCTGGATCCGGAGCGCAGCCCGTGGCCGTATGAATTGCGAGCGGCGTTGCGGGCGCAAATGGGTCTGGAGGCGGAAGCTGCTCCGGCTGCTCCCGGTCCGGCTTCGACGACGAACGCGGCGCCGACCATCATTCGTTCCATCGAATAATCTGTCAGCCAAACCGGCTTCTGTTTCTGCGCTCGACGAAGCCCCATTTCTACCGCTACGTTTTCCGCCGCCTTCAAAAGGCTCGATATGGACGAACTCCTGAAATTATTGCAGAGCAACGCGCTCGAAAGTCGCGAGAATCTCGCGAAACAACTCAATTTATCCGTTGCCGATGTCGCCAGTCGCATCGCCGAATATGAAAAGTCCGGTGTTATTCGCGGTTACCAGGCAATTCTCAACGAGGACAAACTGGACCTCGACACCGTTACGGCAGTGATTGAAGTGAAAGTCACGCCGCAACGCGAAGGCGGATTTGATCACATCGCCGAACGCATCAGCAAATTTCCCGAAGTGCGTTCTGCGTATCTGATGAGCGGTACGTATGATCTGTTGTTGTTTGTGGAAGGGCGCAACCTGCGCGAAGTCGCGTCGTTCGTCAGTGAAAAGTTATCGTCGCTCGAAGGCGTGCTCTCGACTTCCACGCATTTCATGTTGAAAACCTACAAGCGCCTCGGCGTCTTGATGCACCAGGAATCTTCCGATGAACGGCTCTCCGTCACTCCGTAATCGCATCAACACCGTGGTGCGCGATATTCCGCGCTCCGGCATCCGGGACTTCTTCGACATCGTCACGACGATGAAAGATGTCATCAGTCTCGGCATCGGCGAACCTGATTTCGATACGCCCTGGCACGTGCGTGAAGCAACGGTCTTCGCGCTTGAACGCGGCGCGACGCATTACTCGAGTAACCTCGGTTACATCGAACTGCGTCGGGCGTTATCCAAATATGTCGCGAAGAATTTTGGCGCGGAATACAACCCGGACAACGAAATCCTCGTCACGGTCGGTGTCAGTGAAGCGCTGGACCTTGCATTGCGCGCGCTGCTCAATCCGGGCGATGAAGTGCTGTATCATGAACCGTGTTACGTGTCGTATCGCGCGACAATTCTTTTTGCCGGTGGAAAACCGTTAGCTGTTGAGACGAAAGCCGAAAATGGTTTCCGCCTCACGCGTGCGATGCTCGAAGCGCAGTGCACGCCGAAGACGAAAGTCTTGATGCTGAATTTTCCGAACAATCCCACGGGCGCAATCATGAGCCGTGAGGATTTGGAGGATATTGCGAAGTTTGCCGTCGAACGCGACCTCATCGTTATCACAGACGAAATTTACGCGGAGCTGACGTATGACACGCCGCACACGAGTATTGTGAGTATTCCGGGATTGCGGGATCGCACGATTTTTCTGCACGGCTTTTCGAAGGCGTGGGCGATGACGGGGTATCGGCTCGGTTACGCTTGCGGTCCGGCGGAGTTGATCGAGGCGATGATGAAGATTCATCAATACACGATGCTTTGTGCGTCATCGCTCGCGCAGAAAGCCGCAATCGAAGCTCTCGCGCGGGTGACGGACGTTGCTGCGATGGTCGAAGAATATCGGCGGCGACGGAATTTTATCGCCAGTTCATTTGCGGACATGGGATTGGAATGTCATCGGCCGCTCGGAGCGTTTTACGCGTTTCCGAGCGTGGCGAAGTTCAAGCTGCCGGCGAAAGATTTTGCGTTGAAGCTGCTGCATGAAGAGAAGGTCGCGCTTGTTCCGGGCACGGCATTTGGAGAATGCGGCGAAGGTTTCGTGCGCTGCGCCTATGCGACGAGTCTCGACAACATCAAAGAAGCGATGGTGCGGCTGAAACGATTTGTCGGGAAACTGTAACGCGCTTCATTGACTGTGAACTTTCTCTCGCTCATTGAAGCCAAGCGTGCGGGTGAAAGATTGACGGCAGCGCAACTTCGCGACGCCGTGCGCGCGTTTACGGCGGGCGACATTCCGGATTATCAGATGGCGGCCTTTCTCATGGCCGTCTTTTTCCGCGGGTTGAACGAAGCAGAAACCACTGCGTTGACTCTGGCAATGCGGGATTCCGGCGAGGTATTGAGCTTTCCCAAAGATAAACGTCCACTCGTGGACAAACACTCGACCGGTGGCGTGGGAGATAAAGTTTCGTTGCCGCTTGCGCCGTTGCTGGCGTGTCTCGGTTTTCGTGTGCCGATGATTTCGGGACGCGGCCTCGGCATCACAGGCGGCACGTTGGACAAGCTGGATTCCATTCCAGGGTTTCAAACGTTGCTGCCGAAGAAACGCATCGTTGAAATCGTACAGGAAGTCGGTTGCGTAATTTGCGGGCAGACCGAGCGCATGGTGCCAGCGGATAAGAAACTTTATGCGTTGCGCGATGTAACCGGCACCGTGCCGAGTATTCCGCTGATTACCGCATCAATACTTTCTAAAAAACTCGCGGAGAATCTCGATGCTTTGATCCTGGACGTGAAATTTGGCACGGCGGCGTTCATGCAAACCAAGGTGGACGCTCGCAAACTGGCGCGCGCCATGGTGACGTTGGGGCGTCAATGCGGTGTGAACACGCGCGCGATTTTGACGGACATGAACACGCCACTCGGTCGTGCGGCGGGTAATTGGTTGGAGGTAAAAGAAAGTGTGGCGTGTCTGAAAGGTTCTGGCCCGGAGGATTTTTCCAGATTGGTGATTGAGTGTGCCGCCCATCTGCTGGTGCAAACCCGCAAAACTAAAAATCTTGTCGTCGCGCGTGAACAGGTCGTCGCGTGTTTGAGCTCCGGTGCGCCGCGACGGAAGTGGGACGAAATGCTGATTGCCCAAGGTGCGGATCTCGCGGCGGTCCGACGGCGGTTGAATCGCGATTCGACCGCGCGGGTGGTTCTGGAAGTGAAAGCGCGGCGAACCGGNTANGTTTCGAGTTGTGATGCGCGAATCATTGGAGAAGTGATNCGCGATCTCGGCGGNGGACGACAAACCAAGGAATCGAAAATCAACTACGACGTTGGTGTGGATCGACTCGCCAAACCGGGCGAACGCGTAGCCAAAGGCGCATCACTGTGTCGCATTCACGCCGCGAACGAAGCGCAGGCACAGGCTGCGTTGAAACGGATCGAAACGGCGTTTCAGATTGACGCGCGAGGTCCGCGCCGGACAGCATTACGGGCGGAGGTTATTGAATGAGTTTATCTCAACTGCGGCGGACGTGCCACAGGATTGCCGGAGTCAGCAGTATCAACGCGAACGGATGAATGCCGATCAAAATTACTGCGGCGATACTGCACCACAGGGTTTGGTGGCCATTTAATCTCCACCAGAACCACCAACCGGCGCTACGACCGACCAGTTTAGCGATCACTTTTCCAACGCGTTGAAACGTGCGGCGGACATCCTTATTTGCATTTGTCAGCGAGCTACCTGCAAAGGCTGCCATCAGGTCGCGTCGTACCGATTTGAAAGCTGTTGTCATTTCAGTCGAAGCTGTCCGTTGCAGAGTGACCAGACTTTTCGCTAACGTCAGCATTTGCCGGTCGTAAGCGGAATCAGTCCGAATCGTGGCTTTCTCAATGTGCGTTTGCGCTACGTCGGGTGCGCCAGCGAGAGCTTCTTCGACCGCGAGGAAAAGGTGCATGTCGTCTGCACCTTCGCGATGAGGCCAGGTTTTCAACGCATACGTTGCCACTCGATGCGCTTCGTCGTATTTTCCGAGTAACCGCAGTGCGAGGCAATGATTGAACAAAACGTGGATGGGAACGTGCGGTCGCTGGGGCCAATCGCTGAGCCATTCGGCCGCTGCGTGCGGGCGTTCGTGCTGCAACAATGCATAACCCACGCGCTCCCAGGTGAGGTCGTCGCGAAACAGCATTTCCCGACGTCGCCACAGCAACCAGCGCAGGAGCCGTTTGCTCTGATGTTCCGCCAGACCTTGAACGAGTGGCGCAGCGGCGCGTTGTTGAGCAACGCCGGACTTCAACTCGAAGAAGAACCACAACGAGTCGAAGCATTGACGGGTGGTCATCATCAATTCAATTGCAGTCGCTGCAAGTTGCGGATTGGCATTGGGTCGCTTGAGATGATGCCGAATAATCCGCAGTACCTTGTTCTGGTAACCGACGCGACGCAACGCTTCTGCTGCGGCCCGCACCGGCCACGGATCGGGATCGGGTGAACCGCATAATTTTTCAAAAGATTGGAGCGCGTGTTTCTGCTCGCCGCGCCGCAACAGAAAACGAATTTCCGCAGTGATAGTGCGGGCGCCGGGCAGATGAGTCTGCATCTGGTGCAACGTTGCTGCTGTGCCATCCATGTCGTTGCTCTCCAACTGCAAATCAAACAGATATTGCATAGCGACCGGATCCGTGGGGGCGAGTCGCGCCGCGGTTGTAAAGGCGGTTTGCGCCCCGGCTTTGTCTTGTTGGGCCAGTTTGAGGTAACCAAGGCGGTTGTATCCCCATGCTTCCTGGGGGCGAAGGCGGATGATGTTTTCCACCGCTTTGATGGCTTCAGCCGGCTGACTTTCCGCGAGCCAATAGGCGAGTTGACTCCAGCCCCAGAGGTAACTCGCATTTTCCGCAAGGGCCGCGCGCATCAGTTCGATTGCCGCTGGAAGATTTTTTCGCTGCGCTTCCACCCATGCTTGTCGGCCTTGCAACACGAATAACTCTGTGGTGCAGGCGGCCATTCCATCGGTGCAGGCGCGGATGGCATCGTCGAAACGTTCCGCTGAGGTGAGCAGTTCTGCTTTCAAGTCCCAGGCTTCGGCAGAACGATTGTCCAGTTGCAGCGCACGTTCGACGGCGGCGAGACGTTCATCCGGAGAAGATTTGTCCATGACGCGGGCGAGCACGATCCAGACACGTGCTTCACCCGGACGTTCATCAGCCAATTGGCGGGCAAACTTCGTAGTGCGGTCCGTTTGGCCGGATTCCTCCGCCCAACCGCTCATCTGTTCCCACGCCCAGTCGTAACCGGGCGCAATGCGCAGCGCCTGTTCTAATGCTGCAATCGCTTCCGGCACTTGTTTGCGTCGCCAGAGTAACGAGGCGTAATGGGCATGCAACGCAGGTTCCAGCGGCGAGTGAACCAACGCACGTTCACAAACCTCGCACGCGTCAGTCATCCGGCCTTGGCGCTCGTGAAGATTAGCCAGTGCGAGTGCGCTGCGAATCCAGCCGGGATTGATTTCAAAAGCGCGTTCAGCGGCGGTGAGTTCCGGAACGGATTCGTTGCGCCACTGATGTACTTCGGCGAGATCGAGCCAAAGCTGCGGAAGGTGAGGAAATCGCTCGGTCGCCTGCTGTGCAACATGGAGTGCTTCGTCCGGTTTGCCGGTGAATCCAAGCTGCGAAACAAGCGCGCTCCAGACATGCCAAAGATCGGGGCGTTCGCTATGCGCGAAGCGGAGGCTGGTAAGCAACGTTTCGGGGGCGAGGATCATGCGAGCTGCGTCGAGGTAGGACAGTAATCCATCACCTGTGACCACCTGTCGGATCAACTCGCTTTCAATGAAGGCGAGAACTTCCTTCCGCTCGGTATCGTTACGAGCCAAGTCCAACAGCGCCCGAATCGCATCGGTGTTGTCCGCGTTTAATTCAATAGCGTGGCGAAAATCCGCGCGCGCTGATGCGAGATCTTTGTGGCGATGTTGAATGTGACCGCGAGTGGAAAAGCTGAAAGAATTCAGCGG
>Ga0065721_10051807_pt1 | contig 13515 bp, 8 predicted proteins | sample Mesricmetagenome_FD_59108 | JGI IMG/M metagenome (GOLD analysis project Ga0065721, IMG submission 59108) | Mesophilic microbial community from rice straw/compost enrichment Sample: eDNA_1 v2 (version 2) | ecosystem: Engineered > Solid waste > Grass > Composting > Bioreactor | place: USA: Davis... | reverse complement strand
AAAATGGTGCGTCGCATCTGACCCGCCCGCACAAATTCCCCCCGCCGATGTTGAAACGGAAATGCCGTAGCCCAGCGGTCGTGGCAGCTTAAAGCCGGTGAGCCATTTACCTTTTGCATCCGGCAAAACGTAAATTGAGTCGTACCAGATTTTCTTCCCGCCATCCCAAGGCATTGCATCGGGAAAATTCGCACCACCGGCGACGATTAATGCACCGTCACTTACGCCGGCAAACGGGGCGGCAAATCCGATCGGATCAGGAATCGGCGGGAGTGATTTCCATTTCAAATCGGACGACACAACGGAAGAAGGCACGACCAGCATAGCAAAAAAAATCAACAGCCTTGCCTGCCTGAAAAGCATTCGCATCGCGCCTACGTTACGGTTGCGCCGCATTTTGTTCCAGCCATGGGAGCGGGAATCGCGCGAGGGAAATGGTTTCGTAGGCATTGGTTCTGCCGCACTCAAACAGACAGCCAATCGATTGATCCGGCAAAACGACCAGACTCGAGTATGCGGATGGCCCGGTGTAAATCACTTTGCTCACCGGCCACGTCGCACCTTCGTCATAACTCACTCGCACCGTCATCCGCTCGCGCTTGATGCTAGCAGGATTGGAAAAGAGAATTCGACTTTTGTTTCCGGCCTCAGGCCACGAGTAACGCAAAATACTCGCCTGACAAACCGGCTCCACCAACATTTCGTCGAGTCGCACCGGTGACCAGGTAATTCCGCCATCCCGACTCGTCGCCACCGCGCGACGATTCTTTTTGTGATACGACCGCATGTTGTGCAGCAGCGAACCGTCCGCCAGTTCGACCACCGTGGACTCATTGGTTTTTTCCTCCTCGATACCACCAATCTGCCACGTGGCGCCATGGTCGTCGGAGAAAATCACATGCGATCGCGTTGTCATCTGACCTGACGCGCCACGAGCAGAGTGATTGGCTGGAATCACCAAACGTCCACGATACGAACCACGCGTGAGTTGAATACCATTCACCGGTCCGGTCGCATACCAACCCCAATCCGATTTTTTGACATCTGCGGTGATTTCCTTCGGCTGCGTCCAGGTCAATCCATCATCACTGCTGTGCGAAACAAATACCCGTCGCGTATCGCGGGCTTGCCGATATTCAATGGCGTTCTCCTTGTCCGCGCCGTGATTCCATGTCAACAGCAGCCAGATTTTTCCCGTGATTTGATCCACCACGGGTGCGGGATTGCCACAGGTATTCTCGCCATCCGTCCAAAGCACTTGCGCTTCGCTCCACGTCTTGCCGCCATCAATCGAACGCTTAAGCAACAGATCGATATCACCCGAATCACTGGCGCTGTTCTTTCGCCCTTCGCAAAAGGCCAACACCGTGCCGTTTGTCGTCACAACGATCGCCGGAATCCGATACGTGTGATAATCACCCTGCCCTCGCGCGAAAACCGGTGTAATGCTGAAGTCAGCCGGATTGGCAGAAAGGTGCGGCGCCCGCCATTGCGGTTTGGCCTCCGGTTGTCGCGCGAGATGTTTGCGAAGCTGCGCCACCGCTTCGGGTTTCGCGTTGGCGAGATTCTTGGTCTCGTTCGGATCCGTTTGATAATCGTAAAGCTCAAGAACCGCGGCATCGCTGCGGTCTCCGGGTTTCTTCCACTCCACGAGGCGATACCGTTCCGTACGCACCGCGCGACCAAGAATTTCTCCTTGGCCGCGTAGTGTTCGCGGATAAACGTGGAAAACCGCATCCTTGGTTGGCATTGCCGGATTCTTCAATGTGCTCAGAAAACTCGTGCCGTCCAATCCGCTCGGTTTTGGCAGACCCACCAATTCGCATAGGGTCGGAAAAATGTCCACCGACTCCACCAGCGAGCGTGTAACGGTTCCGGCAGCAGTGATTCCCGGCGCGCGAATCAGCAACGGAATTCGCGCCGCGTGCTCATAGTTACTGTGCTTGGCCCACATTCCATGATCACCCAGATGCCAGCCGTGATCGCCCCACAACACGACGACCGTGTTGCTTGCGAGCCCAAGTGCGCTCAACTCGTCCAACACGCGTCCGACTTGCGCATCCATGTAACTGACCGCCGCGTGATAACCGTGCAATAATTCGCGCTGCTGATCCGCGCTCAGTTCCCCCTCGTCCGGCACATCGGAGTAGTTACGTAATTCCTTCCACCCGGTCGGTGCGAACTCCGGCGCACCTTCGGGCGGTTGCTGTCGCGCTGCGGGCTGAAAGGCATTGCGATCATATAAATCCCAATATTTTTTCGGCGCCACGAATGGCAGATGCGGCCGTTGAAATCCGACGAATAACATCCACGGTTCGGTCGGATTCGCTTTCGCTTTTCGCAAGCGTTTAATGGCTTCATCCGCAATTACACCATCGTTAAACGTGTTGTCCGGCACATCCGGCGCTTCTACCGCCGGACCGCGATTCAATGAACTTTTCTTCGCAACCGCCTGACTTTCCGGCAATGCGTAATTGGATTTCTTAGGCGACCAATGCGGCACGCTCCACGACAAAGCGTCGTCCTGATTACCGTGTCCGACGTGAAAAATTTTTCCCAACGCTTCCGTGCGCCAACCATGTTGCTTGAACCATTGTCCAATCGTCATGGCGTCCGGACGCGCGTCCCGAAAGAACGTGCCGAGGTCATAAATTCCAAGCGTGGTCGGGCGCAGTCCGGTAAACAACGCGTTGCGTGACGGTGCGCAAACCGCCTGATTACAGTAAGCGCGCTCAAAACGCAGCCCGCTCGCGGCCAGGCGATCAAGATGCGGCGATTTAACCTGCGTTTCACCGTAGCAACCGAGCAACGGCTTCAAATCATCCACGCAGATGAAAAGCACGTTAGGCCGATTTTGCGTTGGCGTTTCCCCGAGAGCCGAGGCAACAAGGCCAACGCAAGCGATGAACAAAAAGAAAACCCGACCGGTTCGACGTCTCATGATGAAAAATCTCGAAGCTGAAATTATTTCGGAATCACAGTTTCTAACGCCTCAGGTGATGGACGTGCATCAGTTTCGGCTAACGTTTTCGGAAATCCGACTCGTTCCAATTCGCGGGCGAGCGATTCGAATGCTTCCGGCGACAAATTCTGGAGCGGCGCACGCACGGGACCGCAGTCCAATCCGATCAATTTCATCATCGCTTTCCCGGCGGCGAGCCCACCGCGCCGACTCATGATCGCGATGACTTCGATGGCCTGCGATTGCGCGCGGCGCGCCGCTTCCCAATCCCCCACTTTGAAAGCGGACAACACACGATGATAACAACGCGCCATGTAATTATACGTGCTGCCCACGGCGCCGGTCGCTCCAAACGCCAACGCTGCCAAGAGAATTTCATCGCGGCCCCACAGGATGTCATAGCGCCCCCCCTCAAAGTTGAGACAGCGGTTGTAATCCATCAGGTTCTCGTGCGTGAACTTGAGCCCCGCCAGATTCGGAATGCGTTTGCTCGCGAGTTTAAGAAATTCATACATCGGCAACTCCACGCCCACCATTGCCGGCATGTGATAGTAATAAAACGGTAAGTTCGGCGCACCCGCGGCAATCTGAGCCGAAAACTCCACGAGCTGCTCCACATTGGTCGCGCGGAAGAAGGTCGGTCCAATCGTCGCGAACGCATGCGCTTTGATTTTTTCGGCATGTGCGGCAAGCGTGCGACTTTCTCCCACGGTGTGATGTCCCACATGCACGATTACCCGCAGCGACCGCGGCGCAACTGCCATCCAGCGTTCGGCCAACTGCAAACGTTCATCCATTGAGAGCGACATTCCTTCGCCCGTCGTGCCACAAATGAATGCGCCCGTGACGCCGTTATCGACCAACGCGCGCGCCTGTCGTTCAATCATGTCCAGGTTCAGACCGCCGTCGGGATTCATGGCCGTAAAAGGCGCGGCGACCAGCCCGTTAATTCGTTTCGTCATAAACTTTGCGCGCTCGTCATTCCTTCGCTGTCGTGCGTTGCTGCAACCAGATCAAATCCTCGTTGTTCGGCGAAGAGACGTTCAACGGCAATAATTTTCCTGGCACCAATGGCGGCATCGTGCGCGGATCCCGCCAGCGTTTAATCTCCGCGTGCCCGTCGGCGAACACAAGTCCGGCAGCGTTTCCATGATAGCTCGCCGGATAATTGACCCACGTAATCGTGCGCGGTTGATCAGGATAACCCGTCATGTTCACGGCAAAATAACCGTCATCAATACTGTCTTCGCGTTCATCAATAAGAACCCACGTCATCGCCGGACCGGGCCGCGTCAGATCTCCGAGCTTTCTGAATACCCGATAACCCGGCGAGGCAGACAATCGCCCTTCCGACAACCAACAATTCATTGCGAGCGTGCGCACCCGTGGATACGTCGCACCACCGTGAGTGGAAACCGAACGATCGCCCGGACAACGCCAAACCGAAATGTTGTTGCAATGAGGAAAAAGCAGGCTCTGACGCAACAACATGTGGTTCGTGTTATCCGTACTGTTGTTCATGTTGAGCACGCCCGACGTCCACGTCGTCGTCAAACCACTCGTACCGGACTGCAATTGCCGATTCGGCACCAACACATCGTTGTTGTCCTGCGCATACATGTGCCATGCGAGCCCGAGCTGCTTCACGTTATTCAGGCATTGAATGCCAATGGCTTTCGCTTTGGCTCGCGATAACGCCGGCAACAACATCGCCGCCAGAATGGCAATTATTGCGATCACCACCAGCAATTCAATGAGCGTAAACCCACGCGAACGGATGGGAATCGTTTTCATTCGCCGTGATAGCAGAGTGGTTTTCATAACGCTTGGTCCGTCGGGTTTAATTGCTGCGCACGCGGAAATTGTTCTGCGTCCCGGACAGCGGATACGAAACCGTCTTGAGGCTTCCGTCGCCGACGACGGTTTCGATTTCGCCCCACCCACCGCCGAGGTTCGCGTTGGTTTCCACTGTGTAAGTGCGACCGCCTTCTGTATTGAATGAGAATGAGAAGTTGCCACCCGTTGCCGACACATTGAGCAATTGTAACGACGCCGCAACTCCACCCACTGGAATAAACCAGCTCGGATCCAGTGCCGCCGCCGTGAAGCGGAACATATCCATGTCGCCTTCGAAGATGCGGTTGCCGGCCTGGAAACGACCGATGTAGAGATCGTTCGCGTTGCCGATGGTGCTGGTCGTGGATGTGTACGTCACCGCTACCGTCGAGCCATCCTGCACATAATCAACGTATGCTCGGAGTTCTTTTGCCGTGCCGTCATAGACGACCGCGATGTGGTGCCATTCACCATCGTTCAAGACTTTCTGACCGGAAACCCCACGACCACTCGAGCCATCGTTGACGTTGAATGATTGCAAACCCGTCGCATTAATGCGCCACCACCATTCAGAATTGGAAGCCATTTGTTTGGCCGCAATCGCACCGACCGAAGCCTGGCCGATATCCACTGTGCGGATGACCGCTTCCATCGTGATGCTTTGCGTAGGATTCCAGTTGAACACACCGTCCGGGTCTGGAACAGCGACGTGGTTCTCGTTCAACACCGTAAACGCCAGCGCCGTCGAATCGCCATACGCCGGACTACCCGCAACGTATGGAATGCCTGCTTCACTCACCGCCGTGCCGTGCCGATTCGCACCGCTCGCATCAAGAATAGCTCCTGGCGTTGCGTCCGCGAGATTACCCACAGCTTTTTCGTTGAACTGATAGAAACCCAACACCGGAATCGAACTCGCCACCGAGAACGTCCACGTATTGGTCCAGGAATTTGCAGGCACTGCGGTATCGGAGAAAATCGTCGTCGCAGTATGCGCGCCTCCTGCCAGCGGCGTTGTCGGCGTGTAAGAAATTTGCGCCGTCAATCCATCGGCAGTTTTCGTCGCGTTAGCAGTCACATCCACGCCGTCAATCAGCAACTGCAGCGTGTTCAACACCACGGAGGTGTCACGATTCTGAAACTCTGCTTCAATCAACGCGGTTGGCGCGACGTTCCTCGCGTTGTCCGTCGGGCGAACCGATTTCACAATCGGCTGAAGCGCAATCGTTCTTTGTACGAACTGTTCCGGCGTTAACGCTCCTGTGCTGATGCGAACGAAATCAATGTCGCCATCAAACTCACTGCCACCACCCACAAAACTGCCGATATGCAAATCAACCGGCCGACCGATTGGACGATCCAGGGTGAACGAGGCTGACGCGTCCTGCTGGTAATCGGCATAGAGCCGGAATACACCCGCATCGTGATCATAAACGACCGCGATGTGATGCCACTCGCCGTCGTTCAACGGTGTCGTACCGCTGACGAACAACTGATTATTGACGCCAAAGCGCTGCGTTCCGTTGGCCGTTCCTGGCAAACGCCACCAATATTCACCTTCACCGTCGCCCGTGCCGTTCTTAGCCAACACTGCCGCCGTAGTCGAAGTGCCGACCGTTCGCACCAGCGCTTCAAACGTAAACGAATTGGTGAACGTAAAGTTCCCCGCCGCATCAGGAATCACCACATGATCCGAGACGCTGCTGAAGTGCAACGCCGATGAGTTGCCATAATTGAAGCTCCCGGCGACATACGGCATCGTCGCACTGCTCGCCGTGCCGTGCCGTGCGTTGCCACTCTGATCGAGAATCGCTCCCGGCGTCAGGCTGGTGAAGCCGCCGGGTGCTTGTTCATTGAACGTCCAATGACCGCGCACCGCCTGATTCGCGACATAAAACTGCCATTCATTCGTAACTGAAATCGCCGCACTATCACTGAATATCAGCGTCGCCGTATGCCAGCCGACGGAAAGCAATGTTGCCGTGTAACTCACATCCGCACCAAGCGGCGTCGGCGTCACTGTCGCTGCAACATTCGCTCCATCAAGTTTCAACTGCACACTACCGACGTTTACCGTCGTACTGGCATTGTGAATGGAAACGGAGATTGTGGGGTTGTTCGGTTCGTTGCCCGCGCCGGCCGTCGGCGAAACCGAGACAAGAAACGGCACTTGCGTCTCGTTCGCAGGAACGAAGACCAGATAATTCAAATTCAGATTCCCGGTGCCGGAAACCATCGTCAGGCGCAGCGTCCGCATGCCGCTCAGAGCAACTCCAATTTCATTTCCGAGCGCATCGGTCAGCGGAATAAAATCGTAATCCGCCGTGCTGCCAGTGGGCGATCCACGGAACCAACCAATGGGCGCGAGCGTCTGACTGGTCGTTGTGCTGCCGCTCGTGACCTCATCGAGTTGCATCACAATCGGAATCGATCCACCGCGCGCGATTCGTGCATAAACGCGATACGTACCCGCCGGAAAGGTGCGTGAGTAGTTCAGCCATTCAGTATTTCCATGATCGCGCGCCACATAATCCGCCACCCCTGGATCCATCGCCTGCGCATCAGCGAATTCCTGTCGCAATACATCCTGACTCAAAGCCGTGCCAACCTGATCACCGATGCGATACAGCGTGAGCGCGGGCGTATTGGTCTGATGATAATCGATTCCCTCTACCCCGAACCGGTCGAGATAATTGTTCTCCCCGGGCACGCTCGAGAGTTCCGGGTTATCAATAAACTGCCCGCCATCGAAGTTGTAATCCTCACCTTCAATGAACACGAGACCACTGCTGAAGGTGTTGAACGTGACGGTTTCGCCGATCTGATTATTCGCGTAATCGGTCACGATAATTTCGAGTTTATAAAACTCATTCGCGCTCAACGCCGGCAGTGTCACAAGGCGATCCACATCCGTACCCGAAAACGCCAACTGCTGCGAAATGTCCACGCCGTTCAACCGCACCTGAATATTTGTCGCAGGAACGCCAATGGTCGGCGATTTGACCGCAAAACTTGCCACTGTACTTGCAGGAAGAAAACTCGCTTTGTTTGTCGGAGTGATATTCGCGATGTAGGTGGCTGTCACTTGCAGAAATTCTTCCGGCGTCAATGCGGCATCAGACAAACGAACCGCCGCGATATCGCCGGCAAAACTGCGACTCATCGCCAGCGAAGCAAACTCACCGATAATCAGTGGATCGTCCTCTCTTCCGCCGATGAGCCCCAACGTTCCAACATTCGCATCCGAGCCACTCAGAGTTCCATCGATGTAAATCTGCAACCGCTTGGGCGAAGCTGTGCCATCGAAGACCAGTGCCACGTGATGCCAAGCACCATCGTTCACCGGCGTGGCCGCATTACTGGTGGCGTTGTCCTCCGTCGTATTGTCCTCGCCCTCAATCAAACCGCGCAACTGTCCCGTGCCCTGATAGCGAATCCAATATTGCGAATCCGGATTTGATGTGTCCGCTCCCTTGGAAATCAGACTGCCGATCTCGGTAGTCATCGTCGTGCGAAAGATGATTTCAATCGTGTAGCTCTGACTGGTGTCAAAGGTCAGTCCCGGACCATCGGGAATCACGACGCGATCTGCGCCATCGAGTTCGAAACTCAAGAAACTACCCACGAGCGGATCGCTCCCGTATTCAAGGTCACTACCTTGCACCGTGCCGTGGTGATTACCCGTTGAATCGGTAATCGTACTGCCGACTGCGGCGGTGCCTGTGCCATTAAACTCGTAGTGCGCGATGGTGGCCGCGCGGGTGGCCGCGGTCAGAAACAGAATCAGACTGGCAATGCTGACAATAGTTTTCATGCGTGATGGGTTGGTGTTGCGTTGCGGACAACCTTAAATCAGCTCATTCCGGCAACAAGCGAGATGGCGTGGTTCTTTCTTTAGACCAAAATCACTGCCGTCAGGATGTGCACGTGAAACAGGAGAGAACCGAGTAAACAACTGAACATAACTTCGGGAAATTGGACTGCGAATTGCGAATCGCGTTTAACCATTGCCTGGGGCCCGTTACGGAACTTGAATCAATCGCAGACGAAAGAACAACAGAGCCGGAATTCCCGCTGGGAACACGAGCGTCTGAACACGCTCAAATCGTCCGTCATCAAGCGGAATCAATTCCACGTCACCCGATGCGATTTGCCACGTGGCCAGATCAGTCGAGTGCTCCAATTGCATCTGCAGCCACGCTGGCAACGCGCGTTGCTGGCTTGTCACAACGATCGTCGAGGCCGTAGGCGTAATTTGAAATACCGGTCTCGAATCGCCAGCCAACGGATCAGATCCCAACGCAAACTCCACCACATCAGGAACACCGTCACCATCCGCATCAGCTTCACCCAACGTTTCAAGGGAATTGAAACTCGTGCGCTCAAAAACATCGGGAATCAAATCACCATCGGCATCGAATTGCGTAAAACGACCAACGAACTCCTTCGGCGTCAGCGCCGCAGGAGTGATCCGCACCAGATCAATTTCTCCAGTCAGATTGCGCGCAGATGAATTACCGAAGCGCCCGATGTTCAGCGGTTGACTGTTTGCCAGACTTTGCGTCGTAATATCGGTAACGTTCGTTATCAAAACACCGTCGATATAAAGCCGCATTACTTTTTGCCCCGGCACGCGAGTGTCACGGACAGCGGCGACGTGATGCCAATTACCATCGTTGACAAGCGGCGCAGCCGCCGTAACCGCGCGTTCCACCTCGCCATCACATACCAGAAAGCGTAACCTTCCATTATCCACGCGCAGCCACCACGACGGTAACAACGTTCCAAAATCCTTCGCTACCAACGCGCCTACTTGCGTCGAACCTGATGGCATCCGAAACACAGCTTCCAGCGTGAATGAATTCGACGCACCGAAATCAAAGTGATTTTCCGTGGCATTGTCAGGAATTTGCAATCCCCCCATACCATCAAACGCCAACGCCGCCCCGGAACCGAAATTCGGCGCACCACTGACAACGGCGAATGGCTGTTGTGCGGTAAGATGCTTTTCACCTCCATATGGATGTACGTCAAGAATCGCACCGGCGTTGGTCGCCACCGTTTGACCGGACGATTTCTCTTCGAAATTCCAGAACGCTGCCCGTGGATTTTCCGCTGGAGTAACCGGCTGATCGAGCCACGCTTCATTGAAACGAACGAACGTGATGGTTTGATAGGGCGAACTTTCGCCACGTTCATAGAGCAGTCCGACTTCGCCCCCACCCAGATTCACCAGATCGGAATAGGCGGACGGCCCATTGTAAATCAGCTTCGGTCCACTCCACGAAACCGCTTCCGTCGTCGATGACCAGACGGACATCATGATTCGACTGCTCGCGTGATTCGGCGCTGAGAACAGCAACCGATTTATCGCGTCGCCCTGATCTGTCGCGCGTAACCGCACCACACTTCCCTGCACCACCGGACAGACGAACTCGACGCGATTGGTGAACGGGCCGACAAAACTGCTTCCGCCGTCATTCGACCACGCTTGTCCGCGCGTGCCGGCCGCCGAACCATTTTGATCGCGCGTGTTGAAGTAAAGTCGCGATCCGCCATTCGGAGCGACTGCAACCAATTCTTCGCCGAGAGTTTCATTGGGACGAACTCCCGCAACGGTTGTCGCCACTGCCCCCAATTGCCACGTCGCACCGTGATCGTCGGAAAACACCACCTGCGCACCGCTTACGCCGTTCGTGGTGTTGTGATCAGACGGTATGATAAGCCGACCGGCTTGCAGACCGCGCTTCAATTGAAATCCGTGTCCTGGTCCGGTCGCATACCAGCCCCACGTGCTCAATTTTACACTGGAGGTAATTTCGCCCCGCGGCGACCAGGTCAGACCGTCGTCGGTACTCTTGGTGTGAAACACGCGACTGTTGTTGCGACAGAACAACAGATGAATGTGACCGGTAGCTTCGTCCACGACCGGCGCAGGATTGCCGATGGTAATTGCCGCGTTGTTACCTTCCTCTTGCACGAGCGTCATCGGCAACCAGCTCGCGCCGTTGTTTGTCGAACGACGCAAAACAATGTCAATGTCACCAGCGTCGCCGCTCGAGTTTTTGCGTCCTTCGCAAAAGGCCAACAACGTCCCGTTCGTACTACGGACAATCGCCGGAATGCGATAGGTATGATAACCATTCTGCCCTGAGATAAATGGCACACTCTCCGAAAAGATCGGTTGGGCGGCGGCGGAAATCCAAGCGCCGAACAACGACGCGACAATAATGCGACAATGGTGGTTGAACATGGTTACTGGCAACCTTTCCCAGACGACCGACCACAGGCGAACGATTTAGACTTGTCATTTTATTAGACCACACGTTCAGTGATGACGATTTACCCGACGTATGAAACGCTGCTCGTCATCCAAATTCATGGACGTGCTGAACCTGTGTCGCCATTAATCTGTTAAGCCGTCATGCTTCGTCCTCCTAAACGTCTTTCTCTGGTAGCACAAACAGCTGCCGCACTCAAAGAACACATCGCCACCAGCAAAACCGGGGAAACGCTGCCAAGTGAACGGGAATTATGCACACAATTGCGAGTCAGCCGCATGACGCTTCGCGCGGCCCTGGCGCGCCTCGCAGATGAAGGATTAATCGAAGGCGGCAAAGGTCGTCGGCACGTAATCGCCACAACCGGAGCGAGCCGCCGCACTCCGACCAGTCGCACCGTCGCCATTCTATCGCCGGTGCCGTTGCACGCGATGGACCCGCGCGTATTGTTCTGGATTGATGAATTGCGCGAGGTGTTGGGCAAAGAGGATTACACTCTGGATTTCATTAATCAGCGCAGTTGTTACACTGAAAAGCCGGCTCATGCGCTTACGGAACTGACCGGCCGCCTACGCCCCGCAGCGTGGTTGCTGTATCTGAGCACACACGCGATGCAACTGTGGTTTTCCGAACGCGGATTACCGGCAGTCATATCAGGTTCACGCTATCAGGACGTGCGCTTGCCATCGGTGGATGTGGATTATCGCGCATCGTGCCGACACGCCGTCGGACGCATGGTCGCAAAAGGACATCGCTGCCTCGCGCTGCTCAATCCACGGTCGGTTGCGGGTGGCGACCTGGAAAGCGAACTGGGTTTTCGCGAAGCCGGGGAAGCTGCGGGCAGTGACGTGGAAACAATCGTCGTGCAACACGACGGCACGGTGTCGAGCATTTGCGCGCGCTTGGATCGCCTGCTCGAACGCAAAAATCGCCCCACCGCCTTTCTGGTCTCACGCCCGACACATGCGCTGACTGCGTTGGGACATCTGGTGCAACGCGGCATTCGCTTTCCGAGTGAGGCAGCATTGATTGCGCGCGATCACGATTCTTTTCTTGAGCACGCCGTTCCCTCCATCGCGCGGTATCAGGTCGATCCGGTTTTATTCGCGCATAAACTCTCGCGTGCCGTGCTGGAAATGGCCTCCGGCGGCGACGCCCGCCCGCGCGATTACCGCATCATTCCGCAACTCATCTCCGGAGCGACGTTGGGATAAAAGGCGAAATCTGAGATAAAGAATTCACAGTTGCAGCGCAAGGATCCAATTTGGAGTCGGCACTGTCACCCCATTTCTAAAACGCAAAGCAATCGCAGCCGAGTCCGAAGAACCCGGCGTAACGATTGCGCGCGGATTCCACGCCGGCGACCAGTTGATGCCATGCATGATTGCAGCCGTGCTCGTGGCAACTCGCGTTGTGTTGATGCTGCGACATCGGCACACCGGCGCGCGCGGCTTTGCGAACGTCCAGCGGCGCGCTGTAGCCACCAAACACCTTTACCGGCGACCACTCCGGCAGCACAGGAATTGGCGGCGGCGCATGAGGCGCAAACTCGTTCGTCGCATGAACGACTTTGCCACCGACAATGGTCAGTACAGATTCAATGTTCTTGATCGTTTCGTCCGGCACCGCGAAGTAATCGTCCGTCAATGCGATCAGGTCCGCGAACTGTCCCACGGCGATTGCCCCTTCTTACCGCTCTCGCTGCTGAACCAACTGCTGCCTTGCGTGAAAAGCCGCAATGCTTCCTCGCGACTCAGGCGATTTTTATCCGGATACATCGCTGCGCCGCCAACGGTCTTGCCAGTGGTGAGCCAATAGAGCGACACCCACGGATTGTAACTCGCGACGCGTGTCGCATCCGTGCCGGCGCCGACGGAAAGCCCCAACTCCAGCATTCTGCGGACCGGCGGCGTGCCGATCAACATCTCAAACGCCGTAAACAACGTTTTATCTGTGAGTTGCTGCCCCGTGGTGGCTTTGGCGATGCCGAAATCAATGACCTTGGGCAACGGCTTCCCCTCGGCGGTTGTCGTGACGAGAATGTTGGAAGGCTTGATGTCGCGATGAATGATGCCCTTTTGGTGCGCGTGCTGAATCGCATGGCAAACTTCCGCAAACAACTCCAAACGCGCGCGGGTCGTCAGACAGTTCTGATCGCAGTAATCCGTGATCTTGATGCCCCGAATCAATTCCATCACGAAGTAAAGGCCGCCCCGTCTCCGTCGCGCCGGCATCCAGGACCTGCGCAATGTTCGGATGCGCCATCATCGCCAGCGCCTCCGAGAACACATCCACCGCATTTGGCGCATGATCACTCATTGGCCTTGCGAAGGCAGAATCTCTCCGTCGGCAAGCAAAACATGAAGTTTACCGGGCATACAAAATACAACTATCAAGTGACACCACCGCCGCAATATTCATTTAAGCGAAATTTCC
>Ga0065721_10006719_pt1 | contig 13516 bp, 10 predicted proteins | sample Mesricmetagenome_FD_59108 | JGI IMG/M metagenome (GOLD analysis project Ga0065721, IMG submission 59108) | Mesophilic microbial community from rice straw/compost enrichment Sample: eDNA_1 v2 (version 2) | ecosystem: Engineered > Solid waste > Grass > Composting > Bioreactor | place: USA: Davis... | reverse complement strand
CCGCCGCCACAAACCACTCGGCGACCATCTCGTCGATCTCGCCCTGCACACCGGAGTACGCGACAACGAGCCCGTCACGCACCACGCCGCCGGGGTAGATGATGTCGCCCTCGCGGTACAGGTGCGGGTAGTGGGTGCGCAGCGTGGAGGTGTCGCGGCCGGTGCGGAACGCGACAGCGGCCTTGGCCGTGGCGTAGCCCAGCGTCTTCTCGTGCACGCGACCGCCGGGGTGCGCGGTGAACAGAATCGAGCCGTCTCCCGCCGCGGGATCCAGCACCACAAGCGATCCCTCGTAGCCGTTCAGGAGGCCAAGATCAGCGCCGCGAGTGAGCCCGGGCTCGATCATCGCCCAAGCGTTCTCGCAGATCTCTCGCGACAATCCCGTGAACATCAAACCTCCTCCTAAGCGGGGCGACCGTCGCCGTTGACAGCCGCCCACCTTGACCACCATAGACCGCTTACCATCCGGTAAGAACTGCCGTACCATTGTGCCAGGCGGAGCGCTCGCTCTGGTCCCCCCTACAACTTGGATTGGTCTGCTGTGCCCTCGCCCATGTCTCCCTCCCCGGGTTCCGTGCCCGACGCTGCGGTTTCGGCCGTCCCCGGCGTCACCGAGGTCGCGGTCTACTCCGATGAGGACAAGGCTCCTCCGATGCCTCACCGCCGCGCGGTGATCGTCCTGGTGATCCTTGCCATTGCGGCGTTCACGTTCTCGGCGAACGAAACCTCCGTCATGGGAGTCATCTCGCTCATGGCGGAGGACATGAACCGCTCCGAGGCAGCCATCGGCCTCATGACCACGGTCTTCGCGATCGTCAACATGGTGCTGTCCTTCCCTGCAGCACTCCTGCTCAAGCGACTCCCCCGCCGGTCTGTGCTCACCGGCACGGTGCTCGCGCTCGTCGTCGGCATGACGCTGGTCGCGACCGCGCAGAGTTTCGCGGCGCTGCTCATCGGCCGCGCAGTCTCCGGCGCCGGCCACGCGGCCTTCTGGGCGATCGTCACCCCCACCGTCGCCGGCATGTTCACCTCCAAGGAGCGCGGCAAGTCCGTCTCTCGCCTGCTGCTCGGCGGCTCACTCTCGGGCATCATCGGCCTTCCACTCGTCACCTTCCTCGCGCAGCACGCCGGCTGGCGCGCTCCGTACTGGGTGCTCATCGGCCTTGCCCTGGCTGTCGCGGCAGGAATCTTCTTCCTCATGCCCAGCTTCCGCGCCGAGCACGGCACCGCCGCCCGCGGCCTCATCCCCTCGATGCCGATCTTTGTGCGCGTCCTCATCGTCTGCGCCCTCACGATCGTGGCGCAGGCCATCACCTGGACCTTCATCACCCCGTTCGCCACGGGTGTCGCGGGCTTCTCGAAGTCCGCCGTGCCCACCCTCCTGCTGATCGGCGGCATGTCCGGCGTGGCTGCGATGTATGCGGTGGGCCGCTTCGTTGACCGCTACCCGGTCAAGACCGTCGCGTTCGGCCTCGCCTGCTTCGTGACCCTCTGGGCGCTCATGTCGACCCTTGGCCACTTCAAGCCCGTGCTGGTGCTGTGCGTCATCCTGCAAGGGCTTTCGACGTCCGTGCTGGTCGCGTCCATGGTCATGTGGGCCATCCGCCACGCCCCCGGCTCCACGGACACCGCGAATGGCATCTACGCCACCGCCTTCTCGGCAGGCAACGCGAGCGGCTCACTCGGCGGTTCCGCCCTGCTCGCCGCTGCCGGCGCCGCGTGGCTCCCCGTCGCCTCGCTCGTGGTCTCGATCGCGGCCGCCACCCTGGTGTGGACCATGCGCGGCGCCTCGATGCGCGGCCTGCGCATGCGTCTGCGAGTGGAATCACCCACACGCCTCATCAAGCGCTAGGGCGACACCACCTGGCCTTGGTACCCTCACGTGTCGGCACGTGCGTGTCGCACTGAGGAGGCACCGTGGGGGCACGACCGTACGTAGCAGGCGTCTTGGCATTGGGAATGGCACTTGCGGCCATCCCGGCAGCAGCAGACCAAGACCCGGAGATCCTCACCATCGACGGAACGGTCACGCTCCTGGCCGACGCTACGAACACCCCAGCCGTCATTGTCACCGAATCTGGTGAGACCTATCCGATCGAGGGAGCCCGCATCGAGTCGCTCGACCCGGGCGATTTGATTCGCGCCACGATCCTCGAGTCAGAGACCAGCACCGAACCTCACACCCTGCTGTCCTCGAGCATCATCGCCGAGGCGCCGCCGGCTCAGACCGGCGCCAAGTCCTACGGCAAGGTGCGCCAGCTCGACATCGCGGTGAACACCAATTCCAACACGGGCTACACCCAGCCGAGCAACTCGCAGATTCAGACGTGGGTGCAGCAGGTCAGTGACTACTGGGTGGCTAACACAGGCGGCGCCTTCGGCGGCTTCAACGTCCGCAAGATCGTGCGCTACTCCTCGACCCTCAAGTGCAACTCTGCTGACGACTTCGCATGGGCCAACGAGGCGGCCAAGAAGATTCAGTCGGGCCGCACGTGGGACTACTACGTCAAGGACTGGACGTCCGGCAACGTCGAGCACCTGCTGATGTTCGGCGAGTGCCGCAACGACGCCAAGGCCGCCGTCGGCACCCTGGGCAATGGACTGGACTGGGGCGGCTGGATGGTCGTCCAGGACGACCTCGTCGGCTCTGCCGCGGGCCGCTCGGCAACGCCCTTCGTCGTCGCGCATGAGCTGGGACACAACCTGGGCCTTGAGCATGCGAACGGCATGAAGACCTCCGGCTGCACCATCAACGTCGGCCTGTTCTCCGAGGTCTCGAACTGCCCCCAGCTGCCCTATGAGGACCGCCACTCGGTGATGGGCATCGGCATCCCCAATGTCACGATCCCCAAGCTCGACATCTACCGTCGCGACTGGCTTGGCACGCTCGACACGAACGAGATCGCGAATGTCACGGGCGTGGTCAACAACAACTACACCTTGAGTCCGGTGGGCGGCACTGGCCTCAAGGGTGTCAAGATCACCTCCGGCAGCGCGGTCTACTACGTCGAGTTCCGCCACCCCACCACTGACGCGAACACCTACGCGGCCCAGCAGGGCCAGCTGCCCGTGGTGCGCGTAGTGAAGGTCAACAACGGCACCAGCCCCGATCGCAGCCAGACCACCTTCGTGCCCACCCGCTACTCGACGCATTCGAAGGTCTACGGCCCTGGCCTGTTCGCCAATGAGTTCTTCATCTCGGACAACGGCCGGCTGATGATCACGGTGGGCAGCGTGGGAGCAACGGCCACGATCAATGTGCGCACCCTCGCCTCCGGCTCCACCTTCTCCACTATTTCCATTCCTGCGCCCACGCTCGGCGCGGCGGTGGTGGGCACTCCGGTGGCCCCCACCATCGGCAGCACCACGCCATCCGACGTCGGCTTGATCTACGACTGGTACGTGGGAGGCACTCGCGTTGCCGGCGGCTCCACGTACACACCCAAGTCCGCCGACGTCGGCAAGTCGCTCAAGGTGACCGTGACGGCGGCCCGCTCCGGCTACCTGCCCAAGCAGGTGACCTCGGCAGCCGTCACTGTGGGCGCCGCGAACCCCTCACTGAGCGCGATCCCGGCGGTGGGCAAGGCCATCAAGGTGACGCCTTCAGCGACCGTTCCGTCGGGCGCGACAGTCACCTATCAGTGGAAGCTCAACGGCACCAACATCTCTGGCGCCACCACCAACACCTACACGCCGACGCTGTCGGACCTGGGCAAGACCCTCAGTGTCCAAGTGTCGGCCACGTGGGCACTCGGTTCCCTTTCGCAGAGCTCGTTCGGGATGGTGGTTGAGCCGGGCACGATGACCTCGACGCTCGCCCCCGTCATCAGCGGCACCATGAAGGTGGGCCAGACCCTCACCGCGAGCGCGGGAGCCACCGCGCCCATCGCAGAGACCGTCTCGTATCAGTGGCGTGCGGATGGCAAGGCCATCCCCGGTGCCACCGCTCCCACGTGGGTGATCACCAAGAAGTACTACGGCAGCTCGATCACCATTGCGGTGACCTCTACCGCGTACGGCTACAAGGCGTTCACCAAGTCCTCCGCGGGCCGCGTCGTGACCTCCGGCGGCGCGATGACCATCAAGTCGCCCAAGCTGTCCGGCACAGCTCGCGTGGGCACCAAGCTCACTCCCAACGTTGGCGAGTTCGTGGCCGGCGCCAAGGTGAGCTATCAGTGGCTGCTCAACGGCAAGGCCATCAAGGGCGCTACGGGCAAGACCTACACACCCAAGGCGTCGCAACTGGGCAAGAAGATCTCGCTCAAGGTCACCGCCAAGCACTCTCGCCTCAAAACGGTCACCAAGACCACGAGCGCACTCAAGATCGCCAAGGGCACACTCACCGCGCCCACGCCCACGATCTCCGGCTCCGCGGTAGTGGGCAAGAAGCTCACGGCGAAGGTCGGCACGTGGACCTCTGGCACCAAGCTCACCTACAAGTGGTACGCGAACGGCAAGGTCATCAAGGGCGCCACGGGCAAGTCCTTCACGGTCAAGAGCGCTCAGGCGGGCAAGAAGATCACGGTCAAGGTGACGGGCAAGAAGACCGCCTACACCACCAAGACCAAGACCTCCCCGAGCCTCGGCGTCCTCAAGACGGCCACCCCCAAGATCACCGGCACCACCAAGGTGGGCAGCACCCTCACGGTCAGCCGCGGCACCTGGACCACGGGCACCACATTCACGTATCAGTGGTACGCGGACGGCATCGCGATCCCCGGTGCCACGGAACCAACACTCCTGCTAACAGAGGCTGAAGGCGGCGTTCCCATCACCGTGAAGGTCAAGGGAGTGAAGACCGGTTGGACCACTGTGACCAAGACGTCGGCCGCCACCAAGCCCGTCGCCTACGTGTAGCTGCGGTGCCAACCCGGCCATAGCGTCGGGCATGCCCCTCAAGCCATTACGCTTGCGCCAAGAGTTCCAACCAAGGCCGCAAAGGAGCAGCGATGAGCAACGAGCAGGTGGTGTACACCCTCGACCCCGACGAGCAGGTAACGCACTGGTACAACATCATGGCGGACCTGCCCACACCCCCTCCGCCGCCGCTGCACCCGGGCACTCGTGAGCCCGTGGGGCCGGAGGATCTGGCGCCGCTGTTCCCCATGGAGCTGATCCTGCAGGAGGTCTCGCAGGAGCGGTACATCGAGATCCCGCAGCCCGTCTTGGACGTGTACGCCCAGTACCGCCCGTCGCCGCTTTACAGGGCCCGACGCTGGGAGGCCAAGCTCGGAACGCCGGCTCGCATTTACTACAAGTACGAGGGCGTCTCCCCGGCTGGGTCGCACAAGGTCAACACCGCGGTGCCCCAGGTGTACTACAACGTGAAGAACGGCATCCGCCGCCTTACCACCGAGACCGGCGCGGGCCAGTGGGGCACCGCGCTGAGCTATGCGTGCTCGCTGTTCGATGCCGAGTGCGAGGTGTGGCAGGTGGGCGTCTCGTACGACGGCAAGCCGCAGCGTCGGACCCTTATCGAGGTGTTTGGCGGCAAGGTGCACCGCTCGCCCTCTCGCCTCACAGAGGCTGGCAAGGCGTTCCCTGAGGGTCACCCCGGCTCGCTCGGCATCGCGATCTCCGAGGCGGTCGAGGTGGCCGCGCAGGATCCCGAGGCGAAGTACGCCCTTGGCTCCGTGCTGAACCACGTGCTGCTGCACCAGACGGTCATCGGCGAAGAGGCGCTCAAGCAGCTCGCCAAGGCTGGCGAGGGTGCGCCGGACGTGGTGCTCGGCTGCGCTGGCGGTGGCTCCAACTTCGCGGGCCTCGCCTTCCCGTTCCTGCGTGAGAACCTCACGAACGGTGCGGGCACTCGGATCGTGGCCGTCGAGCCCGCCTCGTGCCCCACGATCACGCGAGGCGAGTACCGCTACGACTTTGGCGACACCGCGGGCATGACGCCGCTCATGAAGATGTACACGCTGGGCCACGACTTTGTGCCGTCACCCATTCACGCGGGCGGCCTGCGCTACCACGGCATGGCGCCGCTGGTCTCGCACGCGGTGCACGAGGGGCTGATCGGCGCCGTGGCGCTGCCGCAGAACGAGTGCTTCGAGGCTGGCGTCGAGTTCGCTCGCACGCAGGGCATCGTTCCCGCGCCCGAGTCTTCACACGCTCTTGCTCAGGCTCGCCGCGAGGCGCTTGAGGCGAAGGAGCTTGGCGAGGAGCGGGTCATCGTGATCGGCCTGTCTGGTCACGGCCTGCTCGAGCTTGGCGCGTACGAGCAGTTCCTCAGCGGCTCGCTGTCTGACGACGCGCTGTCTGAGGAGGCGCTGACGGAGTCGCTCGCGGGAGTGCCGCAGGTCTAGTCGACATAAGAAAGCGCGCCGCACCGGGCAGTGAACCTGGTGCGGCGCGCTTCTTTGTTGCTGCTGGCTAGAACTTGTCCGGCAGGTCTTCCTTAGTGAAGGTGATGTTCAGGTAGCCAAGTTCGTGCGCCTTCTTGGTGAGGTAACCGGCGGCGGCGTCCCTTCCGTAGATGCGGCGGGTCTGGTTCGCCTGCTTGCGCGTCGACTCTGACTGCAGCACGTGGCCCAGCGCCTCAAGCGCCGTGGCATCGAGCACGGGAGTGGGCGCGGGCTTCGCGGCCTCCTCCTCAACCGGCGCGGCACCCACCGCGACCTGCGTGGTGGCGACTCGCTCACGAAGGTCCGCGATGTCAAGGTGCACCCAGGCGAGACCGTGAGCCAGGTGCTGGCTAATGCCCAGCACGGCCCAAAACGGCACCGTCGCGAGGACACCTGCAATGAGGCCCACAAAGAAGAATCCCGTGTTGAACACGGATTCTTCGACATATTCGTTGTCGATCCACGCGCCGTCAATCGTGGCGTTAAGGTTTCCCAGAACAATCCCTGTTCCCACGGCCTGGATGAGCGTCCATGCAAGCAGCAGGTAGGCATAGAACCGGGTGGTGCGGAAGGTCAAGGGCAGTGAAGTCATGCGGGGGATGTTAGCGGGCCAAATGCATCCTGACCAGGGATTTCGAAAGGTTTCGATTTCCTCGTGAGAAATCAGCGGCGGTCCAGATCCAAGAGCCGACGCTCCTGCCGCCGGTAGTCGGCAATGCTGATTTCTGCGCGAGAGACGGCGGCGAGGTAGTTCTTGAGTTCGGCGTCGAGGTCCGGATCGGTGAGTACCGGGAAGTAGCTGCCGTGGAAGAGGAAGACTTCCGCCAATGCTGACCAGCCGGGGACGTCGCGAGCATCCGTGATGGCGCCCACCGCCTGGAACCCTGCGGGAGTTGGCTGGAGGCCGGAGTCGATGTCCGCGCGCAGGCCCGCAGCGTGGAGGTCATCCGCGATGACGTCAGAGCGGCGCCAGCCCATCCCCGCGTTGTCGTAGGGGTACTTGGAGCCGTGGCGCGCATCCCGGGACAGGTACGGCAGCAGGTCCGCAAATTGATCGTCGAACTCGGGGCGAGGCTTTGCTGCCCGGCGAGACTTCAGGTTCAGCCACGCCTGCTCTGGCGTAACGCGACCGGAGGCGACCTGAGCGACTGCTTCACGCAGAGCGTCGTCCGGTATCTCCTCCCCCAAGGTCACGTGTTCGCTGGCCATGACCCCATCATGCCGCGCGTCACTCGCCGATGAGCCGAATGCTGTCCTCTGCCTGCTCCAGGAGTCGCGGCATTACCAGGTGGTGGAAGTCCGGAACGTACTCGCTGTCCTCCGTCACCGAGAACTGCGCGAGCGCTTCAACGCGATCCGCGAGCGCCTCCTCGTGACGCCCCAACTCCTCTAGTGCGTTGCTGCGGCCGTGCGCGAGGATCCCGCGGTACAGCGGCTGGTCGATCGGCTCACCCGCGTGCGCGTCAAGGTGCGCGATCGCCTCCGTGTAGATCTCGAGCGCCATCGCCGGCTCGCGCATGTACATGAGGTACGTGGCGTAGTTGCTGAAGGCCATGTCCATGACCTCGTGCGCGTGGTGCCCAAGGTCAAATCGCGCGATGCCATCACGCATGACGTCCACCGCAGCCTTGAAGTGCGGCATAGCGTCGTCGACACGATCTTGCCCGCAGTACCAACGCGCGCAGTAGTTGTGCTGGTTCGCGAGGGCCACGACCAACTCAGGGTCTTCGGCAGCGTTGAGCCGCTGCAGCCGCGCGAGTTCGGGAAACGGCTCCCTCACCTGCTCTGGGATCTTTGAGTCATCCATGGGCCCCACGCTATGGCTGGGGTGTGACATCGCGTGCCGCTCAGGCTCGGCTCACGCAAGACCCCTGATACATGACAAAATCACAGTGTTTTTCTGCGGTTCACCTCGTGGAAACTCGGGGCCATGTCCCGGAAACTCGGCATCCCTAAGTTCGGCACAGCATGGCGACCGCCGTGCGCTCCATCCACGAACCCCACCGACTGGAGACCCGATGCAACACTCACTCCGGCGTCCGTGGGCGCGTGTGACTCTCNTATCGCTCTGTNCGGCACTCATGGCATCCACTGCCGTGCCTCCTCCGTGCCTGGGTCTGTGCCGTCCGGTGTTGGGGCTATTGCGGACGCGGCGCCCGTCGCGAGCGTGGTGGACCCCGATGCTGCCTCGCTGATTGAGGTGGGCGACACTCTGCGGCCGCTGGTCAAGGCCAGTGACGACTTTGCCGTCAAGACGGTGAAGCTGCTGGTCAACGGTGAAACTGTGGAGACGCTGAGTGAGGCGCCGTACCGCTTGTCATGGGAGGTTCCCACGGAGGTTGAGGGCACGTCGCTTGCTGTCTCTGCGGTGGTGACCGACGCTCTTGGTCGCGTGACTACGACGGCTGCGGTTGAGCTGCCGGTGGAGAGCCTGCCTTCCGTGGAGCTCAGTGATCTGGTGGCGCCGCTGGGTGCGGCTACCGCTGAGATCACGGCGACGGTCAACAAGGCGGGAACGCTCGAGTTGACCGGTGACGACGTCGAGGGAACTTCGGTGGTGGCTGACGCCGCTGGCGAGGTTGTTGTGCCTGTTGCCCTCATGGCCGACGCTCTGGCTGAGCTCAACAAGACCGGCACCTTCAGTGCGGCGATCACGGTGACGTTCACCGATGCGCTGGGCAAGGTGGCCGCTGTTGAGGCCCAGGTCACCTACGCAAACCCTTCCGACCGTTGCCGCTGGTGCGGTGACCAACGTGGTGAAGACGGGATCGACCTCCGTGGCCGTCACCGTAAACGGCGCTGGCTCCGTGGCGGCTGCTGGTGCGGGGCTGGTGGCTTCGACTGTCGCTGTTGCCGAGGCCGGCACTGTGACGGTGCCGCTCAAGCCGACCTCGGCTCAGGCCAAGGTGCTGGCATCGAAGGGGTCGTACAAGACGACCGTGACCTTCACCTTCACGAATGGTGACGGCCAGGTGGTGGCGACCACGGCGTCGGTCACGTTCAAGCAGACCAAGCCCACCGTCAAGGTTGGCAAGGCGACGCTGAACACCACGGCGGGCACGGCGTCGGTCGCTGTGACCGTCAACGGCAAGGGCAAGGTCGTGGCGACCGGCTCCAAGATTGCGAAGGCCACGGTGGCTTCCACCAAGGCTCAGACCATCAAGGTGCCGATCAAGTTGACCGCGGCTCAGGCCAAGGTGCTGGAGGCGAAGAAAAAGCTGACTGTGTCGGTGAAGTACACGTTCACGAACCAGTACGGCGGCGTTGTCAGCAAGACAGTGAAGGTGACGCTCAAGAAGAAGTGAGCTGAGCTGGAACTGGTCTGAGGGAGGGGCCCCGCGGCTGTTTGGTCGCGGGGCCTCGCTCTTGGTGGATGAGGCAGGGCCACTCACGTACGCCCGGTCTGACCGGGCCATCGGAACATCGTCGCTGACGGTCGATCGCACATGGGCCGCTCACATGGCGTCCCGACGCAACGGCGATTGTCGATTCCACAATCGCCCACGGCGTCGCTGGGCACCCTCGACGGGCGTTGCCCCTATCACTAGGATCTTCACCATGAAGTTTGTCGTCGCCGCGCGAGGAGAGGCCTTCGCGGGCATGGACAGCGATTGCTGCTACCTGCGGCACCTGGGTTGGGACGACTGGTTCAAGTTTGAGACGCTGTTCTCGGCCAAGTACGTCGACAATCGGGGTACCACTCACGACTTAGGCACACTCAAGATCGGGGAGTTCGGTTTGCGGGGAGCTCCCAGTTCTAGTGAGGCCGTGACGGGATTTCGCAGGCCCGCCGTGCCCCCCTCGTTCTCGCGGCTACCGGACAAACTATTCTCTCTTGGGCAGGACCCGTCGTATTACGAGACGCTGAACCGCCTCGGCATGGAGACGAGAGATCGTTTCCTCCGCGCGATGCGCGACATTGCCTTCGACGAAGACCTGCGCGAGCGTGCGCTAGAAGAGCCCGTAACGGGCGTTTCGCTACTGCGAGAGGTGCCGCTCAAGACTCTGGAGCATCAGTTCGCTCGAATTGCGCGTGGCGGCGCGGCTCTCACGCCGTTCCTGATTGAGTATTCGGCTTCAAACCTGAAAGTTCCGCTCGAATTCTCCGTCGAGCCAGCCTCCAGGCCGCCAACGAACATTCATGTCCTAATAGGTAGAAATGGCGTCGGCAAGAGCACGCTCCTGAACTCAGTCGCCGCTGCCGTGATCGGTGTGGCGCCCGGAGCAGCGCCACTTGAATACAACGTTGGCGGCGCCGATGAGATTGCGAACGTCGTCTCCGTCTCGTTCAGCGCCTTCGATTCCTTCGAGCCTCTTGCCATTCCGCAAAATCGGTCAGTTGGCCCGTCCTACCACTACGTCGGACTCAAGAAGAAGCGCCCTGCCGCAAATGGCCAACCAGCTCTAAAGGACCCGGCCGCGCTGTCGTCCGAGATGACGCTCGCAACCAAGAGTTGCCTCATAGGTGCACGCAGACAGCGCCTTGAGCGTGCTCTCTCTCTGCTCGAGGGCGACCCCGTCTTCGCGATGATTGGCTTCCGCGATCGGTTGATCGAGCTAACGGAGGAGGAGTTCCTGGACACCAATCCTGAACTCTTCAGGCGACTGAGTTCGGGACACAAGATCGTGCTCCTGACCGTTCTCCGCCTCGTCGAGACGGTGGGCGAGAAGACCCTGGTGCTGCTCGACGAACCCGAGGCACATCTCCACCCCCCGCTCTTGTCCGCGTTCGTGCGAACGCTAAGCGACCTCCTGACGAACCGCAATGGCGTCGCTATCGTCGCAACTCACTCGCCCGTTGTGCTGCAGGAGGTGCCGCGATCATGCGTGTGGCAACTAAGGCGAGTGGGCAATGAAGCTACCGCCGAGCGACCTGTAAGGGAAACCTTCGGCGAGAATGTGGGCCGGCTCACCGACGATGTCTTCGGCCTCGAAGTCGCCGCAACTGGTTTTCACAAGATGATCGCGGAATTAGCTCTGTCACAGCCCTCTTATGAAGCCGCACTCGACGCCTTGGACGGCCAGTTGGGGAGCGAAGGTCGCGCGCTACTACGCATCATGATGAACACGCGCGACGAGTCTCGCCATGTGGGCCGCTGAGCCACCCACCGCGACCGCGCGCGACGTGGCCTTAGCGTGCGCCAACGGTCTTCGTGATGAAGATCTCCGCGAGAGGCTACGCGCGAGCATCCACGCGTTGGAAGCAAATAGCGCCACTTATCAACGAATGGCTATCGACGGAACCCTCGGGAGTCTCGACGAGGACTACCTGGTTGATTCCTCGCTATCTGCCGATGAGCTTCGCTGGCTGTACGACAACCGCCTAGCCAAGAACACATCCCCGGCGCGGCCGCTCTACAATGCGTTGCTGGCTAGCGCACCTCGCGGGAGATGCGTCTACTGCTTCTTCACCGACGCTTCATCTCTAGACCACTTCGCGCCCAAACAGCGCTTCGCGCAACTCGCAATCGAGCCTTGGAACCTCGTCCCGAGTTGCCATGTTTGTAACAACACTTGGAACTCAAAGGAGAAATCTAGCAAAACGGGCGCGAGCATGCACCCATACGCGATGCCTCCGATTGGACGTTGGCTATACGCCACCGTCTCTTCTGAACCCGCCTTAGCCGTCACGTTCTACGCGCAACCCGACCATAGATTTCCGTCTGAGATCGCCGAGAGCATCATCCACAACTTCGAGCGTTTGCAACTCGGAGACCGCCTGGCCAAGCATTCATCGGTCGAGATTGCCTTCCTACAGGCCATACTTCGCAGTTTCGCCGGGGACTTGACTGGGGCCGCGTCATTTGTCGCAGAGACCGCAGCGGCCGAGTTCGAAGCGCATCCGAACAACTGGCGCGGTGCCCTCTTTGAAGCGGCCTCGGCGAACGTGGCTCTACTCGCCAGGTTCGAGAGCAACCCCATCGATGCTTGGCAGTGATATCGAGTTTTCGGCCGTGGACCTCACGAACGGTTGCCGGTGAACCGTTGCCGGTAACCTCTTTACATGGACGCTGAACGGGCCACGTCTGACCAAGCTGTTCACATCGAGCAGCGCCCGTTCACAGCGTCGGCCCTCAGCACTTGGAGTGACTCGACCGATCGGCACCGGAACTGGCCCGTGGTGTACACCATCAACTCCGATTCCGAGGTCTACGTCGGCGAGACGGTTAACGCACAGGCCCGCATGCGGCAACACCTTGAGACCCCCGAGAAGGGCCGACTCAAGGAGTTCAGGATCATTCTGGACGATACCTTCAACAAGTCGGTATGTCTCGATCTCGAGTCGTTCCTCATCCGCATGTTCTCGGGGGACGGACGCTTCAAAGTGCTCAATCGCAATGACGGCGTCACTGAGGCGAACTACTTTCAGCGAGATGCCTACCGCCAGCAGTTCGCCCAGATCTTCGAGCAGCTTCGCAGTGAAGGACTCTTCGACAAGCGCATTCCCGAGATCGTGAACAGTGACTTGTACAAATTGTCGCCCTTCAAAGCGCTCAACAGCGATCAAGAGGCCGTGATTGAGGACATTCTCGAGGGCCTCTTTGCTAACCTTTACGCGGGCCGGGAGTCGACGGCCGTGGTTGAGGGCGAGCCAGGCACGGGCAAAACCATCGTCGCGATCTACCTGCTGAAGCTCATCGCAGACATACGTGCGCGTAATGACGCCGACACTGGCGAGTCTGACACCCCGTTCTCGATCTATTTCGCGGAGGGCTATCCAGAGTTGCTCGTTGGCTCTCGGATAGGGCTGGTGGTACCCCAGCAGTCATTGCGGAAGTCCGTCAAGAACGTGTTCAAGCGGACACCGGGACTCCGCGAAGACATGGTTCTGACGCCGTATGAAGTCGCCAAGTCGGACGTCCCGTACGACCTGCTCATCGTCGATGAGACGCACCGGCTCACCCAATACGCCGCCCAATCGATGGGCACCCTCACCGCAGCGTTCCGCGAGATTAGCCAGCGACTCGCACGTGATGGTGAGGACTGGAAGGAACTCACCCAAGTTGACTGGATCGTGCGCCACAGTAGGCACCAAGTGTTTCTCCTAGATGAAGGCCAGGGCGTTCGCCCGGCAGACGTGCCAAGCGCCAGCCTCACCAAGTTGCGCGAACTCGCACGAGACGCCGAGCGCCGGTATCGACTTCGCTCGCAGATGCGAGTGGCGGGCGGGG
>Ga0065721_10051806_pt1 | contig 13517 bp, 11 predicted proteins | sample Mesricmetagenome_FD_59108 | JGI IMG/M metagenome (GOLD analysis project Ga0065721, IMG submission 59108) | Mesophilic microbial community from rice straw/compost enrichment Sample: eDNA_1 v2 (version 2) | ecosystem: Engineered > Solid waste > Grass > Composting > Bioreactor | place: USA: Davis... | reverse complement strand
GGAATTTTATCATCAGTATAAAGATAAAAAACGCATCATGCCCACGCTTGCGCCCCATTCCACTTACACTGTCTCTACCGAACACCTGATAAAAGCAAAAGAAATTGCTGATACGCACCGATTGAAAATCAATATTCATTTACAGGAAGCACCAGCAGAAATTCAGCAATCCCTGGAAAAATACCACAAGCGTCCGCTCGAACGCCTACAGGAAATTGGCATGGCTTCGCCTGATCTTATCGCTATTCACATGACGCAAGTTAATGACAACGACTTTGATATCCTCCAAAAGACCAAGCCCAGCATCGTGCACTGCCCTGAATCGAACATGAAGCTCGTCTGCGGCGGCTGTCCCGTGGAAAAACTGACGCGCCTCGGTATCAATGTCGCACTGGGTACGGATGGTGCCGCCAGCAATAATGACCTTGATATGTTTAGCGAAATGCGAACCGCGGCCTTGCTTGGCAAGACGGTCGCAAATGACCCCAAGGCGGTTTCAGCAGAAAAGGTAATCAAAATGGCCACCCTTAACGGTGCAAAAGCCTTGGGTATTGACCACCTTACCGGCTCATTGGCCCCAGGCAAAGCAGCCGACTTGATCGCCATTGATCTGGAGCAGATTGAAACACTCCCTCTTTATCACCCCATTTCGCAAATTGTCTATGCAAGCTCGCGTTATCAGGTCGCCCATGTCTGGGTGGCGGGTAAACAGCTCCTGAAAAATCGCGAGTTACTGACTTTAAATGAAAAAGAATTGTTAAATAAAGCACAATATTGGGGCAAAAAGATAAAAAATTCGGTATAATTCCGCGCCGGAATGGACAGTGTTTGCACACCTGAAGGTGGAATGTCACGCTATTTGTCCTCCCTCGCCCCTGGGGGGAATGACACCGTTAAAATAAGTCCATAATGAATTTAGTTAACTATTTTCGAGGAAATAATCATGCCAAATGAAAGAACATTATCCATCATTAAGCCCGATGCGGTTGCAAAAAATTTGATCGGCGAAATCATTAGCCGTTTCGAAAAAGGCGGGTTACGCATTGCTGCCGCGAAAATGATGCACCTTTCCAAAACACAAGCTGAGCAATTCTACGCCGTACATAAAGAACGTCCTTTTTTCGCTGCGCTAGTCAATTTCATGAGCTCAGGCCCGGTTCTGGTTCAGGTGCTGGAAGGAGAAAACGCCATTGCATTGAACAGGCAAATCATGGGTGCGACCAATCCCAAAGACGCAGCCCCCGGTACCATTCGCGCCGACTTTGCCGAATCCATCGACCATAATGCTGTTCATGGTTCTGATGCAGCGGACACTGCAAAACAGGAAATCGCCTTTTTCTTTAAACCGGAAGAAATCTTTGCGCATGTACCAGAAAGCGAACTTGCTTAAAGATTAAAAAACAGGCTCCGTTCATGCGGGGCCTGAAACGAGAAAAGCCATGCAAATATCGCCCACCGCTAAAATCAATTTACTTGGTCTTGACCGCAAAGCCATGCAGGATTTTTTTGTCAGCATGGGTGAAAAACCTTATCGTGCAGATCAGATTTTAAAATGGATCCATTTTAATGGCGTGCAGGATTTCCACGCCATGACAAACATCAGCAAGGTATTACGCGAACGGCTTGCTGAAACAGCCGAAATCAGCGTACCCCAGGTCATTTATGAAAAGGCAGCCAGTGACGGTACCTATAAATGGCTATTAAGGTTAAGCGACGGCAACTGCATCGAAACGGTATTTATACCGGAAAAAACGCGTGGCACACTTTGTATTTCCTCACAGGTAGGCTGTATTCTCAACTGCGATTTCTGTTCTACTGGCAAACAAGGGTTTAATCGCAATTTAAGCACAGCCGAAATTATTAGTCAGTTGTGGATTGCAGTTCGCAAGCTTTCACAACTCGATGGCGTGCATGACCATGCTGTCACCAATGTGGTCATGATGGGCATGGGTGAACCGCTGCTGAATTTTGATAATGTCGTGCCTGCCCTTCACCTTATGCTGGACGATTTCGCCTACGGGCTTTCCAAGCGGCGAGTCACGGTAAGCACAGCGGGTGTGGTACCTGCCATGCATCAGCTGCGCGCAGTAAGCGACGTTGCGCTGGCCGTTTCACTGCATGCTCCGAATGATGAATTACGCAATAAACTGGTACCGCTCAATAAAAAATATCCACTCCGTGAATTAATGGCCGTCTGCAGGGAATACTTCAAGGATGACAACCGGCGCTCCATTACCATGGAATATGTCATGCTGGCAGGCGTCAATGACCAGCCTGAACACGCGAGACAACTTATTCGCATTCTCGAAGGCGTGCGGGCTAAAATGAATCTGATTCCTTTTAATCCTTTTCCTCATACCCCCTATCAGCGCTCTGACAACGATACCATTCTGCATTTCAGAGATATATTACTGAAAGCAGGCATAAACACTACCATCCGCCGCACCCGGGGTGATGACATTGACGCCGCTTGCGGCCAGCTGGTTGGCCAGGTAAAAGACCGTACTCGCAGGCAGGAGCGGTATTTGCGCGGAAAAGCAAAGGTTTCTAAAGAAATGATTGGCGTAACCAGCTGAACGGCATACAATTTAGATATATATTAAACAGTCTAACAGGTATCTTTTACTCAGAAAAAGCGAAAGCGTTTATCTAACTGTGTGACTCGTTTGTCATCCAGACTTCGCTGAGATAATACAGTTAAATAAATAAACACTATCGAAAAGACACCAGGCTGGTTTAATATTGGACAAATTTTTAATAACAGATCTTTCTCAACAAACAAGGACAGTGACGTTCTATGACAAACGAAACTCAAGAAACGCAAACGACCGAACATAAGCCTATTCCTTTTGGAAACCGCTTGAAGTCTGCTCGTGAAGCACTTGGACTTGAACGCAAGGATGCAGCAGCCCAATTACGCTTGAGCGAAAAAATTATAACCATGCTTGAGAAAGACAAATATCCTGCTGAGATACCACCCACCTTTATTCGCGGCTATATTCGCGCTTACGGGAAATTGCTGCAGATCCCCGAGTATGAGATCACAAAAGCCATCGAGCCCATGATCCCCAAAGTCACCGTACCAGAAAGCGTGCCTACGATAAAACCGGCCCTGTCCGAACTGTCAGAGCCGCTTACCAGCAGCAACTACTTTGTCCAGCTTTTTACTTATCTTGTCATCTTTACCATACTGGGGCTCGCAGGAATCTGGTGGTATACTAAATCATCGAAACCAGCCGCCACCCCTCCTGCTATCGAAAACCCGGTTCGCATCATTGTTAACAAACCGACTAATGCACCAACCGTGACAGAATCACTTCCTGCAACGGCTTCATCGGTCAGCCCTGTGGCAAATCAGGCAACGGATAATAATGCTTTACCCTCACCGTCTTCTCAGGCTGTTGTCGCTGCACCACCCTCTACTAGCGCCAACCCGGCTGAATCCGTTTCCCATCCGCCCCTTGCCGGTAATTCTGCCGCCCAGACAAATGCCGGACAGGAACAGTCCGCTGCTCCGCATGAGACCGGTTCTGCAACCAACGATCAACAACCCGCGCAGGTAGCTGCGAGTACCAAAAAACAACCAGAAAAAGCAGAGATGAATACCGTAGAAGATAATACGGAAGAAGGGGCTGAACTGGGTGCAGAACCTTCTTCGGGTCTAGAAAGCAATAACACCGAAACGACCAGCGAAGACGCTGAATAAAGGAGAAAAGAGTGGCTGAAATGATCCAGGCCGTGCGCGGCATGAATGATATTCTTCCGCCGGAGACCTTACTCTGGCATCACGTAGAAAATACAATGCGAAGAATCTTTCAAGGGCACGGTTACCATGAAATACGTTTCCCTATTCTGGAAAAAACCGAACTTTTTAAACGTTCCATCGGCGAAATTACCGATATCGTTGAAAAAGAAATGTATACCTTCCTTGATCGGAATGAGGAAAGCCTGACTTTACGTCCTGAAGGGACAGCTTCGTGCGTGCGTGCCGGCATTCAACATGGGCTCTTTTATAATCAAATTCAGCGGCTCTGGTATTCGGGCCCTTTTTTCCGTTACGAACGCCCGCAAAAAGGCCGGTATCGCCAGTTTCATCAATGCTCAGCCGAAGTATTTGGCCTGGAAGGACCGGATATCGATGCTGAACTAATTATGATGTCTGCCTTGGTGCTTGAAAAGCTTGGCCTGAAATCGTTTGTTAAATTGCAGATAAATTCATTAGGCACACTGGAATCACGTAAGGCATATCGCCAGCATCTCGTCCAATATTTTGAGAAAAACAAGCACCAACTCGATGAAGATAGTTTAAGGCGGCTAGACAAAAATCCGCTTCGTATTTTGGACAGTAAAAATCCTGACATGCAAAAACTGATTGGCGGCGCTCCCAAGCTCATTGATCATCTCGATCAAGCCGCTTATGAACATTTCGAAAAACTGCATGAATATTTAAGTCATGCAGGCATCGCTTTTGAAGTCAACCCCTTTCTCGTCCGCGGACTGGATTATTACTCTAAAACCGTTTTTGAATGGGTCACCGATAAACTAGGTGCCCAAGGCACTCTCTGTGCCGGCGGCCGTTATGATACGCTTGTAGAACAATTAGGCGGCAAAGCAACCCCTGCCATTGGTTTTTCTTTTGGCATGGAACGCACGGTTCTGCTGCTACAGCAAGCCGGATTTAACCATCGGGCTGAAGCCGCACTGCACGCTTATCTCATTACAGACAGCGATGAATCCTTTGCAGCAGGTCTCAAACTAGCCAATTATTTGCGCAGCAAAGTGCCCAGCTTGCGTCTCCAGCTGCATTGCGGCGGCGGAAGCCTGAAAAATCAATTTAAAAAAGCAGACAAAAGCGGCGCCCAATATGCCATTATCATTGGCGAGCATGAGCGCAAGACCCGTTCTGTATCGCTTAAAACCCTGCGTGAGGACTTGCCACAGCATACCATGCATCAGGATGAACTAGCAGAATACTTGAGATTAAATATTTCGAAGAAGTAAGGCATTCCCTCTTAGAAAGAAATCTGCTTTAATACAAAGCCGAATGGTAAAGCGCCAGCGGTTTCCGCTGACATACGTGACGGGTGTTCTTAGAGGGGGATCGGAATACTCTCCTCTCAGTGCAATCAAGTACAAGCTCGGCTTGTGCGAAGCATATAAACAACTTAAGGGATCCCTGCATTAAGCGGGAACCAGCAGCTGAGGATTTTTCCCTTGACTGAGTATTTGACTGAACAAGAACAAATTGAGATCGTAAAGAACTGGATTAAGCAGTATGCGCTGGTCATCATCACCGGTGTCATCATTGCTGCCATCGGCATCTCCGGATGGCGCTATTGGCAGCAACGGCAGGCAAAAATATTGCGCCACGCTTCTGCTGTTTACGATGAAATGTTGACCAAGCGCGCCCAGAATAACGTTGAAGCAACGCAAGTGCAGGCTAAGAAGCTATTCAGCCATTATCCTAAAACCATTTATGGTCAAATGGCTGCTTTTATGCTGGCACGCGATGCTGTGCTCAAGAAAAACTATCAAGAAGCCGAAAAACAGCTTAACTGGGTTTTAGATCATAATGACACTGCCGCTTTCAGGCAAATTGCACGCATCCGCCTGGCACGGGTTCTCATTGCTGACCAGAAACCGGAAGAAGCCATTAAGGTCCTGCAAAAAACAGATGATAAAAGCTTCAACGGCCTCACCGAAGAAGTCAAAGGTGATGCTTATCTTGCCATGAAAAACACTAGCATGGCACGCCAAGCGTACCAGCAGGCTTTATCTCAATTGCCCAATGCTGAAGTGATACGGCCTTTATTACAAATGAAATACGATAACCTGATAACAAACAAGACGAGCCAAGCTTAAACGCTCACGTATTTCGGAATGAATAAAAACATTAATCCATTTAACCCATGATAATCCGAGCTCTTATGTATGCGTAACCTATCAATAAAAAATTTTCTCCTGATTGCCTTGATGTTCTTCCTTACTGCCTGCAGCGGCTTCTTCGATAAAGACAATACGCCAGATCCCAAACCGCTTTCGCATTTCACGCCTGAAATTAAACCCGTTCGCCTGTGGTCTGCCAGAGCAGGCTCGGGAATTGGCGACGATTATTTAAAAATGAGTCCAGGCATAGGCGAAACCGCCATTTTCACTGCCAGTGCAAGCGGTGCAGTGACTTCCATTGATAAAACAAGCGGACGCAAAAACTGGCAGGTCTATACACGTTATCCCCTGACTACCGGCCCCGGCGTGGGTAATGGTATTATTGTGGTAGGCAGCCGCCAGGGAGATGTTATCGCCCTGCAGCAAGCAAATGGCCAGGAACGCTGGCGAACAACCGTGCCGGGTGCCATTTTCGCTACACCTGCAGTAGACCGCGATATGGTCATTATCAAAACCATTGATGGTTACACGCGCGCCCTCTCTGCAACCGATGGAAGTGAACGTTGGTCATTCCAACAGGTGGAACCCAACCTGATCCTGCGCGGATCCAGTGCACCTCTGATCCAAGACCGAAGTGTCATTGTCGGCTATGCCAACGGCAATCTTGCCAAACTCACGCTGGGGGATGGACAGTTGTTATGGATGCAACCCATTGCCATTCCGGAAGGCGCCTTTGCCATCCAGCGTATGATCGATATTGATGCCGACCCCGTTGTTTTTGAACATCGTATTTATGCTGCCACTTATCAAGGTAAAATAGCTTCACTCGACTGGGGAAGCGGCAGAACGCTTTGGACGCATGATATTTCTTCTTATACAGGCATGACGGCGGATGCCAATGCCATCTACATTTCAGACGCAAAAAGTTATATCTGGTCTTTTAACGCTGAAAGCGGAGGCGTCAACTGGCGTCAGACAGATCTTGAACATCGCGGAGTAACAGGGCCTGCAACGCTGCGAAATTATATTATCGTCGGTGACAGCAAAGGTTTCCTGCACTGGCTAGATAAACGTGATGGGCGTTTTGTAGCGCGTGATTACGTTGGCGCCATGAATGCTGCACCCATTGTTGAGAATAACGTGTTGTACGTGTTAACCAATAGCGGCTATTTAGTTGCTTATACATTGAGCTGACCATGTTACCTGTTGTTGCTATTGTAGGCCGGCCCAATGTCGGCAAATCAACCCTGTTTAACCGGCTGACGCGCACGCGTGACGCGCTGATTTCTGCTTATCCCGGTACAACCCGCGATAGGCAGTATGGTGAAGTTGAACTTGAATCCCGACGTTTTATTCTCATTGATACAGGCGGTATTACAGAAGAAACGGATGAAGTAGGCAAGCTCATCACGCATCAGGCAACGCAAGCCATCGAAGACGCAGACAAAATTCTTTTTCTTATTGATGGGCAAGCAGGCGTGACGCCAGAAGATAAAATGATAGCAGAAATGCTGCGGCGCACGGGAAAACCCATTTATCTTGCTGTGAATAAAACGGAAGGACAAGACCCCGCGCTTAGCGTTGCTGAGGCTTATGAGTTGGGGATGGAAGCGCCGATTGCCATTGCTGCAGTGCATGGCTCCGGAATCGCGCGTCTGATTGAACAGCTCTTTCCTGATGTAATGGAAGAGCAACCTGCAGAAACAGAAGAAGCTGTTTCCGCGATAAAGCTGGCTATTGTCGGCCGCCCTAACGTTGGCAAATCAACGCTGACTAACCGATTACTCGGCGAAGAACGCGTCATTGTGCATGATATGCCTGGTACCACGCGCGACAGTATTTTTATTCCACTGGAACGTTTTGATAAACATTACACGCTCATCGATACCGCTGGCATTCGCAAACGAAAGAAAATTTCTGAAGTGCCAGAAAAATTTTCAGTGGTAAAAACATTGCAGGCCATTGAAAACGCGAATGTTGTGCTTTATGTGATTGATGCGCGCATTGGCGTCTCTGAACAGGATATGAAGCTATTAGGCTTTGTGCTGGATTGCGGCAAAGCACTGGTCATTGCCATTAACAAATGGGATGGCATGACAGAAGAAGCACGTGAACACGCGCGAGCCACCATTGATAGACATCTAGATTTTGTGCGTTTCGCCCGAGTGCACTTCATCTCGGCACTCCATGGCTCTGGTGTTGGCAATTTGTTTGATTCTATCGATGAAGCATACGAATCAGCTACCAAAAAACTGTCAACGCCCATATTAACGCGGCTGTTGGAAAAAGCATTAGTGACTCACTCACCTCCGCTCGTGCACGGGCACCGCGTAAAATTGCGTTACGCACATCCAGGCGGGCACAATCCGCCTACGATTGTTATTCATGGCAATCGCGTTAATGCCCTGCCCGATAGTTATAAACGTTTTCTCGCCAATTATTTTCAGACAAAATTGAAATTATACGGCACACCGGTCAAAGTGGAATTCAAATCCAGTGAAAACCCCTTTGCCGGCAAAAAACGCTAATATCGCTAATGATTAATCTCTGAAGTTAACGAACTGCAGTGGTATGGCGACCTTTGCCTCACGCAACAGGGCGATCACCGCTTGTAAATCATCGCGCTTTTTGCCTGTCACGCGAACCTGGTCGCCTTGAATGGCAGCTTGCACCTTTAGCCCTGACTCTTTGATCAGCTTAGTCAGTTTTTTTGCATTCTCCGCATCAATGCCCTGCTTTACTTCGATTACCTGTTTTGCTTCATTCAAGCTGGTGCTCACGTCCTTATAATGCAACGAGCGGATATCCACCTGCCGTTTTGCCAACTTATTACGCAATATTTCATCCACCTGCTTTAATTGAAAATCCGTTGGCGCAATCATGGTAATTTTGTCTTTATTAAGCTCAAGCCGTGCATTGGTATCTTTAAAATCAAAACGGGTCGTTATTTCACGATTAGCCTGGTCAACTGCATTAGTAATTTCATGTTGATCTATGTTGGAAACAATATCAAACGATGGCATTGCTTTTTCTCCCTACATTTTGACTAAAACTCAGTCGATCTAATTTATCATGATCACGGGAATAATGGCGATATTCTTGATCTTACTTCGCAATATCACCTTGACAGGCCTTTCGCGGGTTACTACGATTCAACATTGCAATAAAAAATGGGATGACACATGCCATTAGAGTCTATTCGTACATTGGTGAAAGCAGATCTGGAATCCACAGACCGATTTATTATTTCCCAGCTGGAATCCAACATCCCTTTGATCAGGCAGATCATTGAATATGTATTAACCTGCGGCGGAAAACGTGTTCGCCCGATGGTATTGCTGCTGAGCGCACGCGCACTCGCAGAGAATGTGCAAAGACATGTCGCTCTTGCTGCGGTCATCGAATTAATTCATACCGCTACCTTACTGCATGATGACGTGGTAGACAGCTCGACGTTAAGACGCGGGCATAAAACAGCTCATACCATCTGGGGCAGTGATGCCAGCGTTCTAGTGGGTGATTTTCTTTATTCCCGCGCTTTTCAGGTGGTAGTGGATCTTAAGCACCAACCTATTCTGGATATTTTCGCCAAAGCCACACATTACATCGCAGAGGGCGAAATCCTCCAGTTGGTCAATTGCAATAACCCGGATACCACAGAAGATTTTTACTTTGAAATCATCCAGCGGAAGACCGCCAAATTATTTGAAATTGCCGCCCAGTTGGGAGCCCTCCTCTCCACTGAGTCAGACCGTGATATCATCGCCATGCGCGATTATGGCCTGCATCTGGGCCTTGCTTACCAGCTAATTGACGATGCGCTTGATTATGGGCTTTCCGTTGAGCAAACGGGCAAAAATGTAGGCCAGGACCTTGCAGAAGGCAAAACCACCCTGCCGCTCATTCATGCCATGCGTAAAAGCAAAGGGGCCGATCTCGCTATGCTGCGTGAGGCAATTGCCACCGGCTCCAGCGAAAATCTGGGAACCATACTCGGGATTATTGAATCTACGGATGCAATAAAGTACACTGCCGACGCAGCGAGACACCATGCTCAAAAGGCCAAATCAGCGCTATCGCATCTTGCTTTAACGCCGTACCGCCGAGCGCTGGAAGAGCTGAGTGATTTTGTTGTAGAAAGAACATACTAAGATTCGGGGTGTAGCTCAGCCTGGTAGAGCGCTGTCTTCGGGAGGCAGATGTCGCAGGTTCAAATCCTGTCACCCCGATGAGTAAAATCAACAAGTTAACTTTAGAATTTGCCTGCCATTTTAGTTCACTGCCAGAAAATAAATTGAACCGATTAAACTCAAAACGCTCTGTACACGACAAAACGCCATTTTTTCTACAAAAAATCCAGTGAACAATTATTTTTTAAAATACAAACATAATCGTCAGCGTTTTTATAATTATTATCTTTCCGTGTAACCACTATTATAAAGCTACAACTTTTCGACTGCTTAGAAATAAGCTTATAAGAATTTTATACCTCATAACTATTGATTGACTTGGCCTCATCCGAAATAACAGAACTGGTTGAGCATTGGGAAAAAAGCCATAACCGACTAGCGTGCGGCCTGAGCGTTCGCATTTTCAGGTGCCCAAATTTTTCTCTCCTTCTTCCCTCTGATTCGGGTACAATACCTCCATGCAAAAACGTAAATCCACCCTACAGCAAATCGCCATTGACCTGCTGGTGCGCGGCAAATATCAGCCCCGGCAGCATTTTGATCCTGAAAAATTAAAAGAACTGGCCGATTCCATTAAAAGTACGGGCATCCTTCAGCCTATTGTTGTACGACCCATCGCGAACAGCAAATATGAGATCGTGGCCGGGGAAAGGCGCTGGCGTGCAGCGCAATTAGCGGGTCTCAACGAAGTAAGCTGCCTGGTTAATCATTATTCGGATGAACAAGCCCTGCAGGCTTCTATTGTGGAAAATATCAGCCGTGCAGACTTAAACCCCATTGAAGAAGCACAAGCTTATCAGCGCCTGATTGATGAGTTTCATTATCTTCACGAAGAAGTAGCTGCATCGGTAGGCAAGTCACGTGCTGCCATCACGAATTCCTTGCGCCTGCTGAAATTAGATCCGCGTGTTCAATCCTTATTAATGACAGGCCAGCTTTCCGAGGGACATGGCAAGATTTTGGCAGGCCTTGAACCCAAACACCAAATCGAATTGGCGGAGCGATGCGTACAAAAAGGATGGAATGTACGCAAGACGGAGATGGAAGCAAAAAAATTGCAGAACGCTTCGCTTTCAAATGACAGTCCTTATAGTGATGCCAATATCAAACACTTGGAAATCGCACTCTCCGAACACCTGGGTAATCATGTTCAAATAGACTGTGAAGAACGGGGCGGCGGCTACGTACGCATTCGTTTTAATAATGTTGATGAACTAGAAGGCCACTTTTCTCGTTTTGGCTTTAAATACGAATAAGTTTTTTTCATTTAATGGCTGCAGGTCTGTATTGCATTCAGATTAAGCTGAATAATGCCTACCTTGGCGATTTCTATTAACTTTTCTAAGCAGAGCAGACAAAAGCGCTCCTGCCTGTGTTATTCAATCTTCTCACGATTCTTCTTAACCACTTGATTATATTTGATATTTTAAAAAATGATCAATACTTGGTATACTATTCCGATAAAAATTAAAGATAAGTAACGCGGAGTAGGCTGTATCATGCAAAGCAATCATCGTTCTATTATCCCTGATCTTGAATCCCTTCCTGAAGCATTACAAAGGTCAGTGAAAGAAAATGACAACCACAAATTGCTGCCTGAGGAAGGCATCAGTCTCGTCATCTCGCTATTAGAAAAAAAACCGGACGGAAGATACGACAAGAAAAGCCTGCAGGAAGCCCTATTAACTCTTTCAGATAGTGAGACAGAAATCCGGCCCATTATCAAATTAAAAGGAAGCTATTACGCAGTTGATAAAGGCAGTCGTAACAAAAAGAATCTTAAAAAAGGGGCTTACGGTCTCGTTAAACCAGGCCAAAATCTTCTTTCTGGCGCAGCCGTTGCTATCAAAACCCAGGAATCCATCAAACCGCGGTCAGGATTTCGGAAAGTGAATATCCCTCCCGAAAAAGTAAAAGAAACCGTTCAGCTTGAAATAGCAGCACTTGAAGCAATGGATAGAGGAACAGGTGAAATCAAAGGAAGAAGCGTCCAGCGGCCCAAGCGGGCCCCCTCTCATGAAGAAATTCAGTTTTGTATCGTAATGGACTACGTGGATGGCTTACCACTCGATGCACTACTAGAAACTGGGCCTATCGCCTTCTCAACCTGCCTTGAAATAGCCATTGGCACACTAACTGACGTCCAAAAGCTGCACCATGCTCAAGGAACATACCACTATAAAAATGAAGATCGCAAGGCATTGGGTTTTTATCATTGTGACTTAAAGCCAGGCAATATTATTTATGATCCTGCGAAGCGCCAGGCAAAAGTCATCGATTTTGGCACGGTATCTCCTATTGATGCAGAAACAAAACAACCTGTACGGTGCGTCGTAGGTACCTTGACTTACTATGCTCCTGAATTACGCAAAGGATTGGCAACACAGCCAAGCGAAGCAACCGAAGTGTATGCACTGGGGCTTATTTTCGCTGAAGTTTTTAATTTTATCACCAAGGACAAGGGCAACGAAGTACGCGATATCTTCAAATGGGTAGAACCGCCCGTCTCTCCGGAGCAAAAAGCAGCTTATGAGCTTATCAAACAAATGGCTGCAGAAGATCCCAAAGACCGGCCCACCCTTCAAACGGCGCTTGAAACTTTTCAGCATATTGCCCGTAAATATGAAACAACCAATGCTACAGAAGAACAAACGTTCGCTATCAATGAAAAAAGAATAGAAGAATTCCTCCATCGCCAGGAGAAAATCGCCTCCAACGATCATCGAATACTGGAGAAAAAAATTGTAGGGCTTTTTAAAGAAAGCAAAAAACGTAAAGATGAAATGTTAATGAATATGCTTCGTTGTCTTGAATTACAATTAGGTCAAATAGATCTAGAGCACTTATCCGCATCAGACAAGCAAAATTGTATCCAGCTTTGCAACAAGGTAAAAATACTTACAGATGAGGCAGATCAACAAATCATATTAAAAATATTAAAGGAAGATATTCTGGAAAAAATGACGACTTTTTTTCATGCCGAATGCAAAAAACATAGCCGCTCATTCTTACTTAGCACACAGGATCCCATTAATGTACTGAACGCCGGGATTCAAGGTCAATATTATTATACGAGAGCCATAGGATCATTATTAAAACTTATCTCATCCGATAATGATATGAATAGTTTTCTCAAAAAATACTGCAATTTTGATATTAAGGAACAATTGAAGGGCATTCAGTTACAAAAACTAAATACAATAATCCCTTTCCCAAGTTTAAAATTAGGGAATGAGAATAAGTAAAGTCGAAACGGAATAAATTCTAACTAGTGATCCAGGCTGGCATCCTGTAATATCGCCGCCACATTCATGCGGGCGAGGCTCTTCTCAATGCGCCGTCGTCCCTTGTCAACACTTTTTTGTCGTGAAAGATGTGGATTCAACACAGTCGTTGCATGGTTAATATGCTCCAGGTATTTAATTAAAATGTCTGAAGGCA
>Ga0065721_10051805_pt1 | contig 13518 bp, 24 predicted proteins | sample Mesricmetagenome_FD_59108 | JGI IMG/M metagenome (GOLD analysis project Ga0065721, IMG submission 59108) | Mesophilic microbial community from rice straw/compost enrichment Sample: eDNA_1 v2 (version 2) | ecosystem: Engineered > Solid waste > Grass > Composting > Bioreactor | place: USA: Davis... | reverse complement strand
TCTAGTGGCGGCTGTCGCAGATGATGCCCGGGCATACCTCAGGTATCGATGCCTGCACCACGCAGGCACTGTCTCAATCTCTCGGTCATCGTGCCCTCCCATTGCTTGACGTCCAAGGATGATGGTGGGCCGCCAGCTGAAATATCGAAGCGGCGCCGGGCAATTGACAGGCCGCTGCGAATTGACGTTCCGGGATCGTGGTGGACTGAGCCCTAGTGGTGCAAATTCAGCTGCTACGATCCCGGAGCGCCCGTCCTGCCATGTAGGCGGGGTGTAGGCGCTGATGCCAATGATCGCGGGGGATCGATGGCCAGCATTTTATCGCTTGTCCGTAATCGAGACTGTCGTGGTGAAAACAGGGATGGAGTTCTGCAAGATAACGCGGTTCGGTGGTGCCATAGCGCGAGAGTTCCAGCGTCTTGCCGATCGAACTGGCAATACAATCTGCCATTTGCAGGCCGCGCCAGTCCTTGTTCGGATAGGTGTTTATGTCGGCACGCGACAAGTACTCCCACTGCATCTTGTCCTGCTTCACGAATGGACTGGTAAGGACGCGATCCAGATAAGCATTGAGATTTTCGGCAGTCAGACCCTTGCGGCTAGAGAGATGGACGCGAAGCGGCTCTTGGCAATGGTCCCTGCAATAGGTGGTGACGCGTTCGAGCAGGAAACGAAGCCCATAGAAATACAGGAAGTATTTTTTTGTGAAGTTCTCGCGTCGCAGGATCGACGGCTTGTGTATTGCAATCGCGAATGCGCGAAGGCCAGTGTTGCGCATTGCAGAGATAAATCCGAGTCGCTGATCGTGTGAGCATGTTTGGAAATGGAAATGCCAGTTCGGCTGGCAATGCTCGGCCTTGAACTTCTCATAAGCCTCGATAATCGTTTCGCGAGCGGTTGACGGCTGCAATGCGCCGCCCAAGATCAGCCATTCGCAGCTGGTAGGCGAAAATCCTTCTTCGCCACTTTCGTCAACATAGAGAACTGCCATGCCGAAAGCTCAATAGGACAAAGACCAGGAAAAGGGCGACGAGGTTAGGCGTCGCTTGTTGAAGACCCATCCCGATCCGAAGACCGGGAAGGGGAAGCCTGTCGCTCCGGACGGCTCTAAGGACAGTGAGGGAGAGCCAAGAGGTTGTTAGGCTCTGCTCCGTCTGCTTCGGTCTTGATATACCGGCGTCCATTTCTGCTGGCTGTTATGATCCAGACGGAATTGCCGGATGTATCTACCGTCCAGAACTTGTCGCCACCGTCGATCAAGTTGATCATCTGATCGACCGTTCGATACCAACCACCGCCGCCGGGACCCCCGACGCCCTGGATGCGTCGGTCTTTATCGGCGTTGTCGGGTTTATGACAGGTAACTTGGTAAGTACCCATGGTAAGCTCCTGTAGATTGCGCCACAGGAGGCCTTGCAGAAACCACGGACTCAGGTAGGGTACGGATCGTGATCACAGATAAGCCCCCCAACGGCTTGGTTTCAATGTAAAGGCGACCGTCTAGTCCACGGTCGCCCTTACGTTCTGTGAGTCGTTCACAAAGAACAAGATCGGAACAGCCTGTCCACACGTGATTCACAGGCTGCGTTTCTTGCGCTTGCGTAGAAGCGCGTGCACCTTCTGCTTAGGCGTTCGCGGCTCCACCAACCCGCGATAGGTCAGGCGCTTATCGCGAGCCATACGAAGCAAGTCCTCGGCGATTTCTGCATCGCTGATCTTTAGAGCAGCACCACGGTTGTAGCGGAAGTCGAACTAGGCAAGGTAGCGATGCAGGTGCGCTTCGCCGCAATGCTGGTAGACGCCGATCATGCCACGCTTGAATACTGGGAACACGTTCTCAATCGTGTTGGTGTGGACAACGACGCCCTCTTCACGGTGGGCGTACTCACCAGCCGAGTGCTTGACGGTGCGATGACGACCGTACTCGTTGCCCGTCTCGGTGTAGAGGCCGCTTTCGTCGGTTTAGAGGATTGAGTCGCGATCGTGCTAGCTCCCGTCGAGACACACCGGGAGACAAATCGTGGGTGGCAACAGGAGATACCGCGGTCGCTGGACCTGCCGCTGATCACGCTCGGTGACCAGCGGGCGGGCGGCATACCGCTGATCGTACGGTGTCCATCATGCACGCGCAGCGCGCCCCTGGACGCGTCTGCGGTACCACTGCCGGACGCGTGGGATATGACGACCGTGGCGAATAGGATGAGGTGCGAGGGCAGCGGACGTCGCGGCGACATGTCAGCGTCTCCGCCGATGGAAGAGTGGGTGCGGTATCTCCGGGCAAGCGGGCAGACGGACAGATTGCCGTGGTGGGGAGCGCCGGTGATTTCTTAACTCTGCGATCACGTGGGGGCTTCAGATCTCCGGGAGATCCTGCCAGGTGTAGATGACCGCTGACACATAGGAGGCATCACATGGCACGCGAAGGAATGCACGAGTCCTTACAAGTGATGGGCGTGACGGCACTCGCCGGAGCCGTGATCACCTCCGGGCACAATTATGCGATGCAGCACGCGATCAATACGACGTCGGCTCGCATCGAGCGTCAGCATGCTATCCGCCGGGCGCAGATAAGCGCGGAAGCCGCCAATGCCGAACGCCTTGCCGAAGCCCTGCGGCAGGAGCGTTTGGAGAACGCCAGGTTGCGTCGGCTGCTGGAGCAACGTCAGGCGTACATCGAGGCCATGCACGCCGCCCGTGGACACTGAAAAGGAAACCGCCGCGCAGGGTAGCTGGCGGCGGCTTGGTGATGTGGTGGTGTCGGTGATCGACGGGCTACGCGCCCATCCGGGGACGGTAGGCGTATCCCTCTTCGAGGTCGAGGTCGTCCCTCACATCGTCCCGGACATCAACGACATCGTCAGCGATCAATGCGGGGACACCCGCGATGCGATGGCCCTTTCCCGAGATAGCGCGCTCAACCTCGCTGATCGGGGCGCGAGCGACAGCCTCTAGCTGCTCATCGGTCAGCCCGAAAAGCCACCTCATCTGCGCGCCGTCGAGCCATCCGAGGTCCATGAGCGCACGCTCCCTGAAAGATGCCGACGCATATGCCTTGGCCGTGGCTGCGAGGTTGTCCGGCGTCACCTGATACATATCCGGCGCCGCGATCTCGCTGGCCTCAGCGTCCACGCCGCGCAGCACGTCTTCAGGGGTGGGCGCACTCGGCTGCTGGGGCATCACGGGGTCGAGCGGCACGATGCCCATCAGCTGTCCGATGCCGCGCAACCCCTGTAGACTGAGCATCGTCAGCTGGTGGATGACATCCGCTGCGACGCTCACGAGATTGACCGCCATATACACGATCATCTGCGCTGCATACGCGAGATGCGCCGCACCCTCGGCGAACGTCTGGAACAGCTTTCCTATTCCCCTCGCCAGTGCTCCAAGTGCCTTCAACATGGTCTCTCCCTCCATGTTCCTCCCGTGAATCGGGCTGTCCAGAGGATGTGAGACGGCCATGCAAGCGACAACGAAACGAATCCGTGGTTAACCCACGGTTACCGCCGGGCGCGGGCTTTAAGTAGATTACGATCTATCCGTTCACATATCCTGCACATAAGCCCGTGATTTCCCACAAATCCTCCACATAAGAGGTCGAAATGCAATAAATCCTCCACATAAGACAGTTTTCGCAGGAGATCTTGTATTTCGAAGCGTCCTGTGCTTTAAGCCCGGCGTCGCGCTGCGGCGTATCCCACGAAAGGACACTGCATGGATACATCAGGACTGATCTCCACCACCTACTCCGAGGCCGTCACGGCACTCGCAGAGCGCGCCAGGGCGCTCACGATCGATGTCTCAGACGACATCCGAGCCGACGCTATGCGGCTCAAGATTCAGGCCAGGCGCCTGCTCAAATCTCCGCTCAAAGACGACGATACAGACGCGCTGCACGATCTCATGATCGCGCTCGATGTGATCCATCGTGGACGCATCCCGGCCGTCGCCGTCGGCGCGTAATCGCTTCCTCAACAAAAAATTTTTTCGCCGCCTAAAAGGTTGACGGACGCTAGCACCAGCTAGCGAAAGCACCCTCGCGCGCGAAATCACCCCTACAAATCAACGGCTTGCGGCTTTGTATCGGTCGCAGGGGCGGACAATCATTGTCTTGAGGGCTGCATGGTGCGGCTCCGAGCAACAGGAGGCTCACATGGAAGACATCAACATCAACGAACACCCCCACAGCGTCATCGTGCTCGTCGAGCGCAACACCAACCGCGTGTGGACACAGGGCGCGACGCTCGAAGACGCACAGCGCGAAGCCGACCGCATCGCGGGACAGCCGAGCGAGTGGCGTGAGGTCGTCTCCGGACAGCACGACTTCACGGCGTACTGCTGCGCACCGGGCGAATACACCGCCGACGACACCGAGTTCTTGGAAAGACACGGCGAGGTCTACGGCTACTGGAAGAACACCGACACCGTCTATCCGGGCTGCTGATCGATCACTCACAAGACACTGACGAAGACGAAGGCGGGTCCGACCCCCGCCTTCAGTCGACACTGCACAACAACAGGAGGTTCAAGTGCAAGAACAGACTCAACAGACCCAAGCGGAAATGCCCGAGGACATGCGGGTCAACTTCAGCGCGACTATGGCTGCGAAAATATCGCACGGGCTAGACATGATGCTCCAGAACATCGTGACCATGCAGATTGAGGGCTTACTGGTCGAAGATGAATGGAGGGAATACATCATCAACATTTTGACCGCTCAACGCGATCTCGCCCGGATCGTCGAGAAGACGCAGCCAGCTGAAGGAGCGGCAGCGGCGTAACCCAAACGCCCTCAAGAATGTGCGGGTCCGATCCCCGCCCTTTTTCAGTCGACCTTCCAGAACCGCAGTTTAGAAAGGACAGGCATGGTTTCAAACGACAACACTCAAGACCCCTTCTTCATCACTGGCCCAGCGCTCATCAGCTTCTCCGGCGGCCGGACGAGCGGCTACATGCTGTACCGCACCGTGATGGCGCACGGCGGCACGCTGCCGGACGACGTCTATGTCGCGTTCGCGAACACGGGAAAGGAACGCGAGGAGACCTTGGACTTCGTGCACGAGTGCAGCCAGCATTTTGGCGTGAAGGTCCATTGGCTCGAGTATCGCCCGGACGCGCCGGACGGCTACATCGAAGTCTCATACGAGACCGCCAGCCGAGCGGGCGAACCATTTCAGATGGCGATCGACAAGAAGAAGCGGCTCCCGAACTGGCGGCAGCGTTGGTGCACCGCACTCTTGAAGGTAGACGCGCTGCAAGCATTCATGCGCAGCCGCGGCTACGAGATCGGCACCTACGTCGACGTGATCGGCCTCAGGCACGACGAGGGCATGCGCGTCCTCAAGGGCCTGGACAACGCGATGAAGGCGGGCCGGATGGTCGCGTATCCGCTGTCGCGAGCCAAGGTCGTCAAATCCGATGTAATGGAGTTCTGGGCAGCTCAGGACTTCGATCTGCAACTCGAACCTTGGGAAGGCAACTGCGACTTGTGCTTTCTCAAAGGGGCGGGCATCAAGCGCGAAATCTTGCGGCGCAACCCCGAGCTCGCCGGGTGGTGGATCGCGAACGAGACCGAGGAAAAGGGGCCAGGCAAGAGGGGGTGGTTCGAGAAGCGGCACTCTATCGCGATGCTGCTCGATCAGGTGACCGCTGAATCCACACTGCCGCTGACCCCGCAGCCCGTGCTCGAAGAGTACGACGTGGAATGCGGTCTCACCTGCGCCGCTGAGATGGACGATGACCGCGAAATCGAGGCGGCGTAGCGATGCAACTTTTCTCTCCGGTTTCCTTGAGATCCCGAAAACGCCGACAGATCATTCACTCGGGCGCTCGCGTGGTGCGACCGCCGTAGGCTAGGGAGAGACGCAATGGAAAGCATCGTTCAGATCAAGAGTGGTAGCGTGAAGTTCGAGAACGTCGACGGACAGGAGATGGTCCTTTTCGAGACGACCGACGGACGCGAGGGTGCCGAATACATCGACGACGGCAAGGTCAACACCTCCTACGAGTCGAACCTGCACGCCAACATGCGCCGCCTGTTCAACGAGGACGAGGTCTACGCCCTGCACAAGCAACTCGAAGCGCTCGCCGCATAACTTCGGCTACCGCAGGCAACGAAAAGGGTACCGCAGGAGGGACGCGGTGCTCTTGCTGGAAAAGGCATTCTTCACACAGCCAAGCATCCGTCCTCGTCAAAGGCGGTGCCCTGCTCGGTGCAGCACTCGCACGGTTCGCGGTCGATATCGTCGTCGTAGCTCATGGCTGCACCCCGCGACCACGCACCGCCCGGGCAGCGTCATCAGGATCCAACACTTCGATGTCGTGAGACACTATAGCGCCACCCATGATCGACAGGACGTGACTGAAGACCTGCTCGCGTGACCCATGCGCGCCTACGAGTGTGTACATCTGCCCGCTCGTGCTCTCCGCGTAGCCGTCGAGATCGCCAGTGCCCGGCTCGATCATGATCAGCGGGGTGCTCATGCGCGTCGTGCCAAAAGCGGGATTGCCGACGAGATGTGGCTGGCCGTCGATGGCCACCACGCCCCAGTTTCTGATGTCGATCTGTGATGGATGCCGCATCGTCTCCTCCTCATCTCCTGATGCTCACCTCGTCGGCGGTAAACTCAAACGCCGCAGCGCTGCGAAGAATCAGGTCGGTATCTCCGCAAGAGCCGCGGAGATCCACGGGGCCACCATGGGCCAATCCCGTTTAACCCACATTTCCCAAGTAAGGCGCTGATTTCGCTGTCCTGACCATTATATTTCCTATATAAAACATGGTGTTGAAGGCTGCGAGGGGCGCGTTTCATGGATCATCCAGAGGGTGCGGGCTTGCAACGGGCAGATCGGGTGGATTTCGACCCTCGCGTGCGGCTGGAATTTCGCGGCACGCAGCTCAGTTCCGACGGCGGCCTTCTGGTGATGCGCGAGCTTGATGACGCGCTCGGGTTGTCCGATTTGGCGTCAGCGGCGCTGCGCGATACTCGCTCTGGCAAGAACACGGTCCATCGGCTCGACGGCCTGTTCCGGCAATCAGTCTTTGGGCGGCTGGCCGGATACGAGGATGTCAACGACGCCAACCGTCTCGCCTGCGATCCGGTCATGCGCCAAGTTGTCGGCGGCAGAGCGGTCGATGCACAAGCGGCCTCGGCATCGCAGATGGGACGGTTCGAGACCGAGACGCTGGCTCTGGCCGGGAACCGTGCCGCGCTGGCCGACCTGAACGGGCAATGGATCGACCGGTTCCATGACCGTAACGGGCTGAAGTACATCGTTCTGGACATGGACAGCTCGGTCAGCCCGACCCATGGCGACCAGGAAGGGTCCGCCTGGAATGGCCATTTCGACTGTAGCTGCTATCACCCCAACTTTCTGTTCAACCAGTTCGGGATGCTGGAACGCTGCGCCCTGCGCCATGGCAACGTCCACAGCGCCGATGGCTGGCGTGATGTTCTCGACCCCGTCATTGCGCGCTACGCGGAGCGCGACCTTGGTGGCAGGTTCTTCCGGGCCGATGCTGCCTACGCGATCCCGGCGATCTATGAGCGATTGGAAGAAGCGCGGTTCTTCTACGCCATCCGGCTGCCCGCAAACGCGGTCCTCAAGGACAAGATCGCGCATCGGCTAACGCGCCCTGTCGGGCGGCCGTCACTGACCAAGGTCAAGCGGTTCTTCGAGGAATTCGAGTATCAGGCGGCGTCCTGGGACAAGGAACGCCGGGTGATCGCCAAGATCGAATGGCATCCGGGCGAACTGTTCCCGCGTGTCGGCTTCATCGTCACCAACCTGCCGATGGAGCCGGACTGGGTGGTGCGGTTCTACAACCAGCGCGGCACCGCCGAGCAGCACATCAAAGAGGGCAAATACGCCTTTCGCTGGACGCGGCTGTCGTGCCGGAAGTTCCGCGACAATGAGGTGCGGCTGCAACTGCACGCCCTGGCGTACAACCTGGCCACCTTCTTGCGCTGCATCGAGCTGCCCGAGGCCATGGCCGACTGGTCGTTGACCAGCCTGCAACTGAAGCTGATCAAGATCGGGGCACGTGTGGTCCGTCACGCCCGCACCATCACCTTCCAGCTGGCCGAGGTCGCTGTCACCGGCACGATGGTACGCGCCATCCTCGCCGCTATCCGCCGATTGCGAGCGCCACCGCTATGCGCATGATCGCGATCCACGCTCAAACTGAACGAAAGCGGCTGGACAGATCTGTCCGCTGCGCTGAAAAACGCCGCCCCTGGGCAAGGAAACAGCGGCTTCGCGGTCTGATCCGTCCAGATCCAGCAGTCTGCGCGACCGCAGGTGCCGCTTGCGGCAGAAAATCCTTGTCTAGCGCTCGGATACAGGCGATCTTCACCTCAAACGACACGCCACTTGGGGAATGCAGGTTTAATATTCTAATGGTAGTGTAGTTTTAATTATTGGGGTTACAAATGCGGGGCATTATCGGGCTGTTCGTCTCAGGCTTTATAGGGATAAGCCTGCTTTCTAATGGTATAGGATTCATTGCAATTCCTATTTATCTATATTGCCTTCTCGTGGGAAGAAAAAAGCGTATTGAGAGGGCTCATAATCGCATAAGCACGCTGCTTATGAATAAAGAGCAACTAATTAATACTGCATTAGAATTACGCTTAAACACGCTTCTTTTGAGACGGCGGCTTCTCGCTATAACTGATAGCCGTGTCATAATTCTTCATCGTAAGATCTTTGGTGGATATGAAATGAAGGACTACCAATGGAAAGATCTTCATGATGTGGTCCTGACCGAGAATGCGTTTCCAAATTACTTTGGCTCTACCCTTGAGTTCAATTTTATTGGAGCTACAACGTCACTAATTTCGATTTCCGGCATCCCATCCGATATAGCAACTTCCATTTATTCTTTCGCTCAAAGACAAGAGCAGTCATGGGAAGAAAAGCGCAGAATCCGCGAGATCGAAGAAAATCGTTCAAAAGCAGGTGGTGTACACATAAGTGGGCTAGCAGGTGCAGCCAATTTCGGTGGTGGACAGTCTGGCGGGAAAAGCGCAGTAGAGCAAATAACGGAAGCTAAAGCTTTACTTGATGCTGGAATGATTTCTGATGCAGAATATCATGAAATAAAATCTAAAATTTTAGGTCAAAGCTTTATCTGATTTTCGTTTGGGAGGACGGAGTGAGGTCGCTCATAGGGATATTATTAGCTGTGGTAATGATCTCTTCTGCTGTTGCGGAAGAGGCTGATGAAGGCGGAATTAAAGCCAAACTCGGTGAAAATATACAGAAAATGCAATCCGTCCTCGTTAACGCCTGCACCGACAAGCAGGAGTGTTTAGATAATGTTTTGATGTTGACGAAGGTGATTTGGGAAAACCGTGATAGGCGTGATTTACACAAACATTTGGCTGTCTGTAGCGCTACCATAGCGTATAAGAAGGGCTATGTTTTAAATCCACGAAAAATGTGGACGGAAATGAACGCAGAACTAGCTAAAACTACTGCTATTGAGGTTTGCGAATGTATTTCCGATAAGTGGCGGAATCCATCGGATGTCTGCCACTCATTCTCAAAAAAGCTTGAGCCAGATTTAGGCACTCTTAAAGTCGCGAAGGACAGCATCGTCGATCAGGCTGCTGAATGAAATGCTTCATTTTGTAGCCGATCACCCATCGCTTGGCATCTACCATCTGCACTCATCAACAAAATTGTCCGTTTTTGATTGTGATACTGGACTATATGCGCATGCGCCCAAGTCGTGGGCCCTTTGTTATAGCCTTGATCCAGTTTTGCACTAACGCCAGCTACATAAGCCCCTTCTGATATCGATGGTGAATGCGTGTTAACGGGCATGTGGGGCGGCGACCGGAGCTCTACCGCGAGTACCTGAACACGATGCATGATTTTGAGGCCTTTTGCGCCGAGACAGGACGCGGTGCCTTCCCGACAGATGAGGGCGCTATTGTCAGTTACTTGCTGGCAAAGGTGGCTGAGGGATCGCTTGATAAGCCTGACGTTCCGCGCCGCGTTGCCGTCCTTGGCGAACTTCAGGAGATGACGAAGCATCCTCCGCGCCATCTTTGGAAGACGGCTCGTGATGCCTATGGGCGAGCGGTGGCTTTTGCTACCCGTGTCCTGCGGGATGAGCTTCGTACGGTGTACCTGGAAGACGCCCGAGTGCATGCCAGGGCTCTCGAGATGTTCCCGGATGGCGTGGTGCCGAGGCATTTCCATGAAATCGCGGCGTGACAAGATCGAGGCCCTCCTGAACAGCCCCAATGAGGGCGAGAGAGCCGCTGCACGAGCAGCGCTGGAGCGCCACAAGGGGAAGATCCCCGTTGAGGATTCACGGGATCAGTTTAGTCTGATTCACTGCTCTTGGTGATTTGCCAGGAGGGTGGTGATGACGAGGAGCTTGAGCGGGGACCTTCGCGGTCGAGTTATTGCGGCGATTGAAGATGGGGTTTCGACGTTTAAGGCATTGTCCGGCAAATATCGCCTTAACGCCCCGTCTCTAGCGCAGCAGAGCGGGTGCGCCCGGCGTCGTGATCTCGGCATAGTCCAGGCCAGTCTCTTAGACGAGCGCATGCCGAGTGCGGGATGATGTTGACTTTGCCCTGCCCGGCGTCCGGAGGGCGGCGCGTGCCGCCGTAGACCTGAAAAGCCAGATACTCGGCCTGCTCGTCCAGCGCGTAAACCTCCAAGTAATTGCCATCGCCTTCGTCCGGGTGCGCGCGCTTCACCAAGAGCCCCCGAAGTGAAATAGTTGGGGGTGTCCAAGTCCTCGTTCAGGCCCTTGATGAGCTTTCTCCTTGCGTCGAATGCGATGCTGTTGAGAAAGCCCACGATGGCCCACGGGAAAACCTGCTTACCGAGCTCGTCGAGGTCATGCTCCATCGCCATCAAGTCGAAGTCGAAGTCGAAATTGAGGCTCAAATAGAGCTTCTTGGTCTGCGCCATTGTTATGCTCCCAAAAGCCAACCGCCGCAGCAGGTATCCCCACTACGGCAGCCGGGCAGGAGGCGCAGGATTCGGAGAGAATTCAGCCCCGCGACACCGACAGAGTGCGTCACCGGCGCGTAATGACCAAGCCCAATTTCAAGAAACATTTGCCCGGCGCCGGGCTGTTTCGCCCCGCTGCGGGGCAAGCAGCCGCTTGCCCGCGAGCAGCACCGACCCAAGCCGAGCATCGTGGCCTCGCGCTTGCCCGCAAGCTCAAGTCCCCCTGTTGGAGCCGGGAGCGATCTTGGACACGCGTCGCATGTTCGTAGACCCAGCCGACCATGCAGGCGACGGTCGCCGCAGAGCCGATGCCCGGCTTCCGGCAACCTGGCGCAAGGAACTTGCCGCATCTCCTTCTTCCAAGTTCATAGGATGCGGCGCCGGCGCCGCAAGGTCGAAGCGAAACGGGGGCGCAGCGCTCCCCAAGCCGTCTCTACGAGAATGTCGGTGAATCGGATTCTTTTTTGGGGAGTAATGGGGAGAACGACGCCCGATTCAGGTCTCCCCTTACCCCTTTTTGGACAACCCTGATCGCTCGATGAGGTCCCGGATGACACCGTCGCGGCACCACCGCGCGAAGCGTCGCGAGAGCACTCTTTTGGTGCCCTTGAGCGCATATCCCTCCGAGATCAGTAGCTCCCGAGCGGCCGCGAGTATGCTGTCGATGACCTCCCTACGCTCCGGTGTCAGCGTGCGCTGTAGCCCGTGGTGCGCCGCGTATGCAGTGACGGCCGACGAAATGGCGATGTCGACCGCGCTGCCCTCAGGTGTCCGCGACATGCGCAGCCTTTCGCGCCACCTGCGCTGACGCTCTTGCGCATTAGCCCGTGCGGGGTCTGGTTTCCTTGGCATAACATGGGCCCTCCATCCGTCTCTACGAGACGAGCATCGGCAGGAGGTGCTGCAAGAAACAACGCGTGCTTACGACCGCACGATCTTAGGCCGCAGCTTGCCGCGGCGTGCGTCGGATTCGACGGTCATCGGCACGCCCGGGCGGCTCGCGAACGCTTTCGCAAGGACCGTGCGTATCTGCTCGACGCCGGGCGCGTCGGTCGCGAGGATTATCAGGGCGGCATCCGCGAGCACATCGCGGACGATGCTCTTCTTCGGCTCAAGATCGCCCGTCTCGATGGCCTTCTTCCTGCGCTCATACGACTCGCGCTCTTTGAGCCTGTGATACTCACGGCGCTCTTCCGGGGTCATCGCCGTGTATCCGGCGGGCCGCTTGCTCGCGAGGGCGTTGTGCAGCTGTAGCAGCGCTTCGTCGGCGGTCATCTTGCTCATGCTACGGCCCTCACGGTGTTGATCAGACGGCTGTCGATCAGGTCGGCGAGCGCGGTCATGAGACGCTGCGCGGTCGCGGAGTCGCGCTTGATCCATTCGGAGTGCACGTCCGCGTACGGATTGCCGTAGTACATCGTGTCGCGGCTGTAGGTGACCCCGAAATAGTGCATGTGCCGCATCATGCGGTCGAGCTCGCGCAGTGCGGTCTCTACTGCCGTCGCCTGCGTCCTGATCAGGTCGTCAGCGGTCACGACCATCAGCGTCGTCACATAGCGCAGCACCAGCGACATGTGCATCTCGTCGCGCAGCGCGTCGGGGTCACGGAGCGCCCGGGAGAGGTCTCCGAAAATTCTCATCATCTCATTCTCACTCTTCAGCATGACGATCCTCCTATGTCATGCGTCTAGAATGCGGCCGTCGGCGGTTTCGAAAGAGGGTTTTCAGGTCTGAAAACGGAAAAATTTTGGGCCGACGCCAGGATCTCACACACACACGTAACGATGACTCTTCTCCCTCTTTCGAAACCCCATTTTCCTTGTGTCGAAACCTGGCTCTTCGAATCCCTTTGGTGTCCCTGTCGACACCAAAACGCGGACGACCTTTCCTTGGCTCACCTCCCTTCCCTACACATCTTCCCTTCACGGCCCACACAACGCCTGATGACGCTACGAGGGATTCAGAAACCCCTACAGGGGTGTCTGAGAAACCTTCGGAGTCAAAGCCATTCGAATCCGAAAGGTCGCGCGCGCGCACGCGTCGACTATTGAATCGTATAGAGGGTGCCGGACGCCCCCCGAAAAACGGACTCAAAGCACATGTGTGGACTCACCCCGGTCAACGAAATGGTCGGCACTTCTTGATGCGTAAATGTCAGTAAATCGGGGTTTCTTGATGCGTAAATGTCAGTGATTTGTCGTCTCGTTGCGCAGCGTTCCATGACCGCGCACTTAGATCCTTGTCTCACTCTCCGCCGACAGCGATCATGGTTGCAGGACAGGAGAGCATCCGTGGCAGACCAGACGAAATCACCCGCGCGCAGAGGCTATCAGGCGAGCGACCTCCGGGCAGCGCTGACCGACCCCATGGAGGGTCTGCGGCAGTCGCCGCGTATTGAGGTTCCGATCGACATCATCGAGTCGATGCGCGTCACCGGGCGCGACAAGCTCACGGCGCTCGACCACGCCATCTATTACGGCCTCATGGCGCTCGCGATCGAGGCGGGCATCGATGCTCCGAGCCACACCGTATCCCTACGGG
>Ga0065721_10051804_pt1 | contig 13522 bp, 12 predicted proteins | sample Mesricmetagenome_FD_59108 | JGI IMG/M metagenome (GOLD analysis project Ga0065721, IMG submission 59108) | Mesophilic microbial community from rice straw/compost enrichment Sample: eDNA_1 v2 (version 2) | ecosystem: Engineered > Solid waste > Grass > Composting > Bioreactor | place: USA: Davis... | reverse complement strand
CGGCCGCGCGGCCAGCGAGCCGATCCTCCGCCAGGGCTTGTACCGGACCCTGCTGGCGCTGCGGAAGAGCGGGGCGGAGGTGACCTTGATGCGGGACCTGCCCATGGCGAACGACTTCCTTCCCTCGGAGTGCGTGAAGGAGAACCGCAAACGGCCCTCGAGATGTTCCTTCAGGGCGCGCCGCCCGCTTTCCGAGGCCTACGACCTGGCCGCCGCGAAACGGCTCAAGCGGGTGCAGGTGGTCGATCCATTGCCCCAGGTATGCCCCGGGCACACCTGTCGTGCGGTTCGCGGCCGGATCCTGACGTTCCGGGACCGCGGGCACATCAGCGCCACGTACTCGCGCACGCTGGCCGGCTGGCTCGGCCACAGGCTCCAGGATCCCTGGCGGCGATGAGCCCGGTCCGGCGCGACATCGATTCCCCGGCCGGGTTGAAAGCGGCATGAGGGCTCGCGCCGCCCGTCATCTGCCCACACTGCTCGCCATCCTCGCGGTGATCCTCGCCGCTCCCGTCGCCGAGGCGGCGGGGCCGCGCACCATCGAGGACGTCAACTACAACCAAGACGAGTTCGCTCCCCCCGAAGCGAAGTACAACAGCCTGGACCTCTACTTGCCGGACGACGCGAGCCCCCGCTCGGGATCGCTCCGCCCGGTAGTCGTCTGGGTCCACGGGGGCGGCTGGATGAATGGCGACAAGGCGAACAACATGCCCCGCAAGGTGAAGCTGTTCAACGATCTCGGCTATCTGGTCGCCAGTGTGAACTACCAGCTTTCGCCGGACATCGGCCGGGGCTGGGACGGGAGTTTCCCGGCCTTTCGCGTCCGCTCACCCGACCACGTGGGCGACATAGCCGAGGCCATGGCCTGGCTCTCGACGAACCTTCCAATCCACGGCGGCGATCCCGACCGGATCGTGCTCGCCGGCCACTCCGCCGGCGCCCACCTGGTCTCGCTCGCCGCGACGAACTCGGCCTTCCTCAGGGGACGACGCGTCTCGCCGAAGCAGGTGGTCGGGGTCGTCTCGCTCGACACGGACGCCTTCGACATCCGCCAGGAGGCGGACGCCGCGAACCCGGCGAACGGCCCCGAGCGGCTCGCGATGATCTGGAACGCGTTCGGCACGCCGCAGGAAGAGGCGGTCCACGCGCGCTGGGCCGCCGCTTCGCCGATCCTCCACGCGGATCCGTCCGACCCACCGTTCCTGCTCGTGACCCAGGGCAACCGGGTGCTCCGGATGGCCTCGAACCGCGCGATGGCCGCGACGCTCGGCCAGGATTCGGAATCGGTGGTCGGCGTGCCGCTCGACCACGCGGGCATAAACGACGCCTTGGGCGATCCCGCCGACCCCACCGCCGAGACCTCGAGCGTGAGTCGGTTCGTGCGCCGGGCGATCGCCGCGGCGGTTCCGGCCCGGGTCAAGGTCCACAGGCGGCCGGCCAGGCGTGTCGTCGTGAGGGTTCCCCGGCACCGGCGAAAGGCGCCTCGCCGCAAGGTCACCTTCGGGTTCGCGGGGACGGGTCGCGCGTCGGGCTTCCAGTGCCGCCTCGACCGGGGCAGGTTCACCGCATGTCGATCCCCGAAAAGCTACCGGGCGAAGCCCGGCCGGCACACGTTCCGGGTGCGTCCGCTCTATCCGAGCGGCCGCCCGGGCGACGAGAAGCGGGTTCCGTTCAGGATCGTCGCCCGAAACCGGCGTTGAGGGAACCCCTCCCGGCACGCGAGCGTGCCGGGAGGTGCAGTTCCCGGGGTCATCCGGTTCGCCCGGATGACCCCGTTCCTAGAGGCCGTAGGCCTCCTTGAGCTCCGGGTCCTTCTCGGCCAGCATCTCGGCCAGCTCGACCATGACCTTGCACTGCTTCCAGGTGGCGTCGTCCTGCATCTTCCCGTCGATCATGTGGACGCCGCGGCCGTCCGGGATCGCCTCGATGACCTTCTTCGCGAAGACGACCTCATCCACCGGCGGGGAGAACACCTTCTTGGCGACCGCGATCTGGGCGGGGTGGAGCGACCAGGCTCCGACGCAGCCGAGCAGGAAGGCGGACCGGAACTGGGCCTCGCATCCGTCGAGGTCCTTGATGTCGCCGAACGGCCCGTAGAAGGGCAGGATGTCGTTGGCGGTGCAGGCGTCGACCATGCGGGCGATCGAGTAGTGCCACGGGTCCTGCTGGGCGCTGACCCGCGGGGCCTCCGGGTTCTCGGCGTCGGGATCCTCGAGCGAGCGGTAACCGGGGTGGCCGCCGCCGACGCGGGTCGTCTTCATGCGGCGCGAGGCGGCGAGGTCGGCAGGGCCGAAGCTCATGCCCTGCATGCGCGGGCTGGCGGCCGCGATGTCCTCGACGTTGGTGACGCCCTGCGCGGTCTCCAGGATGGCGTGGATCAGGATCGGGCGCTCGACGTTGCCCTTGGCCTCGAGCTGCGCGAGGAGCTGGTCCACGTAGTGGATGTCCCACGGCCCCTCGACCTTCGGCACCATCACGACGTCGATCTTGTTGCCGACCTCGGTGACGAGCGTGGTCAGGTCGTCGAGGACCCAGGGGCTCTCGAGCGAGTTGATCCGGGTCCAGAGGGGGGTGCCGCCCAGGTCCGCCTCGCGGGCGACCTTCACGAGGCCGGCCCGGGCCGCCTCCTTGTTGTCGACCGGCACCGCGTCCTCGAGGTTGCCGAGGAGGATGTCCGCCTGCTTGGCCATGTCCGGCACCTTGGCGGCCATCTTCTCGTTCGAGGCGTCGAAGAAGTGGATCATCCGCGAGGGGCCGAAGGGGACCTCGGTGATCGGGTCCGGGGCACCGATCGCCTTGGGCTTGAAGAAGTTCCGGGGGTTGCGCAAGGTTCTCCTTGAGGGTCGTTGAGAGGGGCTTTCAGGCGCGAAAAAGCGGCATCAGCGCCACCGGGGAGCGTATCGGGATTTGATTCCCCGAATACCCGCCGGTAAAGTTTCCCTCGTGTCGTCGGGGAGAAGGGCAAGGAAGCTGATCAAAGGGGCCATCGCCGGGTCCGGGCTGCTGCTGGCACTGATCGCTTCGCCCTCCCTCGCCTACGCGGGCGACTATTTCGATGCCGGGCCGTCGATGCCGGCCGGCCTGGTCGCTCCGAACGTCGCACCGTTGCCGGGTGGCGAGGTGCTGGTGGCGGGCGGGTATGACGGCACGAACCGGCTCGCGACGGCGAGGATCCTGAACCCCGCGACCGGGGCCTACGACGCGACGGGATCGATGACCACGGCTCGACAGCAATCGGCCACGGTGCCGGTCCCGGGGGGACGGATCCTCGTCGCCGGCGGGTTGAACGATTCCTGGGGCCGCCTGGACACGGCAGAGATCTTTGACGTTTCGACCGGTACCTTCACGGCGCTGGCCGCCACGATGAGCACCGGGCGCCAGGCGCCCGCGGCCGCACCCCTGCCGAACGGACGCGTCCTGATCGCGGGGGGATCCAACGGGAGCGTTCTGAACACGGCCGAGATCTTCGATCCGGTGACCGGGACGTTTTCGCCGACCGGGTCGATGTCGGTGGCCAGGTGGGAAGCCGTCGCAGCTCCCCTGCCGGACGGCCGGATACTCGTTGCCGGTGGCTATGACCCGTCGGGCACCGTGCTCGGCTCGGCGGAGATCTTCGAGCCCTCGACCGGACATTTCTCGCCGATCCCGGCCACGATGGTGCAGCCTAGGTCGGAGGCGATCGCCGTCGCGCTTCCCGACGGCCGGGCGTTGATCGCGGGAGGCGCCAGCGGCCCCTTCGGCTACCTGAGCTCCGCCGAGACGTTCGATCCCGATTCGGAATCCTTCTCGAGCGTCGATGCGTCGATGGCGAGCGCCCGCGCGCTCGCGGGAGCGTCGCGCCTGCCCGGCGGGCGGGCGATCGTCTTGGGCGGCACTCCGACCTTGAACGGGACGCGCCTGAGTTCGGCCGAGATCTTCAACTCCGCTCCGGAGCCGCGCATGAGCGGAGGATCGTTCGCGGACCAAGCCCTGGGCTCCTCGTCCCCGGTTCGTTCGATGACCGTCACGAACCTCGGTTCTCAGATTCTCCGAATCGGGGGAGCGGCGCGCGTCGAGGGTGACGACGCCGGGGACTTCGAGATCCGCTCGGACGGATGCGCCGGCCGCAACCTGGCTTTCCGGCAGTCCTGCGTGATCGGGGTGACGTTCACTCCGTCGGACATCGGCCCGCGTTTCGCGGAGCTGGTGTTCCCGGCCAACACCGACCCGGTCGAGAACTTCTTCTGTCTGTGCGGTGCCGGCGTCGATCCGCCCGAAGGCCCGACCGGGCCGACGGGCTCGACGGGGGAGACCGGCACGAGCGGTCCGGAGGGACCCCCGGGCCCGGACGGCCCGATCGGGCCGAGCGGCCCGTCCGGGGGCCCCGGTCCGACCGGGCCGACGGGCCCGACGGGACCGACCGGGCCCCGGGGAGACCTCGTCCCACCGGCCAAACCCACGGTGACCCAACTGGCCAGGGCGCGTCGCCTCGCGCAGGGAAGCGGCTTCGCCCTGGCCAGGGTCTCCTGTGGCACCGCCTGTCGCGTGATCCGGGCTACCGCTCGGATTCGCGCCGGTGTCGGTCGCTCGGCGCGGGTCGGGATCTCGGTCGCCCGGAACCTCCCGGGCGGCGGACGGGTCACGGCGCGGGTGCGAATCCCGAGAAAGATCGTGAGGCGCCTTGCGGCCACGGGGCGCCGGTCGAGGGTCGCCGCGACGATCGTGGTGACCGGCGCGGGCGGGCGCACCACCAAGTCGATGGTCGTGATCGTGAGGACGAGGTGATGGCGGCTCGGCGTCGGTCGAAGCTGGCGGTGCTGCTTGCCCTGGCCCTGGGGGCCGTGGCCGTGTCGCCGGCGGCCGCGGCGGCGGAGGCCTTCTTTTCCCCGACCGGCTCGATGTCCGTCGAGCGGATCTTCCCGGGGGCGTCGCCACTCGGGGACGGGAAGGTCATCGTCGCCGGGGGGCAAAGCGGTTTCCCGCTCGATTCCAGCGAGATCTTCGATCCGGCGGCTGGGACGTTCGTGAACGCGGCCCCCATGAACACCGCGCGACTCGCCGCCGCCATGGCTCCTCTACCCGATGGCCGGGCGTTGATCGTCGGCGGGTTCGATGGCACGGACGAACTGGACACGGCGGAGATCTACGACCCGGCCTCCGGATCGTGGACCCTGGTCCCCGGACACATGTCGACCACGCGCCTGCTGCTGGCGGCGGCGCCGCTGCCCGACGGCAAGGTCCTGGTGGTGGGGGGTGCCCGGGGGGCCGAGGATCTGAGCTCGGCCGAGGTCTTCGACCCGGCCACCGGAACCTTCTCGCCCACCGGGTCGATGACCACGCCACGCTCAACTCCCATGGCCGCTCCGCTTTCGGACGGACGCGTTCTCGTCGCGGGCGGCTGGGGTGGCAGCGCCAGCGGCTTCCTGAGCTCGATCGAGATCTACGATCCGGATACGGGGCAGTTCTCGCCCGCCGGCTCGATGTTGATCCGCCGCAGCGCCGGGTCCGCCGCGACCCTTCCCGACGGGCGCGTCCTGATCATGGGCGGTACCGTCGACGGCGCCTCCGACTCGTCGGAGATCTTCGACCCCGAGACCGGCACGTCCACGTTCACGGCTTCCACCAAGGCCCGTTGCTGCAACACGGCCGCGGCCCCGTTGCCGGGCGGAAGAGTCTTGCTCGTGGGAGGCAACACCCTGGGCTCCACGGCCGAGATCTACAACTCGGACCCGACGCCGGTGGCCGACGGCGGACACTTCGGCGGGGTGACGGTCGGCAACGAGGGCTTGGGGACGGTAGAGATCACCAACCTAGGCTCGCAGCCGCTGGTGATCCACGACGAGACCTTCATCAACGTCCAAGAGTTCCTGCCGGTGAGCTTCTCCTGCGAGACGACGCTCGATTTCGGCGAATCCTGCGAGGTCGACTTCGCGTTCCTGCCGGCGGGTCCGGGGACTCGTTCCGGCCAGATGGGACTGTTGACCAACGTCGGGACGATCAATGTCGATCTGTCCGGGATCGGCCTTTCCGTGGCCACGGGACCGACCGGGCCCACCGGCGCCACCGGCCTGACCGGCCCGACCGGAGCGACCGGTGGAACGGGATCCTCCGGGCCGAGCGGGGAAACGGGGCCCACGGGAGTGACCGGACCTGCCGGGCCCACGGGAGACAAGGGGCCCAAGGGTCCCGACGAAGGCGCTCCGGCCGCTTCGATCCCCCGCATCCGCAAGCAGGCCGGCCCGGTGACCATGAAGGCGAACGGGAAGGTCGTACTGGCCACGGTCACCTGTCCGAAGGTCGCCTGCCGCGTCACGAGGTTCCAAGGACGGGTCAGGCTCGCCGGCAGGAAGGCGAAGCTGATCGCGAAGCTGCCGAGGCGAGTCCGCGCCGGGGGCCGCGGGGTCCTGACGGCGACCGTCCCCAAGCGGTTCCGGCGGGCGGTGCGCCTCGCGAGGCCGAAGGCCATGGCCGAGTTCGGGATCACCGCCGTGTCCGACTCTCGAGGCCGGGTCGAGCGGCCGCGGATGAAGGTGAGGATCCGGTGAAGCGACTGGTGACCATCGCCCTGGTCGTGATCGGGTTCGGAGCGCTCGTCCAGCCCGCCCAGGCCACCCCGTACTTCGGCGAGACCAGCCCGCTGCCCTCGTCCCGTGACGAGATCGCCGCGGCGCCACTGCCGGACGGCCGGGTTCTGCTCGTGGGCGGCGGCGACGCTTTCTCGGTTCTGTCGTCCACGCTCATCTACGACGCCGGGAGCGGCACGTTCGCCTCGGGCCCAGACATGAGCACCGTGAGGGCGAACCCGGCGACAGCCCCTCTTCCCGACGGGCGCGTCCTCGTGGCCGGCGGAGCCCAGGGCTCCGGGTTCCTGTTCACGTCCGAGATATACGACCCCGCGACGGGTCAGTTCACCGACACCGGTCCGCTCGGTACCGAGCGGAGCGGTGCCGTGGCAGCGCCCCTGCCCGATGGACGAATCCTCGTCGCGGGTGGAAGGAACTGGGGCGGTACCCTCTCCTCGACCGAGATCTACGACCCGGCCAGCGGGACCTTCGACCCGGGGGAGCCGCTCGGCACGGGGCGGCAGTACGCCGCCGCGGCGTCCCTCGCGGACGGCAGGGTCATGGTGATGGGCGGAGAGAGCGACAGCGACACCTTCGCCTCGACGGAGATCTACGATCCCGCGACCGGGGAGTTCTCGCCCGGTCCGGACATGTCCACGGCTCGCGCCTCGGCCCGGGGCGCGTCCCTGCCGGACGGACGCGTGATGGTCATCGGAGGAAGGACGGTGTCGGTGTATCTCGCATCCACCGAGGTCTACGATCCCCGGACCGGCCAGTTCAGCGCCGGGGTATCCATGCCCGGCCCGAGGTCTTCCGCCGGCGTCGCCACCCTGCCGGGGGGCAGGGTTCTCGCGGCCGGCGGTCGGTTCCAGCCCGGGATATCCGGAGTCCTGGCCTCCTCGCTGGTACTCAACACCGATCCAGAGGCCCGGACCTCGAACGCGGATCTCGGCGAGCAGGTAGTCGGAGAGCCGACCGCCGCGATGCCCATCAGGGTGACCAACCTGGGCTCCTCACAGCTCCGAATCTCCGGGCCCGCGCTGATCGCCGGGGCCAACCCCACCGATTTCGGCGTCGCCTCGAACCGCTGTTCCGGCCGGCTGCTCTCGTTCGGCGACGCGTGCCGGGTCTGGGTCCAGGCCCTGCCGCAGGCCGTGGGCCCGCGGACCGCCGGACTGACCCTGCCGTCGAACTCGGCCACCCCGATAGACGTGGCTTTGACCGTTCGAGGGGTGCCCATCGCCACGGGACCGACCGGGAGCACCGGCCCGACGGGAGCCACCGGGACCACCGGCAACCCCGGCCCGACCGGTTCCACCGGAGCCACGGGACCGACCGGGGGCGAGGGCGAGCAGGGACCGGACGGGCCCAAGGGCGCGAGGGGGCCTCGCGGGCCCCGTCCCGCGGTCTCCTTCGCCTCGCGGGCGTTCGCCCTTCGGGGTGGGTCGCGTCGCGTCGCCACGGTCAAGTGCCCGGCCGGCACCGGCGGTTGCATCGTGTTCCGCGCCAAGGCGGTGTGGAAGGGAGGCAGGCGGTCCCTCGCGCTGCCCGTCAGCTCCCCGCGCAGGCTCGCGGCGGGCAACCGGTCCCGGGTCAGGGCGTTCATGTCCGCTCGCCTCGCCCGCACGATCGCGAAGCGGCCCGGGCGGGGCCGGGTCGTCGTCACCGTCGGGGTGAGGACGGGCAAGGGCAGGGTCCTGGTCGGCCGTCGAGTGCTCGCCACCGGCTGAGTTCGTCGCGAACCCCGGAAACCGCGTCAGAGCGCCATTCCCGGTATCCTTCGATCTCCCTTTCGCCCGCGTCTTCCGCGGGCCTTTTTCCGCGCCATGCCGCGCTTTTCACCGTCTGCGCCCCCAACACCCACGAGGAGCCATGTCCGCCAGCAGCTACCAGGAGATCACCGAGGATCAGAAGGCCATCATCGAGATGGTCCACCAGTTCGTCGACGAGCAGATCATCCCCAACGCCGAGAAGTACGACCACGAGGACTCGTTCCCGGAGCCGATCGTCGAGCAGATGAAGGAGCTGGGGCTCTTCGGGGTCACCATCGCCGAGGAATACGGCGGCATGGGCCTCGACCTCTCCACCTACGAGCTGATCGTCGAGGAGCTCTCGCGCGGTTGGATCTCGATCTCCGGTGTCGTGAACACCCACTTCATCGGTGTCTACCTCCTGCAGCAGTTCGGCTCCGAGGAGCAGAAGCAGAAGTACCTGCCGAAGATGGCGACCGGTGAGATGCGCGCCGCGTTCTCGCTCTCCGAGCCGGAGGTCGGCTCCGACGTACAGGGCATCAAGACCGGGGCCAAGAAGGACGGCGACCACTACGTGATCGACGGCCAGAAGATGTGGGTCACCAACGGCCTCGGCTCGAGCCTCGTCTTCCTGCTCGCCAAGACCGATCCCAAGGCGGAGAAGGCCCACAAGGGCATGACCTGCTTCATCACGGAGAAGGAGCCGTGGGTCGAGGAGAACACCGGTGAGTACGCCGGTCTCAACGTGCCGCCGAAGATCAAGAAGATGGGCTACAAGGGCGTCGAGTCCACCGAGCTCGTCTACAACGGCTACCGCTGCCCCGCCGAGAACATCCTCGGTGGCGAGGAAGCGGGCCTCAACAAGGGCTTCCCGCAGATGATGGACGCGCTCGAAGTCGGCCGCGTGAACGTCGCCGCCCGCGGCGTCGGCATCGCCCAGCGCGCCCTGGAGCTCGCCCTCCGCTACTCGCAGGAGCGGAAGACCTTCGGCAAGCCGATCGCCAACCACCAGGCGATCCAGTTCAAGCTGGCCGACATGGCGACCAAGCTGGAGGCGGCGCGTCTCGTCACCCGCAAGGCGGCCAACATGAAGGACGCCGGCATCCGCTCGGACCTCGAGGCCGGCATGGCCAAGCTGCTCGCCTCCGAGACGGGCAAGGAATGCGTCGAGGAGTGCTTCCGCATCCACGGCGGCTACGGGTACTCGAAGGAGTACGAGGTCGAACGCCTCTACCGCGACGCGCCGCTGCTGCTGATCGGCGAGGGCACCTCCGAGATCCAGCGGATGGTGATCGGCAAGAAACTGCTGCAGCGCCACAAGATCTAGAGCACCTCGGGAAGGGCCTCGGCTTGCCGTCGGGGCCCTTTCCATGTAAACCCCTTGCCATGTCCAACACCGCGCAGATGATCGAGCAGGCCGTCACCCACCTCCAGGAGGAGGTGCCGGCGCTGAAGAAGCTGAAGCTCGTCTTCGGGCTCGATCTCCGTGCGAAGGGGGACGTGCAGACCTACCGGGTAGAGGTTCCCGGGCCAAAGGTGAGCAAGGGAAGAGGAGAGGACGAACGCTGCCGAGTCGAGATCGACCGGCAGCAGTTCAACCAGCTGGCGGACGACAAGAGCACGATCGGCTCCTACCGTCGTGCCGCCGAGACCGGCCACATTCGGTTCGAGGGAGATTCGAACGTGGCGAAGCTGATCGTGCGTGTCATCGAGACGCACGAACAGCGGGCCAAGCTGAAGAAAGTCCACTGAGTCCCAACCCCAAAGGAAGAACCCCAACCCAATGAGCGAAGAGAACTACGACTTCACCACCGACCAGGCCGTGCGCGAGGAAAGCGGCTCGCATCCCTACGGCCGCTACCTCGAGGAGTTCGAGGTCGGTGCGACGTACAAGCACATGCCGGCGAAGACGGTCACCGAGTACGACGACCATCTGTTCTGCCTGCTCACCATGAACCACCACCCGCTGCACATCAACGACGTTCACGCGAACGCCTCGCAGCAGGGCCGCAACGTCGTGGTCGGCCCGCTGGTCTACTCGCTGGCGGTCGGCATGTCCGTTTCCGACTTCTCCGGGAAGGCCATCGCCAACCTCGCGACCGACGAGCTCAGCCACCCGGCGCCCGTGTTCCACGGCGACACGCTCTTCTGCGAGTCCGAGGTCCTCGAGGTCCGCGAGTCGAAGAGCAAGCTCGACCGCGGCCTGGTCAAGGTCCACACCCGCGTGTTCAACCAGGACGGCGTCCTCGTCTGCCACTTCAAGCGCACGGCCCTGATCCCGCGGAAGGTCCACGGCACGCCGAGCGAGACCGGCGACGTCGACTGAGACCGGGAGAAGCAGAGCTCTCAGCCCACGACCGGCTGAAGCTTCGGGGCCGTCCGAAAGGACGGCCCTTTCATTTGCAACTCGAAACGCGAGATGCGCTTTCTCGGCGTCATTTGCCGATAAGGCGCATCTCGGCGCGCGTAGGGGCCGTGTACCCTCGGATCATGGACTTCAAGAAGCTCGGTCAACAGGTCGGACAGCTCAAGAAGCAGGCGGAGGACAAGCTCGGAGACCGCGCGGAACCCGAGAACCTGAAGCGCGACGCCAAGGACCTCCGCGAGATACTCGCCGGCGACGGCTCCCTGGCCGAGAAGGCGAAGCAGGCCAAGGAAGAGGTAATCGACCGGGAGAAGGGCAAGGGCAAGTAGTCGGTCGGCGAGCTCGCCTCGCCCGTTGTGGGGGTGGGGCTCTCTCGGCTTCTACGGTTCCGGGGAAACGAGTTCGGAGTTTTGAACGGCTAGCGCTTGGTTCTCCGGTCTCGAACCGATCTGCGCTCTTGCGATCCGAGCGTCGTCGTGGCTCAACCTGCGGTGGCTGCGATAACTGCGGATATCCGGCGAAAACGCAGCCACCCCACGGACTTCCCCAGGCTCCTGGGCGCCCGTAGCCGCGGTGGCTGCGGTAACTGCGGATATCCGGCGAAAACGCAGCCACCTTACGGGGCTCGGCGGGCTTCCGGGTGACGGACTCGGCGCCGCGCCTGGTAGGGCGCTACAGCCATCGGTTGGTGCGAGTGGGCGCGGCGGGTTGAAGTGGGAGCGCCCGCGAAACGCGGCCGCGACCGCAGGTCAGTGCGTATCGCCCGAGGCGTGGGCGGGGGGCCTCGACTCCTCCGCCAGGGAGGTGATCTCGATCGTGCCCCTGGCGGCGTTGTTCAGCACGTCGGAGGCCTCCTCGGGGGAGCGGGCGTAGAGCTCCACCAGCAGGTGGACCGAGATGTCGTCTTCGTGGTGCTTGTGGAAGCGGACGTGGGTGAAGAACTCGCGGGTGCCGGCGTCGCCGAACGCGCCGTACGTGAGGGACTCGACGGCCTCGGGCCCCGCGCAGGCCTCGACCTGGTCCGCGTCGACGGTGACCGTGCACGAGGCGACCCAGGGGGTGCCGGCGACCATTCGCTCCCAGCGGTCCTCGATCGGCACGACCCGATCGCGCTCGAAGGTGAGGTGCGGCTGGTCGTGCATGCAGTCCAGGCACTGGACCACAGACTCCTGGATCTCGTCGTCGCCCTCCGTGGGAATACCGGTCTCGGGGTCGATCGGGCGGATCGCGTCGTAGTGGACCTGCACCTCGAGGTTGCGGGACCAACAGCGGTAACAGCGAAGCCAAGAGGAGATGCGCGCTTCCATGACCCTATTGTTGCGCGTCGCCACCCGGGGGAGGCGACGCGCGTCTCGAAGGCTTACTGGCCGTTGCCGGAATCGCCGCCGGAACCCTTCGCCGCCTCGTTGATGGCGTCGATGATCGCGTCCGAGGTCTGGCTGTCGTCGAGCGGGGTCAGGCTGCCGTCCTCCTCGCGGAAGGCGAAGGAGGGGGTACCGGTGAAGCCCTCGTCGGTTGCGGTCTCGTCGATCGTCTCGAGCTGCTTCGCGATCTTCTCGGACTCGCGGTCCTCGTTCCACTTGTCGATGTCGGGCACGCCCGCCTCGTTGGCGATGTCGGTCAGGAACTCATCGGTCACGTAGCCCGAGTTCTCGAGCTTCTGCTTGGCGTAGAAGACCTTGATGAAGCTCCACATCTTGTCCTGCTCGCCGGCGGCCAGGGCGGCCTTGGCAGCGAGGATCGAGTCGGGACCCAGGATCGCCCAGTTCTCGAACTCGAAGTTCGCGGTGCCGTCCTTGACCGGGCCACTGATCACGTCGGGCAGGACCTCGTCGTTGTACTGCTTGCAGACGGGGCACTGGAGATCACCGAACTCGACCAGGGTCACCTTCGCGTTGGGGCTGCCGAGCGTGTTCCCCTTCTGGGGGATTCCCTGGATCAGCGAGAGGGCGTCGCCGCCGCCTCCGGATCCACCGTCGTCGTCGCCGCCCGAGAGGGCGATCACCACGACCACGACGGCAACGACGGCGAGGAAGGCGCCAATGCCGATGATCTTGCCGAGGTTCTTGCGTCGATCCGAGCCCTGGGCGGCTGCTTCAGCCTTCAGGCGCTTCTCGCGGAGTTCTTTTCTCTTCTGCTGCGGTCCGGTAGCCATTGGGTCGGGATGCTACCTGACCGGGGCCCGGTTGAGCCGTCAAGAATGGCGCTGTCAGACGGTTTCGGGCGCTGGGCCGGAGGAGCCGTCCTCGTCCGGTGCCTCCGACATCTCGTCGTCGTAGCCGTCCAGGCCGTAGAACCCGACCAGGCGACACGAGTTGACGAGGAGGAGCGAACTCATCAGGACGGCGCTGGCGACGCACCATTGGCAGGAAGCGTTGATCTCCCAAAGCTCGAGATACCTGAGGATCAGGCTCACGATGAAGCCGAACAGCGAGAGGCCGAACACGGCGAGGCGGGCGTTGTCGCCCTTCCAGATGGTGGCTCCGAGGATCGTCGTGTAGCCGATGAGCCCCCAGATAGACATGTGGACGCCGAGGAAGTTGGCGTACTTGCTCTTCTCGACGAGGGAACAGCCGTTGCCGCCGCCCACGCACTGGAACGAGCTCTCCGTTATCTGCGTCTTGTAGGCGATGTAGCCGGCGACGCCGAGCCCGAGTACCGAGAGGACCGCCGAGGTCCGCCGGAGGATGTTCTCGCCCCTGGTGCCCGAAGTCCTGTATCCCCAGACCGCGAAGCCCACGGCCACCAGGAAGACTGCCAGGAAGAAGAGCGCGACCCCGGTCGGGATGTCCCGTTGCAGGATGAAGCGCTGATCGTCCAGGAAGGCGAGCATGGGGGCGAGCCTACACCGGCTGCGGCTCGGC
>Ga0065721_10051798_pt1 | contig 13522 bp, 11 predicted proteins | sample Mesricmetagenome_FD_59108 | JGI IMG/M metagenome (GOLD analysis project Ga0065721, IMG submission 59108) | Mesophilic microbial community from rice straw/compost enrichment Sample: eDNA_1 v2 (version 2) | ecosystem: Engineered > Solid waste > Grass > Composting > Bioreactor | place: USA: Davis... | reverse complement strand
CTACACCGCCTATTTCGAGCGCAACGCCGCACGCGCGAACGAGCCCAAGACCATGCTCGACCCGCTCCCGCGCGTAGTGCTGGTTCGCGGCCAAGGCGTTGCCGGCATCGCCAAGGGCGCCAAGGCCGCCCGCATCGCGGCTGACCTCGCCGAACAGACCTGTCGCATCGTCCACGCCGCCGAACGCTACGGCACGTTCCGCCCCCTCAAGGAAGCCGACCTGTTCGACATGGAGTACTGGTCCCTCGAGCAGGCCAAGCTGCAGGTCAAGACGAACTAGCCTTCAGCTGGGCGAACAACCGCGATGGCTACTCAGCCCGCCCGGTCAAGGATCGACCAGCTTCAGCACCGCAGCTACGAGCCTGGGAAGCTCCACCCGCGCGTCCGTGAAGTAATCGCACGCCGCTCGCAACCCTGTGGTCACACGGTCTTCCGGCGTGGCCTGTCCTCCTGAGGGGGCCGGACCTGCACGCTGGGCAACCGCTAGCATAGCCAGTTCCACCCGCTCCGCTTCGAGTTCACTGGCAAGGACATTTTGGCGCAAGGCTGCCACTTCCGGCAGCTGCTCCCTCAACTTCAGTGTCGCTCTGACCGCACGGAGCGGTGTCACCACGTCCTCGCGCCAGGATGCTACCGCGCTGTCCCAGCGGGAGATCGTCGTCACATCCGGCAATCCGCCTTCCGCTGCTGCAAAGGCGGCCGCCAGCAGCACACATACGTCGCATCCATGCTGCTTCTGTGCGGCCAGGCATTCGTCCGCGACACCGGGGGCCCTGTAGGCGGCAACGGCGAAGCGCCAGAGCTTGTCCGCATGGTTCTCAATCATCGGCTAGGTGGTGCAAGCCACGTTGAGCAGGACCTGGCGCCGCTCTGTCCGAATGACGTTCAGTGCACGATCGAGGGCTTTTGGCAGGTCCTCCGGATGCTCCACCCGTTCACCGTGCCCTCCTACCACATCCATGATTTTCTCGAACTTCATGTCGACACCGAAATCAGTCAGCGGTTCGCTGGCCTTTTGGGAAGCCTCGGCCGCGTAGCCTTCCTTATACATGCCGCGCGTAGAACGGCGAACAGCGTGCCAGCCACGGTTGTTGAAGACCACGAACAGGACGGGCAATTCCTGCTCGGCCGCCACAAAGTGTGCGGCGAGTGGGGTACCGAACATGTACGAGCCGTCGCCGACCGTTGAAATCACAAGGCGGTCACGCGCCGCGATTTGTGCACCGACCGCCGCCCCTAGGCTCCAGCCCAACCCGCCGGCGGCGCCGGAAAAGAAGAAGGTGCCCGGTTCGTCGAACGTCATGTGATCAACGCGCAGCCCGGACTCCTTGAAGACCAGAGCATCGCCTTTCACCGCATCAAGTGCCCGGCTGATGTGAAGCGGGGTCATGGCGCCGGACGATTGGGCCGCCTGCCATGCAGCAAGCCTGAGTTCGTCCAGTTCACGGCGGTGTTCGCCAAGGCGAGCCCGGCGATGAGCAATCCTCTCCGGATCCGTTGACCGATCCTGCATCAATTGGCGGAGCTGCGTCAGCGCGAGTTCTGAGTCCGAAGCGATGGCAATATCGCATTGGAAGCTGCGGATCGGCAGGTTCTGATAAAGCGGATCCTCACCCACATGGATGATTTTTGCCCCCGCGCGAGGGCTGCCCTCGCGCGGCAGCCACGGCACCATCGTGTCGAGGACCAGTACGGCATCTGCGGTGCCGATCCAGGAATTTACATCCTGGCCCATGTTCATCGGATGGGTGCTGGGCAGATCCACTGTACGGGGATTGTAGCTGACCACCGGGATGGCATTCTCAAGCGCAAATCGAGAGAGCGCCTCGACCGCCGCTGGGTTGCGCCCCAAAGTGGAGGTGACGATCAGCGGGTTATCTGCCCCAGCGAGTATGTCGGCAGCCTCCGCCAACACCGCCAAGTTCGGACCCTGTGGCGCCACGGCACGTTGTCGCCCCCCGCCCGGCGTATAGGTAAAGGTATCGAGCGTGGTAGCGAGAACCTCCCGCGGAAGGGTGAGATACGATGGACCCTGGGGAGCCGAGCTTGCGATGCTGAGGGCCCGGTCGACGACGACCTCGAGTTGGTCACCGTTACGCAACTCATAGTCCCACTTGACCGCCTCGCGGACCATTCCCGCCTGATCGTACATCTCCTGCGTCCAGTGGACGAAACCGGAGCGGGCGCCTTTCATCCCCTCTTCCATGATCGGCGTACGCCCGGCATTGAACAGCATGGGTGCACGGACACGCTGCGCATTGAGCAGACCGCACAGGGCATTGGCGGTGCCCACGTTGACGTGCACCATCACTGCCTGCGGCTTACCGGTGACAAGCGCATGGCCCAGGGCCATCGAGACCGCGATGTTCTCGTGGGGAGCGGTCACGGGCGTGGGAAACTTCAGACCCTCTGCCTGGCCTTTCGCGAAGGCCTCGATCAGCGGCGCGAAATCGGTGCCGGCGTTGGCAAAGAAGTAGTCGATACCGCGATCGGCCAAGAGGTGCAGATAAGCCTCCGCCACAGTTACATTGGTCAAGGTCTTCTTTGTCACGGCCCATCTCCCCCTGTTTAGCCCGTCAGTGCCGTTCGAACGGCACGTAGATGTGTTTGGTGTTCTGAAATTCTCCCAGGGCATCGGCGCCATGGAGGCGCCCTACCCCGCTCTCTCGGTGCCCCTCCATCTCCGCCTCGGCAATCAGCTTGCCGTGTACGTTGAGCCATACCGTGCCGGTCCTGAGACGCCTTGCCATGCGCATGGCGCGATCGAGGTCGCGGGTGAAGACGCTGGCGGCAAGGCCGTAAGCCGTCGCGTGCGCTTTCTCCAGCGCTTCATCGGCATCGGAAAAAGGTTCGAGCGTGATGATGGGCCCGAAAAGTTCTTCCTGGACGACCGGCGAACCGGAGTTTTCAAGTCGGACCAGGCTCGGGGTCAGGAAAGCGCCCCCAGGATAGCGGTCCTCAAGTGTTGCTCCCCGGAGCAGGATCTCGCCTTCATTGGCGGCGCGATCCAGCCATCCGGTGAGGCGGTCGCGGTTCTGCACGTCGATGAGCGCCCCAACCTGATTGTCGGTGTCGTAGCCGGGACCGACTCTCAAGTGACCGAATCTGCTCGTCAGCTTCTCAGCAAGTTCGTCAACGACTTTGCGATGGACCAGGAAGCGGCTGGCTGCGACGCATTGCTGGCCACAATTAGTAAGCGAGGCTCGCGTCAGCTCCGCAGATGCCAGGTCCAGGTCGGCGTCATCGAAGACGATCGACGGCGTCTTGCCGCCGAGTTCGAGTGACACACGCTTCAGCGACGGGGCAGCAGCAGCCATGATGCGCTTGCCGACGGCGGAAGAGCCGGTGAAGCTGATAACGTCGACATCTGGATGCACGACCAGCCGCTGACTGACCGCAACCCCGCCGTCATTGACGGAATTGACTGCGCCGTTCGGCAGTTGGGCCACATCGAAGAGATGCTTGAGCACGGCTGCGTTGATCAGCGGCGTCTGCGGCGCCGGCTTGACGACTGCGGTGCAGCCGGCGGCAAGCGCTGCCGAAAGGGATCGAATAAGCAGCGTTACGGGCGCATTCCACGGCACGATGATTGCAGCCACGCCCACAGGCTCGCGGCTCACCATGGAATAGTGACCGGGTTCGGGCTCCATCATGCGTCCCGTGGCGGCGCGCGCCAGCCCCGCGTAGTATCTGGTTTCCGAGATGGCGGCCCCAACTTCGGCCAACGCCTGCGTGAAGCTCTTGCCGTTTTCGTAGGCGTTTAGGGTAGCGAGGGCTTTGTGAGCGCTGGCCATCCGCGTTGCAAATTCGAGCAACACTTCGGCGCGCAGGCGCGGGGCGCTAGCCCACTGGGTATGGTCGAAGGCATAGCGAGCCGACGCAACCGCCTCATCGATCAGTGCTACGGACCCGGGAACATATTCTCCCAGAACCGTGCCGCTCGCCGGATCGAGCGAGTTTAGCCTGTCACCGCCCCCGTGCCAGGAACCATTCACGAAATTTTCCGCGACAAGGCCGTCCGGCCGTTCAAGCAAAGCCATGCAACAGTTCCAATCTGACAGGAAACAGGTGAGGTGGGGCGGGCGCTTGCGCCCGCCCTCAGGTCAGCTGGCTGCTGGTTGCAGCTCTTCGCTGACGAGGCGCATTTCTGGCCAGAAGCGCTGCACGCCAACCACAACAGCCGTGATCGCTAGGCCTGCTAGAGGCAGCGCGATGCCGGGTGCAATGAACAGAAGTCCAGCCCCTCCGAGCATCACCCGTCCGATCCATGTCAGCGGCGCCACTGCAAAGCCCCGCAACGCGGCCGAGAGCACGATTGCACCAACCAAAGCCGTACCCGTCGCCAGAATGATCTCCGGCAGGGTACCGTCGAGCAGCAGCGCCGGCTCAAGCACGAAGGCAAACGGCACGAGGAACGCCCCGAGGCCAAGGCGGAGGGCTTCCCAGCCGGTCTCCCATACACCGCTGCGGGCGATACCGCAGGTCACGAACACTGCGATACACAGTGGTGGCGTGAAGAACGAAGCCAGGCCCCAGTAGACCACGAAGAAGTGGGCACCGAGTGTGCTGACACCCTGAGCAGTCAGGGCCGGTGCCAGTAGCGTCGCCAACGTGATGTAGGCGGGGATGGCATCGAGGCCCATGCCTAGGATCAGCGCGGCAAGGCCAACCATCAACAGCAGGACCACGAGGTTACCGCCCGAAAGGTCGATAATGAACTCGGAGATCTTGATGCCGACACCGCTCAGTTCCATGGCCCCCACCATGATGCCGACGGCAGCAGTGATGATGGCAATGCCTTTCCAGCTGTGGACCGACTCCACCAGCCCGTCTGCAATGCGCTTGGGCGTCAACCACTGGGACCGGTCCTTGCTGAGGAAGCTCACCGCAACGATGACGGGCAGCGAGATGCTCGCCGCCATTTGCGCCGGCATATGCATGGCAAAAAGGCACACGCAAAGTACCGCCAGCGGAATGACGTAGAACCAGCCGGACAGCAGTGTCTCCTTGAGCTTGGGCAGCGTGGATGCATCGAGCGGAACGATATTCTGTCGGCGTGCCTGGAAGTGAACCGAGGCATAGACGATCAGAATGTAGAGGATGGCGGGGATCGCGGCGATCTTCACGATGTCGGCGTAGGTATTGCCGGTCCACTCTGCCATCACGAAGGCAATGGCCCCCATTACCGGTGGCAGGATCTGGCCGCTGGTTGACGCAACAGCCTCGACGGCAGCAGCGAATTTGGCCTTGTAGCCGACCCGCATCATCAGCGGGATGGTCAGGATCCCGGTGGAAGCGGCATTGGCGGACGGTGAGCCGGAAACCGAACCGAAAAGGGCGCTGGCCACAACGGCCGCCTTGGCAGGTCCACCGACCTGACGACCTGAGATCAGCAAGGCAATGTCGAGGAACCACTTGCCGGCCCCCGAGGACGAGATCAGCACACCAAAGATCATGAACACAATGATGATCTCGGCAGCCACCTTGAGCGGCAGGCCAAAAATACCATGGTTGCCGACATATGAGGAAAAGAGCAGGCGGTCGAGCGAGTAACCGCGCCCATAAAGTACGCCCGGCATGTAGTTCTGGAAGAGAACCACGCCGACCAGCGCTAGTATGATGATCGGAAGGATCAATCCCGTCTTGCGGCGCAAGGCCTCAAGCAGTGGCACAACCAGGCAGAGGGCCATCACCACACCGACAGTGTCGAGGCTGCCAAACATCGAATACGTCAGAATGCTGTTGTAGTCGAAAATGACGCGCCCAAGGGAAACCAGCGCCGCGATCGCCAGGACGGATGAAATGGCGATGTTGATGGGACTCTGGCGGCGCCTGCCCGCGTTGATGAGTAGCACGGCCACCATCGCGCATGACAGGGAAATGGCAGCCTGAACCTGCGAAGTGAGGAAGAACCCCAGGCGGGCGAAAAGCTGCACGCTCGCGGCAAGGTGGTAGAGGGCGATCAGCAGGCAGACGACGTAGCCGATTCCCTGCAGAACGGAGACCGGGCGCACTCCGGCCTCGTCTAAGGAGGTGCCTTGCGGCACCCCCGTGATTTCGGAAGGAGCGCGGTCGGACATCTTAGAAGCTTTCTTCCAGTGCAGCCTGGGCCTCGGAGGACCACATGCCCTTCTCGATCAGGTACTTGGCGGTTCCCGAATGGAACGGTACCGGCGGGCGGTCGACGGTGTTGTCCACGTTCCACTCGACACCGGTTGGGTGGTAGCCAGCGAACTCCTCGACGTGGTCGAGCAACGACTGAGTGACGCGGTAGACGATGTCTTCCGGCAGGTCGCAATTGGCGACTAGAATGGTGCGCATTCCAAACACCTGAACTGGCGCGGCCTGCTTGGGATAGGTGTCGACCGGCAGGGTGTAGGTCGACACGCCGCGCGGGAGCTTGGGCTCGAGGGCCGCCACGTCCTCGGAGGTCAGGTAGAGGAAGTCGATGGTGCCCGCGTCCATGAGTTGGGCCACATTCGGTGCACCAGCGCTGGCAGGCAGAGTGACTGCGTCTATGGTGCCACCCTCGAAGCCGTTGATGGCCTCGATGCTCTCGGCCATCGACACATCCCGCCAGTCACCCGGGTTAAGGCCACCCACTTCGGCGATGGCGGCACTCAGCACCGCGATGTCCGGGTTCGCCGGCATGGTTGTGATCCAGGTCTTCCCGGCAAGGTCGGCGATGGTTTGGATGCCGGCATCCTTGCGCACCAGCACCTGGCGAAGCGTCGGCTGGCCCTGTGCCACGAGGCAGTTGTTGACCTTCTGCGGGAACGGCGCATTGCCAAGGTAGCCATCGGCGGCCGCCGCCGCATTGATGATGGCGAAATCCACCTGGTCGTTCATCATCGCAAACACGTTGGCGTGCGAACCACCGACGGATTCGACACTCACGTTCATGTCGCCATACTTGCCGATGAGTTGCGAAAGACCGACGCCAAGCGTGTAGAACACACTGCCGGATCCCGAAGTGCCGAGACGAACGGAGTCCTGCGCCATGGCAGGGGTCATCATCGTGGCGCACGCTGCCGCTGCAGCGATCATCTTGAGTAGTTTGTTCATTTTTAGGTCCTCCCAGATCTTGGTTTAGTCGAGTTGATGCTTGAACTTCTCCGCAACGGCCCTGCGCAACTCGTCCGAGGCACGCGCGACAGGAGGGAAGCTGCTGAGACGTTCAAAGGGACGGCAGGCGTCGATCAGCCCGCGTGAATTGGTGCCGCTCGCTTCGGTCAGGATGGGGTCCAGCGGTCCGGACCAAGCACGGCGGATGAACTCTATGTCCTCAGCCGGATCGCATCGGGTGCTGATGGCCCACAGTACGTCGAAGGTGTTGGTTGGATCGACGTCATCGTCCACCACCACGACGAAGCGGCCCATATAGGACGCCGACTGGCAGCTGGCGGCCAGGTGCAGGGCTTGCCTTGCGTGGCCCGGATAACTCTGCTTCAGCGAGATGACATTGAACATGCGGGCGCCGCCCGCCTCGTGGCACCAGACGCCTTTGACGCCTGAAAGTCCTGCCCGTTCGATCTCATCCCAGATCATGCCGGACTTGGTCACGCACTTGGAGAAGCTGAAGTCCGACGGGGGCTGCATGGGCGAGGCCATGGTCATGATCGGATCATTGCGGTGATAGATGCGCTCGATACGCACCACCGGCTGCGGGCTCGCGTGACTGGCGTAGTACCCGGTGAATTCGCCGAACGGACCCTCGATTTTGCTCTCGCCTGGCATCATCACGCCTTCGATCACGATCTCGGCGTGAGCCGGCATGGGCAGTCCGTGCACCTCGCTTTTGACGACATCGAACGGCACGCCGCGATGACCACCGGCATAGTCATACTCGGAAAGGCCGTATGCCAGCTCATTGCCAGAGGCGAGGAACAACAGAGGGTCATGACCCACGCAGATCAGCACTGGGCAAGGCTCGTCTGCCTTGAAGTGCTTGTCACGGATTTGACGCCCCTGCTTTCCCGGAGAGATCCACAAACCGAGCGACTTTGAGTCGTGGACCATGGAACGGTAGGTGCCGATATTGATCCACCCACCTTCAGGATCACGCATGATCACTAGGTCGTCGGTTCCGATGTAGCGACCGCCGTCGAGTTCGTGGAGCTTGGGTACCGGGAATTTGAGGATGTCGATTTCGTCGCCGCGGAGCACGTTTTCGTAGATTGGCGCGTCCTTCGGCTCGACATAGACCGGCGGCAGCGGCTCATGCGTCTTCATGCGGTCGCGATAGCACTGAACGATATCGAGCGGCTTCCTGGACAGCGGAAAGCCGAGGGTTACCGCCAGGCGCTGACTGGAGTTCGTGAGACCAGAGACGCAGCGGAATCCTGGATAGCCAGGAATGTCGTCGAACAGGATCGCCGGAGGACTGTCCTCGCCGGAGTGGTAGATGATCTCGGCCAAGGCGCCCATTTCCAGGTCCCAATGGGCCCCGGAGACTTTCTTGAGTTCGCCGATCGCGTCGATCCGGTCGAGGAATTCACGCAGATCCTTGTACGGTTCATTCTGACGGGTTGCAGAGGTCCTGTTGGCTGGTACGCCCATGGGTGTCGCCTCTCAGTTCGCGGTAGTGGCCAGGCGTTCGCGATCGAAGCCGGCGACTTTCTTGTAGTTGTTGGAAATCTCTGCGAGCTCGGCCGGCGAAATCACCGACCCGATGCTCTCGAAGGGACGATCTCCGGTCCGATCGAACACCTCCTTCAGAATGACATCTGGAGGGGTGGAGCGATTGGTCAGCACCACTTGGGTGGTAACGGGCAGGCGCTCGTCTTCATAGGCCTTCAGAGCACCAAGCGCATCTGACCCACCGAGCAGCTTGCGCCCCAGGACGTCACCATCGATGATGGCTTGGCAGGCCCCGTTCGAGCCGCGCGGATACATCGGATGGGCCGCATCGCCTAGCAAGGTGACCCTTCCAAGTGTCCAGAACGGCAGGGGATCCTGATCGACCATTGGATATTCCAGCACCTTCTGCGTACTGCGCAGCAGGGCAGGCACGTCCAACCAGTCAAATTTCATTTCCTCGAAGGCGCCGATGAAGTCATCGATGGAGCCTTCCTTGTTCCAGTCCCGCTTGGCCTTGTATTTCGGCGTCTCGATCTCCACGACCCAGTTGACCAACTGGTTGCCCTGGCCGTCGACATCATTGCGGATGGGGTAGAGCACGAGCTTGCCCGTTTTGAGCCAGCCAAGCCGGACCATGTTGGCGCCATGCAGGAACGGCTTGTGCACTGCCGCACCGCGCCACATGTTGACGCCCGAATAGACCGGATCACCCTCGCCCGGGTGCAACTGCTTGCGTATGACCGAATGAATACCGTCTGCGGCAATCAGGATGTCGCAGCGCACACTCGGCAGAGCCGCATCTGTCGCAGTATCACGGAAGTGCACCGTGACGCCGTGTTCATCCTGTTCGAAGCCGACACACCGATGGCTTGTATGCACACGCTCGGCGCCCGCGAGCGCAATGAAGCGCTCCAGCATCGGCTGATGCAAATCTCCACGATGGACAGAATACTGCGGAAGATCATATCCGGCGCGAAGGCCCGCTGGTTCGGAATAGATGTGCTGGCCGAACCGGTTGAAGAAAGTCGACTCGTAGGTCTCGACCGAGCGGCGGGCGATTTCGTCGAAAACTCCGATGCTCTGCATCACCTTGCCGGCGTGCGGCAGCAGATTGATGCCAAGCCCGATCGGCTCAAGCCGTGGCGCGGAGTCATAGACATCAGCGATCACCCCGCCGACTGCCAGCTTGCAGGCGAGGGTCATTCCACCGATGCCGCCGCCAACGATAACTACCTTCATGCACTCGCTCCGAAAAGACGCCGGAAGATGATCAGACGTCTGTCTATTTAGCCGTATTTTGCTTTGTGGGGTCACCAGAACGCTAGACGGTGGTTGAGACAGGTCGCTCCGCCGTCTCCAGCCCAGTCCAGCGTTTCGCCTTGCCGGTATCGAGTCCGAAAAGGTCCAAAGCTCTGCTGACCGTCTGATCCACCATCTCCTCAATGGATTTGGGGTGGGCATAGAGCGCCGGTACCGGGGGCATGATGATGCCACCCATTTCCGACACGGCCAGCATGTTCTTGATGTGTGTGTTGGTGAGTGGAGTCTCGCGCGCCAGCAGCACCAGCCTCCGACGCTCTTTGAGCACGACTTCGGCAGAACGGGTCAGCAGTGAGGATGTCACCCCTGTCGCAATCTCGGCCAGGCTGCGCATGGAGCAGGGGGCAACGATCATGCCGAGTGTGTGGAAGGACCCGCTGGCGCAAGCAGCGCCGATGTTGCCCGGCGCGTGAACCACGTCCGCCAGCTTCCGGACCGAAGCTGCAGAGACGCCAAGCTCCTGCTCGATCGTCAGGATCCCGCTTTTGGAAATGACGAGATGCGTCTCGACGCCCAGTTCACGAAGGAACTCAAGGCAGCGCACGCCGTACAGGGCGCCCGATGCTCCACTGATGCCGACGACGATCCTGGAAACCATGTAAACTCCTCACCACGGCGCTGCCGTGCTGAACCTTCGGTCCTACGCGCCTCATGCCGGGCACTTGTCCGCACATTAGGCCGACGTCTGACGAATTGCAATGCTGTTATGCAAGAAGTTGGTACCGGAATGCTCAGCGCCCTTTGAAACCCGGTGGTCCGCAGCTTTTCTGGCCATTCCCCGGCAAGAGCGGTTCATGCCCATCCTCGATTGACAATTCTGGTGACACAAACCACACAATAGAACGACATCTGACGACAAGCGGGACTTTTCGAGTTGACGATCGCCCAACCGGACCATCGAACCGAATGTGCCCGGCGCCTGGGCGATCTCTATTCTCGTCCCGGCTTCAAAATACGCCGCGCGCACCAGATCGCTGCCGCTCTGTTCGCCGAGGTTAATGCTGACCTCGGCATTACCACGACGCAGTACGGAATACTCTACGCACTGGCTCATGTGGATGAGCTCGATCAGATTGGACTGGCACGGCTGGTGTGGCTTGATCGCTCCACCACAGGGCTCGTCTTGGACCTGCTCGAACGCCGCGGTTGGGTGGACCGGATTGTCCACGCCCAGGATCGGCGCCGGCGACAATTGATCCTGACCGAAAAGGGCGCAGAAGCGTTCGACCGAACCCGGGCGCCCGCGGCGCAGGCGGTGCACACGCTCCTTGCCGGTGACAATAAGAAGAGCGCAGAGCGGTTCCTCCAAGCCATGGAACGGCTGGTGAACGCTCATTCTGAGCCCGACTTGAGCACGGGTGGGCCCATGGGCGGCCTCTACCGGCGCCCCGGCTTTCTGATTCGGCGGGCGCACCAGATTTCTTCGGCCTTGTTCGTGCAAGAATGCCAAGCCTTCGACGTCACGCCAACGCAATACGGCGTGCTCTACGCGCTGGAGCGCTGCCCGGCCGTCGATCAGGCGACGCTCGCCTGGTTGCTGGGCTTCGATCGATCGACAACGGCCATGGTGGCGGGGCTGTTGGAGGAACGTAGTCTGGTGGAGCGGCGTACCGATATCGCCGACCGGCGCCGGCGTGTGCTTACCCTGACCCCTGCCGGGATCAAGCTGCTAGCCGATGTGGCGCCGCTGGCAGCAGTAGCAGTAGAGCACCTGATGCACCCTCTTAGCGTAGCCGAGCGCGCTTTGGTGATGGGCACGCTCGGAGAAATCGTTGCGCGTCTGGCGCCGGGGGAGCACTCTCTGGAACTCCTCCCCTAGACCTCGCTGTCAGGCTGGCGAGTCGGGTGAGCGTCGGCGAATGCCGCAAGCGCCTCGCACGCGGCTCGAACCGCGCGCAGTCGCGGCATGGCACTCAGGTCCACGCCAAACCGGTCCGCCGAAAACATCTGCGGGACCAGGCAAATATCCGCCAGACTCGGCCTATCGCCAAAAGCATAGTCGCCAGTGCTGCCTGCCCGCTCCAGCAACGCCTCGCAGGCCGCGAGTCCCTCGGAAATCCAGCGCCGGCACCACGCATCGATCGCCCCCTGATCCTGATTGAGTTCGGACCTGAGATAGTCGAGCACCCGTAGGTTCTGCAGGGGGTGAATGTCGCACGCAATCGCTTGTGCAAAGGCCCGCACCTGGGCGCGTGCACTGGAATCACTAGGTAGAAACGGAGGGTGCGGGTACGTCTCGTCGAGATACTCGACAATGGCGAGGGACTGGGTCAACACAAGGCCGCCGACCTCAAGAGCCGGGACCAGCGCTTGCGGGTTTAGGGCCCGGTATGCCACGCCCTTCTGCTCCCCGCCATCCCGGCGCAGGTGGACTGACTGGAAGTCAGGCGATACCCCCTTGAGGTTGAAGGCGATACGGCAGCGATACGCCGCCGAACTCCGAAAATATCCATGAAACCGCATCATTCGGCCGCACCGATCCTCAGGCGCACTGGCGGAAGGCCCTCGATCTCGCCTTCGATGAAGTCGTTAGCAACCACTGGACCGACGCCAGCCGGCGTCCCTGTATAGATCAGGTCCCCCGGCACCAGGTGATAATAGCGCGACAGGTGCTGCACAAGTTCGGGGACCGACCAGACAAGATCCGAAAGGCGAGCATCCTGACGAACTTCACCGCCCACCGAGAGGCAGATTCGCTGCGTGCCGACAGCGCCGAACTCCTGCTTCCGAACGATCTCGGAGATGACGGCCGACTGTTCAAAGTCCTTGCCGAGGTCCCACGGGCGCTGCTTGCCCCGGGCTTCGAGTTGCAGGTCTCTGCGCGTCATATCGAGGCCGCTGGCGTAGCCGTAGACGGCAGCTTCGGCCGTGGCAGCGTCCGCCCTGAAGGCGGGGGCGCCGATAGCAACCACGAACTCCATCTCGTAGTGGTAGTTCGATGTGCCCGGTGGGTATGGGACGGTGGCGCCACTGGGCACAATGGCGAGGGCAGACTTGAGGAAATAGAACGGCGTCTCGCGATCAACCTCGACGCCCATCTCCTTGGCATGCTCGGCATAGTTGCGACCGACGCAGAAAATGCGGTTTACGGGGAAGGTCTGGTCCACGGCCCGGACGGGAACGGTGGGCAGGGATGGCGTGGGGAACAGGGTCTCAGCCATGGCGGATATCCTTCTAGATCTGGGAATACAGCCGGCTGTGCCGACCAACGAGTGCAGGGCCGGCGGGAAGCGCCGGCAGCTTGTGCTGTGATTGGAGCCGACGGGCGCCTCGGCCCGACAGCCAGCGGATGAGGTCGGGCGTTGCGCCCGTTATCACCTTCGTGCCTGTGCCGAGCCGCAGCATCATGGGACTGTCGGTTGCCGCCAGCGTCAGGTCCGGCAGAGTGCCCTGATGGTGCCAGTATCCGATGATCTCGCCTTTCAAGGCGTCGAGCAGGTCCGCTGGGAAATCGAGGAACGACCCGCCGTTGTCGAGATCGACGGCGTGCACCCATATGGCGCATGCCCGCTGCAGCACCGTTTCGCGAACCGGTACCGCGTCGGTCTCTAGGCCGCGCACGGTCTTTTCCCAATCCGCATCAGTGAGGTCGCGCCACTCGACGTTGAGGTGGACTTCGGCG
>Ga0065721_10051802_pt1 | contig 13525 bp, 9 predicted proteins | sample Mesricmetagenome_FD_59108 | JGI IMG/M metagenome (GOLD analysis project Ga0065721, IMG submission 59108) | Mesophilic microbial community from rice straw/compost enrichment Sample: eDNA_1 v2 (version 2) | ecosystem: Engineered > Solid waste > Grass > Composting > Bioreactor | place: USA: Davis... | reverse complement strand
GGAGAACGGCTTGCCGAGCCTGCGGACCCCGCCGCGCTGGCGCGCAAGTCGGCTCCGGTCAAGCTGTGCGCGGCCGGTCTGCTGGAGCTGTCCGGCCAGACAGACCGCCTCCCGCAGACGGAGGAAGCGGTCGATCTCGTGCTGGCGACGCTGCAGCTGTCCGACGATTGGGCCGACTGGCGGGAGGATCTGGCGGAGGACGGGGAGAGGCGCAACGCGTTCCTGACGCTCGTGCGGCGCACTCTCGCGCTGGCGCCGGAGCAGCTGCTGGACGAACGTACGGTTAATCAGGCCGTGTATCGCAAAGGGTGTTTGCACGGCTTGGCGCGGCTCGCGCGGGATCATCATGCCGTCTTGACGAAGCTGCCGAATGTGCCGCAGGCGTTGCTTTCTTTTCACGAAGAAATCGTCGTAGGACTTGAGAGGGATGCGCGAAGGGCGGCAGAACTCGAAGAAAAGCTGGTGCTAGAGGGCGGATTGTCCGTTCTACTGTCGAATCTAGCAAAAAAATGAGGACTTTAGGCCGGTGACCATGGTATGATGGTAGAGGTAATAACCACATTTTGGGAAGGGTTGTGCTATCATGTCATTGGAATCTCTTAAGGTGCAGATTATCAAGAAGGCTTGGGAAGATCCCGCTTTTAAGAGCAGCCTCCTGAGCGATCCCAAGGAAGCGATTAAAGCCGCGTTCGGAGTCGAGATTCCCGCCGGAATCGAGTTGAAGGCGGTCGAAGAGACTTCGTCGCAGTATTATCTGGTTATTCCTCCGAATCCAGAGGATGTCAGCGTAGACCCCGCTCCCAACATCGTGTGGTAGAATAGCGCAGCGAATAGAGAAAGAACCGAAGAGATCTGAACGCCCCCCAACTGTTAGACAGGATCTAGCGATTGGAGGCGCGGTTCAGACATTCGGTTCTTTTTTGCTTTCTCTATCGCAAGTCAGGCGCCGGCCCCGTTCAGCGAATCGCGCTCCTTAACGGCTGCAGCCATAGGAAACCGAATGATCGCTTCGGTTCCTTGCTGCTTGACGCTCCGGAATTCGATGGAGCCTTTCATGACCTCGATGATGCGGAAGGTGACCATAAGACCGAGACCGGTGCCTTTCGCCTTGGTCGAGAAGAACGGCACTCCCAGCTTGGCGATCTGCTCCTCTTCCATCCCCTCGCCGTTGTCCTTCACCCGGACGACGATGTCCTCCTTCTCGGAGAAAGCCGTTACTTCGATTTTTCCGTTCGTTCCCGTCGCTTCGAGGCTGTTCTTGATCACATTGATGAACGCCTGCTTGAGCTTGGAGGAATTTCCGTGGAAATAAAGGTCGGGCTGCGAGCTGAACACGAGAACCGTGCCGTGCATCGCCGCAAGCGGGTTCATCATCGTCTCGATTTTGCGCAGTTCCTCGGATAGATTAAGCAGCGAGACGGCTTCCATCTCCGGCTTGGCGAAGGTCAGGAAATCGGTGATGATCGCGGCAGCGCGGTCCAGTTCGTTCGTTGCCATATCGAAGAAAGGCTTGTTTTTGCCATCCGATTTGCCCGACAGCAGCTGGAGAAACCCTCGTGTCACCTGAAGCGGATTGCGCACTTCGTGCGCCACCGAAGCGGCGAGGTCGCTGATGATCTTCAGCTTTTCGGTTCTCTCGAGTCTGTGGTTGTACAGCTCCAGCTTCTTGGAGTAGTTGACCAGCATGCCGTAATCTGCGGAGATTCTTCGAGCGAGAATGATGACGAGCGTCACCATGAGCCCGACAACGCCGAATTTCCACAGGAACAGCGTATACGTCCGCTCGCTCAAGTAGTAGATGACCATGTCGGCCGTTCCGAGTACCGCCAGCAGAAACATTCCGATCGATAAGGTGATGGCGTTCTTGTTTCCCCTGAGCGCATGGATGATGGATAAGGAGAGAACGAGAACGAGCTGGAACAGAATCAGGAATCCGAAAATACGGTTCGAGATCAAGTAATAAGGCCCGAAGAAGCGGCCGTCCGTAACGGCGTAGACAAGCAGCGCGACTAAGCACAGGGCAGAATACCCCATCTGGAAGTGGCGAAACTTCGTGAAAAAGCGGAACTGCCCTTCGAACATCTGATCGATATAGTAGATCAGCGACGGGAACAGCACGAACATCGACGCATCGAATAAGTACGACAGCAGACGGCCGTATTCTTTGAAGTAAATGTAAGGAAGCGGCGAATAGAAAATCATCAGCATTCCCGTCGTAAGGGCGATCAGGCACAGAGAGATCCATGTGCTGCGCTGCCTGCGGTGCAAGTACCCGGTACAGATGAGCATGACCAAGCCCAAAAAAGCGATGCCCGTTCCGAGCAGCACGTCGGGGATGTCCCGGGAAATGAAGCGCTCGGAGAGTTCGTTGAAGTCGTCGATCCGGATGCCTCCGACCAGACCGGCGCGCTCGCCGGTCACCAGGAGGCGGACGTATAGATCGGCCTGATCCGGAATCGGCGCTATGGGCAAAATCAGCTTGTTCAAATCGAAAGCGAACGCCCGCGTCGATTCCAGCAGGAGCTGGTCTCCCAGATAGACGGAGATGTCTTGCGCATATAAACGGTCCGCCAGCAAGCCCGGATTCACCCAGTCCGAGGTTGGAGGCAGTTCAAGCCGGATCCATACGCCGCGGCTCCCTTTGGGCAGAGTCGTCTTGGGATCGTAAATATCGGCGTCCTGCCAATTCTCCCGAGCGGGGGAGGGCATGTCCAGGGATCCTTGTTCCGAAATATAGTGGATCTGCCAATGCTGGATCGTAACCGGGTGATGCTGGGCACTGGCAAGCTGAGGCGCAAGTATAAACAGGAATACAAACGCTCCCAAAGCCGATATTCTGAGCGCCGACTTCATCGTACACCTCGCAAGTCGCGTGTTATGCGTCTAAGTCTAATGTACCACGAGAACATCAATAATGTATAAATTTCGACAATATTTGTCATAATCCTGTGCGAGATTCTAATATTTCTTTAAAGATGCGCTTAATCTTCGAATCCCTTGCTCTATTCTTTCTTCGGTTAAATTCCCGTACCCGATAATAATTCGCCGTTTCTGGACATCTTTGCGGAAGGCATGCACGGTAACCGGATACACTTTGACCCCGTTGTCTTCGATGACGGACAGCAGCTCGGGGGTAAAAGAAATTCCGGCGAACTCGGCGACGAGATGGATGCCCGTCGAATGGCCGAGAATGTTCACCGTTTCGCCGAACGCATGGCGCAGCTGCCGAATCAGGAAGTCGCGGCGCTTGCGGTACAGCTTCTTCATCTTCGCGATATGCCGATCCAGATGGCCTTCTTCGATGAACTCGGCCAAGACGAGCTGTTCCAGGGACGGCGTATGGAGATCGGTAAGCCACTTCAAGCTCCGGGCGCTCTGCACGAGAGACGGGGGGAGGATGATGTAGCCCATGCGCAGCGCCGGGGACAGAATTTTGCTGAACGTGCCGATATAGACGACGAGTTCCGGGTCCAAGCCTTGCAGAGAGCTGACCGGCGCACTCTCGTAGCGGAATTCGCTGTCGTAGTCGTCTTCGACGATATAGCTTCCGGTCCGGGCCGCGTATTGGATCAACTGGACGCGCCGCTGGATCGGGAGCACGCCCCCGATCGGAAATTGATGGGACGGCGTGACGTAGATGAACTTGGGTCGGATGCCCGCAGGCAGCAGCTCGGTCATTATGCCGGACTCGTCGACGGGAATCGGATGGAGCTTCGCTCCGGGGAGCGAGAACATCGTATGGATCTCGTAGGTAAGCGGATCCTCCATCAGGACATCCGATTTTCCGGTCAGCAGCAGCTTGGCAATCAGGGAGATCGCTTGGGTAGCCCCGGTCGTCACGAGCAGCTGTTCCGGCTCGCAGACGACGCCCCTGCTCCGGCGCAAGTACCGGGCGAGCACGCTGCGCAGCTCATGCCGGCCCTCCGGGCGGCCGTAACCGAACGCTTCCGCCGAGGCGTCGGCGCAGATCCGCTTGGCCAGTTCTCCCCACAGCTTCCTTGGGAACAGGTCGAGGGCGGGAACGCCGTGGCGAAAGTCGATCAGATCCCTTTTTCGGACTGGAGCACCCTCGAAAGACGGTTGCGAGACGGGCGAGACCGATGGGGAACCCGCTGGAACGGAGTGCAGCAGATGGGTTCCTTCCGCGACGAACGTTCCGGAGCCGTGCCGGCCCTCGATGTAACCTTCCGCAAGCAATTGCTCGTACGCCTCCACGATAACCGTTCGCGACACTTGCAGGCTGGAAGCCAATTCTCGCGTACTGGGCAGCTTCTCCCCTCCCTGCAGCTCCCCGTGCAATATCCTTTGGCGGAAGCTCTCGTAGATTTGCCGGAATAAGGGCGTTCCGGAGGCTCGATCGATCGCCGTCCAGGTCATATCCATTTTCCTCCGTGCGAAGTGGTATGGTCGAAAATTCAATTAAGTGATCCTGTTATAGTCCACTTTAACACGGTACATTAGGGCTGGGAAGTCCGAAAAAGGAATCGGTGAAGAGGAGTGGCGGGAATATATGAACATGGGGTCGGGGGGAGCGGTCGTCGGAATGAGGCGGGAGGACGCCGTATACGAAGCGGTCAGGCTAATGTATCGGGGTTATTCCACTTCGTTGGCTTATATAGGAGGAGAAGCGAACGGAGCGCGCGAGTGCGTAGCCGCGAAGAACGAGCTGAGAAGGCTCATCGACATGCTCGGCGTCGCCGGAAGGTCGTCGACGATTTTGGTGGAGCTTTCCCGAATCGGCCTGGGCGTCGACGAAGAGCTTGCTTTTCGCCAACTGGAAGAGCTGGTCCGGGAAGCCTCCGTGTACGGCATAGCGATCACGATAGACGCGGAGAAGCCGAATCGGACGGCGAGCATGCTGGATATTTACAAGAGAGCAGCCAACCGTTACCCGGGTATCGGCGTTACGCTGCGGACGAGTTCGCAGGATGCAGAGGAAGAACTGAACGAGATTTTGCCGTTCTCGGGACGAATTCGCATTCTGGAAGGAGAGGAGGGGGACACGGCCGCGTACCTTCGGCTGGCCCGCAGGGCGATCGCATCGGGACGCCTCGTTTCGTTGGCCGCGAACGACGGGGCCATTCGCCGTGAAGCCCGAAGCGTCGGGCTGCTGGCGGCCTTGAATGCGGAGGTCGAACTGCCTTACGGCACGCGTTCCGAACTGCTGGACGAGGCGAGAACCCGTGGAGACCGGCCGAGGGTAATCTTGGCCTACGGAGGACAAGCGATGGTATAATGAATCCAACCAAGACGGATCGGCCTTGCGCCAGTCGGGGGAGGATGAGCGAGTGAGAGTGATTCTGGTAGACGATGAGCCGTTAGCGTTGAGGAGTCTGAGAAGGGCTCTTCTGAACGAGACGAACGATCTGACGATCGCTGCCGAATACTCCAATCCGTACGAAGCGATGTCCGGCATTCTGGAGCATCGTCCGGATGCGGTATTTCTGGATATACAGATGCCCAAGATCGACGGTTTGAAGCTTGGCAAACAAATTCAAGCCGCCCTGCCGGGAATAGAAATCGTATTCGTGACCGGCTACGATAGATATGCCGTGAAGGCTTTCGAGCTCTATGCCCTGGACTATGTCTTAAAGCCTGTGAACAGCCAGAGATTGCGCCAGACATTAGAGAGGGTTAAGGAGAAGCTGGCCATAACAGGCGCCCGGCAAGCTCCAACGGGGGATGTTCCTTACGTTCGCTGCTTTGACCGGATTCGCTTCCAGCTGCCGGACGCGGAGGAGCAGGCTCCCAAGTGGCGGACGAGCAAGGCTCAAGAGCTGTTCGCCTATCTTCTTCATCACCGAAATCGCACGGTGGGCAGGAGCGTTCTGCTGGAATTGCTGTGGCCCGAGGTCGAGGAGTCCAAGGCGGCGCAGCATCTGTATACCGCGATCTATCATATTCGAAAAACGTTGAAGGCCGGCGGGCTGGAGGGAATCTCGATTCACATCGGAGAGCTGGAGAGCGGCTACCAGATGGATCTCGGGGATTCCCAGGTGGATGCGGAGGTCTGGGAAGACGAAATCAGGCGGCTGGGCGCCCTCGACGAGAATAGCGCGGAGCTCTACGAAAGCGCGCTGGACAAATACTCGGGAGATTATCTGGGAAGCTACGAATACTTGTGGGCGGAGCATGAACGGGAACGCCTGAGACTGCTGTGGCAGCATCAGATGAAAAAGCTGGGCGAATTCTACGAGGTTCGGGGCGTGGCGGACAAGGCGGTCGGCATCCATCGGAAAATACAGATGAGATGCCCGGACGCGGAAGACAGTTATTTCTCGCTGATGAAGCTGTATGACGGGCTGGCCGATCCGGCCGGCGTCGAGGAGCAATACTGGCTTCTGAAGGAAAAGGTGGAGCGCGAGCTGGAGCTTCCGGTCAGCTCCGAGATTACGGATTGGTATGAACGTTGGAAGACGCAAGAAGGCGCTTCGCTTATGCCGAACCGCTGAGGGAACGCGAGTCCTGGACCGCTCACACACGATAAATAGGGCTGCTCTTGAAGGGAGAACGTCTCTCTTCAGGGAGCGGCCTTTTTGCTGCAGGCGGTTGTCTAGGGTTTGTCTAGGCGGGGGTGGTAAACTCTTACACATCACTGTAGAAGGGTGGGGATTTATGTGAATTCCCGCTGCACAAAATCGAATTATCGGGAGGATTGGATTTGAAAACGATCAAGAAGATGCAAATGTCTTTGTTGTCGCTGCTTATCGTAATGTCATCTTTGCTTGCCCCGCTGCCTGCCTTTGCGGCCGGAGGGGACGAGATCTACGTATCTGCAAGCGGGGACGACCTTAACAATGACGGGAGTGAATCAAGCCCGTTTGCAACTATGGGCAAGGCATTAACGGAAGTTGATACTGCGGGAACGATCGTTCTTTTGAGCGACATTGCTTTGGAGGGAACGTTGAACCTTTCGGCAACGGGAAAGACGGTGACGATTCAATCTGCCCCGGGTCACAAGTATTCGATCAAGAGAGCCGAGAGCTTTACGACGGCTGACCTGATGAATATCAGCGGTGGAAATATTACCTTCGATAACTTGATAATTGACGGCAATAATGTCGCGATAAGCGCTGCAAGATATGGCATCTATGTATCGGGAGGAACGAATCTTCTTCTGGATCGCGTGGAGATTAGCAACCATATTGTTACGGCGGGCAGTTCTACCGCAGCGGTCTTAATGGTCTACGGAAGCTCTACAAAGGTCACGATAAGAGAAGGTTCGCTGGTTCGAAACAATGAGGTTAGAGGGTATCTCAAAGATAATCCTCCATCGGTAATGGGCGCAGGAACAAGAGGCGTACTTGCTATCGAAGGCGGTTTGATTACAGAAAATGAGGTAGTTGCCGACAGCAACGGTGTTATTATCGGAATTGGACTCTACCAGACCCCGCGTTTTGAAATGACAGGAGGAAATATAACAGGCAATAAGCTGTTAGGCACGGAATTGGACGAGAATGACAACACAATAGGCAACGTGGCGGTTTATATGCGAGGCCGTGCGGATCAAGCCCGCTTTGACTTCGGCGGAACGGCCTATGTATACGATAATCTGAATGCGCAAGGAAATCAGCGCAATGTATATTTGAAAAACAAGGCCGATAACGGATCTTACCAAGCTGCATATCTAACCTTGACCCGCGAGATGGAAGCCGGAGCGAAGGTCGGAGTTTATGCCGGCATTATGCCGGATGAAGTTACGTACCCGACAATTGAGATTGCACGAGGCGGAAGCGGTTATCAGGCATCAGTGACGGATGCAGTTTATTTCTCGGCCGACATTAATACGACTGCGGCAGTTAAGCATGTCGTGGACGGATCGACTCCGAAAATCGTTCTGGAATACAGTATGCCTATAGCGCTTCAACTCGACGAACCGGAGGCAGGGCAGATCGTCGGAACGCAGCCGACCGTCAGCGGGACGGGAACGCCTGGCGTACGGGTGACGGTGACGCTGGTCAACATTGCAAACCCTTCTGAATCTATAGAAGAAGAAGTCACGATCCAAGGGGATGGCACCTGGGAGTTTACTCCTTCTACGAAGCTGCCGTCCGGAGACTATACGCTCAGAGTAACGGCCTCCGATGGCACTGTCTCGGCAGGGCCGGAGATTAGAGCGATTACCGTAGTAGACAAGGCGGATCTGGAAGCGAAAGTGGCGGAGATCAACGGGACTCTGTCCGCAGCCGATTATACGCCGGAAACCTGGTCCGCGCTGCAGGACGAATTATCGGATGCGCTGGGCACGCTTGTCAATGGCGGCGCCACGCAAGCGGATGTGGATCAAGCTCTGAATGACTTGATTGCCAAGGTTGCGGCATTGCGGACGCCTGCTCCGACGACGGTGACGTTGTTCCAATCGGAAACCGATGGAAATCGGATCGTTCTGCTGTTCGATCAGGAAGTTGAACTAACGGATTTGACAGATTTTACGGTGACCGTAGACGATGATGCCACTACGCCGTCCGGGTGGTCGATCGACCCTTCGGATAAGAAGAGGCTTGTGTTAACGTTGCCTTCGGCAACGGACGTCGGGGATAAAACGGTCAAAGTCAAATATGACGGCAACGGCAATTTGACAAGCGTAGACCATGTGCCTGTCGTCGACTTCGAGAAGACGGCGCTGGACCCGTTCTCCTCGGCGCTCAGAATTACGACACCAAGCGCGGCAACGGTCTCCGTGCCGAGACCGGCAATCGCGGGTACGGCGGAGGCAGGTTCGACGGTGACGGTCGTCATTAAGGACGGAGCCGGCTATGAATTGTCCACTGTCGTAACCGCGGATGCGGACGGCCGCTGGTCGTTCACGCCTAGCGAGGACCTGGCCGATGGCAGCTATACAATTGAAGCGACGGCTGCGAAGGGCGGCCAGAGCTTTACCGTTTCCAAGCCGCTCGCTGTCGATACAACGGAACGTCCTGGTTTGTCGGCACTCCAATTGAACAGCTGGAACGGAACGCCGATCGGCGTGTCCCCGGTTTTCGACAGCGGTACGTATCAGTATTCGGCTTCCGTTGCGAACAGCGTGTACGGCGTGACGCTGGAATCGCTGGCGCTCTTCCCTGGATCGACGATTCAGGTGTCCGTGAACGGCGGAACGCCGCAGACGGTTGACAGCGGTACGGCCAGCGGCTTGCTGCCGCTGAATGTCGGCGCGAATACGATTATCGTCAAGGTTACCGACGATAAAGGCAACGAAACCGAATACGAAATCACCGTAACGCGAGCGGGCAGCGGCAGCTCGGGCGGCGGTTCCGGCAGCGGAGGAACGCCTTCGCAGCCCGAAGACAAATCGGGCATCCAGACTTCCGTGAACGATAAGGATGAGCCGTTTGCGACAGGAACGGTAACCGATAACGGAGGCCGTTCGACTACGGCCGTGCAAGTCGATCCCGACAAACTGAAGGAGAAGCTGGCGCAAGGCAGCGGACAGAAGCTGAAAATCCACTCTCCGAACGAAGGAGACGTGAAGGTAGACGGCCTGACCGCGGCGGACGTGAAGCAAATCGCGGACAAAGGCGCGAGCCTGGAGATCAGCAACCCGCTGGCCATCTACCCGGTTCCTGGCGGCAAGATGGATTTGAGCGGCGTATCCGGTCAACTGGGCAATGCGGCGCTGGGCGACATTGCGGTGCATATCGACATCAAGCGCTCGCCGGAGGCGCTGATCAACAACGCGCAGAGCCAAGCGGCTTCCAAAGGCTACGAGCTGCTCGTGCCTCCGGTCGATCTGGATCTTACGTTTACCAGCGGAGGCAAGACGGTTCGTTCGGAACAATTGAACGGCTATGCGCCGAAGTATATCGCCCTGCCGGAAGGCATCGATCCGAATCGGATTACGACCGGCGTGATCGTCAATCCGGACGGCAGCGTGTTCCACGTGCCGACCGTCGTGACGAAGATCGACAGCCGTTACTATGCGTTGATTAACGACCTGCGCAGCAGCGGTTCCTACTCGGTCATCTGGAATCCGCAGGATTTCGACGATGTGAGAACTCACTGGGGCAAGGCGGACGTGAACAACATCGCTGCAAGGCTTAGTCTCGCCGGCAACGGGGACAATACGTTCTCGCCGGACCGCAACGTAACGCGTTCCGAGTTCTCGGAGATCGTCGTCGTCGGTCTGGGTCTGATGCGCCAGAGCGCGCCTCAGAATCAGTTCCCCGATGTCCCGGCTCTGGCTTGGTACCGCAATTCCGTCGCGATAGCCAACGAATTCGATATTGTTCGAGGCTACAACGACGGCAACTTCTACGGAACCCGTCAGATTACGAGAGAGCAAGGGTTTGCCATGATCGCCCGGGCTCTTCGCCTGATTAATCCGCAGGCTTCGCTCAGCGAACAGCGCATTGGCGAACTGCTGTCGAAATACGAAGACGCGGCCAACGTTTCCGCGTGGGCAAGGGAAGACGCGGCGCAACTGATTGCAGCCGGAATCGTGCAAGGCAACGGAGCGGACACGCTCAAGCCGAAGACCAACATGACGCGCGCCGAAGTAACGGCCTTGATCGCAAGACTGCTCAAAACAACCGAACTGATCGACAAGTAAGCGCGCAATTTCTATGTCCCCAACAACCATTGCCGACTATCCAGTCGTCGATGGTTGTTTTTTTGCGTTTGCAGCACAATCCGCAAACAAGAGATCGTTAAGCCGATGACCTCTCTTTTCGCGAGGAACTTGTTTAGTTTTTGTCCAGATGGCGGTGCTAGACTGGAGGCGAAATGAGGAATAATGTCGTTTCTTGTCGTTTTTTAGATCTAATTTCAAGCATACGGCCATAACATGAAGAGCGGCATGATGTTTGCGGACTTGCTGAATTACAAAAAAGAGAGCTACTATAAGGAGCATCCGACGGTTCGGTTCGACACGCTTTACGAGAAGGCGGAATACGAGATCGTGGCCGTTATTCTCTCGGAGGTCTATCGCAAATCGGACGACGTCTTTAAGTACTATCAGGTGGAAAAGACCGGATCGCCCGCCGAGTTCGATGCCTATGTCCGCAACATTAAAAAGCTCGCTCTCTATGATACGGGCGTGACCGCCCAGTACGGCGATCGGCTTATTGTTCTATCAACCTGCGAATACTCTACCGAAAACGGTCGGCTAGCGGTAGTCGCTCGCAAGCTTTAAGGGCTCCTGAATAATTTCCGTTTTGGGATTGGGACCGTCGGTATAGAAGCCGCTTGAAGAAACAATGCCACCAATTCCAGATAAATGCTAATATATGCTATTCGTACAAACAATTAGTTCGTGATAGTTTTGTAGAAATCTAGTTTTACTAAGCGAAAAATGCTATAATATGTATATTGAAGATTCAGAAGAATTTTTTTTCATAGAACAGAATCTAACATACTCCGCAGTTGTAATCTTCTAGAATTAATTCTAGGAGGTGAATATTGTGGGTGACAAAGAGGAGGAAGAGGATATGACTCTGCTTACCCCGAAGGTAAAACGCGCAGGTTCGTTATCCAATCATCCAAATTTTAACAAGAAAGTGCCTCGCTTAAATGTAGTGGATGGTAAGGTACAGATCAATTCGGATGATCCGGAACAGCGTAAGTGGTTCGAGGAATTTAAAAAATAAAAATGAGCGTATCTGTCGGAGCGGTTTATTGGTTAGAAGTGACTTATCCAAGTACAGATGCAAGCGAAACTAGACCTGTTGCGATCATTGAAATTGATCATGGGATGCCTATATTTGTTACGTTTGTAGCGTTAACACATTCCAGAATTCAAGATTTCAATGGACGTTTTGATAAATGGAAAGTTCCACTTTTTAAGGGACGCGATGTGGGGTTAGGCGATCAATCCTTTGCGAAAGTAAATTGTATTGCCCAGGTCGATTCGACAGTTTTCCATGCTGAAAATTACATGGCAACACTCGATAAAATCGACCTCCATAATATCAGAAGAAAAGTGAAAGAATTTTTAGATTCTGGTGAAGAACCGTGGTAGGCAGGCTGCTTCTCAAGTGAGAAGTGGCCTTTTTTATATTCGGAAGTTCCTTCTTGAGGCCGCTGCGAACAAAACAGCCAAAGGAACGAATTTGGCCGCCATAATCGATCGACAAGTAAACAGCATCGCCCATAACGGCCATTGCCGACGATTCCCGTCGGCAGCGGCTGTTTTTATTGGCGGGAGTTGCAATAGCCCCTGAAAGTAAGGCATAATTTGGAAACGTGAGCCTGAGCGACATTTCTGACAGGGGATAGCTGAGCGATGCTGGATTTCTACTTGTTTCCGATTTCCTATGCGTTCTATACGTTTCCGATCGCGGCGGCGTTGTTCACTTTGCCGTTTCTGATCGTGCAATATCGGCGTCATGGTTACATCCATAAGTACAGGGCGCTGATTCTGTATTTGTTTTTGCTGTACCTGATGAACGCCTTCTACTTGATCATTCTTCCGCTGCCGGATTCGATTCACAATTCGCCGCCGAAGGCGGAGTCGTACGCGCAGTGGATTCCGTTCCATTTCGTTACGGACATCGTCAGGGAGACCGGGGCGAGATTGGACAGCCCGGCGACCTATGTGCGTCTTCTGACGGAGCGGGCCTTTCTCCAGGTCGTTTTTAACGTGCTGTTGACGGTTCCGTTCGGCATGTTCATGCGCCATTATTTCCGAACGCGCTGGGCGGCCTGCTTGCTGTGCACGGTGGGATTATCGCTGTTTTTCGAGATTACGCAGGTTACCGGAATTTACGGCATCTATGATTATCCGTACCGTCTGTTCGATGTGGACGACTTGATGATGAACGCGGTCGGGGGAATGATCGGCTTCGTATTCGCCGAGTGGCTCGGCAGGTGGCTGCCGCGGATCGACAAGCTGGATGAGCGCACCGACCTGTCCACGAGACGCGTTTCGTATACGCAGAGAGCGATTGCTTTCCTGTTCGATTGGGCGATTCTGCTTCCGCCGTTCGTCTTGCTGTCCGTCGCGCGGGTGCCGTATTCCTATGTTCTGATTGTCGTCGCATATTTTATCGTCGTTCCGTATTGGACCAACGGGTTGACTTTCGGCAAGTGGCTGGTGAGAATTCGCCTGAAGGGCCAGGGGGAGCGGCTTACTTGGGGGGAGTTGATCGCCAGGTACGGTCTTCTCTACCTGCTGGCAGGCGGGGCTAACGTCGCGTTCGTGCGGTCCGGCGCGCATTCGGTTTCCCCGATCGTCATGCTTCTGTTCGCGTTCGTTCTGTTCGTGTTCAATATGGCGATTGCCATTCACTTCTTGCGCTGTCTGTTCAATCGGAGCCGCAGACTCATTCATGAGGAGAAAAGCGGGACTACGCACGTCATTACGGCCAAGAGCGGCCAAGTTCGTACTAGATGATCGGTGAAAAAGAAGAGGCTGTTCCATAAGTAAACCGAGTCGTACCGAACGATTATCGATGGATGTAGGGTAATGGGCATCTATCTCCTTCCGATGCAAGATACCCCACAAAGTGACGTTAAGCTTCGAAGCTTATTCCGATTACTTTGCGGGGGCCCCAAAAGCGTGATCCTGAAATGGGAACGGTAAACCCGT
>Ga0065721_10005457_pt1 | contig 13530 bp, 14 predicted proteins | sample Mesricmetagenome_FD_59108 | JGI IMG/M metagenome (GOLD analysis project Ga0065721, IMG submission 59108) | Mesophilic microbial community from rice straw/compost enrichment Sample: eDNA_1 v2 (version 2) | ecosystem: Engineered > Solid waste > Grass > Composting > Bioreactor | place: USA: Davis... | reverse complement strand
ACCGGGGCCCAGCAAACGAACCACCTTCTCTGCACCGGCAGGCGATACGGCAATCAGCTTCACCTGACCATACACGACAATATGGAAGCCATTGCAGGCGTCGCCCCGGTTGAAGATGGTCTCGCCCCGCCTGATGTGCTGTTCAGTCGTACCCGCTACCACATTGGTGAGGTCGTCTTCACTGAGCTGATCGAACAGGGCCACCCGCTTCAACAGGTTGCGGATTTTTTCCTTGTCTCGTTTGACATCTTTGTCGCCCGACATATTGCTAGAATCCTTGAGTGGAAGGAGCCCGGAAGACTGTGCGATGAGAGTGTTCTACAACATAATGGGTTCAGTGGCCTTGCTGCTGGCCATTGCGGGCATCTTGCTGCCAATCCTGCCCACTACACCGTTCCTATTGCTGGCATCCGCCTGCTACATGCGCGGCTCCACCCGCATGCACAATTGGATGATGAACCAGCGCCACCTCGGGCCCTACCTGCAGAACTTTCAAGCCGGTCGTGGCATACCCCTACGTGCCAAAATCATCGCCATCGCCATGATGTGGTGCTCGCTCAGTTTTTCGGCCTGGCTCGTGCCCCTGCCTTGGCTGCGCGTTCTACTGCTCATTACCGGTATCGGCGTCACCTATTACCTCTACCGGATGCCCACCTTACCGCCGCGCTCGATCGCTACGCTGGAATCAGATCAGCCGTGAGTACGTCGATACAGTGGGCTGCGACAAATATTTGTCGAAGACCATTCCCAACGCGCGTACGAATAGACGGCCCTTGGGCGTCACCGTAATGACGCGATCGCGGGTTTCCATGAGCCCCACTTCTTCATATGGACGCAGCTGCTCAAGCTCCGGCCCAAAATAGGACTCGAACTCGATGCCGTAGCGCGCTTCGATTTCGTCGAACCGTAGCGGCATACTGCACATGAGAATCATGATGACCTCGCGTCGCAGCACATCGTCGGTCGACAGGTCGTAGCCTCGCTCAACCGGCAAGCGCCCCTGATCCAGGGCTTCGTAATACGCATTCACCGTCCGCACGTTGCCGCTATAAGACCGCCCCACTTTCCCGATGGCAGATACCCCAAAGCCCACGAGGTCACATTCGGCCCGCGTGGTGTACCCCTGGAAATTGCGATGCAAAGACTTGTTTTGGCGGGCAAGGCTCAACTCGTCATTAGGCTTGGCAAAATGGTCGAGCCCAATGTAGAGATAGCCCGCTTCCAGCAGGCGGCGGGTTGATAGCAGGAAAATCTGCAGTCGTGTCTCAGCCGAGGGCAGGTGTTCGGCTTTGACCATGCGCTGCGCCTTGAATCGCGAAGGCAAGTGAGCATAGTTATAGAGTGCGATGCGATCCGGCGAGATGCGGATCACCTCGTCGATGGTCCGTTCAAAACTTTCAAGGGTCTGCTTCGGCAGGCCATAAATCAAGTCGGCATTTACGGATTCATAACCCGTATCCCGACTCGCCTTCACGGCACGCTCGACCATGTCGACGGGCTGGATGCGATTCACCGCCGCTTGGACTTCGGGGTCGAAGTCCTGCACCCCGAAGCTGCAACGGTTGAACCCCTGAGCGGCCAGGAACGACAACGTGTCCTCGTTGACGGTTCGGGGATCAATCTCGACGCCTAATTCAGCATCTGGGGTGAACTCGAAATGACTACGCGTGTGGTCCATGAGCTGGGCCAGCTCACCCTGGCTCATGAAGGTTGGCGTGCCGCCCCCCAGGTGGAGTTGCACCGCTCGCCGATCCGCGCCTAGATGCGGCACGAGGAGATCCATCTCCTTGCAGACATACTGTATATATTGAGCGGAACGCGAATAGTCCTGGGTAATGATCTTGTTGCAGCCGCAGAAATAGCACAGCGAACGACAGAACGGCAGATGAAAATACAACGAGAGCGGTGGGTGCTCTTGCCCTGCGTGCGGGTTCGCGCGCTCTTGCAAATACGGTAAGAACCTTTCCTGCTTGAAGGAATAGTCGAAACGATCAGCGGTGGGATAAGAGGTGTAGCGCGGGCCGCTTACGTCGAATCGACGCACAAGATCTTCCGAAATCTCGATTTCTGGAAAGGTAATGTCTTGGTTTTCGGTCAGTGCGACCATATTTCGCTCCGGGTGATATTCGCGCGGTGTGGCCCGGCGCCCCCGGACCGGCTCTTGACATGCCGCAAACTGTATTCTGAAACGGCTCGCCGAAACTTTCTTTGATGATGCTCAAAGGTTCAAATTGTTCCGAAACTGCTCACAAAGTTAGAAAATTGCGGCAATTTACCGCGAACGTGACGAATTCATATCGTATTATTAAGAGCTTCGAGTTTGAACAAAACTTCCACACGTTGCCCGCCTGATGTCGCTTGTCCTCATACTCGCCTTGCCCTTTGTAGGCAGCATCATTGCTGCATTCATGCCATCGAATGCACGCAATGTTGAAGCGTGGATGGCGGGCGTCCTGGCCCTGGTCTGTGCAGGGCTGACGGCCCAACATTTCCCCGCCATATTCGACGGCGAAGTCATCCGCTATTCCGCCGTGTGGCTGCCTGAACACGGGGTTAACTTCTCCCTGCGGGTAGACGGCTTTTCGTGGCTGTTTGCGATGATCATCACCGTCATGGGTGCCCTCATCGCCCTCTACGCGCGCTACTACATGTCACCGGCCGACCCGGTGCCCCGATATTTCTCTTTCTTCCTGGCGTTCATGGGCTCGATGCTCGGGGTCATCATGTCGGGCAACCTGCTCCAGATGGTGATTTTCTGGGAACTCACCAGCCTGTCCAGCTTCATGCTCATTGCGTATTGGCACCACCGACTCGATGCACGCCGCGGCGCCCGCATGTCGCTGACCATTACAGGCGCCGGCGGCCTGTGCCTGCTGGGCGGTGTGCTCATGATCGGGCACGTTGTCGGCAGCTACGAACTCGATGCCGTCTTGGCAGCCGGTAGCGACATTCGCAACCACCCTTGGTACACCACGATACTCGTATTGGTGGCCTTGGGAGCACTGACCAAAAGCGCCCAGTTCCCGTTCCACGTATGGCTGCCGAACGCCATGGCAGCGCCCACACCTGTATCGGCGTATTTGCATTCCGCCACAATGGTGAAGGCGGGTGTTTTCCTGCTTGCGCGTCTGTGGCCCGTTATGGCGGGCACACCCGAATGGACCTGGATCATCGGAGGGGCCGGGGCAATCAGCTTGCTGCTAGGCGCGTACGCGGCCACCTTCCAAACCGACATGAAGGGCGTGCTGGCCTATTCCACCATCAGCCACCTGGGCCTCATTACCCTGCTGCTGGGGATGGAAAGCCGGCTCGCCTTGGTCGCGGCCGTCTTCCACATCATCAACCATGCCACTTTCAAGGCCTCGCTGTTCATGGCGGCGGGCATCGTAGACCACGAGACGGGCACTCGCGATCTGAACCGACTCTCCGGGCTCTATCGAAGCATGCCGATCACCGCGACACTCGCGGTCGTGGCGGCCGCAGCCATGGCGGGGGTACCTCTGCTTAACGGCTTCATTTCCAAGGAAATGTTCTTCGCTGAGACCGTTTATGTCAGTGGGAATAGCATCACGCGATATGCGCTGCCCACATTGGCGGTGGTCGCTGGCGCGTTCAGCGTGGCGTACTCGCTGCGCCTGATTGCCGAAGTATTTCTTGGGCCGGAACCCCCAGACGATCTGCCCCGCGCGCCGCACGAGCCTCCGCTGATGATGTTGATTCCCAGTGCCGTGCTTGTAATTTCGTGCCTGATCGTCGGGATTTTACCCGCCGTCATTCCGGGACCGTTCCTGCACACTGCGGTCGAGTCCCTATTAGGCGGCGACACCCCGCGCTACAGCCTCGCCGTTTGGCACGGTTTCAACCTACCACTGGCCATGAGCTTCCTCGCTCTGATCGGTGGCATCTTGCTCTACTTCACACTGCGTCGCCGAACCCGTGCGAACCCAGGCGTCATTCCTTTCATCTACAAGTTCGATGGGCGCCGAACCTTTGAAGCGATACTGGAAGTCATCGATGTGACGGCCGCCTTCATCCTGGACTGGACGCGCTCGCCCAGGTTGCAGCCACAACTCTTCCTGATCGTATTCCTGACGCTGGTCGTCACGTCGCTTCCTTTGTTCGAAGGGCCGTGGATGCGCCCCGAAGTCTTCACTGCACTGGATCCGACCTTTGCCTTGGTTTGGGTGGCCGGCTGTGCCTGCGCGGTGGGTGCCGCTGCAATCGCGAAATACCATCGCCCCTCTGCGCTGATGCTGACGGGCGGAGCGGGCTTGTGCACGGTGGTGACCTTCGCGTGGCTGTCTGCCCCTGACCTGGCGCTAACGCAATTAGCGGTGGAAGTGGTGACGATGGTGCTCATATTGCTGGGCCTGCGTTGGCTGCCGCCGCGCGTGGCAGGGGAAGGCGACGACGAAACGCCCATGCGCTACGCAATATTCGCCTACTTGCGCCGGTCGCGCGACTTCATCATCGCGATTTTGTCGGGCCTTGGATTTACGGTGATCACGTATGCGATCATGACCCGCCCCCACCCAGAAGGAATCTCCGCCTTTTTCATCGACAAGTCGATTCCGCTTGGGGGCGGCGCCAACGTCGTGAACGTCATTCTGGTTGACTTCCGCGGCTTCGATACGATGGGTGAAATCACTGTGCTGGGCATCGTGGCCCTGACGGTGTACGCGTTGCTGCGCCGCTTCCGGCCACCACCCGAAACGCTGCAACTTCCACATGCCCGGCAATTCGTGGGTTATGAAGGCAAGCTACTCGATCGATTCAGTGACCCGGATCCCAAATCGCTGCTGCCCCAGGGTGTCATGAAGATTCCATCCGTGCTGGTGCGCTTCCTGATGCCGCTCGCAGCGATGGTATCGGTGTACTTCCTGGTGCGCGGCCATAATTTGCCGGGCGGCGGTTTCGTCGGCGGGCTGATCATGGCAACCGCCATCATCATCCAGTACATGGTCAGCGGCGTCGTGTGGGTCGAGACCCGCCAGCGCCTGCACCCGCAGTACTGGATCGCCTTCGGGCTACTGGCCGCTGGCACTGCCGCCATGTTCGTGTGGTGGCTCTCCAAACCCTTCCTCTCGGCCGTCTCGTTTGATCTGCATCTGCCCCTTTTAGGCCATGTCCACTTGTCGTCGGTCCTGCTCTTCGATATTGGCGTCTATACCCTAGTAGTCGGCGCCACCGTGCTGATGTTGATTGCGCTCGCCCACCAATCCTTGCGCCTGTATCGCAAACCGGCCGCTCCCGAGGGCAGCCCCGTTGCGGACACGCCCGCACAGGAGCAAAGCTGACATGGAACTGATTCTTTCTCTTGCCATCGGCGTACTGGCGGGCTCGGGCGTGTGGCTGTTGCTTCGCCCCCGGACCTTCCAGGTGATCATGGGCTTGTCGCTGATTTCCTATGCCGTGAATCTCTTTATCTTCTCGATGGGCCGCCTGGTGCTCGGCGAACCGCCCGTGATCGATCCAAGCTGGACGGGCGACGCTTCGCATTACGCCGATCCCTTGCCCCAGGCGCTCGTACTGACCGCCATCGTGATCGGTTTCGCCACGACGGCCCTCTTCCTGGTGATCCTTCTCGCCGCCCGCGGTTTCAGCGGTACTGACCACGTTGACGGACGGGAGGTGCGCAAGTGATCGACTTGATGCAGCATTTGCCCATCCTTCCCGTCGTCATCCCGATGATGTGTGGGGCACTCATGCTGGCCACGCGCGACGGTAACCGCAGGGGACGCCTGACGATCGGCTTTATCTCGATCATGTCGCAACTGGTCGTGGCGATCATGCTGCTGTGCATGACGGCAGGCATTCTTCCCGCCCCCTGGGCGGATGGCGTAGGCGTGTATCTGCTGGGTGACTGGCCGGCACCTTTCGGGATTGTGGCGGTCGTGGACCGGCTCTCCACCATGATGCTGGTACTGACCGCATTACTGGGTCTGTCAGCATGGATCTATTCCACGGCGCGCTGGGACCGGGCAGGTGTGCATTTTCACCCGCTCTACCAATTCCTGCTCATGGGGCTGAACGGTGCCTTTCTTACGGGCGACTTGTTCAACCTGTTTGTTTTCTTCGAAGTCCTGCTTGCCGCCTCCTACGGCCTGGCCCTACATGGCTCGGGGCGCGCCCGGGTGCGGTCCGGTCTGCACTATGTCGCCGTCAACCTGGTGGCGTCCTTCCTGCTGCTAATCGCCATGGCGATGATCTACGGCGTGACCGGGTCGCTCAACATGGCCGACCTGGCGGCTCGCGCCGGCGAGCTGGCTGGACCGGAGCGTCGCCTGTTCGAGGCGGGCGCAGCGATCCTCGGTGTCGCCTTCCTGATCAAGGCGGCTGCATGGCCGTTGAATTTCTGGCTGCCGGCAACCTACTCCAATGCTGCCGCACCCGTCGCGGCCGTCTTCATGATCATGACGAAGGTGGGCATTTACGCGGTGTTGCGCATCGGTTCACTGCTGCTTCCCACGGGCGCACCCGCCGCGTTCGGTGGGGAGTGGATGTTCGTCGTGGGTATCGCTACGCTGATTTTCGGCATTATCGGGCTGATTGCCGCCCCGCAGGCGGAACGGCAAGCCAGCTACTGCGCCATCATGTCTTCCGGGACGCTGTTCGCCTCTTTGGGCATGCCAGGTGTGACCCTGACTGGACCCGCGCTGTTCTACCTGGCTTCGTCGGTGCTCGCGCTGGGCGCATTCTTCCTACTGCTCGAGATGGTCTCCCGCACCCAGTCCTTCGGCGCAGAGCTTCTTGCAGTCAGTCTTGAGGCTTTCGATCTCGAAGACCCGGAGCCCACGGAGATGTCCACCGACGTAGTGGGGGTGGCGATCCCGGCCGCCATGGCCTTCCTGGGCCTCTCTTTCGTGGCCTGCGGCCTGTTGATCGCGGGCTTGCCCCCCATGTCGGGTTTCATTGCAAAGTTCACGCTGTTGTCAGCCGCCCTGACGACCGCAGCCGCCGCTCCCGGGCCGGGCACATGGCTGCTGATCGGCAGCGTACTGGCCTCGACCCTTGCCTGCATCATTGCCCTGGGCCGTACGGGCATGCGTCTGTTCTGGAGCGTGGAAGACACCATTACACCTCGCCTGCGGCTTTCCGAGGCCGGGCCGGTAAGCCTGCTGATCTTTGCATGTATAGGCTTGACCATCTGGGCAGGCCCCGTCATGCAGTATTTCGACGAGACCGCAAACTACTTAGGAACGCCTAGCGCCTACATCAATGCCGTGCTGTCGCAGAACCCGGGCCGCATCGTTGCACCGACGGGGGTGGCGCAATGAAACGCGTCCTCGGTTGGCTTTACCTACCTTCCCTGCTCCTGGGTTTGTGGCTACTGCTGAACGACAGCCTGTCTCCGGGCAATATTGTCCTTGGGGGCGCACTGGCGTTGTTCTTCGGCTGGGCCTCGACGGCCTTGCGCCCTTTGCGCGCACGGCCGCGCAAGCCGCTCGTGGCCCTGAAACTGATCTGGCGGGTCGCCGTGGATGTCTTTAGATCGAATCTAGACGTTTCCCGCATCGTCTGGAAGGACTACAAGAATATCAGCCCGGGCTTCATCAAGATCCCGATCGCCATGAAAGACCCCCACGGGTTGGCCGCACTGGCATGCATCATTACCTATACACCGGGCACGGTCTGGGCGGAATTTGCCGAGGAAAAAGGCCTGCTCACCCTGCACGTGCTCGACCTCAAGGACGAAGCCTACTGGGTCCACAAGATCCAGCATGACTACGAGCGTCCGTTGAAGGAGATCTTCGAATGAACATGGTTTTCTTTATTGCGACCAGCTTCGCTCTCATCTGCTTCGTGCTGGCCATGTGCCTCTCGGTGTACCGCATGACCACGGGTCCGTCGGTAGCGGACCGGGTGCTCGCACTGGACTGCATGTACATCAACGGCATGCTAGTTCTTCTGACCTTGGGGCTGCGATTTCATTCGCCGCTCTACTTCGACATCGCCCTGCTGATCTGCATGTTCGGCTTTGTCGGGTCCGTTGCCATGGCCAAATTCCTGCTGCGTGGTGAGGTGATCGAGCCATGACCGATATGCCCGCCGTCGCGACGCTCATTATCTCTTTTCTATTGGTGGTAGCCGGATTTTTCGCCCTGACCGGCGCGCTGGGGCTAGTGCGGCTGAACCATTTCTACAGCCGGATCCATTCTCCGACCTTGGCCAACACCCTCTCGGCCTTCTGCCTTGTCGTGTGCGTGCTGATCATGGCTTCGTTCACCGAACATCGATTCGTGGCGCACTCCTTGCTGGTGAGTTTCTTCCTGATCATCACTTCACCGGTGACGGCCATGCTCTTGATGCGGGCCGCCATCAAACGGGAGCTGCAGCGCAGCGCAAAGAATCAGGAGTAGCGCTGGGTAGACACACACGCTTGCAGGCTCCGGGTTAACACGTATATATACTGCGTATGTAACCGTCTAACTACTGGAGGTTCCATGAAGGCTTTAAAACGGACCACACGTCCCACACGCATTGCACTGATCGTTGCAGCAGCAGGGATCTTCCCCCTGGCCGCGCAAGCGCAAGATGCGTCCATGGCGGACATGCAAGCTCGATACAAGGAAGACATCCAGCGTTGTGAAACCCTGACGGACCCTGAGGCCAAACGGACATGTCGGCGTGAGGCCGGAGCAGCCATTCAGGAAGCTCGCCGCAATCGCCTGGTGACGGGTTCGGGCGACCCCATGGCCAACGCGGTCGAACGTTGCCAGCGGCTCCCCGCCAACCAACGGGCCGACTGCGAGCAACTGATGCGCGATAGTAGTGCCACCGAGCGCGGCAGCGTCAGTGGCGGCGGTGTCATCAGGGAACTGACCATCACGGTACCGGCCGACCCCGGCACATCGGGCAGCACCTACGGAACCCCACCGGCCTCGACCTATCAAGGGACAACACCCGCGCCGGCTCCTGGGTACCAAGGCACGGCCCCCGCCACCCCTACCCCTGTCTACCCCAACACCGCTCCGGCTCCGTCGACCTACGGCACACAACCGGCACAACCATCGGGCTCATACACACAACCTTCTGCGCCGAGCACCTACGGTACACAGCCCGCACGTTGATCATTGGAGCCTGAAGGGGCGATGGGCCGGGCTTGCGGGCAGCCCGGCCTTTCTCCAACGTTCAGGAACGATTCAATTTGGCCCCGATGCGCGGACCGGGAAACACAACAGTGATTCGGGTGCCGGGAAAGGTCGGGCGACTCACCAAGTTCCACCACGCACCATGTGCATGGGCAATTTCCCGCACGATTGCCAGCCCAAGGCCGGAACCGCCCGCGACACTGCCCGGCGCGCGATAAAAGGCTTCGAACACGCGTTCGGCTTCGTCCGCAGGTATACCGGGACCATCGTCTTCAACTGTGAGGCTGGGGGGATTCGCATTCACGTGCAGGTGGATGGCTTTTGCCCCCGCGCCATATCGCAAGGCATTGTCGATCAGGTTGCTGAGCAATTCTTCCAACAGGATGGGGTCGACGTCCACCCACACTGGCTCTTCCGGTGCAGAGAACTCCAGGCGCAGACCGGCCGCCCGCGTCCGTGGTACCCACTCTGCAGCGCTGCTCCGCGCCCATTCTCCCAAGTCTGTACGAACAAAGCTGTCTTGCGGGCGGGTAGACGTGTCGGCACGCGCCAGTACCAACAATTGTTGCCCCAACCGGATCATGCGGTCTGTCACTGATTTGATGCGTTCGGCGCGCTCTCGTACGTCCGGGGGCAATTGGCCCACTAGCATCAGCTCGCATTCCAGCTTCAAGCCCGTGAGCGGTGTGCGTAGCTGGTGCGCGGCATGACCGACAAAGCGCCGTTGGGCCTGTACGGCGTCATCGAGTCGCTTCAGCAAATCATTGATGTGCTCGACGAGGGGCGCCACTTCACTGGACAGCCCTGCCGTGTCCAGCGGCTGCAAATCATCAATGGAGCGCTGGCGAATTTCTTCGGAGATGCGGTTCACACTGTCGAGCCCCGAGCGGATCCCATGTATCAGCACCCAGGCAAACACCACGATCAACACGATCTGGCTGACCAACATCGCCCAGAACAGGTCGCGTTCCAGCAGTTCCCGAAGGCTAGTGGTTCCGGTGATGTACCACGTGCCGAGGACATCCATCAGAATCAACACCAGCACGGCCGGCATCAACCTGACGATAAGATGCCGCGCGAGCGACCCGCGCGGCGCAAGGCGTACGAGGATGCTAGACAGCCCCATCGACTTCGAGCAGGTAGCCGAAGCCCCTGACCGTCTGGATGCTCGCGCCCGTACCTTCCAGACGCCGCCGCAAGCGATAGATATANACTTCNACCGCGTTCTCGCTGAAATCCGCGTCCCACGCCGACAGCGAATTGACNATCTGCCGCTTGGTCACCACCTTGCCNGCGCGCACCATCAACATCTCCAACACTGACAGCTCGCGCACGGANAGACTCAGCCGTTCGCCATTCGCGCGAACTTCGCGGCCNACCGTATCAAACTGCAGGGGGCCNGCTTCGATCACCGAGTTGACGACACCGGCGCGTCGGCGCCCCAGGGCGCGTACGCGAGCGGCCAGCTCAGCCAGTTCGAACGGTTTGGTCACGTAGTCATCCGCCCCGCTATCGAGGCCGGCCACGCGGTCGTCCACGCCATCCCTGGCCGTCAGGATCAACACCGGCAAGGATTGCGATGCTGCACGCAGCTCGCGCAAAACGTCGAGCCCGCTCTTTCCCGGCAGATTCAAATCCAATATGAGCAGGTCGTAATGCTGGGCCACCAGGGTATCGACCACCTGGCTCCCCTCTTGAAGCCAGTCGACGGCATACCCCTGCTGGCCCAGGAATTCCTGCAGGGCGTGTCCCAATGTGGGATCGTCTTCTATCACGAGTATTCGCATAGGCGTGATTCTAGACGAGGCAAAGAAAATCCGCCCCGGCCAATCGCGGCATTCGGGGCGGAGAAAAACGATACGAGGGCCATGACCCGCACTATGCGCTCAGGGTGTGGCCGGTTTCCCTGCGTTCGTGGCAGACGCCGCGCTACCCGTAGTAGGCGCGGGGGTGGCCGCGCGTGTCGCGCTACCCGCGGCGGGCGCCGGGGTGGCCGCCGAAGCTGCGCCACCTTGAGCCGGCGTTGTCGAACCGGGGCGCGTCACAAAACCAATACGCTTGAGCCCCGAGCGGCGTGCCATGCTCATTACCTGGGCAAGAACCTCATAACGCGTGTCCAGATCCGCACGAATCCGAAGTTCGGGCTGGGGATCCTGGCCCGACTCTGCAGCCATAAGCCCGGGGATCTGGTCAAGGGTGACAGGCTGCTCATTCCAATAGAGCGAGCCTTCGGCATCGACCGCGAAATCGATGACCTTGGGATCCTGCTGCACCGGCTCGGAACTCGCCTGGGGCACATTAATCTTGATGGAGTGACTGAGCAACGGAGCCGTGATGATGAAAATCACCAGCAGCACCAGCATCACGTCGATCAGCGGCACCATGTTGATCTCGGAAACAGCACCGCCGCCCTTCTGGTTGTCGAAGCTTCCGAACGCCATTTATTCCCCCTTGGCTACAGCCGCGACCGGTTGCACGCGGCGCAGCTTGCCATTATTTCCGCGCTCGCTTACTTGCTGGCCCGTGGTCAGGAAGGTGAAGAGGTCATGCGCGAAGGCATCGAGCTTGGCCAAATAGACGCGATTGCTGCGGACAAAACCGTTATAGGCCAAGACGGCGGGGATCGCCACTGCCAGGCCCAGGCCCGTCATGATCAGAGCCTCGCCCACCGGACCGGCAATCCGATTGATCGTCACACCGTCGGACAATCCAATCCCCACCAGGGCGTGATATACGCCCCATACCGTGCCGAACAACCCAACGAAGGGCGCCGTCGAGCCGATGGAGGCCAGCATCGTCAGGCCGTTCTCCAGCTTGGCGGTTTCCTCGTCGATCACCTTGCGAATGGTGCGGGTCACGAAAGCGCCCGTGGAGCCCTTCTCTTCCAACCGGACCGCGCCGTACTTCACATGATGGTTACGAGCGTGGATGGCATGGCTGGCCAGATGCGCGAACGGTTCATTGGCGCCATGGGTGGCGATCTCATTCTCGACTTGTTCCAGCGAACTGGCCGCCCAGAACTCGCGCAGGAACTTTTCGGAGCGGTGCTTCAGGCGCACACGCATGATGAACTTCACGACAATCAGATACCAACTGATCATCGACATGGTCAGCAGAATACCGAACAGAGACTTGCCCACGATATCGCTCTGCGCCACAAAGTGCAGGAATCCCGTTGCGGGCGCATCTGCTGCGTTGGCTGCACCCATGCCCGCGCCCAGTGAACCAGGGTCGAGTACTGGAGCACTTCCGGCCGACGACAAAGGAGCCACAGCACCGGAGGCTGGAGTTGGCGTGGCGCCGCCGGCAGCCGCCGAGGCCGACGCCGCTGCGTCCGATGCGAGCGACGATGCTGCGGCGGCTCCCTCCGCCACGGCGGAGGTGGCGGCATCCGTCACTTGCGCAAGCGACTGTACGGCCAGGTCGAGAAAATCGAGCATGATTGCCATGTCCTATAGAACAAAATCAAAAGGAATATCAGCCAAGGCGCGATAAGCATGGCCATTTTCCGTGTACGGTTTGAATCGAGCCGAACGCACTGCCTTCAGAGCCGCCTCATCCAGACGCTCGTGCCCCGACGACGAGCGCACCGACGCATCGATCACACGACCTTCCGGTGAAATCAATACCCGTACGATCACCCTGCCCTGCTCCCCACGACGTTGCGATATACGTGGGTACTCGGGCGTGGGTCGCTTACCAAGATAATCCACGGAACCGACAACACGTGGGCGATCAGGATCCACAGGCGCGGACGGTGCCTTCGGAACCGGTGCACTTTCCTTACCGGACGGTCCGGCAGCAGCGGAAGCAGCTGCTGAAGGCGCAGGCTGCGGTTTTACTACCGGCTTGGGTTGCGGCTTCGGCTGTGGCTTGGGGGCCGGCTTCGGCTGTGGCCTGGGCTTGGGCGGCTCCGGCTTCGGTTTGGGTGGAGGCGGTGGCTCGGGCTTAGGCGGTGGCAGGGGTTCTGGCGGAGGCGGAGGAGGCGGTGGTTCTACGATGGCCTCGGGCTCAGGCTCCGGCTCAGGGAGCGGCTCGGGTTCCGGAATTGGCTCAGGCTGGGGTTCCGCCACGGGTTCGGCAACCGGCTCAGACGCTTCCTGCACCGGCTCCGCGGGAACTTCCTCTGTGGGATTCTCGTTGGGCGCCGCATCGACCACTTCATCGGAAATCTCGACGAAACGCACTTCGACCGTTTCGGGGAGGTCGACTTCGATCTTGCTGGGCGGTGCGGAAAGAATGGCAGCGAGAATCGCGGCGTGTAGTCCTATTGCGATACCGGCGCCCACAAGGCGAACCGGCACACCACTGACTTGGGAAGGCTGGGACAAACGCGGCATTTCCAACATTGCATTGCATGGCAGCAAGACGCCACGTGCGCCTGCCAGAAACGCAGATATTATCACTAATGCGAACCATTCGCAATTAGTTCATTGAC
>Ga0065721_10051800_pt1 | contig 13535 bp, 10 predicted proteins | sample Mesricmetagenome_FD_59108 | JGI IMG/M metagenome (GOLD analysis project Ga0065721, IMG submission 59108) | Mesophilic microbial community from rice straw/compost enrichment Sample: eDNA_1 v2 (version 2) | ecosystem: Engineered > Solid waste > Grass > Composting > Bioreactor | place: USA: Davis... | reverse complement strand
GGCGGCCTCGGAATGTTCGTTGAGCCGCCAGAAGCCTTTCTGATAGTCGCCGCGGCTGCCCTTGGGCATCTGCCCATCGAAATACTTGCCAGTGATGAGACCGCCGGCCAGGGGCGAATAGGCGAGCAGGCCGACATTCTCGTGATGGCTCAGTTCGGCCAGGTCGAGATCGAAATGACGGCGCAGGAGGTTATATTCGTTCTGCACCGAAACGAGACGCGGCAGGCCCTTTTCCTCCGCAATGCGCAGCCATTGGGCAATACCCCAGGTAGTCTCGTTGGAGACGCCGACATGGCGCAGCTTGCCTTCCTTGACCAGCGCGCCCAGCGTTTCGAGCATCTCCTCGATATTGGCCAGCGCGTCCACCGTGTCCTGTTGATGGGGCGCATAGTCCCAGGAACCGTCGAAATTGTAGCTGCCGCGCCCGGCCCAGTGAATCTGGTAGAGATCGATGCGGTCGGTCTGGAGCCGCCGGAGGCTCGCCTCGAAGGCTTCGCGCAGGGTCTTGCCGGTAGTGCGGCTATTGTTCCGGATGAAATCCACCGGCCCGCCGGCGACCTTGGAGGCGAGGATCCATTGCTCGCGCTTGCCGGTCTTCCTGAACCAGTTGCCGATGATTTCCTCGGTCCGGCCGGAGGTTTCGGGGCTGCGCGGTACGGCATAGATTTCGGCCGTGTCCATGAAATTGAGCCCGGCTTCCAGCGCCATGTCGATCTGGGCATGACCCTCGGCTTCCGTGTTCTGGCTACCCCAGGTCATGGTGCCCAGGCAGAGTTCGGTGACCAGCAGGTCGGTGCGGCCAAGCGGCTTCAATTTCATCAGCAATTTCCGGGAACTGGTATGGAAGAATGGGTGGCCACCCTAAAGCATTTTGCCGTTTTGATGAAACTGCGAAATTGCTCAGGCTTCCCGTTTGCCGCGCGCCTGATGCGTAAATCCAGCGGTGTTGCTGGAAGCGCCCGGGCCCCTCGCGGTCCGAATGGCAAGGCGCGGCAGACAGAAAATCATCGCGTCAAAAAAGCGTCATGGAGCCTGCTTTTAGGGTTGAGCTATCCGCCCCGACCCCCTATATACCCCTCACGTCGCGGCCACGGTCGTACGATTGACGCGGGATGGAGCAGCCCGGTAGCTCGTCAGGCTCATAACCTGAAGGTCGCAGGTTCAAATCCTGCTCCCGCAACCAAAAACCCCAGTTAAGCCAAATGCTTAGCTGGGGTTTTCCTTTTTGGCTATTTGATCGTTGCGCCGTGTCCGGATCATCAGATAGGCCAGCATGACGGCGTAGATCATGGTCTGGGGCAGTATGCCGAATGTAGCATTGCTGATGCCGAGGATGAGCTGACCAGTCACCAGCAGCGCTACACCCAACACTATGGACCGATCTCCTCGGGCCTTTGGATCGAGAAGCAACAGCAGTGGGGCGGCCAGGAGCAGTATGTAGGCCACCAGGCCGAAAGCGCCGGCCATAACCGCGAAATTGGCCCAGTCGGCATGCAGGTCACCCAACTGATGCATGATTGCCTGATCGGAATATGTTTCGCGCGTCGTCTGCATGAGCTGGCCAAGACCGTGACCATAGACAGGTGACTCGATGAATGCGCGGATTGCCGAGCTGTAGAGTCCGGCGCGGATGTCGTCGATGCTGCCGGTGAACTGGAATATGTCGAAGGCGCTGGTAAAAATTCCCATGACACGCTGGTTGCCGCTGCCCACCAGCAGCGCCAGCGTCACGGCGCTCAGACCGAAGGCAGACAGGGCAGCGATGCGGAAGAGTCGTTCCTGCCAGAGCCAGCGTATAAAGAATGGGACGGCGGCGGCAGCCATCGCGGCGGCACCCACCATGGCGCCGCGCGACCCCGAGACCGTTGCAGCGCTGAGTCCCAAGGTCGGCCCGAACAGGAAGAGGTAGCGCCACGGCGATGGACCCGAGGCGACGCCTACCAGAGCCATGCCGCCGGCCATCACCGCGAGCGAAGCATAGTGAATGGCATTGTTACCCAACCCTGGTCGCGCGACGCCCAGGACGTAATGTTCGTAGATGCCACCGGCAGCAGCAATCGCGGCTGCGAACAGGCATATCGATGCGAATATCGTTCCATCCGGCACGAAGCCAGCGGGCCGTGCGAGGGTCGCCAGGGCAACTGCGCTGAGCATGGGTAACAGCATGATGGGTGCAAGCAAGTCCTGGCTCCCCTGATAGACCAGGGGCAGCGTCAGCGACACAAGGACGATGGCGCCATAGATGGCTAGCGCAGGCGGAGTAACCAGGGCGTCCCGCTCCTGCGAGGAAAACACCGCAATCGCGACGAACGACAGAAGGATGGCCGCATAGCTGCCGATATAGGCTGCGTAACCGGGAGGCACGATTGTCGCGACAAGAGCAGACAGCAGAAGAATAGCGGAGAAGTTTCGCAATAAACTGGCCCCTGGACTGGTCGGGAAAGGCCTACAGGACACGCGGGCGAACGGCAAGGCGAGGCGGGGTGTGGGCTTGGTGGCACACCCAGTAAGGATCGTTCTTTCGCTCCCCCCAAAACGGACTCGAATCCGGTTGACCTGTGCTGGATTTCGTGGGAGTTCGCTGCCGAGTTGCAACAAAGTCCGGCCCTCCATGATCCACACGCTTCGGATGCGTATCCTGGCGCTTCCGCGTAGCTGGAAGCGACTTCTGCTTGTCATCTTCGATGCGGCCGTGCTGTCGCTGGCCATGTGGGCAAGCTTCGCCCTGCGCTTTGGTCGGTGGGATCCGCCAAATACGACGGGCGATGTCATGATCGCACTTTCGGCTCCCCTGGTGTCGATCCCCATCTTTTTGAAAATGGGTCTGTACCGGGCTGTCGTGCGCTATCTTCCGGAGCGTGCCATCTGGCGGATGCTCCAGGCCGTCACCCTGGCCGTGTTAGTCTGGTTGCTGGTTGGCTTCATGTCGCAGATGACCGGGCGGGGCATCATTCCGAGATCGGTGCCAATCATCTTCTGGGCACTGTCTTCTGTCTGGATTGTCGGTGGACGATTTGCCGCCAAGTGGCTGTTCTGGCCGCAGGTTTCCCAGGGGCGGCTCAAGACGCAACCCATTCTCATTTATGGCGCGGGTGAAGCCGGGACCCAACTGGCGAATTCCCTGCGGCACAGCCACTTCGTCGTGGGATTTCTTGATGACGATGTCACCCTGCAGCGCCGGGAAGTTGCAGGTTTGCCTGTCTATAGTCCGTCCCAGCTTCCGGCCCTGGTGCAGGATTTCCGAATTGCCGAGGTCATCCTTTCCATCCCGTCGTTGACCGTCGCTCGCAGGAAGGAAATCCTGGCCTCGATGGGCGGGCAGGGTATCAAGGTTCAGTCGCTGCCGGGTATAGCTGACCTGGTTACCGGGAAATACCTGGTTAGCCAGATTCGCGAGATCGAGATCGACGAATTGCTTGGGCGCTCTTCGGTGCCGCCTGATCTCGACCTAGTCCGCAACATGATCGTCGGGCGCTCGATAATGGTTACTGGCGCCGGTGGCTCCATCGGTTCCGAGCTTTGCCGAAAGATCGCCCAGTGGCGCCCGCGCTGCTTGGTGCTGTTCGAGGCAAACGAGTTTGCACTCTACAAGATCGACAAGGAATTGTCGGCGATTCCCGGTCTAAAACTCGTTCCGGTCCTGGCTTCGGTTGCCGACCAGCGTCAGGTGGAGTTGGCGATCAAGAGACATGGGGTGGATGTGTTGTTCCACGCCGCGGCTCACAAGCATGTTCCGCTGGTCGAAGCGAACGCCCTGGAGGGCATGCGGAACAATGTGTTCGGGACCAAGACCGCGGTCGATGCGGCGTATCGGCTCGGAGTGAAGCATTTCGTGCTTATTTCGACAGATAAGGCCGTGCGTCCGACCAATGTCATGGGTGCCACGAAGCGGTGGGCCGAACTGATCGTGCGAGACAAGGCGGCGCTGGCCCTGGCAAACGAAACTGGTCAGCGGTTCTGTGCCGTCCGATTTGGCAACGTTCTGGGATCCAATGGCTCGGTCGTGCCCCTGTTCAAGGAGCAGATTGCGCATGGCGGTCCTGTTACGCTGACCGACCCGGCCATGACGCGCTATTTCATGTCGATAGCCGAGGCGGCCGAACTGATCGTGCAGGCAGGTGCACTTTCCGAGGGGGGTGATGTATTCCTGCTGGATATGGGCGAGCCCATCCTCATTTCCGACCTCGCCGCAAACATGATCCGGCTTGCCGGACTTACCGTTCGCTCCGACGACAACCCAGATGGCGATATCGAGATCGTGACAGTGGGCATGCGGCCGGGTGAAAAGCTCTATGAGGAGCTTTTCTATGACGAGGCTTCGGTCGTTCGGACCCGCCACCCCAAAATTCTTCGTAGCTCTGCACTCGAGACCGCTGACGACCTTATCGAGGATGGGTTGGCACGATTGACTTCTGCTCTTGCGGAAGAAAACGAAACGCTGGGCAGGGCCATTCTGTTTGACCTAGTGTCCAAGAGTGATCGGGCCGAGTCGCAGCGCGCGGAGCACCGGTGACGTTTCTTACAGCTTCACGAGTGTTTCCCTGCCGGGTGGATCGATGATGGATGAGCACCTTATTGGCAGCGATGCATCAATCCGAGATGCCTTGGCGCAGCTCAACCGGCTTCGCCTGAAACTCTGCGTGGTTGTGGATGGTGAAGGGCGGCTGGTTCAGACAGTAACGGACGGGGACGTCCGGCGCGCACTGCTCACCGATCTCAGCTTAGACGCGCCGGTTGCCAAGATGCCGCATCGTGCTCCCGTTGCCTTCGTCGAGTCGACTGAGCACTCCGTTATGGCCGAAGCGCTGAGCGATCCGGCGATTCTCGCCGTGGTAATTGTTGATGAAGAAAACCGGCCATTGCGGCTCGCGGGGCACCGCGAGTTGAGCAAAACTATCCTGCTTTCGCCACCGCATCTGGGAACCTCGGAGGCAGAGTATGTCAGGCAAGCCTTTGACGATAACTGGGTTGCTCCGATCGGGCCGAATGTCGACGCGTTCGAGCTGGAGCTTCGTCGCCTGAGCGGCAGCGAGCACGCCATTGCCTTGTCGTCAGGCACGGCGGGCCTGCATTTGGCACTTCGAGCTCTCAACCTTGCCGAAGGCGCGCGTGTCTATGTGTCCGATCTGACGTTCGTGGGCAGCCTGCAGCCCATCCTTTATGAGCGGCTCGAGCCGGTATTGATCGATTGCGAGCCCGAGACGTGGAACATGTCTTCCGCAGCATTGGCGAGTCGGTTGGAACGAGATGCCGCTGCGGGCACCCTGCCGGGTGCCATCATCGTGGTGCATCTCTATGGGCAATCGGCAGACATGGACGCCATCGTCGCCATTGCTGACAAATATGATGTTCCGATCATCGAAGATGCGGCCGAGAGCCTGGGCGCCCGCTACGGCAACGCCGCCAGTGGATCGCACGGATTGATCGGGGTCTATTCATTCAACGGCAACAAGATTATCACGACATCCGGCGGCGGTGCGCTCGTTACCAATGACGCGACAATTGCCGCCCGAGTCCGTAAACTGGCGACCCAGGGACGCGACAGCGCTGAGCACTATCAGCACTCGGAGATTGCCTATAACTACCGCATGTCCAACGTGCTGGCGGGGATCGGGCTTGGGCAGATAGAGGTCATCGGAGCACGAGTAGAAAGGCGCCGTCATATATTCAGACGGTATCAGGAGGAACTGGGGTCGATACCGGGGATTGCCTTTCAGAAAGAAGTTGATGGTTCGTATGGGAACCGTTGGCTAACGGTGGTGAGCTTCGATCCGAACCACCTGCTGATCCATCCCTATCAGTTGATGCGGCGACTGCGGGAGCGGGGTATCGAAACCAGGCCGGCCTGGAAGCCCATGCATATGCAACCCCTCTGTGCGGGCAAGACGTTCGAGCCGCATTCGGAGAGCGATGTCGTGTCATCTGCGCATTTCCTCCGCTCGCTCTGCCTGCCGTCCGGGAGCAGTCTGTCCGATGCCGAACAGGATCGTGTCATCGCCGCTATCCGTGACATCTGCGCGGGGGCACAAGCCTGATGTGCGGGATTTTCGGCAGTTACGTGTTCGATGGCGGCCGCCCTCACGAGGAGGCCCTAGTGGCGATGGCCGGGGCGATCAGCCATCGTGGGCCTGACTCCATGGGCTACGAGATTGATGATTTTGCTGCCCTTGGTAATACGCGGCTATCCATTCTCGACCTGAGCAGCGCGAGCAACCAGCCCTTCTTGTCCGATGACGGACACACGGTCCTGGTGCAGAATGGCGAAATCTACAACTATATTGAACTCCGCGACGAGCTCAGCCGCAAAGGCGCTCGATTCAAAACGTCGGGTGATACCGAGGTTCTACTGCGGGCCTTTGAATATTGGGGGCCTTCCTTCGTCGAGCGGCTCAATGGCATGTTTGCCATTGCCATCTATGATAAACGGGAACGGACCATCTGGCTTTACCGGGATCGGCTCGGCGTCAAGCCGCTCTATTTTTGGGGTGGGCGCGAGGATGGACGTATCTGGTTCGCCTCCGAGATCAAAGCAATTCTGGCTGCAGGCGTCACTGCCGTTCCTGACTATGATGCATTGAGCCAATTTCTAGCGCTCAACTATATTCCGTCACCAGCAACGGCGTTCGAGGGGATCAGCCATCTGCCACCGGGCCATCTGGCGCAAATCTCGCGCGATGGCATGGCCGTTCGCCGGTACTGGGATCTCCACGACGTTGAACCCGAAGCTGCTATGTCGGAAGCCGAGGCGAAAGCGGGCCTGCTGGGGTTGCTGGACGACGCCACGCGGATCAGGATGCGATCTGATGCACCGTTTGGGGCATTCCTGTCTGGAGGGCTCGATTCGTCTTCGGTCGTGGGTCTGATGAGCATTCACCAGGCCGACCCGGTGAAGACCTTTTCGATCGGATTCGACAACCCGCAATATGACGAAACCCGGTTCGCGCAGATGGCAGCCCGGCGCTTTGGCACGATTCATCAAAGCCGGATCATGACACATGATGCAGCTGCGCTATGGCCACGGTTTATCTGGCATGTCGACCAGCCGCATGGCGATGTTTCCTTCATGCCAACGGACGAGGTTTCACGGCTGGCGGTGCAGGATGTGAAGATGGTCCTGACTGGTGATGGCGGAGATGAGTTATTCGCCGGCTACGACAAGTATCTGAAACTGTTTGAGAATGGGCGGTCCGACAACCTGCCGGTCGGCTGGGAAGAGAACTTTGTGCGCCAGTCAGGCTTGCTGCAGGACGATGAGCCCGATGCACTGCTTTCAGGTGAATTGCGTGACGCCTTCAAGACAAAGGACCCCTATCGCGCCCTTTCCACCGAGATATACCGGGCTTCTCGGCAGGATCCGATCAACCGCGTGCTGGCCGCCGAGACTTTGACACTTTTGCCGGGCAACAACCTGGTGAAGCCGGATCGGATGGCGATGGCCAACTCGCTCGAAGTGCGCTCGCCATTCCTCGACTATCGAATGGTAGAGTTTGCTTTCCGAGTTCCTGGTGCGATGAAGCTGGCAGGCGGGCAAACCAAGGCCATCTACAAGGAAGCAGTGCGTGATCTGCTGGGCGACGAACTCACCTATCGCCGCAAACAGATGTTCACCGTCCCGGTCGGGGATTGGTTCCGGCAGGCGCTGGCCGGCTATTGCCGGGATCTCCTGCTTGATGGGCGGCTATCGGGTCGCGGCATAGTGGATGTGGGCGTGCTGGCTGGCATGATCGAAAGCCACATTTCGGGTATTGCGAATTACACGCGGCAGCTCAGGGCGTTCATATCGCTGGAAATCTGGTTCCGGTTGTTCATCGATCAGGACCCTGACTGGCTCAACCGGGCAAGAATGGAGACCATGTGAATGGGTATCAAACCGAGCGCTCTTGAGCTCGCAATCGACAAGGCAGATTTTGCTCCGGGCGCGAATAATCCGCCGCGCAAATACGGGCTGCCGGCGGATGTGGCGTTCTGCAAGCAGTGCTGCGTGTCCAATCAGCGTCCCAATTCGGCAGTAGAATTCCGCCATACCGAGAATTCGACCAAGAAGACTATTCATTTCGATGAGCATGGCGTCTGCGACGCCTGCCGGAATGCTGAGCGCAAGGCTCGAGAGATCGATTGGGAAAAGCGTGAGCGGGAATTGGTGGCGCTATGCGACAAATTCCGCAGCACCAATGGCTCCTATGACTGCCTGGTGCCGGGCTCGGGCGGCAAGGACAGCTTCTATCAGTCTTGGGTGCTCAAGTACAAATATGGAATGAACCCGCTGACGATCACCTGGGCGCCGAATATCTATACCGAGTGGGGCCGCCATAATTTCGATGCCTGGATACATTCCGGCATGGACAATTATACGATGACTGCTTCGGGGCGTTCCAAACGTCTGCTGACGCGGCTTGCGGTCGAAAATATCTTCCATCCATTCCAACCATTCATCATTGGGCAAAAGTGCTTTGCACCGAAGATGGCGATTCAGTTCAATATTCCGCTGGTCTTCTACGGTGAAAACGAAGCCGAATACGGCAACCCCATTGCCGATAACGCTGAGGCGCAGCGATCCTTCGACTATTTCGCCTCTTCGGACGAGGAAGAGCTATTCATCGGAGGAGAAAGTGTCGCCAGCCTCAAGGCCAATTTCGGGTTGAGCCAGGCAGATTTGTCGCCCTATCTGCCCACGGATGTGCGGCCGCTCAAGGATATGGGGGCTGAAGTTCATTATCTCGGCTACTATCTCAAGTGGCATCCGCAGAGCGCCTATTATTTCGCAGTGGAGAATGGCGGCTTCCGCGCCTCACCCGAGCGCACGGTAGGAACCTATTCGAAGTATAATTCGATCGACGACAAGATCGACGACTTTCACTACTACACGACCTTCATAAAATTCGGCATTGGCCGCGCTACGTATGACGCCAGCCAGGAGGTTAGATCGGGCGATCTGGAGCATGAGGAAGCCTTGGCGCTGATCCGCCGCTATGATGGCGAATTCCCAGAACGCTGGGCTGAGGAGATATTCAAGTATCTCAGCATCGATGAAAAATCGTTCCCTCAGGCGCACAAGGCATTCGATCACCCCGAGATGAACCGGGCCTATTTCGATGCGTTGACCGACAAGTTCCGCTCGCCGCATCTATGGCAGTTTGCTGACGGCCAATGGTCGCTCAGGCATCGCTCGTTCGATATCTGAGCGCTGCCATGCGGAACCTGCGCCTCATTGCACGGCTTGACGTCAAGATGAACTGGCTCATCAAGGGCGTTCAGATGGAAGGTTGGCGAAAAGTCGGCGATCCTGCTGACTTCGCCCGCCGCTATGCGAGCGAAGGTGCGGACGAGCTGTTGTTCATGGACGTCGTTGCGAGCCTGTACGAGCGAAACAATCTCCATGATATGGTGCAGAAAGTCGCCTCGGAGATCTTCATTCCGTTGACCGTTGGTGGTGGCGTGCGCAGCACCGAGGATGCTGGAGCCTTGCTGAGCCGGGGCGCAGACAAGGTTGCGATCAATACGGCTGCGACCCGCGATCCCGCTATCGTCACCGCTATTTCGGACCGTTTCGGTGCGCAGGCTACCGTGGTCTCGATAGAGGCCATCCGTCGTGGCCCTGGCCAATGGGAAGCCATGACCGATAATGGGCGCAATAAGACGGGTCTCGACGTACTGGAATGGGCAGGCGAAGTCGAACGCCGCGGCGCCGGCGAAATCATCCTGACCTCGATTGATACGGAGGGGACGGGGAAAGGCTATGATCTGGAACTGGTCAAGGCGGTGAGCTCGCGTGTCACCATTCCTGTTGTTGCCTGTGGCGGGCTGGGGGACAGTGGACATCTTGCGGAGCTGGTCGGACAGACGGAAGCGTCAGCCGCCGCAACGGCACAGGCGCTGCACTGGGGTAAGCTCACGCTTGGGGATCTGCGGCAGACTCTTGCGGAGGAAGGCTGTTTCGTTCGCCCGTTGCCGACGGATGCCGCATGATTTCCTTCCTGATGATCGTTAGCGATCCGGAGGTCGCACGTCAGGCGTGCGCCGCCAAGGCGGTGATGCCGTTTGTCGATCTTGAGCGGCTGGGCAAGGCCGAGCGCCAAGGACATCTCGATAGCTGGAAAAGCAGCCAGGAAGTGGAAGATGTCACTCGCATACGCGAAGCCGTTCCGGATGCCCGGCTCGTCGTACGGGTCAACCCGCTCAATGATGGGTCGCAGGCCGAGATAGACGATGTGGTGGCGCGAGGCGCGGATTTTGTCATGCTGCCTATGTTCCGCACCGGCGATGAACTCGGACGTTTCTACGATATGCTCAGGGGACGTGCACAAGGCCTGCCCCTGTTCGAGACGGCTGCCGCGGTCATAGCCATACCAAAAATGGTTGAGCAATTGCCGATCGAGCAATTGCATATCGGCCTCAACGATCTGCATCTGGACCTGCAGCAGGACTTCATTTTCCAGCCGCTTGCCGAGGGCTTCCTCGAGGAACCGGCCGCGGCCCTGCGGGCAGCCGGCATCCGGTTCGGGATCGGTGGGTTGGCGCGCAGCAGGGAGGGGATTGTCAGCCCCGAATTTCTGCTCGGCGAGCATGTGAGGCTGGGCTCGACAGGTGCCATCCTGTCACGGACGTTCCGTCGCAGTGTGGAGGCTGAGGATGTGATATCGTCCGAAACGGACCTGGTCACAGAGGTCGAAAAGCTACAGGCGATCTATGCCGGATTTTTGGCCATGGACCGGGACCAGCTTGAGCAGAACAGGCTGGCAACGGCGGATCGTATTCGCGATGTCGTGCACCTGATCCGTCGCAAGAAGGAGCATTGAACCCGATGATGAGCACACCGGCCATTGTGATCGGGCGCCGCCGCATTGCGGCAGACGAGCCGGCCTATGTCATTGCCGAAATCGGCGTCAATCATAACGGTAGCGCTGATCTGGCGCATCGGATGATCGACTCGGCAAAGGCCGCAGGAGCCGACGCCGTCAAATTCCAGACCTATCGTACCGATGCGCTGGTGGTCGCGTCGGCGGCCAAGGCCTCCTATCAGAAACAGACCACGGGCGACGGCGACCAGTCGAGCATGTTGCGTGCGCTGGAATTGCCTTTCGAGGTCTTTGCCGAACTCAAGCGTCATTGCGAGGAGGCGGGCATCGACTTTCTGTCGACGGCCTTCGACCCAGAAAGCCTGGATTTCGTTGCTTCGCTGAAGCCGGTTTCGCTGAAGTGGCCGTCAGGTGAGCTCAACAATCGGACATTGCTGGAACAGGCGCGCCGGAGCGGGCTGCCAGTTTTGCTTTCGACGGGAATGGGGACGCTGGCCGAAGTCGAGGCTGCTTTGGGCTGGCTCGGGCAGGAGGCACAGGTTGTCATCCTGCAGTGCGTATCGAATTATCCGGCGCGGATCGAAGACCAGAATCTGCGCGTGTTGCCAACCATGTCTACGGCTTTCCGGCGCCCCGTCGGCTTTTCGGATCATACGGTTGGCCCCTATGCTGCGCTGGCGGCACGGGCCTTGGGCATGTCCGTTCTGGAAAAGCATTTTACCCTGGATCGCTCCATGGCCGGGCCCGATCATTCTGCTTCGATCGAGCCCGATGACTTCCGGCAGATGGTGTCGCTGCTGCGTCAGGTCGAGGCGGGACTGGGGGATGGGGTCAAGCGGCCGACGGCATCCGAAGCCGACGTTCGCGCGGTTGCTCGCAAAAGCCTTGTTTTTACGCGCGATCTGTCGTCGGGCCACATGCTTCAAGCAGGCGATCTCACTGCCAAGCGACCGGCCAGCGGCATCTCGCCCGAAAAGGCGGATCAGTTCATTGGCCGCATACTCGGTCGTGATGTGCAGGCCGATGGCCTGCTTCGGTATGATGATGTCCGGTGATGTATTGTGCCTTTATGGGGCCGGTGGACATGGCCGCGTTATCGCGCGCCAGGCCCGGTCCTGCGGGTGGCAAACGATCGTCTTTGCCGATGCAGGCAAGCCCCTGGGTCAGGCAGTCGCCGGCTTTCCGGTGCGGTTCGCCGGCATAGATACGATCGAGGCGGACGCGGTCCTCATTGCCATCGGGGACAATGCGATCCGGCGGCAGCGGCAGGAGGAAGCGCTGGCAGCAGGCCATAATCTCGCCGTCCTCATCGCGGAACCGTCACGCCATTTCGGCGAGGCGCCCGGCGCAGGAACTGTCATTCTGGCCGGATCGGTGGTCAATGATGCTGCGCGCCTCGGTAGCGGTGTCATCGTCAATACAGCGGCGGTGGTCGAGCATGATGCGGTGGTCGGAGATTTCGCGCATGTGGCGCCTGGCGCGGTATTGGGGGGCGGCGCGCGACTGGGGCAGCAGTCGCTGCTAGGCAGCAATGCTACGATACTACCCGGCGTCAGTGTCGGCGATAATATCACAGTTGGAGCAGGGGCGGTGGTGACAGACGATCTGGTGGAGCCCGGGGTTTATGTGGGCGTTCCCGCCCGCCGGATTTCGCCCAAGGAGCAGGCAAGACAATCATGAAAAGCCCGACCTGTGTTGTCGTCGACTATGGCATTGGCAACACTTTCTCCGTAACGCGCGCACTCCAGGCCTGCGGCGTGGAGGCGGTGCTCACGGGAGACCATGATGCTATTCGCGCTGCCGATCGCCTCATCCTGCCCGGCGTCGGTGCGTTTGGGCGGGCCGCCGACCGGTTGCGCAGCCTTGGTCTCGATGAAGAAATCCTGCGCTTCGTCGAGAGTGGCCGTCCCTTTCTGGGCATCTGCGTGGGTATGCAGTTGCTGATGGACGAAGGCACGGAATTCGGCCGGCATCGTGGCTTGGGCCTGTTCCGCGGCAGCGTCGACAAGGTCGATATTCTCGATGCCGACGGTCGGCCTGCCAGGGTTCCGCTCATCGGCTGGTATGGCCTGAGTACGCCGTCGGACAATTCCACGCGCTGGGACGGGACCGTGCTGGAGGAGAACCCCGATGGCGCCGCCTTCTATTTCGTTCACTCCTTTGCTGCGCGGCCGCTCGAAAGCGACGCGACGCTGGCTGTCGTGCGGCACGGGTCTCAGGAGATTGTTGCCGCCATAGAGCGGGACAACGTCCTTGGCCTGCAGTTTCATCCCGAGCGCAGCGGTTCCCATGGCCTGGGACTGCTGACGCGTTTTGCCTCGATTTAGTGGATATGCCGATGACTGAAACGAAACCTGCCGGCGAAAATGGCAGACTGAGCGGTACGCGTCCGATATTGCTGTCGGGGGTTTATCGCAGCGGCACCACATTCCTGGCGGCAGTCGTCAATTCGATTCCCAATGTCGCAGCGGCATCCTCGACCGTCAAATATCTGCGGTTCTGCCTGCCGCATCATCATGGTCTCGACGACGATGTGGCCCTCGGTCGGCTGTTGACCGAGATTGATGCGCGCATCAGCAAGCGCTGGTCGCTCAGCCTGGATATAGAGGGGGTTCGTCGGATCCTGGGGAAGCATGAACGCAGCCATGCCCGGATCTATGATGCGGTGATGCAGGTTCTGCTGTTGGCTGATGGTGGTGGTGCCACGCGCTGGGCGGAGAAGATCAATGTTCAATGGCG
>Ga0065721_10051799_pt1 | contig 13535 bp, 8 predicted proteins | sample Mesricmetagenome_FD_59108 | JGI IMG/M metagenome (GOLD analysis project Ga0065721, IMG submission 59108) | Mesophilic microbial community from rice straw/compost enrichment Sample: eDNA_1 v2 (version 2) | ecosystem: Engineered > Solid waste > Grass > Composting > Bioreactor | place: USA: Davis... | reverse complement strand
GGCGACCACGGCAACAAGGTGCAGCTGCTCGTCAAGCACCTGAAGGGCATCGGCGGCTCCGGCGCCGTCGGCTTCGGCCCGAACCGCGTCGAGTCGATCGCGGACGCCGTCGCCAAGGCGCTCGAGCTGCACGCCGACCTGCTCGCCGAAGAAGAGCAATCGGCCGCCGTCGAAGCTCCGATCGCCGCGACCTCCAGCGCGTTCAACGTGCTGAACGACCACGGGCACGGAGAATCGAGCTCGCTAGCGCCGTACACGTCCAAGGACTTCTGCCCGTCCTGCGGCTCGGCTTCGCTGCTGAACGTGGAAGGGTGCAAGACTTGCGCGAATTGCGGGTATAGCAAGTGCAACTAAGGTAGGAAGAGGAAAGCCCCCGGGGACGGGGGCTTTTTGCTATTACAAACAAATGTAAGTTGTCATTATTGGTGAAAAAGTTTGCATAATTGCTGAAATTTTGATTTTTCATGAAATATTGTAAATGGTTCATAAAAATGATGTAACTTTTGTTTCAAAATTGTATAACTGGTCCATTAGTATATAGATGTATATTTATACAGTGGTCTTTCAAAGAATCGTAAAGAAAAAAGGGAGGACAGCTTCTAAAGGGGGAGCTAAATAGGAGCTCTAGAGGAAGAAATAAATTAATTAATAACGAATAAGGACTTTTAACATAGCTTCAAGACCAAGTTATTGAAAAAAATTGGCTTGGTCTTTTAATTAAATTAATTATTTCTTAAATGATGTTCTTGATCTTGGTTATCTCAGAGTCATCCTTGCTCTAAAGCATTTCAATAATCTCTGTGATATATGTTTCTTTTTTTCGTTGATATATTGCTCAAAAGTATATTGGAATCTAAAGAGCTCCGATATACTAACATTCAATGCTAAGCTTCAGTAGAAATGAACAAGAAGAAAAAAGGAAAACGACTAAGAGACTAAATTCTTACCACAAACCTAGCGTTCCCGTCATTTGTCGGTTTCATAATCGCCAACAAATGACGAGAGCACTTGAACTTCAAATCCACCGATACTCTTGAGTAACTTAAGGATTATAAGGTTCGTGAGTGTGTCGAAGGGTGTCGAAATTTATAATCCAAAAGTAACCATATATATGAGGATCAATGAATACGAACACGACACGTTTTGACCTAATTAATTTCTTGCAGATGCTGAAAAATAATTATCTATAAATATCACCCAAACGGTATGTCAGCCTATGGGCGCTGGGCCAGCCAGCATGTACAAACACGTCGAGCAGTTGCATAAGTGTCCGCAGACAATTTGTATTGTCCCGAAAGATCAAGCTAAATTCCGCTAAGTAACGTTCCACAAGCTTGACTACCAGATCTGCAGCCAAGGACTCGTATTGATATCCGCTTTCTTTGCCAGCGACGATTGTGTTCCCTATTCGGAGGAATACTCCAACCGGGTCTACTGGCACAAGGTGTTCTAGCGTCTGCATTAAATAGTGGGTTACTCTGGGAATAGGGAAATCTGCAAGAATATCAAGCACTTTGCCTGCTTCGCCAAAGAAGAGTTTCAGACTATCCGTATTGTTTGGTATCGAATCGGAATCCTCCGGAGTTTGTCTATTATTGGAGGCACCTGAAGTAAAGTAGACTGCCGTGGCTATGGAAACTATAATTTCGCCTAGCCTTTGGGCTTGTTGTTGTTGCTCTGGGATTAACCCACTTTGTTTTTGGATTGCCTCGAGGATCCGCCACTCTTCTTTGATTGCATTCAACATCTGTAGTAAAACGTTCCAGCTTCTACTCCGAACAGACAGAAGAGTGGTATTGGCAGGCTCCTTAATACTTTTCGTAAACGTATCGCGTAATCCTGCCACGATAATGCGGTTTTCGGTAGAGTGAAGAACAGGAGCACCAATTATGTCTTGGATCTTTCCCCCAGCGCCCTCATGACCCTGCCACAAAAATAACCCAGTAAGAATCTGCACACATGATACTCGAGTTACATTTGCTCGCTCGAAAATTCGTTGTAACATTTCATTTATTTCATCAGGGTACTTCCCTGCTAACTGACCAAGGACAGCATTTACAAGACCATTCAGAACCATTTGGCTTGATTCCTCTGCTACAACGCGATTAATCAGACTCCACATGACGACGTTTGCAGTCTCGTAGAGATTTATTAATCGAATCGCCACTTGATATCGTACGGAATACGCTGAATCTGTTAGTAGGTTCTCCAAAATCACTAATATCTCTTTTGTTGCACCTGAAGGGTGACAAGTGAGGTCTGCCAAACCCCGTGCAGCATAGACGCGAATAGCTGGCTTAATCCAACTATTAGTTTTTTCGAACCGAGCGTTGTCTTCAGGGGAACTTCTCGGTTCAGGGTGTTTGGATGCTTCCAGTAAGACAGACAATAGAAATGCCCCAGGTACTTCATTACAATTGATGTCGGCACACTTCGCAGCATTGGCACACGCTTCTACAAGGGTTACCCATGCGTGGGCTTTCTGTTTGGGGTTAACACCTGTTGCGTCCGCATTCGAAATGGCATCCCATAGTTCTTGTAAAGCGTGCAGCACATCTCTAACTGCATCAAGTGTAGGACGAGTACTTTGGTAATTGGAAGTAAATAACTCGACGGGTCTCTCAAGTTCTTGGATTCTAAGGTTGACGATGTCATCAACTGGAACGCCTACTTCAGCAAAACAATCACTGTCACTTGAATCGAATACATTGATTCGGAAGGTAGAATTGTTTTCTGGGGGGCCTCCGGATGCAATTAATCCTGAAACCCGTTGTCCGGCCTCAGGGGTGTAGATGAAATGAGGAGGGAGGCAACCTAGCAAACGATCAACCATTTTCTCGCCATATATTTTTTGATCAATGTCAAAGGTTGAGGGAATTAAAAGTATATTACGCTCCACCCGTTCCCGATCTTCTAAAGATAAATATCCGTATAGAGCACGAAGAAAGTCCCCTGCTACGTTACTAGTATCGAAGTTCATTAGAACTGGCAAGGCCCATCCCATAGAACGAATTTCCATACCAATAGTTTCAGGGACTTTTGTTCCACAAATTAGTACACGACGCCATAGAGCAGCCATTCTGTTCCGTGTAACCAGTAAATATAATAGTTGCTGTCGCAACTCTGTCTTGCTTGGATCCTTACCAAGGCCAGCAAAATAGGCTTGGAAGGTATCCATCATATTCAGAAGTTCATCTTCTCGAAACGGTTGGCTATCCCAGATAGCGCTATTGTCCGAGTAGATCACTGCTTTCATACCTCCAACTTCAAATGACTCCTGAAGGTCAGTTTCTGTGTCAAATGTATTGTCTTTGTTTGATATCACATGTTGCTCAATTATAGAGATTAACGCTTCAACTGCTTGGACTGGAGAGTGCTCAATGAAATTTCCGAAGTCTTCACTGAGTTGGTACAATCCTAAACTATAGTCTTGACGACGATTGGATTTTAAAGGGAGAATGCCCCCACCAAGTGCCGTCTCATCTTCACTCATTTCGATATAGTTGAACGCTGCAATATATAGGTCCCGGACGAAAGCGGGGTCATGGTTTAAGCTGTTCACAGCCTCTTGAGCAAGCACGGGTATTTCCACATATCCGTTCTTTGCTAAATGCTCTTTGTGCAGTGCGAGCCTCAATAAATTTCCGGAAGCATCCGGATTGCTTTGATAAGTCCGACAGACAAATTTAATGGCATGTCTTAATATAAACTCATCGATCTGCTGTTGTGACCAGGAAAACTCTAGGAGATTCCGGGAAGCAACTCCGGCTTGGTATTGTTGTTCAAAAGACAAAGTACGTTCGCATAACTGAGTAAGCAGAGTGCGAACGATATATGCAATTTGATTAGTAATTCGTTGGCTCAAATATTCAACAAGTGCAGCCCAAGGGCCAGCTGCAGGGCCAGCTATTCGGCGGGTCATGTCATCCGGTGACATTGCGAGTAGACCACCAACTACGTGTCGTAGGGTTGCCTCAGCATTCGTTTTACGCAAAGGTTCCTCGATGGCCAGAAGAAGAGGCTTGAGATCAGAGAGTACTACACTAGATTCTGCGGCAATAACAGGACCTATCAGTTTACCAACCTCAGGTAAACGAGTATCTTGCATGACCTTCAGAACCAATTCCCAAAAAAGAGAGCGGGTTTTGTCCAGAGACCATAAATGTTGAAAGTGCAAGTCCAAACTTGGTCGAATGACAAAGATCATTTCAGGTTCAGATGCCAACCTCTGTGTCAAATCGGTACCGTTTCTTAGTAGCAGCCGTTCTACCGCGTAGTCAAATAAGACATGGTGTGAGAACGTTAAATTAGAGCCATCAGCACGTGATGTAGCCGATGGCTGCCACTCGATTAGAACATGCTCGCTTAGAATCTGATCGAGCGCACGACTTGTTTCGGGGATAACAATTTGGGCGCGTGAAACGTGTAAAATTCGATTTTTCACCATTTGGGAGGCGGCGCGTCGTAGTGTATCCTCCCTAGCATCACGCATTCCGTCGCTAGGTTGAATTACGCGTTCTTCCCAATACCTATCAAGGAGTTCCAACTGAGTTTTGATTGGAGTAAGTTCCGAACCCGAAACACCTTCACCAAGTAGTTCCGCCATAAGACGCAGATTAAATGGGACTTGCAGTAGCTTTATAAGAATGTGGTCCGCAGCCATTAAAAGAGTCTGTAGCTCAGGGGACTGTGCTGCGACCTCTGATAGTTCTTCCTCTGAGAATGCAGGTACTTTGATGTGACATACACCTAACAATTCGGGGTCTTTTAACTCTTCAATAGGTGGCTGTCCTGAAAATATGTTGCGGAGATCCCGATTGTGCCGTAAGTCAAATTTTCGAATCGAGGCGACTACCCGCCACCTACTATTGCTGCGAACAATTCTTGCCAAGAGATATAAGAGCAATTGCGCTGTCCTATCGGATCGAGCAGCATCCAAGGCGTCGATCAACACAAAAGCAGGTTGGTCACCACCCCAATTGAGGAGGATATCATTTAGGTCGTTTTGAAGACCGAGTTGTTGTTTAAGTTGTTGTTCGTTTTCTGCATCTATACGATCAACAGCTAGGACTACTATATCTCTTCCTTCTTGTAGAATGGTAGCACCTAAATCGTGTATTGCTCCAGACTTTCCAGCGCCTGGATCCCCAACGATGACCAGGGAACGTTCCTCGACTTGATTACGAAGTTTTTGAACGCAGTGCCGATTGATCTTAATCTCATTTCCTCCATCGCGTAACCTGGACAATTCACTCAGGTCGTCCATCGTTTCTTTTGTTTGCTTGGAGAGTGTACGGATGTCCTTATGAAAACTCCAAGATGAAGCTGAACATAATACATAATCACGAATCAACTCCCTTGCAGCTACGTATACCTGTGAGTTCCTATCTAGTAATTTTGCGATGGAAATATGATCATCATCAAGCAGCACGGGTCTTGGTCCTACACCTGGATGTGCGGAGGTAGGGTCGACTATGCGCACTCCGCCGATACTCCGTGACTCATTGTAAGTTCTTGTTTGCACTCCCTCCGACGCATGAACACGATACCACTCGAAAAGATCTCGTAAATGCGCATTGTGAGCTATCAGATCATTGACGGCCACGGTAGGAAAAGCAATTCTTAATCTTGATAGCAAAGTAGCAAGGTCTGCACCGTTATGCGGAGTTGCAAGAAATAAGACAGCACGAGTATTTTCAAACAATGCTCGCTCTGAAGATCCTTCGGGAGTATCTAGTGAAATCCTCAGAATTTGCTTAACAAGGAGACCACCTAAACTATGGCAAATGAACATCATAGGTCTGTTTCCAAGGCCATTTTGCAAGACTAAGTCCAACACTTGACGTGCTCTGTCAGGAAGGGGCATTGCGTGTCCATAATCAAACTTTTCTTTGGTGAACAATTTTTTAATACGTGCCCATTTTGTTGGTGACGAGGCATAACCGAGTGACCAGATACCAATATCCGTAAAGTCTTGACCAAGCCATTCAGGCCAGAAGTTAGTGGTATCATCACCACGTCTCCATGTATCGAAAGCATCGCCTCCGAGACCATGTACAAAGATGACATCTGCTTTTCTCGTAGTACTATCACAGCCTGAGATTGGATGTAATTGACTCATACTCATCACCTTCTATAAGTAATTAAAATATGTTAGTTCATTCGAGTTACTGCTTCATAACTTATTGAGTACAACAGAAAGGTGAAGCTGCCTGTTATAATTTTCCTACATGAAGGAGTTAGTGGCAATAATTACTTTGAGAGTGTAGAACAATCTTGATACTATGAGCACTCTCCTTTTTAGATGTAGAAAAATAAGTCATTATCTTCTGAATACAAAATGTAATTATGCATAAACAAAAGTCAATGTCCCAACTTAGCAGGAGATGAACATCATTGAATAATTTCAAAACTAGTTCGAGGAGAACCATCGAAAAGCTTCTTCTAAATTGCATTAGAAATCGGCAACATTAAATGTAAACTAATATCAATAGAGTTAGTCTCGAAGATTTAGGCTTTTTTTCTGCCCGCTTAGTCCCGATATATATGAAATTCTTTTTTTGCCTTCACTGGGGAACAACCTATTCATGCTTCATAGTATGCAGACGTTGCTGGCACTTGGCAGCGTGCAAGTGACCGGCTGTAATCGACGAATTCGGCCATTTCCTACTGAGCCCGGGTTTTATGGCGAGCGGACTCCGGTCAGATTCGGGCGTTAAACGGGAACTCGCGCTCAAAATAACGACGGCAGCCGGCTGATAAGCACGGCTGCCGTTTTTCATTCAACTAACGGACAGTTTTGCATAGAAATCGTTTGTTCTATTTAAACTGCTACGGTAAAATATTTCCCAAAATTCTCATTATCATCGGATCAGGAGGAGCCCAACTGTGATGAGATTATTGTTAGTATCAGCTTCTAGCTTCTTCTTAAGTGGAACATTACTTTTTGTTAATGGTGTATCTGGCAATAGCAAATTATGTTCCCCAAATGACGGGATGGAGTGACCCGCCTGGCAAATTTTCATTAGCTTTGAATGCTACCATGTTGAGGACACCTTATGTAAATAGTATTCTGTTTATGATTATTGTTACATTGCTTTTTGTTGTTGCATAATACCAAGCATTGCTGAGAAGAAATCGAGACGAGGAATCAATTAAGAAGAAAATCGCCGACGTCTGAGTAATTCAGCTAACGGGAAACGATAGCTCACAACGGCAGCCAACCAAAAAATCGGCTGCCGTTTTTATTAAACTAAAGGGCAGGGTAGTTCCAATTTGTGGTACCATACCCATAGAGTTATCAAGTATTTAGAATGGGATTGGAGACTTATAGGAAGAGAATGTATACAGACCCTAAAGGCGGACAATCGTAATCCAAGGCAATGATGTAGTTATACAAATGGGAAAAACCTATCGCAGTCATGCCTTTTATACCGCGGGAACCTACAATTTTTATAGATGTTGCGAAGAAAGCAGGAACCTACTGAAGCAAATGGCAAGCTGCCTGTCGGTTTGGACTTATCCTAACCTGCCGGAAGACCTATGTTTCTTGAAAGAAGGTGGCGGAGACTATCTTTACTCGTTTGTGCATGAACATATCTATGGTATTGACATAACTGAAGAAGAAGCAATCGAACTGATGGATCGAATTACAGGGGGGGGGGATTAAAGGCTCACCAGAACCTGGATCGTCTGCTAGATGACGCTATTAAGCATAAAACCGACTGGCATATATGCTGACAGAGCTGCCTGAGAGAATCTGGGAACTTACTGAGATACGTGATCTAGAAACTTTTGAACAGGATCTTTATCGTCTACCCGAAAGGCTGTTCGAGTTAAGCAAGCTTGAACGCTTGAAAATCTCGACGGCTGATTTGGAGAGTATACCTGCATCCATAGACAAGCTGAAGAATCTGAGAGAGCATTGCATCTATTGTGCAGGATTGGATCAGCCCGGGTTTCGGCCCAAGCCGAAGGAAGAGATCAGCTCTTCAAATATCTATGTCCATGACGTCATTCTAATGAGGCGTGCGAAGCAAGTTCTTTATATCCGTGAATATCGCAGATAGGATTTCCCAATAACTTGACAGTGGAATCCTGACTAAGTAATGGTAATAAAGTACAGAAACGGTCGAAGCGGGCTGTGAACTTTACTATCAGAAGGGGTGTGATCTAGAAATGGAGTTTTCATTGGTAGGAGACATAACTGGAGAAGTCAGTTCAGCACAAGTCAGGATTAAATATAAGCAAAGTATGAAAAATGCGATAGAGTATTTTAGTAAGGAAACAGGTCTGCCTATTGAAGAAATCAAGGTTCATATTGTTATGTCAAGGAATTATATTACTGACGTAAAAAAACGACACTTTAATCTAAATGAAAATGAAAACTCAAATGGTATATTTATCCCTATTAATTCTCAAAACGAAGAAACCAGAAAGATAGGTAAACCTATTATTGTCGTAAACTTGACAAAGTTGGAGGAAATAGGTGTTTCTATTACTACTATCGAATCCGTTATCGTTCATGAACTTATTCACTATTTTGATTACTGTATTACATACCCAACTGAGATTGTCGGCAAATATGGAGAAGTAGTAGATGCTCCTGATGAAACTAAAGATTATTATATTTATGCATATTTCCAGCAGCGTTCAGAATTTAGAGCGAAGTATTTTCAAGAAAAATATATGACTGTAGGATTGAATATTACAGAAGATTATATGTCAAAGAGGTTCACCCCTATCGATACCTCGACAAAATCTAGGTTGAATTACACACTTAGTCATGCTAGAGCACAATTAGAAGTCTGGAAAGCTAATCCCGTTGCAAACCAGGCAGCGAAGGAATATGTTGAAAAGAAAGGTCTTGAAATTGAAGATATTGAGAATACAAACCAAATTAAAAATGTAGCGCAACTTACAGATCTAAATGAATTTTTCGACTTTTGTGAGACATTTATTAAAATAGAATAGCCTTATTTGTTTAAGGTTCAATTATTTCTTAGTGTTGCCGCTAAAAGATAACGTCCAACTGCTGGGGGGATTGCCTGTCCAGAAGTTGCCAAATATAATGACCGTATCATAGAAAAGGAAAAGGATGCCTCCATAGATGTGGGCCTGCGGCAACAGGCTCACGGAAGCATCCCCCCAAACAACATGGTCATTGTATCAGACTATGCGCTGGTTGAGAAGAGTGCCGGCGTTTTTTGTTCGGTGTGCAGAAGTGGTTCCTTGTCCGTGCTGCGGAGAAAAGCTTGTTGTTATCGGCAGTCGTCAGCGTAAATTGGCGACTGCAAGTGGAGATCAGCGTGTACTCATCGTGCGTAGGCTTCGTTGCTTGCAGTGTTGCAAGATTCACCATGAGCTGCCGGATTGCATCGTACCGTACAAGCGCTATGAATCGGAATGCTTGGAGCAAGTGGTGGCGGAACCTACATCGTCGTCCGTAGCGGCAGATGACGCGACGTTGCGTCGCTGGAGGTTTTGGTTCGCAGATCATCGTACGTACTTGCTCGGTGCGTTAAGATCTATCGCTATTCGCTTTCACCAAGACCCTGCGGAGAAGCCGTCCGTCCCTTCGCAGTCTGCACATCATGGAATCGGACGCATCATGACAGACGTTCCCGGTTGGCTGGCGAGAATTGTCCGCAGCGTTACAAACGCGAATTTATGGCTACATACCCGTTCTGCATTCTTGTCCGCTGCAACCTGAGGTAGACTCGTCTCGAAGTCTACTAACGGAGGTTGTCGTCAGATGAAAGATCAGAAGAAAGCCGAAGCTATCGCAGCAGAGCGAATGCAGCTCTTGTCACCGCTCTTAGCAGACGGACTCGACCCTGCCAAAGCTAAGGAGATCAAAGTCAGAATCTGCGAGCAGACCGGCGTGTCCGAGCGGACGCTGCGCCGGTACTTGGCAAAGTACCGAGAAGAAGGCTTTAGCGGGCTGAAGCCGCTTGGCAAAGGACGTCAGCCATCGGATGAGACCATTCCACCGGAGGTGCTGGAGCAAGCCATCCTGCTTCGCCGAGAAGTGCCGAGCCGCAGCGTTGCACAGCTCATTCAGATTCTTGAGTGGGAAGGCCGTATTCGGCGCGGCGAAATCAAGCGCAGCACGCTGCAAGAACGTCTCGCCGCCCGTGGCTACAGCACGCGCCATATGCGCATGTACGCCGAATCGGGCGTCGCCGCCAGGCGCTTTCAGCAGCGTCATCGTAATCGTCTATGGCATTCGGACATCAAGTACGGGCCGTACTTGCCCATCGGTCCCGGCGGCGCCATGAAACAAGTGTTCCTGGTGACGTTCATCGACGACGCGACGCGGTTTGTGCTGCACGGCGCGTTTTATCCGGTCATGGATCAGACCATCGTCGAGGATTGCTTTCGCAGAGCCATTCAGAAATTCGGCTTGCCGGAGTCGGTGTACTTCGACAACGGTAAGCAATACCGCACGAAATGGATGACGCGGGCCTGCTCCAAGCTTGGGATTCGCCTTCTGTTCGCCAAGCCCTACTCGCCAGAGGCGACGGGGAAAGTCGAGCGATTTAATCGCGTGGTAGATTCGTTCTTAAGCGAAGTGGCGCTCGAAAAACCGAAGACGCTCGAGCGGCTAAATGAATTGTTCGAGGTGTGGCTCTCTGAGTGTTACCAGAATAAATCGCATTCGGCGCTGGCGGAGAAGTGCAGTCCCGAGACGGCGTATCGCAGCGACAAGAAGGCTCTTCGCTTCGTGGATCCGGACGAGCTGGCTTCAGCCTTCCTGCACTGCGAATCGCGCAAAGTGGACAAGTCCGGCTGCATCAGCTTCATGGATCGCAAGTACGAAGTGGGCCTCACATTCCTTGGTCGCACGGTTGACGTCGTCTACGACCCGACGGACATCTCAGAGCTTATCATTGAGTACAACGGTCATGCACCATGGCGCGTTCGTGAAATCGTCATTGGGGAGAGAGCCGGCAAACGGCCGCTGCTGCCGGAGCATCTTGGCAAAGCACCAGCGGATGCGTCACGGCTGCTCGCGGCCGCTGAGGAACAAAGCGCTACGCGCAAGGCAGAGCAAGCACCGGCCGTCGCCTATCGCCAGGTGAGCAAGGAGGGCGGCCATGTTTGAGACGTTCTACGGCCTCAGCCGTTCGCCCTTCTCCAGAGACATGCCGACAGGCGAATTGTACGAATCGGTGATTTTGGAAGAGACGCTCGGACGGTTGACTTACGCCGCTCAGCGGCAGTGGTTCGCGGTCGTCACCGGCGATTGCGGAACGGGTAAGACGACAACCATTCGTCGTTTCGCAGATCGGCTGGACTGTGCGACATACAAGGTGCTCTATCTATCGGACTCCAAGCTTACACCGCGGCATTTCTATAAAGGCTTGCTTGAACAGCTCGGCTGCGAGTCGAAGTTCTATCGCGGTGACGCCAAGCGCCAGTTGCACAGAGAGATTGAACTCATGCGCGGCATTCATCGACTCCAGCCGGTGGTCGTCGTCGACGAAGCGCATCTGCTGGATCGGGAGATGCTCGAGGAAGTCCGGTTCTTGCTCAACTTCAAGATGGACGCGCAAAGCCCAATGGCGCTTATCCTCGTTGGGCAGAGCGAGCTATGGGATCGCCTCGGGCTGCAGGCTTACGCGGCGATTAGGCAACGAATCGACCTACAATGCAAGCTGCCGCACTTTGATCGAGAACAGACTGGAGCCTACATTCATCGTCACATGGCATACGCCGGCGCCGAGCATGATATTTTCTCAGATGGCGCAATCGACGACATTTACCGTTTCTCCAGCGGCTCCGCAAGATTGATCAACAAAGTATGTACACATAGCCTGATCTACGGCGCACAGAACAAACATCGCATCATCGACGATCATATGATCAAGCGCGTCATCCAGGGAGAATTGTCATGATTCTCCCTTTTCTTTACATCAAGCTGGACAGATTGGCCAGCACCAGCAGGACAACTTACGCCGTCAACTTCCGGACATTATGCGTTAGCAGTAACACTTAGTAGAGTGGGGAACAATAGGTTCTTTATTTTCTTTGGACAACATCACCGCAGAGCGTTCGTAAGAATTTAGAATCAGGCGTATAATTTTGATTTGCAAATTTATACAATCGGTGCATGGATGCTAAGAAGTGAGGATAATTTTTAATGAAACAACAATAGCGGAGCCTCGAAGTTTTCGGGCTCCGTATTATATTTTTTCCTGAAATATCACAACAGTTTTTTTCTCGTTGCAGTACCCTATTCGGTTTCGCTTATCAGTGGAATCCATTTTTTAACGGACATGAGAAACCCTTAAATGCTTGCTTGCGATCTCTTGCTTTTTTAAGGACATATCGAGCTCTTAAATCGATAATCCTCGCCGTTTCAGGCAAAATTACAGGTATAAGGGTCTCGTATGAGACTGTCTATTTTCTGTGTAAAAATGTAATACCCTGTCCTTTAGTTCTAGGATTAGAGGATTGTTGGACCGGTGCCACCACCTTAGTTCCCTGCTGGGCAAGCTTCATGCGATGTCGTCCATGCCCGTAAGGCGTGTCGCCCAACAAAGCCGCCGGCGTCTGCCCGAAAAAGCGTTGAATGGTTGCCACCACATCCGCTGTCGCGTCTTGGTCGTGTTCATTGGCCGGAACCGTTCGGATATCGAGGTGACCCCTTCTGTCGTGTACAGGTTCTGCCTCTTATAGCCAGTGGTCGATTTCGAGCGCTTAAACGCGGTGCGGGCCTCGGGATCCACGGCACTCTCGATGCGGTCTTTTGGGCGCTTTTCATGGGGCGTTTTCTCGAATTGGACGTCTGCAGGCAGGTCGGTTTTTGTCCCATGATTATCAGGGTCGACGGGGCGACTATTTTACTCCAGGATGCGTATCAAGATGGCTTGCAGCTCCTGCGAACGCGAATAGCCCTTCCAATCTTCCAGCAGCGGCTTGATGTTTTCATTGTTGAACCACTGCAGCAGTCCATATGCTTGCGCGACCAACTTGCTGTAGGCAAGCATAAGGTCGGCGGACGTCACAGCGGAGCTTAGTCGAACGCCCATAGCATCCAACGGCAAAGACTCGGCAGCCATGCGGATGGGCTTCGGCGTTTGTTTTCGGAGGTGCTGTATGAGACGAATCATGGCATGCTTAATCAAACGGTACGCGCCACGGCGCACCATGTGGATGCTCGTCGGAAAGGAGTCAATGATCCACTGTTCGTTTTTGTCTCCCCACAGTCCGTGGCTATACATCTGCGCCAGAATATAGAGATGGCAAGCACGGAACATAGCTTCGCCCATGTGAGTGCGATCCAGGCCGATCGTACTATGGTCAAAACCAAAGAAATCGACTGGCACTTGGAGGAAACATTTGATGAAAAGATCTCCAATTATCTTCTCATCCACCAGACGATCTGAGAGTGCGTAGTAGGCCTGGATGAGATGGACCTTCAGTTTCAGAGAGGGCGCATAAGGGCGCTATCCCATGCCGGTATACAGCACAGCACAAAGGGTATCCGCGAACGAAAAGTCGATCTTGCTCTCAACGCAACTCCAGAA
>Ga0065721_10005573_pt1 | contig 13539 bp, 13 predicted proteins | sample Mesricmetagenome_FD_59108 | JGI IMG/M metagenome (GOLD analysis project Ga0065721, IMG submission 59108) | Mesophilic microbial community from rice straw/compost enrichment Sample: eDNA_1 v2 (version 2) | ecosystem: Engineered > Solid waste > Grass > Composting > Bioreactor | place: USA: Davis... | reverse complement strand
CCTGCCGGTATGGGTTTCCCTTCCGCTTGCGGGAAGATGAATTGTCGTCGCCGCCGTTACCGCTGGCGATGAAGGCCACCACGGCTGCTTCGCCGGGGTCGCGGAAGTATGGGGAATGGTACTGTGGCATTTGCTGACTCCTTGTCAGACGGTTGGAAGGAGCTCAGACGCACCTGTAGCGTTCACACCAGAGGTGTTCTGAGCCGGGTGAAGTCCGGAAAACTGAGTCGGTTGTGGGGATTTGGCCGCTACGGCCGGAGCATCAGCATTGGATGCGTCAGGACACGAAATACGGCCTAGTCCCCGGGCGACCGGGTTCTATGGACGGATTTTTCACTCGTGATCCCTTGCAGTTGCAGATGACTACGATGGCGTTTCCCGTAAGCAAAACGACATCGATGTTTCAACTCAGTACTCGCTACTCGACCCCGAAACGACGGGGTGCCCTCCTACCTAAACCGTCCGCGTCAATCGACTTAGGACGTCAGCCTGCTACTCCACTCAGTTCACCGCTGCCGAAGGGCCTTATTGTTGACCCGGGAAACCAGGACAACAGCCCCTCGATGCAGCGAGACTTGGCAAATAGAACATAACCCGCCCTAGCTGTCCATAAAAATCTTGATAAACCACTGATTTTTATAGGAATCCTTGCTTTTTGCACTGCACCCAAGGATTTCTGTCCCCCGTTAATAAGGATTGTTTGGTCAAGGGGAGCTGAATTCCTTGGCTCGTGCGATGAGCCAATCTGCCTCATTTCCCCGGTTAGCAGGTGGTGGGCGGCGAAGTTTGCCGAATCAGCGATCGTTTGCCGGACCGATTCTGCAATCCGCAGCGCTCCGGAACGAGCGCTGTTGATGTCGGCACTGCCAGGTTCTCGATGACCGACGCATGGGTTCTCCGATATGGGCCGCCGAATGCCGGATGTCTGTATCCAGATCAGTACCTGCCGCATATGAGCCGGATGAGTGTTGGCGATGTCCATCCGTCGATTGCCAGACCTGCTCGGTGAAAAGTTGGTCTTCATACCGTGCAAAAACCACATCTCCTCCTCCCATGTACCTTCGATGCCGCGCCTATTAGATCAGATGCCATCAGGACGGATACGCATCCTTCCGTGACATCGGACATTATGTCTCTTCGTAGGCGACGCGGGCGATAAGGGCGGGGGTTCAGGGCGGGTCAACGCCCTTGCGACGGTGTCCTCTGTTTTCTTTGAGGCTTAAGCGCAGCGCGCCCCATTCTAGTCATGTCAACATTCTTTGCGCGCGGATGCTTTGATGAGATGCAATTGCGGCGCATCACATCGTGTTTCTGCCTTGCAACATCGTGTGCCTTCATAAGCCGAGGCACGTGGGAGAAGAGCATGAATTCGCGTAAGCACATCGATTGGCTTCTGCCGCCAGATGAGCCGGTAACTGAGTACGAGGCCCGAATGCTTGAAGATGGGCAAGGTGGCGCCCATACCGATGAAAGCTCTATTCGGAACACCAGCTATTTTCGGAGCAAGCCGCATAAGCAACAGATTCAGCTAATTCTGAAAAGACTGCAGCGGCCGGTGCGACTGCAGGAGTTCGAGAGGGCCGGTTACGATTCACATGTTCTTCGAGAGCTGCTTGCCGAAGGGAAAATTCTCAGCCCATGCAGGGGCATTTATATCGCCCGAGGAGAATATGATCCGTTCCTCTTGGCGCTGGCTTGCCTTTCTCTTGGCCGAACCGATTATACAATCGGCCTGCACAGCGCGGCGCGCATTCATGGGCTTATATCGGTTGACAGTCCAGACCTGCACATCTTTGTAGGCAGTGGTTGGACTGTTCGCCATTGCGGCAACTATGGAATGACCTCGATCAAATGGACGAACTCTTTCACAGAGGTCGACGAATGCGGCGCGGAGCCCACTGCGGAGTCTCTGGAGTACTGGGGCATCGAGCTACAATCCATTTACGGTGTGCGGATGCGGGTCACGTCGGCGGCGCGCACCGTGTGTGACCTACTTCGATTCATGGACCGCGTTTCCATCCCGGTCTCCGACGGCACCATCCAGGGCAGAGAAATTGCGTTCGACGCACTCAAGGCATTCTCTGAATCAGGCGACCTGGATGAAGTACTCACCTTGGCGACCAGGCTGGGCTGCGAAGATGAGATTGGAAACTATCTGGACCTCGTTCGACGATATGCGCCGAACGGACCTCGTTGATTGACGCGGCATCAAAGGAATCCCGTCGCGAACCACGCAATATTGGCCTCAATGCCGTATTTCTAGTCAATTCGCCTCTAAACATGGGAGTTACGGCCGTATCAGACGCATTTCAGGATTGATTTCGACTGAGCATGTTTCGTCCGTGCATTGCGCTTCCGGAGCGTCCGACGACGGAGTTGAGTCAAAGGTCAGCATAAATTTGTGACCAGGACCGTCGGGCCGAGTTTGTGGATGCTGAGGTGCTCCCTGTAGCGTCCTCGCTTATGAGGAGAGTCTGTTTTCATTTTGCCCCTGCTGGGGGCGGGTTGCAAACTCGATCGGCGTCAAGCCGCACAAGCTGGTATGCGGCCTGACGGTGTTGTAGTCGAGGCGCCAGGCCTCGATGATGCGGCGGACCTCCTGCAGGCTGGCAAACAGGTGCTCGTTCAGGCATTCATCGCGGAAGCGGCCGTTGAAGCTCTCGATGAAGGCATTCTGCGTGGGTTTGCCCGGCGCGATGTAGTGCCATTCGACCCGGCGCTCTTGTTGCCAGCGCAGCATCGAGACTGAGGTCAGCTCGCTGCCATTGTCGCTGACGATCAGCTTTGGGTAACCGCGGCGAGCGGCGATTGCGTCCAGTTCGCGGGCGACCCGCATCCCCGACAGCGACGTGTCCGCGACCAGGCAAAGACATTCCCGGGTGAAGTCGTCGACGACGGCCAGGACGCGGAAGCGACGGCTGTCGCTCAAGGCATCGGACAGGAAGTCCAGCGACCAGCGCTGATTGACCCCCTGAGGCAGTACCATTGGAGCCCGCGTCCCCAGTGCCCGCTTGCGGCCGCGCCGACGGCGCACCGCCAGCCGTTCTTCCCGATAAATCCGGTATAGCTTCTTGTGGTTCATCTGGATGCCCTCCCGGGCCAACAACAGGCCAAGCCGGCGGTAGCCGAAGCGACGACGCTGGTCGGCCAAGGCCCGCAGCCGCTCGCGCATGGCTGCGTCATCCGATCGGCGGCTGACGCGGCGATAGGTTTTTGGCGGCAGCCCGATCAGCCGGCAGGCCCGGCGCTGCGAATAACCCTTGTGTTGGATCGCCCAGCTCACAGCTGATCTCCGCGACCTGGGCGTCAGAAGTTTTTTCCCAACATCTCCTTCAGCGTGGCAGCATCCAGCATCGACTCCGCCAACAGCTTCTTGAGCTTGCGGTTTTCCTCCTCCAGCGCCTTCAGCTTGCGGGCGTCAGAAACCTCCATCCCGCCGAACTTGGCCTTCCACTTGTAAAATGTCGCGTCGGAGATCCCGTATTTGCGGCAAACATCCGCCGTCTTTACTCCGGCTTCGTGTTCCCGCAGCGCTCCAATGATCTGCTCTTCGGTGAACCGGCTCGGTCGCATCGTCCGTCTCCTTCCAAGGATCGGACTCTACCTCATTTCCGGGGGCGTTTCAGGGGAGCACCTCAGCCGCGCTTCTCAAATATCAGCTGTTCGGGAGAAGTCGGTCGCTGCCAGGGGGTGCCGAACCGAGCCGATAACTTTGCCGCCGCTCTGATTGACGATGGCGGTAGTCTCTGCCTCGAGTGAATGGCCGAAGGTGTAATCAGCCGTGAGGGAGAACCATGACTTGCCTCCCGATCGGGTGACCGCGGCACATTTGGAAGTGGGCAATTGACCCATATTTCACCTCACCTCCGAAATTGTCTCAAGTGAATTCTCACGAATTCTATCATCGTGAAAGAAAGAATTGAGTTGGATACTACCGAAGAAATTTACGCTTGTTCGCTGCGCTCGATAGCAGCATAAATTACCTAATAACGATTGTGGGGATTCGAACGATGAACGTCTCGGTGGGCATACAGGTCAGGATACCTGCATTAACAAGTGCGGCAGTATTCGCGGCGATCATCGCTGGTTTGAGCAGTGTTCCCAGACCGGCGGTTGCGTGCGGAACCGAGAACTACCTCGGTCATGTGTGTTTCGTGCCGTACACCAAGGGATGTCCAACGAGTTATACCGAAGCGGACGGACGTATTCTGCAATCACAGGATAACCAGGCACTATATTCGCTGATAGGCAATACCTACGGCGGGAATGGTCCAAGTCAGTTCGCACTCCCCGATCTCCGCGGCCGAACACCGGTCGGAAGTAGCTTAGGCGCCAGTTCAAATTACCCGCTGGGAACGAAGCTAGGGCAGGAATCAGTCACGTTGACGATGCAAAACATTCCGGCCCATACCCATGCTCTATATGAGTTAGACGCATCAGCTCCGATACGAGGTTCTTCCGGATGGTGGGGTGGAATGTTCGGAGGGCGGACTGACAATCCGGAGGGCAACACGATCAGCTCTGGCAAGGTCGGGCCCGAGCCCTTTCAATCGCAATCGACCGATGACCTGAAGAAGCAAGGTCATCTTGGCGCTATGGCGCCGGTTCCCGTCACCGTCCAGTCTGGCTCGATCAACATCCAATCAAATTCGGCCGCGCAAACGCCTACCCCGGCGGCGCTCATCCCCCCTCAAACAGCACTCGTCGCGTGCATCGCGACTACGGGCTTATTTCCGCCGCGGAACTGAACCATGACCCGACGTACACCCAGCACCCTTCGTCTTCCAGTGCTTGCTGCTCTTGCCGCGGGTTTCGTGTTGCTTGATAAACCGGCGCAGGCGTGTGGGCCCGATCCCTACCTTGGAAGCATCTGCTACTTCGCTTTCAATTTTTGTCCGACCGGATACGTGCCTGCTAACGGTGGCGTAGTTAACGGCAACGACGCGCTGTATTCGCTGCTTGGCCAGAGTTTTGGGTCCAATCCCAATCAGGGAGCGACGGTCGTGCCGAACCTTCAGGGAAAAGCGGTTGTCGGTGCTGGCGTGAGCCAGCAGTCGGGCAACTCAGCCAGCTACGCCCAGCAGCTAGGTTCCGAGACGGTCACGCTACTGCCGATGCAAACGTTGCACACTCATGACTTCGCCGGAACGATCGAAATTTCACAGGTAACCTTTGCGACGTCTACCCCACCCAGTGACCCGTCACCGGACGGCAGTCGCTTCGCAACCGGTATTGGCTACTATAACTCCGACCCAGCGGACTCGGTGATGGGCTCTAGTTTACGAGTGAAGTTGCCGCCCATTCCTTATCCTGTGCCACCCGGGCCCGCCCCAGGTTCGATGGCGATTTCCGCGGCATCAGCTGGCCAAACCGCGCCCACACCCGTTCCGTTACGTCCGCCGCAAATTGTACTCACTGCTTGTATTGCGACGACCGGAACCTACCCGCCAAGGCAATGATCATGACTTACTCCATTACCCTCATTCGACGCAGTGTTGGCTTCCGGGCCGCCCTATTATCCGGTGCCTTTCTAATTGGCCTGTCGGTGCAGCCAAAGGAAGCTCAGGCTTGCGATTCCGATCCGATGATCGGTGCGATCTGCATTTTCGCCTTTAACTATTGTCCAGCGGGCTTTACCGCTCTGAACGGCGGCACAGTTGCCGCGAACAGTAGCTACTACTCTGATTTCAAAGAGTTGATCGGCTACACATTCGATCCGCAAAATATGGCGGTGGTGCTTCCTGATCTGGCCGCCCGAGCCCCGATGGCTCGATCATCGCCAACCAGCCAACCATCCCCGCCAAATTCTGTTGTGTTAGGCCAGCAGCGTGGCTCATCGACAACGACGATCCCGCCGGAAAGTATCCCTGCACATACCCACACGGCGGTTATCGACGATACTCAGAAGCTCAATGCCGTTATCACGGTCGCAACGATACTTGGAAATCAAGACCCTACGGCAAACGGCGTTATCTCGGTATTTCCATCAAATGCATTTGCCGCGCCAGCCGCGCAGGAAGTTTTCGTCAACATGCAGCCAGGAACTATCCCTACGACGATGCCTGCAGCCGGAACCATGTCTATGCCCGTGGCAGACCCTCACGCTCTTCCTGTTCCCGTTGTGCCGCCATCGCTAGGGCTGACAATCTGTATTGCGACTTCGGGAATTTATCCAACCAACATATCGCAGAACTGACGATTACCAGCCGCTCTCGCGAATCAACACAGCCGTTATTCTTTCCAGTGCAGCTCGCGCCGGGCTCTGCGGGGCTCCTTGCGCGACAACCAACCCGCGGGAGGTCTGCATTAGGTTTGGCGGGGCGCCGACGAAATAAAGCTCGACCCTGTAGAGCGGGTGTGATGGCAGGAGGCGGCCATCAGTGTCCCGTCGCGTTGCGACTGGGCCTCCGTGAACTGACGCCAAGGCGGGAATATCGAACACATCGACATTGGCTGATCCGATTTCCCGAACAGTCAATTCTCTAGTTGCTTCGAGTGGGTCAGCAGGAATGAACCTGGCCTTCGCACCCACGTCCAGCCGAAACACGTCGGACTCTGGGAGGAACGCAATGACGTGCGGGTTGCTTAGGTCAGCAACAAAGGCCAACGGTTTCTGCCTGTCCACCCACAGTCCCTCTCGCAGGGTCCGATCCAAATCGACAACAGTGCCGGACACAGGCGACCGGAGTACCAAATGCTCCCGTATTTCTTCAAGACCTGAACGGCGGCGCAGGAGGGAAGCCCTTTGGCTTTGCAGAATCGGCAAGGCCCGACGTGCTTCTGCGCTGGCAGCTCCTCGCGCTATCTGGGTGTCAATCATCGCCAGCCGAGCGGAGACCTGCTCAAGTTCATGATCAAGGTCCGGTGCGGAGGCAACAATCAAAACTTGCCCAACTTCAACCTGCATACCTTGCTCGACCAGGATCTTGTCGATGCGAGCTGGCGCGGGAACGAATATTGCCCTGTAATCTGCTGGTCTGAGCATGGCGAACATCTGGACATCCGTGCGCCAAGGTAAGGCCAGCGCCAGAATAACGGCTAAGGAAGTGCCAGCCGTCACGCATATCCTAGGGTTAAGGCGGATTGAGCTGCGCAACTGCCACCATGTTTTCAGTTCGCGCCATAGCGGAATCAAAATAAACCACCATATCTCGACAATGAACAGCGCGACGCCGACTAACTTGAAAAACATGTAATAAACTAGCAGCGCAAGGCCAATATAAAGCAGCAATCTGTACGCCCAAGTCGCATAGGCATAGGCAACCATGAAAACCCGACGACGTGGTGCTACTTGCTCTGGCGGTGCAACGCCCAAGCCGAACAGAAACTCTCTCAGGTGCCAGCGAGCCATTGCGAAGGCTCTGGTCTGAAGGTTCTCGATTCCTAGTGCATCAGAAAGCAGGTAGTAGCCGTCAAAGCGCATAAACGGGCTGGCATTAATGAGCACAGTGCCCGCCAGACTGACGGTTACCAAAGAAAAGGCTGCAGTCCGTGCAGGGCCGTCCGGCAGAAAACTCCAACACAGCAGTACAAAGGCCGCCAGGCACGCTTCTGCAATCATCCCAGCAGCGCCAACTAAAATGCGTCGACGACGATCAGGTAGTCGCCAAACATCTGAGACGTCGGTGTAAAGCACGGGATAAAACACCATCACTGCCACGCCCATCGTCGGAACGCGACACCCGAAGCGCTTTGCAGTTAATGCATGGCCCAGTTCGTGAACCGACTTGGTGACGGCCAGTGCAGCCCCAAGCCAAATCAAGCCAGTAAGACTGAAGACATCGGCAGCGGTCGCCAGGAATGTATCCCAGCGTCGGCTGACAAGGTAGATACCAGCGACAAGCGCTAGCAGGACGATGGCTAAAGTAGTTCGGCTGAAGAGAAAGCTCAGCCGAGGCGACCACGCCGCCAGGGCCGCATCCGGTCGGACCAGGGGAAAACGTATGAAGAGGTAGGCATGCAGCAGCCGAAGCAGCGGGTGCATGCGTGTTGCATCGGCGGCACGAATGAGGCCCGAGACATCTTTAGTTTCACGCCGCTGTAGAAGATGGTTATCATCCAAAAACTTCAGGAGTCGCTCGACGTCGGAGCGTCCGATGGCAGGATTGCCTGCCGCGCGGATCGCACCGGTGATCTCCTCAACAGTCGTCGATTGCCAACGGCTCAAGATCTCGAATGCTGTTAGTCCAATCCTATGGTATCGGCCTGTACTCGGGTCATGGATAGTCCAGGTTGGAGAGCCGTCCGTGGCCGTAGGACCTGGCAGGAGCGCCAGATCCTCCCTCAGGGACGGAACAATTCTGCCGCTTCGGCCGAGCATGGGTGAGGAAGACATTACAGACCGATAGCCTGCCGAAGCGCCGCGATCGGCCGCCGCAGGAGATAGAATGCGACTGGCACCGATTGCCCATAGATTTTCGCTGTGCCCTGCAGACCAAGACGCGGAGGGCGATCCGTGAGCTCGGCATCATCCAGGACGGCTGAAAGGCGGTAAGAGGCTATACCGTCCGGGCCGACCTCGGGCTCAAAGGAAGTCAGTCGCAGTCTGGCCGAGAGTGACCGGAGCGGTTCGGCGTCCAGAAACACCCGGACCTCTGCATCCGGGCTGAGGGCTATTGCATCAGCAACCGGCAGGCGTGCCTCGACTTCGACGCGCCGCGGGTCAGCTATTGTCATGACACGCTGGCCAATTGTCACCGGACGACCTATCCAGTCGTTTGCATTGCGAAACACCGCAACCCCAGCCCTTTCGGCCAGGACGGCCGATCGGGCGAGTCGCTCTTGTGCGTGTCGTGCCTCCGCTGTACGCAACCCAAGCTGCGCCTTCAAAAGTGCAACCTGAGCGCTTGATCTGGGATCGCTGAACGAACCTTGCTCCGCCCCGCGCAATTCCGCCTGGATTACCGCAAGTTCCTGGGCTGCAATCTCGGCTTTTGCTCGCAGCTCGGTGTCTTCGAATTCCAGTAGGGTATGGCCTGCTTCGACTGGTTCGTTCGGTCGGACAAGAATGCGTGAAATTACGCCATCAATAGGTGCCGTGACGACGTACGGATCAGTCGCGACGATTTCAGCAGGCGCTAACACTGACTGCTGCACCGGGATGGCGCCTCCGATGAGTAGTGCGGCAGCTGCGGCCCATCCCCACCGCTTGCCAAGCCGCCATCGCGGCCTTCTGCCGCCCTCGAACGCCGACCATGCGTGCCCATAGGTTTCCGCGAGACGTTCTGCCAGCACAGTCTCCTCAGGACGCCAGGGGGCCTGCCTCGCAAGCCAGAGCCCGGCATCGGCAGGGGCATTCGGTAGCGCCATCGGGATCCATAAGACGTGCGGAGTAGTCCACTCATTCCACTCAGCGCGGTGACCAGGACTAAGATCTTCGGGCGACACCGCCCGTGGCTTCGTCTTGGATTCACCCTCTGGGCGGGAAAGCAGGTCGTTCGCAGCTCCCTCCAGCCAGCGGATGTATGGCGCGTCATGGTCAATCGCGGGCACATCTGCGGCCGCTACTGCGGTGGGTCGGGTCGTCCCCCGCCAGGTGACCAGTACCGCTTGCGAATACGGCAGGAGCTGTCGAGTACGATTGACGATTGTGAAGGCGAGAACTTCGCGGGAAGGGCACAGTCGCACCTCCCTTTCGAGTCCGAGCAATTCTACTAGCTTTGCTGACGTCGTGGCGTTCTGAGCTGCAGGACCGTGGGCCATAACCTGCTACCTCAGATGAGCCGTTCCGCTCATTCCTGCCGTTAGCGACGCGGGGCGCTGTGTAAGCTTGCCGAACGCCTCTATGGTCTGGCTGACCGGATCGATCCGGGCACCCAATCTCGAAATACTCCCCGGATGAGACTGACCAGTTTCGTCCACTATCAGATCAAACCCATGCCCTACCTTGACCCAGCGCAACCATCCAGATGGAAGCAGAAGGCGAACCTCCAGATTCTCGTCATCAAGCACTTCCACCACCGCCTGGCCCGGCGAAACATACTCGTGAGGCTGTGCTCGACGACTAATAACACGGCCAGTGAACGGGGCACGGATCACACACCGGTTGACAGGAGCGCGTGACACTTCAACCTTTGCCTTGGCCTTGTCGACTTCTGCCTCAGCCAGTGCTGTGGCAAGCTTACTCCCCGAGTTAAGGCGGTTTAGCTCGCGGGCATTCTCAGCTGTAAGCTCCGCGGCTTTCAGTGTAGCCATTGCCTCTGTCAAGGTTGCTCTGTAGGTGGAGCAGTCGAAGGACACCAGAGAGTCTCCCTTTCGGAAACGCTCGCCTGAGTCCAGTGGCATAGTCTCGATCCGAGCAGCAAGCTCACTCGAGATAACCGCGTGCTGCGTCGCAGCGATAACCGCACGGACTGCCTTGCCATCGGCAGCAGAAGCGGGCGCCTGTGCCCTCGCGCCAGAACCTAAGAGTAAACCGGATACTCCCAGGCAAATTAGCAAGGCTCTGTAATCAGCCAGTACGCTCATCGCAGTGCAGTCGCTCCCGGAGTGAGAGCATGCTTGTCGGCCTGCGAAATCAGGTCGCGAGTTGTTGTTGCATTCTTCGGATCGGCTGCGTCACTGGGAAAGAGAAGCTCAAGCCGCGGTATCGTCGCACCGGTTTCCCACCCCTGCATATTCTCGCGTATTGCGGCAGCCAGTGATTTCGTGTCAATGGAGCTAACCGTCGCAGGTAACGGGTCGACACCTGCAGTGACAAACAGCCGCCCAGCAGCATTGTTCATCTCCGCGGCGGCAAAATCTCGGCGCAATTCGGCAAGCACTGCTGTGATTTCACTATTGATCCGCTCAAGGTCATTACTACGGCCAGTGGCGCCCGCTGCTCGATTCTCCCTCAGGATTGCGCCTTCCACTTCGTACAGCTCCTTCGCGGTACGATAGTCCGCAATGGCCTGTCGGTAAGTAATCCAAGATATGTGCGCCTGTGAGATGACTGCCATGCTCAATGCGAGGCGGCGCGTGTGGGCGACTTCCTTGGCTGCCTCGGCCGCTTTGATCTGAGAAGGCCCGTTAAAGAACATCGTGAACAGATTTCCGATGACCTTGGCACCGTAATCCAACCAGTTGTTGTTAACGAGATAGGAATTGCTGTCGTAGTTGTGGCCGATATCGAGGTTGATGCCAGGCAACATACTTAGCATTGCACGCTTGACTTCTAGGGAGCCAATGCGTGTCTGGTATGCCTCTTCCGCGAGCTCGGGGCGATTTAGGAGTGCCAGACGCTCAACTTCGTCAAGCGTGATTCTGACCGCCGGTTCGCGATACAACTCATCGGAGTCCGCGAGCGTAAAATCCTGACCGGGGCGAGACCCGATCAGCGCAGCTAATTGAGTCTTTGAAGCCAACAGCTCGCGGCGGAGAGCCTGCACTTGGCGCATCGCATCCAGAAGGCCGCGGCGGTAGGTAAGAGCTTCAACCGGCGGCTGCAGGCGACGCTGCTCGATTTCCCTGGCCGATGCCAAAGCCGTCGCTACTTGCTCGGTAAGCGGATCCAGGCGACGAAGCAGGCGCTGAGCCGATAATGCGGCCCAGTAGCTGCTGCGCACATCCTGCATGATGTTGTGTACAACCTTCCGCTTGCGCTCCTCCAGTATGAGTTGCCGATCGGCTGCTTGCTTGGCGCGCACATAGGACACACCGAAGTCAAGGATATTCCACGTCAGAGTGATGTCGAATACCCGGCGATCTCGATCTTGGGATTGCGATGGCTCGAGGGATTGCTGACCAGTGCGAACCGAACGGCTGCTAGAGGCGGGCACGTTGTTGCGCCCCTCGTATCCACCCTGGGCGACTAGGTTCGGGAGCAGATCAAAGTTGGCTACATCAAGTTGACGCGCCGTTAGAGCTACCTCCATTGCCTTCAGCCGATTATCCAAATTGTACTTGATTGCTCGGGCCATTGCCTCTTCGAGTGTCAGCGGCCCCGTAATAGGTTCCTGCTGACTGAAAAGGATGTTGAGGTCATCGGCAACCCGGGCCCTCTGTTCGGCATCGGTCAGCCGTTCCGGCTTTACGCTGCATGCAGACAGAGCCGCAGACATCACAGCCAATGCTATGACCCGCCGTGACCTTGGGAATTGTGTTGGCTTGGTCGTCGGCGCCGCCCCACTGATTTTTGTATTCTCTTGCACTGCCATCTTCTCCGAAGCCCAAATTCATTACGCGACGAGAATTTCGCGATTACACCGCCTGCAAAGCCGCCAATACACGCTCGGCCTCAATCGCATTGTTCCGAGACACTTGAACGAGCTGCGCCGAGAAACTGACGCGACCACCGGCTTGCTCTGGCTGACTGTCCGGAATGAGCGCAAGCGCCCTATGTTCATCAGAAATCGGCAATACAAAATCGGCATTCGCTGTCTCAGACTCGCCCGGTATCAGGCTGGGAGGGGCAACTGCGTTGTCCCCATCTGGTTGCCGATCCGCGCCATCAGTGGGTTGTCTAGAAGGCGCTTCCGATTGACCTGGTGCCCCGCTTTGCCACCCCTGAACGCCGCGGCCGAGGTCGCCAAAGTTCGACCATTCCCCACCAAACCGCAAACCCGATGGACCAGATTCACCACCAATGCCGGTAGGACTGAACGGGCTGGATCTGTCCGCTGAACGACTGCCANTGACTACNACGGTGCGCTCAGCGCCATAACGGGCATTAAGCTCCTCTGANCCAGACATGGCTGTGCGNACGATGCTGAAGGCATTGGAGCCCGCCGATGGGTCACCGGTCGTGGAGGTGATCAACCCGCTTTGCGAGGCTACAAGCCCGGTCGTCACGTCGGTCAAGTTTCCGCCAGGCGGCGGAGCCGAAGGGGTGACCGGTGGCACGATGGGCAGCGTGAGATCATTCCCTGACGCGACAACCGGCGGCTGAACGGTGGGAGGAGGCGGCGGCGGGGGCGCAGGTTCGTCGGACTGGATTGGCGCGCCGATCACAGTCACGGCGAAGTTTGACGAGGCCCCGCTGAGATTGCCAGCTACGTCCCGCGACCGCGCGGTGAAAACGTAGCTTCCGGCAGTGAGAGGAGATGAGCTGCCATCATATGTCCAGTTCCCACTTCCATCGGAGTTTGTGGTTCCGATTTCCGCGCCGTCTCGGAACAGGACAATGGTGGTGTTTGCAGGGCCAGTACCTGTGAATACTAACGTGTTATCGGTGGTCTGACCGTCACCTGGCGTATCAGTGTCGTCGGTCACCGCGACGATAGTGGGCGCAGTGGGGGCCGTGACATCGACGGTAACGTTGAAAGCTGCCGAGGCACTCCCAGTGTTCCCGGCAAGATCTGTGGCCCGGGCGGTGAACGCATAAGTCCCTTCTGCCAAGCTGGTACCGGTGTAGTCGAAGCTCCACGCACCAGATGAATTTGCAGTTGTCGTTCCAATGCTGACGCCGTTCCGAAGTAGCTCCACAACGGAATTCGCTTCGGCCGTGCCGGTGATTACGAGTGTTTGATCGCTAGTGATGCCGTCATTGCTTGAGCCGGTGTCATTCGAAATTCCCGAGATGACCGGCGCCGCCGGAGCGGCCGTATCAATAGTGACATT
>Ga0065721_10001581_pt1 | contig 13540 bp, 5 predicted proteins | sample Mesricmetagenome_FD_59108 | JGI IMG/M metagenome (GOLD analysis project Ga0065721, IMG submission 59108) | Mesophilic microbial community from rice straw/compost enrichment Sample: eDNA_1 v2 (version 2) | ecosystem: Engineered > Solid waste > Grass > Composting > Bioreactor | place: USA: Davis... | reverse complement strand
GTCTGGCTTTATGTGGGTTAGTTTCCGCGCCCGTCCTTCTCGTTCTCGTCGTCTGCTCGGTTCATGGCTGAGAGCGGCTCCATGTCCAGGTAGCGGCGCAGCGCCCACTCCTCGGTGGCTCGCAGCATCACCGCGCAGCACAGGTTCGCCGCGCTCTTCTCGCTGGGGAACACGCCCACCACGCGGGTCCTGCGCTTGACCTCGCCGAACAAACGCTCCAACCCGTTGGTCGTCCGCAAAAGGCGCTGGTGCCCCGACGGGAAGGCCAGAAACGAGAGTGCGTCCGCGATCCCCGCTCGCAGCACCGAGACCGCCTTTGTGAACCGCTTCTGGTAGCGGTCTGTGAAAGCCTCGACCAGGGCGTCCGCGCTCTCACGCCGATGAACCGAAAAGATGCCCTTCAGATCGGCGGCGACTTCCGCCATGTCGGTGGTGGGCACGTGAGCGAGCACATTGCGCTCGAAGTGGGCGATGCATCGCTGCCAGCGGGCCGAAGGCAACTCCGTCCCCACCGCCGACTTGATGCTCTCGTGGTCGTCGGAGATCACCAACTGGACCCCGTGCAGACCGCGTTCCAGCAGCCCCTTGAGCAGGTTCCTGTACGCCTCCTTGCGTTCGCCCGCCGCCGACTCGACGGCCAGTACCTCGCGGAAGCCCTGCCCGTTGATGCCGACGGCGACCAGCAGCGCCAGGTCCCCAACATGGCTCCCCCAGTTGACCTTCAGGTACGTGGCATCCAGGAACAGGTACGGGTAAGCGTGCTGCAATTGCCGCTGCCGAAAGGAGGCCAGTTCGTCTTCCAGTCGCTGCGCGATGCGCGAGACGGCGTCCTTGCCGATCCTGACCGCGCCCAACTTCTCCGTGACCTGGGCGATCTTGCGCTGGCTGATACCCTGAAGCCACATCTCCAACAGGGCGTCCTCGACCTCGCCCGTGGCTCGGTGGTACTCCTCGAACACCTGCGTGGTGAACGTGCCGTCCCTGTCACGCGGCACCCGAAGCTGCTCGATCTTGCCCACGGGCGTGATGAGGCTGCGCTGGTACGAGCCGTTGCGCTCGCCCGTCCGGCTGCCCGTCCGCTCCCGATGCCGCGCGCCCAGGTGCTCGGTCATTTCTTCTTCGATGACCTGCTCCAGAACCGCCTTCACCGCGGCGCGGACGCGATCCCCGACCGCAGAGCGGGTCGCTTCCGAAAACTCGTCTCTCGTCATCTCGGTCAGTCCTCCCGCGAGTCGAGGAACTAACCCACAAAATACCAGACGCTATAGGGACACGTTCCTCGCTTTCGTTCAGTTCGTTTCCGATGGGCGTATCTCAGCTTGACTCCCCATTGTAAGTGCAGCGCGTTACACGACCGTTACAGGTAGGGCAAAACCGCAGAGCACGCAAAAAAACCTGCAAGCAGGAATATGGTTTGGGCCGGCGAATCGCGTAATGGCGCTGCGCCGTACCAGCGTGTGCTATGCTGTCCGCCCACTATGCCTGACCCGCTGCTCAAAATCTGGCTCCTCGGGCCGCTGCGCGTCAGCAGCGCCGCCCCCCCTCCCGCTGCGGAACTGCCCGTCGGCACCGATAAGCCGGCGGCACTGCTCGCCTATCTCGCCCTGTTTTCGGACCGGACACACCGCCGCGAGGAACTGGCGGAACTGCTCCGGCCGGGGGCAGAGGTTCCCACCGCGAACGCGCTCGCGAGTCTGCGCGTCGAACTGTTCCGACTGCGCCGTCGTCTGGGCGGCCTAGCCGCCGCTCTCGGTCTACCGCCGGACACCCCGAGCAGGATTCTCGTCATTGAAGGGGGCTCCGTAGGCCTGCGGCCCGGCGCGGTCACGACCGACGTGCGGGAGTTTGAGCAGTCGGCACGGGAAGAGGCACGGGAGAATCCGGGGGAGACGCTGGATCAGAAAGTGACTCGGTGGCGCAATGCCCTGAGTCTCTACCAGAAGTCCGGCGCGTTGCTGCCCGACGTCGACATTGCGCCCGAGCGGCTTGCGTCCGAGCGGGAGCGCCTGGCGGAATCCCACGCCAGGACCACGGAGACGTTGGCCACGCTACTCCGGGAAACGGGCGACTTCCTCGGCGCGCTGCGTCTTTCGGAAGATGCGTTGCGCGCGGATCCGGGACGAGGGAGACTGCGGCGCTTGGCCCGCGATCTCCACCGAGAAGCCGGAACGCCTGCGGAGGTGCTGCCCGCACTGTTGCGCGACGTTGAGGAGGAGGAGGAGACGGCCCGTGCCCTGTGGGAGCGGTGGCACCCTCGGGGGGAAGGCCTCCTCTTCCTTCCCGTGCTCCGCGTGGTGGTCCAGGAAGCGCTGGACCGCCTCCCCAACGAAGAGCAGCGGGCGGCGTTCTACCGATGCGCCTTTTTCGAGGGCGACTTCACGGCGGCGCAGGCCGCCGCCGTCGCAGGCGTGTCCCGGGGCGTCCTCCAGTCGCTACAGGAAGCGCGCCTCCTTACCAGGAAGGACGCCCCGTACGACGAGGTGCCGGGGAAGCGGGGCGGCCCGTCCCCCCCCCGCTTCCGGATGCTTTGCGCCATCCGGCAGATCGGATTGAGCCGCCTTTCGTCTGCGGAGAGGAGGCGGATGGGGCAACGCCTCGCCTCCCACCTGGTCAAACTCCTGAACCGGATCGAGGACGCCGAGCGCAGCGGCGAGGTCGCCGCCAACGAGCGCCGCCTGCGCGAACTGCCCCACGCCCGCCAGGCGCTCGATTGGGCGCTGGGGCCGGGCGGTGATCTGGCGACGGGCATCCGCCTCTTGATGTACCTGCGCCACCTCTTCGGAGGGTCGGTCGGCGTCAGCGACCCCTCGGAGTGGCGACAGTGGACCGGCCGTGTCGTCGAGGAGTTGGAGGCGCGTACCGCGGGCAAGGACGAGCCGCTGATACGGCCGATGTTGCGGCGCGTCGCATACGGCGTGGCCGCTAACGCTGCCCGCCTGGCCGGTGACGCCGCTGCGGCGAGCCGCTATGCCGCGCGCTGGCGGGAGGAGCGAGGCGATTGCGGCGTCGACGACTGTACCCCGGACCAGCACGCCGTTGACGAGGCGCATGAGTGGTACGAGCATCTACTCGCCGACGCGTTCGCCGCGTACCACCGGGGGAACCTCGACCACGCCCTGCACCTCTGCGACGAGGGACTCACGTCGGCCGCAGGGGCAGGCCTCCGCTCCTACCCCATCTACCGCGGCTTTGTCCTAGACCTGAAGGGAGACGTCCACCTCGCCCAAGGCGACCCTGACGGCGCCGAGCGTTGCTACGCGGCGGCGAGTCAAGCCTACAGCGTGGAGGACCGCCCGCGCGAGCGGCGCACATCCGCGCTGCGCTTGTCCGCCCTCTGGCACTACCGCGGCGACTACGCCCGCGCCCGCCGCTTTGCCAACGAGGCGCTTCGCCTCACCCCGGAATCGGGGAACGAGGGGGAGTGGGCCGACTGCCTCCGGCGCCTGGCGGCCCTCCACGCTGAGCAGGGGTTCGCCGAGGAGGCTCTGTCGTGTCTCCGACAGTGCCGACCGCTCTACGCCGCGGTGCGACAGGAGGGCTCGCTAGCTGCCGTGGCCGGGATCGAGGGGGACATTGCCCTCTGGGGAGGCGACCCCGGACGCGCCGAGGCCCTCTACCGGGCGGGACTGGAGTTCTGGGAGAAGGACGGCCACCAGGGGTGGCGGGAAACATTCCTCCTTCGGCTCGGCCTCGCCGCACATCACGCGGGCAGGCCCCGCAAGGCGCTCCTGCTTGCGCGACAGGCGTGGGCTGTCCGCCAGGGGACCCGGCCGCCCCTGCGCCGTGGGGCGCCCCTGTGCCTCCTGGGACGGGCGCTCGGCGGGACAGGGGCATTCGCGGAAAGCAAAGCTGCCCTCGAAGAGAGTGTGACGGTGAGCGAGCAGGCCAAATACCCGCTTGGAGTGTGCCGGTCGCTGGAAGCGCTGGCCGAGGTCTGCGCCCGCTGCGGCGAGACGGCGTCCGCCGCGGCACATCTCGCCCGCGCCCAGGCTCTGCGTGCACAGATGGGCGCGCCCTTACCGCTCGTCGAAGCCAGACGTTTTCGCGAACTTGATTTATTCCCCAATGGATTCCCAGACGGGCCCCCGGTACGGCCTGCCATTGTGGAGCCCCATCGCGGTTGATTTCTCGTTGATGCCTCCCCCGCCATGCGCTCCCAAGTACGCGCGCGAGCGTCACCCGAACGAGCGTCACCCGCGCAGTAACGGAACCAGCGCGCTGGGTGACCTTCCCAGCCGCGTCACCTGTGGCCTCAGGTCAATATTGCGCAGCGGCGATCGCTCGTGGAAATGGACCGACAGCGTCCTGTTCGTCCCAGCGCGGTATCATCGGCGTGTGGCGTCCCGGTGATGGGCACATCCTACCTCAAAGACAGCCCCCTCTTGCTCGTTGCTCGCACCGACGGCACTTCCCGCAGATCGAAGGACGAACATGGCACACCCCAGCGGCGCGCCACCCAGCCCGGAGTGGCACACCCTTTCCCCTCACGACCGGTACCGGCGACTGACTGTGATCCGGCGGTGGGGGTGCCGGCAACGCGCTCGGCGCGAGGCGAGCGCCGACCGGCGCGGCCTGACCGTCCGCCTGGACGGTTCCCGCATTCAGGACGTGGCGGGTTTCTACCTTGCCCTGGGGGAGGCGGTCCACGGACCGGGCGGCTACTTCGGCAGTTCGCTGGATACCCTCTTGGACTGCCTCTGCGGCGGCTTCGGGGTACTTCCCCCCTTTACGATCCGGCTCGGTGATTTCAACGCCGTGCGCGGCGCCCTGGACGGCCGGGCGTGGTGCTGCTTTCGCGCGAAAGAGTTCCGGCAGGCTCTCGCCGACGGCGAGAGCCGGGAAACGCTCGTGGATGCGGGCTACCTCGGCGACGGCAGTCCGGAGGAGGTCGCGCGGCGGACCGCTACCTACGAGGCCGCGCGGGCGGGTCAGCCGTTCGACGCCGGCCCGTTCGGCTCTTACTTCGACGCCCTCACCGCCGTCCTCGAAGAACACGGGGCCAAGATGCTCCCCGAGCGCGACGCCTCCGCTCCCTGAAAGGGAAGGTTAAACCGCCAAGACGCCAAGGACGCCAAGGGGGAGAGAGTTTTTATCTCTGCATCCCTTGGCGTTCTTGGCGTCTTGGCGGTTCATCCTCCTCCCGTCGACGGGTCGAAGCGCGCGGTGACGCGCTCCACGGATTCTAAACGGATTCTAACGGGAGCGGTATCAGAACCTCAAGGATGTGATAGGCTTGGGCCGGAGGATGAGCGCACCGCGCATCACGATGACCGGCAGCCACCGCAGGTAATCCGGGCGCCTCGACGAGGCGGGTTCGCCCTGAGAGTACTCACCGTTGATGAGAGGGCCGAAGCAGTTGAGCGTCCATTCCCGCATGTCTTCAAACCCTTCCTCGAGAGGCTTTCCTTCCGGGCTGAAAAGCAGCGACAGTGCGGATAGGAATTTAGGATCTTCCCTCTTGGCCGCCAGGGTTTCAACCCAGGTTTGGTAGGCTTGAATAGCCGCGGCGAGTTTCGGCTCTTGCTCCTCCACCGCTTCCTTCTGAAGACGGTATAGCAGATCGCTGAGTGTATTCCTGACGATGGGCTCGTCGGCGATACCCTCTGCCTGCTGGATCAGGTCAACCAGGATTGCCCCTAAGGACAACTCGCGTTCGCAAGTCTGCCCCTGCCAGTAATCGGCCAGGAAAGCGCACAGGTCGCACAGGCCGGCGTTGATGCGCATCATAAACTCGTCCCGGGTCTCCCCCTGGTCCCGGAAGTGCTCGGCGCAGAATACGAAGACGGTCTTCGCCTCGGAGAAACGCCCGGCGTAAAAGTGGTGAGCACCGACCAGGGCGTCCATATACCGCTCAATCCACTCCTCCCGCACGATCTTAGCCCACCGTGGCAAGGGCTGAGGAAGCGCCGTTTCGGTCTCTACGAGGCCCCATTCGCCCGTCGTTGGGCTTTTTCGCACCTGGTAAAACAACCGAACGATACTGTACTTGTTGTGCGGGTCAAGGGCGTCGAGTCGGTTCTGCGCCATGTGACACTGGCACCAGTTAACGAAAGCGAAGGCCCGATCCTGACTCTCGAGCGATGCATCCCACGTATACAAATAATGCGGATACTCGATAAACCAGTCCTTGAGGCGTTGCGCTCCCTCTCCTGCCCTGCCCAGCAACATGAGTGAACGCGCCTGGCTACTGACCGCGCGTAACAGGTCGAGCGGATTTGCTTTAGAGAAACGCGGGTCGGCAAGGTGCCGTCGCCACCTCTCCGCGCTCTTCTCATAGAGTCCCAGGGCGATGTCGAACTCGGCCTTGCGGTTGTGAAGAATACCGAGCAGATTCTGACCATTCGTTTCCAGCAGTTCCTGCCCTAAAGAGTCTTCCTGCTGTCTCAGTTGCTCGATCTCTTTCAAGCGCTTAATGTGGTTACCGACGGTCTCCACGAGTTCATCAATGGAGCGCGCGCTCTGTGCGGTCGGACGCTCGAAATCGACCGCCGCCATCACGAGTTCGGCGAGGAGGGCCGCCTGCTCGTTGTCGTGCGTACCGGCGGGAACGAAGCCCAGTTCCCTTTTTACCTGGTCGGGCACAGCGCGTTCCGTTACCATCCTGGCCGCGTCCCAGGCCTCATCGTAGCTTACCTCCCACCCTTGCTGGTACAGGATGTGGGACAGCTCCGCCATGTGCGTAGCCCAGAGCGCGACTTGCGGCGCTGGAGTGGTGTCCCCCGGCGGCGGCAATTTTTTGAAGTCGCTACCTGCCCCGGCAATAACTCGGCATATTCGAGTTCTTAATACGTTCGCTCGGGCGTAACGGTTCTGGTCTTCGTCTTGGGAGGCTGCCAGTTCGATACAGCGGGCCGCATCATCGAGCAGGCCCACTCTCAAGTAGTGCCAAGCCGCATCATCTGGCTCCGCAATGCCGGGTTCAAGGTCCGGATCGTAGTACTCGGCCGCCCGCCGGTGGTAGATTGCCTTCAGTGCCTCCCGATCATTCTCCCTGGTTCCGACCGTGCAGTCGTAATAAAAGTAATCGCGGATCGGGTCCAGCGCGAACCGGACCTCCCTATCGTCCGGCAAGAGGATCTCGTTCCCAGCAAACAGTTCTGCCCTGCTGTCACCCCGGCTGCGAAGAGACCGGAAAGCCGCGGCAAATTCCGCTTCTTCCATACCCGTGACGAACCGCAGTGCTATGTCGCCTGACGTATCCACGTCGATAGGGTCACGTCCGCCGGGAAGCCTGAGAGGTGCCACATACGGATACTCCGGGTCCTGAAGAACGGCCACCGCGAGCGCCACTTTGCGGACATCCGGAGGTGTGTTTGCCAGACGCTCGTGGAACAGTTTCATACGCAGGGGCACGGGATCTTGCGCCCAGTTTCGGAGCAGTTCCACCCGCTCCGCCGCCGGTGTGTGGAAGACGGACTCTACCAGCAAAACGAGATCGAGTGGATCGGTCCCACTGCGCTGCTCTTTGGTTCGCGGATCTGCGCAAAGTTGATGGATTGTTGCCTCGAGGAGGTCCGGGGCAACTGCCCAGACAGAATTTAGGGCGGCTGCGAGCGGGGCGGCTGAAGGCGGCACGCCGTCTCCCGTCAACAGGTGACGCACGTGCTCCCGGTGGAACAAGGCAAGATCCTCCGTGCCGCGGTCATCCCCCCCGCCCGTTTCGGCGACAGCCCCCGCGGTGAGGTCCAGAAATCGCTCCAACTCCCGGCCGAATGTGTAATCACGACTGGTGAACACGAATCGGAATGCGGAGGCGCTCTGGAACTGATTCAGGAACCGCCGGAGCGGGCTTGCCTGGTCGCCCAGATCAGCCAGCGCACGGTCCGCGTCGTCCAGGTAAACGAAAATAGGAGGCGCGTTGCTCCCCAGTACGGAGGAGGCATCCTCTACCAGGGAGGCATCGGCGTCTTCGAGGTACTTGGGGAGGTTCGTCCACCGGACGAGGTCATCACTCCCCAAGAGGGCAGACAGATTCTCAGCGTTCGGACGCTTATACATGCAGTCCAGCCAGAAATGGACGGAATCGGGCCGCGCCTCCCGTATCTTCTTACGGATCTGCAGTGCGAAACTGGTCTTGCCACGTCCAGACGGTCCGTTAATGACGAAGAGACGCGGCGCGTCCGGGCGCAACAGGCAGCCGGCCCAGTACTCAAAGTCATCCTCCTGGCGGTACACGCCCGCGTACACACGGCGTATTCCGTACTGGATCTTACGCTCAAGGGAGGAGGGGTCAGTTCCACGCCAGCGGGTATACATACGGGGGCCTTCCGGGACATCGGGCTTACGCCTCTGCCCGTCTGCCAGAGCAGTGATTGCGGTATGGAGCTTCGCCGCCTCGTCCCGCACAACGCCTGTCAGTTCCTCCCGTGTCTTCCCCGATTCCCTCTCCACTACCAGCCGCATTTCTCTGCCAGCTTTTTCGAAGACGTGGGACAACTCCGCTATCTTCGCATTTCCCTCGCTAACGGTTTGGAGATGGTCCAGCAGTAGGGAAACCTCCTTACCCAAATTTGTTCGCAATTCCCGCAGTTCTTGGCGCGTAATCCACGCCACGTCGCGCTGAAACGCAATCCATGCCTTGGCGTGCGCCTCGCTCTTGAGAACTTCCTCGAACGCCTTGAAGAAAAAGGGAGGTACCCAGTCGATCAGGTGCAACTTTTCGCCCTTTTGGAAGGCGTCTCCAATCGGCTGTTTGAGTTCGATTTCCGGGTTGTAGCCCACGAAGTACGGGCTCAAGAGGCTCTGTAAGGCAAGTCGCACCTCATAGGGCTTCCCGAGCAGCAGGGCGTCGCGAACCGCTTTCTGGGGCTTATCCCAGGTATCTACCAGCAGTTTGTTGACGTCCTTTTCGATTCGGGTCCAAGTGGCCGAAGCATCATCCGTCCATATCTCAGACCGTCCCCTGAGGCTCTTAATGGCCCGCCGGAGCGCTTCCGCAGTCGCGCGCATGAAGTCATGGTTGCGGTCGGGCGTTATCTTTGCCGTGAACGCATTGGCGCCGCGGTCCAAGATGCTGCCGACGAGTTCGCCAACCAGACCCCCTGCAAAATTCCCCCCAGACAAGGCGTCGCCTGCCTGTGTGGCAGCGACGAGCGCCCACGCTCCGAGACACAAACCTTCCACAATCATTTCGTTGCCCCTTCTCTCCCGGATTCTCGTACTACCCTACGCTCGGTTGCTATCCTTCAGACCGCTATGGCCCAGGTAGGTTGCGCCCGCTCTCACAAGTCACATCTGGTCCCCTTGAGGGCAGCGCTTACAATGGCAGGAGAAAACGCCTCGCACGGGAACTACGCGAAACAGGCATCTCCGGGGGTCTCTGAATCAGAGGAGGCGGCAGCGCGGGTGACCCAGAGGATGCGCAGGTCGGCTTCGTAGCCTTCGGGCCACCGGCCGGGGATGGGGTGCGGCCAGAGCAGCGGGAGGCGGGGGCTGGTGTGGGCGAGGTACAGGGGGGGCAGACTGCCCACGGGGTGGAAGGGGCCGGGCGCCTCGGGCACCTTCGCGAAGCGCTCCTGCCAGGCGGCGAGCGTCGCTGCCTTGGTTTTGGAGGCGACGGGCCGCTTCGGCTCGAAGAGGAAGCAGACGGCGGCGGCGGGGAGGGGCTTGCCCGCCTTGCCGCTCAGGTCGGCGTGAACTGCTCTCCAGTTGTCGAACCACCAGCCGCGGTCGATGAGTTTCATCTCCAGGCAGAGGGTGCCCTCGGGCAGGGCGGTGAGGGAGGGCGTCCCCGCCGCCGCGGGCGGGAGGAGGCACAGGTCCACGCGCTTGTACGCTTCGGGCACGGCGCGCCACTGGTGCAGGGCGCCGGGGAGGTTTTCCTGGCGGTTGACGCGGTAGGCGATCTCAGCGGTGATCCAGTTTTCCGGGGCGACGTGCGCGGCGTGATGGGCGAGGGCAGCACGGACACGCGTGGTTCTCCTTGTCAATCGCCGGGTGGGCAGACCAGGCGGTGGGGGCAGCCGCCGCAGTGGCCGCCGCGCTTCGGGGCGAAGCGGCCCGCGCGGATGTCCTCCACGATCTGGAGGCGCGATTTGCGCCAGTTCTTCTTTTTGGTCGCGCTGACCGTGAGAGGAAGGCTCCGGCCGGCGTGCGGGTAGTGGACGGCGAACGCGGCGTCTACGCCCTCCTGCTCGGCGTAGACAGCATAGGCGGTGGTCCGGTCGTCCTCCGGGGCTTTGTCGGGGACTCGGACGCTGGCGGACTTGTGGCGCAGAAAGAGCCGCTTGCCATCCGGCTGCTCCGCCTCCTCGTCCATGGAGAAGAGGACGGTGCAGCAGGGGGCAGCGGCGCCCTCAGGGATGAGCGAAACCTGCTTCGGCGCCCGGAGAGCGGCGCCCGGGCCGGGCGCCGCGGCTTCTGCGGTGGTGACGCGCTGGAGCAGACTCTCGGCCGCCCGACGATAGAGCGGCGCCTGCCAGTGGCCGTCCGCCGGTCCCTTCTCCTGCCAGAGCGCCTCGAAGGCTTCACGCAGCGCCGCGGCCCGGCCCGGCCCCGGCGGAACCTCCCGGGCGAGGGCGAGCGTGCCGTAGACGACCTCCCGGTAGCGCAGAAAGGCGGTCTCGGGGTCGCGCAGGCCGTACCCGTTCTCAAAGAGGAACCGGCGGGGACACTCCTTATATGCAGCCAGCGCCGCCTCGTGGATCTCGGTCCCGAAGTCGAACGGGATTGTCGCCGGCGCTCCCGCCGCGTCCTCCGGCTCGGGCGAGGCGGAGCCGGAGGGCGGGTCGCTCAGGCGGTGCAGGCGGCCTTCGGCTTCGAGCCGCTCGCAGACGGCGGCGAGCAGGGGCGAGGGGGCGGGCTTCCGGGTGCCCTGCCCGTGCGGGTAGGCCTGGTGGTGGGAGAGGTATAGCCGGTCGCGGGCGCGGGTGAGGGCGACGTAGAAGAGGCACGCCTCCTCGCGGTCGTGCAGCAGCGCCGGTTCGGCGGCGCCGGCCCCGTCGGTCACGATGAGGCCGGGCGGCAGCAGCGGGGGGAGCGCGCCGGCGCCGGCATCGCGCTCGTCCAGCGGAAACTGCCCCTGGACACAGAACGGGACGAAGACCACGGGCCACTCCAGCCCCTTGCTCCGGTGCGCGGTCAGCACGGAAACGGCGTCCCCGCCCGTTTCGATCTCCTGCGCCGCGCCCAGGCCGCCGGACGCACCGAGCGCGGCGCGGACATAGGCCAGGAACGCGCGGGTGTCGGCGTCGGTTTCGGGAGCGTCCGCTGCGGCGACCGCTTCTTCGTCCCGGCTGCGCCGCGCCAGGGCGTCGCGCTGGGCGGCGAAGGCGGATGCCAGGTCGAGCGTCTGGCCGACGGTGGCGAGGACGGAACGCGCCTCGTGGGAGGCGTGCTGGACCTCGGCGGGCAGCAGGCGGCGCAGCCAGCGGGCGTGCTCAAACAGGTAGACGCACAGGTTGTGGTGCGGGCGGGCCGAGGGCGAAAGCGCCTCGGCCAGACGCGCGAGGGCGCGGCACGCCGCGCGCCCGGCGTCGGACAGGTTCTCGACCTGCCCGCCTGCGCCCGCGGCCAGCAGGCGCCGCGCTCCCCGGTGCGACCGGGCCGCCGCCAGGAGCCGGCGCCGGTCCTCCTCGGTCAGGGTCTGGTCCGGCGCGAGGCCGAGCGCGCCGGGGGCCAGCAGGGTCAGCCCGACGATGCCCGCGGGGTCGTCCGCGGCCAGGAGCAGCGCGCTGTAGAGCAGGCGGAACACCGGCCGGTCCTCCAGCGGCCCGGCCCAGCGGTGCGGCACCCCCGCCGCCCCGAGCGCCTGCGCCGCCCGCGCCGCCTGGCCGTTGGTGCGGACCAGCACGGCGATGCCCGAGAGCGGGACGCCCTCCTGTTCGTGCAGGCGCCGAATCTCGGCGGCCAGCCAGCGCGCTTCGTCGTCCCGATGGCCGAAGCCGGCGGCGGTGACGCACGGCGCGGCGGGGCCGGCCTCGCGGCTCCGGTGCGCTTCGAGGCGCGGCGGCAGCAGGGCGGGGTCCTCCGCGAGCGCGGGGATGGGAACGGCGGAGCCGGCGGCCACGATCTCCGGCAGCGAGCGGTAGTTGGTGGTGAGCGGGATGACCCGCGCGCCGGGGTAGTAGTCGTCGGCGCGGAAGCGGGACAGGTTCACGGGGGACGCGCCCCGGAAGCCGTAGATGCTCTGGCGCGGGTCGCCCACGACCCAGACCACGCCCCGGCCGCCGTCCAGTTCCCGCACCAGGCGGCCGGAGACGTAGTTGATGTCCTGGAACTCGTCCACCAGAATGTGGGCGTAGCGCTCCCGCACCTCCCGGGCCACATCGGGCTGTTCCGTGAGCAGGCGCAGCGCCTCGCACTGGAGGTCGCCGTAGTCCAGCAGGCCGTGGCGGCGCAGCGTCGCCTGGTACTCCCGGTAGAACGGAATGCCGTCCTCGATCCAGGCCGGCGCCGGCGTCTGCGCGGCGTCCGGGTTCTCCTCGCGCCACGCGCGGGCCAGCGCCTCCCAGCGCTCCGGGCCGGCGGCCTCCTCCTTGGAGCGCCCCACGGCGTCCAGCAGCCCCTTCAGGCTCTCCATTGCCTTCGGCAGGTCGGAGAAGATGCCCAGCGCCATGCGCGCGGCGCGGCGGCGCAGCAGCAGCAGGGCGTCCATCGGGGTGATGAGGCGCACGGGCGTCTTCAACCCGATGCGCTCCCCGTACTGCTGGAGAAGCTGGAGGCCGAACGCATGGAAGGTGGAGACCTCCACCGACGCCGCCTGCTCCGGGCCTACGAGCGCCGCCAGGCGGGCGCGCATCTCGCCCGCGGCCTTGTTGGCGAACGTCAGCGCGAGGATGCGCCGGGGCGACACGCCTTGGTCGTTGACCAGGCGGGCGAAGCGCGACACCAGCACCCGCGTCTTCCCCGCCCCCGGCCCGGCGATCACCAGGGCGGGGGTCGCGCAATCCACCGCCTCCTGCTGGTCCGGGTCCAGCGGCGCGGGCGCATCCGCCGCCGCGGCGTCTGCCGGTCCCGCCGCCGCTCCGGTCGCCGCGGCGGCGGGCTGGAGGATGCCGGTCAGGCCCAGGCGCACCAGCGCCGGGGGGACACCCAGATCGGCGGCGAGGCGCGCCACGGGCCGGTCGGGGTCGGCGTCCAGCGCCGCGCGCAGGTAGCCCTCGGGCACCAGCAGCTCCAGCGCGAAGGCGTTCGCCTGCGACTCATAGAGATCGCGCTCGTTGTAGCCGCGCAGGGCGGTCAGGGCGGCGTCGGAGAGGTCCAGGCCGGTGACCTGCTGCTGGCGCTCCGTGGACAGGTCGCCGGGGGTGACGCACTCGGAGATCTCGCGGGCGGTATCGCGGACCACGTGCAGGGGATGATCCAGGGCGAAGTGCCCGATCTCGTGGGCGATCACGAAGTGGGCGCGGTCCGGCGGCAGCCCCGGGCGCAGCAGCACCAGGCGGTCCTGCCGGTTCAGCTCGCCCTCGATGTTGGTGCCCTCCAGCGTGTCATCGTCGATGACCGTCAGGCCCCACACCCGCTCCGCCATCTCCTCCAGGAGCGTGCGGAGCGTCTGCCGGCGGGGGCCGACCTGCCCCGCCGTCACGCCCCGCCCGCC
>Ga0065721_10051797_pt1 | contig 13541 bp, 15 predicted proteins | sample Mesricmetagenome_FD_59108 | JGI IMG/M metagenome (GOLD analysis project Ga0065721, IMG submission 59108) | Mesophilic microbial community from rice straw/compost enrichment Sample: eDNA_1 v2 (version 2) | ecosystem: Engineered > Solid waste > Grass > Composting > Bioreactor | place: USA: Davis... | reverse complement strand
CGTCGCCCAGATGGCGGAATTGGTAGACGCGCAGGTTTCAGGTACCTGTGCCGCGAGGCGTGGAGGTTCGAGTCCTCTTCTGGGCACCATTCCATTCTCAAGTCCTTGTTTTGACTTGGAAATCTGCCTTTTCAAAGACTTACGCGCTGCTCTTGGTACAAACCTTTGGTACAAAAAGGCAGCAGCACAATGGGCGTGGTCGTGCGCAATCTCTATAAAGTTGGCGACCGATGGAAATACCGGAGAGTCATCCCTAAACCTCTCAAAGAGCACCTAACCGGCAACCTGACGGAATTCGTCCGCTGGCTAGGTCCGGTAACTCAGCCCCAATCTGACCTTCTGCGCAAATATGCTGCCGTAGCCAAGGAGTGCGAGGCCCTTCTTGCTGTTGCCAAGAAACGCCATGAGGGGGCATATGACGATCTGAGCGCGGAAACGATTGCGCATATCATCGCCACGGCCCGCAGCAACGAACTTCACGAAGATGAGGAAGACAGGTTTGATGCAGAAGCCGATATCCTTTTTGAAAATATCCGCTCGCAGCTAAAGGACGTTCCCGGCGCGCACGTCAACAATGATCCAGACCGCCGTTGGAATAACCGCCAAGAGAGTCTTGAAGGTTTCCTTGACAACCTCCGTCACGATTTCGCACGTGGCCATATCAATGCAATCCATCATGGGGAGTTGGATGAGCTATGCCTCGCCCACGGCCTTCATGTCGATAAGGGGGGCTTGGGCTATCGTCGGCTTGGCAGGGCTTATCTCGCCATGCAAATTGAGGTCACAGAAGCGAGGCTGAAACGCCAGCAAGGGGAGGTCATTCCCACTCCGCCCCCTCCGCCGCGCAAAAGTGAAACCGACGCTGAAACCGACGCGCTTACCATTCGGGAAATGGCAGAGAAGAAACTCGCCATGAACCAGAAGGGATATTCCACAACGGAAGCCACGGAAACCGCCCTGCGACTATTCGAGAGTGTCTATGGGCAAAAGCCCATGGCGTCCATAACCCGGCGCGAGGTAGCTGACTGGATCGTTCTCCTACAGCAGAAGCCGACGCGGCCCGCAAAGGAGCACCGTAATCTTGGATTGAAGGAGTTGGCGGCGCTTTATGGCGGAACCCCCGCCGCCAGTCGTCTATCGGGAAAAAGCATCAACGGGCATGTCAGCCACCTAAACTCTATCTGGAATTGGGCGAGGCGGCGCGGCTTCATAGATCGCTCCCTTGACAATCCGTTCAGTGAACAACGCTTGGAGGAAACAGCGAAAGCCCCTGAGGAGGGCTTCACCTCCACCCAACTTCAAGCGCTCTTCAAGCTGCCCGTATTCACAAGCGGGGCGCGTCCGAAAGGTGGCCGGGGAGAAGCGGCCTTCTGGCTCCCCCTACTGCTTCTCACCTACGGAACGCGGCCTGAGGAAATGTGCCAGCTACTTGTCAGTGACGTATTCCACGACGACGAAGAACAATTGTGGTGCTTGCGTATCACGGACGAAGGTGAGCACCCAGTCAAAGGCGCACGAACCATCAAGGCCGATGGAAACCCGCTCGTGCGGCGAACGCTGCCCGTTGCCAAGCGGCTGCTTGATTTGGGCTTCATCGAATATGTCGATTGGCTCAAGCGTTCGGGGGAGACCGCATTGTTTCCCGCCCTGACAATCAAGGGCAAGCGTGGCTATCTGTTCGCGGGCTTTGCCGACTGGTGGGGCAAATACGCTCGTGAGCATGGGGCCATTCCCGAAAGCGGCAACAAGCCTCTGCGGGATTTCCGCGCGACATGGACCTCTGCGGCTTCCCGTCTTGGTATCGCAGAAGAAGTGCGGGAATGGATACAGGGCCATTATGCGGGGAAGGCGAGGTCGGCTAATCGCAAATACGGCATTCGCGATTTTGGCCACAAGATTGAAGAGGTGACATTTAAAGGGCTTGATCTGTCGCACATTTCAGCGCCTCGCTATGCCGACCGTCCCTTGTTGAAACGTTCCCGTCCCTCGATACGCCGTGCTGTAGCGCCCCACCGCGAGTAAGGCCCCGCCAGTCACGGCGAGGCCCCTTTCATGCCCCGATGGGCCTCATAAGGGTATAAACTTTAGATATACCCTCCCTGCCTATCAGCGGCCCCTGTTATCTCTTGCGCTACGCTCGCCTATGCCGTTGCGCTTCTTCCACGCCTCCACCTCGTCGGGCGGAAGAATTTTGTCCGTCGCCTTCTTCATCCGCTGTTGCGGCGTGAGGAAAATACGGTCGCGATCCCGCGCCATCCTATCATCCAGTTGGCGTTCAAGATCGTCCGCCACGGTGTCGGCATACGCTTTGCTCAATCCCCTTCCTGTTCCCGCCTTGCTCCGCCAGAACGCAATCCTGGCACGGTCTCGCTCGATATCAGCGTCGTATTCAGCTTTGAGCCTCGCGCGTTCCGCGTCCTTGGCTTGCACCAATTTGCGAACGTTGTCCTCTTGCGCGGCCCGCTTGATCCCGCGCCGCGCCTCTAGCATTTGCGGAGTGATCGGTTCCGAGCCGATAGGATACAATCCGCCCAAGGATTTGCTCATAACATACCACTTGGTTTCGCTGCCATCTGCGACGGCATAGAGGTCGTTCGGATCGGTGATCCCGAAATCCTTGCCGCGAGCCTCAAATCGGGCCTTGATTTCTTCCTGCATAAGCTCGGGGAAATCGTCCGGGAGGTCGCGGTGGTCGAAGACCAGCATTCCGTTGATCGGGACCGCCGTGGAGAGAATGTCCTCCTCGATCTTCCGCTTGATTTCCTTGTCCGTTAGCCCATTGGCCGAGAGGTTGGAAACCCGATCCATGACATAGGCGTAGTTAGAGGACCGTTCGTCCACCCCAAGGCCGCGAAGAGTGGACCGGGCGAGCTTGTCCGCGTCGTCGCGGGAAATCATGCTCTTGGCCTTCAAGTTCTCCGGCTGGGCCGTGACATGGGCCGCATAGGTCAAAGCCTCGTCCTCCGGCATTCTCCGGTTCGACACGGCATTGTCATAGGCTTCGAGAAATTCCCGGCTCTTGGCGTCGGTCAGGACATTGGAGAGGTAGGCCGGATTGGTCGCCTTAAGGTCCCGGTAGAGCTTGGCGCTATCCTTGAGGTAGGCTGTAACCTCGCCCTTCTGGAGCAACGTATCCATGCTGGCGCGTCCGGCGATGCCGTTGAGGGTATTCTGCCACTCCTCATTGACGATCTTGTTCCCGGCGTACCAGTCCACCCGAAGGCGGTTGACTTGGGCGCGAGCGTCTTCCGGGGCGGTGCCGGACTTGACCAGCTCCTCCTGCTTGGAGGTAAAATCCGCCTCCTTCATCCTGACCACGGCGTCAATCTGCTGCTGCCGGGAGACGGTCTTGAAGCCCTCCCCGGTGGGAGAGGGAATGTCGATATCCCGGATTTGATTGATGCCGCCGAAACGTCCCATAGCAGCAAAAGCTTGGGCATAGAGGCGGTCTTCCTCCCGTTCAGAGTGCGCTTTCAATTCCTGCTTCTGCTTCGCGGCTTGCCATTTCGCTTCTGTTGCCAGCCGAACCCGGCGAGACCTGCCGACCATATCGGCAAGTTCATCGTCGGAATAAAGACCGCCGCCCTTCCGCTTTTCTGCTTCCGCTTCCGTGAAAGCGCCTTGGTCAACCAATGCTTCATCCGCCGTCATGGTAGATAGGCCGGACTTGCGGGCCTCCTTGCGCCGCGTAATGCTGGCTTGCTCAATCAGCCGGAAAGACTTCTCCGCATAAGCTGGCACGGTGGATAACGCGGGAATGGTTTTGCCACCGGCTCCGGGTCTCGCCGTCTCCAGCAAGGCCCGCGCCATTTCCTCATCGCCCGCGAGCGCGTAGGCTTGGGCGGTCTGGAAGATCGTTTCGTTCTGCTCCGCACCGCTAAGGCCAAGAAAGTCCCGATTGGAGGCCGACTTGGCGAAGACGATCCGGGCGGCGTCCGCTGCGCTCTTCCCGCAAATACCGCGAGCATCGTCAATCGAGTTGCGGAAGCTGTCCACAACGGTGGTATTCAACTCTTGCTTCGCATAGGAGACCTTTTCCTCCACGTCCTTTTGCATCCACGCGGAGAAATGGTCTTTCGTAAGCCGGTAGAAGCTGCCACGGGCTATTTCTGTGGGGAGCCCTGCGGCGAACTCCTGCCTCATCCGCTCATATTCTGTGGCAGCATCGCCGGACGTGCGGTCGAACTCGTCGTTGTAAAATTCTAGCCAAGCTTTGCGGAAGTCGTCATTGGCCCGCTCGCCTAGCATGGCATTGAGCGCGTCCTCCCGAATGCGGATGCCGTCCGGGGTCCCGTTCTTGGCTTCCTCGCGAAGCTGGTCAAGCCCCATTTGCTGGCGGCGAGCAATCCATTCTTGATTTGCACGTGACTGCGGGTCTTGATCCTCTACCGCCTTCACGGTTGCGAAATTCTGGAGGGCTGTGTTTAGACCCCCAAGGGCTTCCGCCAAAGCGCTAGCGTTGCCGCCCACGCGGCGCTCCTGCGGGCGGACGAACGTGGAACCGGGAATGCCCGTGGGTTGAATTGAGGTTTGCTTAAGGGCCCCGACTTGGGCGCGGGTGCCGAATAGTCCGGCCATAATCCTAAGCTCCTTTGTGAACGATCGTGGAGGTGGTGACGCTATCGCCGTTATCGCGGCAAATTGCGATTTCGACGGATGAAGCCGGGGAAGTTGCGGACGGACTTGCGTCCAGCGCCGCCGCTATGATGGACGCTTCGGAATGGTCGGGGAGCGATATGGCGGAAACCTTGAGAAGCGCTTCATCGGCATAGTGGGCCGCAACGGCGCTCTGCCTGTCCACCGTAAGGGCGATGCGGGTTATTTCTAAGGGATAAGAGGGCATGAGAACTCCTAACAGAGAAAACGAAAAAGCCCCCGACGCGGGCAACGTCGAGGGCGAGCGGGGATAGCGATGGGAAGGATTAGAGAGGGACAGCCTTAGACGCGGACAATCCCTTGCCGAACCGCCGCCGCGTAAGACATGACGGGCTTACCGGGGAGCGCGATAATCCATTCGCCCCGGTCGTTCTGGGAGAGAACTTTCCGCTCTTCCGGCTTCATGTCCACCAACATTTCCGCAAAAGCGGCGGGGTCGGTCTCTGGGAGGGACGCCAGCCGTTCAACAGCTTGCCTACCAAGGTGCTGCATTTTCATGGTGTCATTGGTGATCGTGGCTGACCTCGCTTCACGCAGTTCAGCGTCGGACATTACCTCCATGAGCATAGGGACAGAGGCCCCTACATCGGCCAAGGTGGCATTCGCTTGGGCGGTGTAACCCGCGACAATCTTATTTACGTGGTCGCTGGTCACGCCTTCCGGCAATTCGTCCCCTTCTGGGTAATAACCGCTTTCCACAACGCTATTCAGGGCGGCGTCAACGACATGGGAACCTAGTGCTTGGTCGAGGCCGTCAAGGGTCTCGCTGGCTTCCTTGGCCGCAATCGCCGCATGTGAAGTGGTGTCGGATGCCTTCTCCTTCACGTCGTCGGCCTTGGCCGGTTTGTCGCCCGCGCCAGCCTGTGCCTTGGGCTGGACGGGCTGGCTAAAACCCGGTTTTGGCGCGTCTCCTCGTTCCATCAAGCCAGCGGCGATTGCCGCCTCTACGGTCGTCTCCACGCCGCCAATGATGACATGTCCGGGCTTCACGCCGGGGGATGCAATGGCCGTCTCAACGCCACGATTGATCACCTTATCAGCGCCTCCCGTGCTGCCCGCATGGAATTCCACGACTTTGCCGCCAAGGGTGACGGATGGGGCGGCGGGGGTGAATGCCGTGCCGTTCAAGCGCTGTTCCGCTTCAAGGGCGCGAGACCAAGCTTCCCGCTGTTCCGGGGCGGCTGCTTGATCGAGTATTGAGGTGGTTACATTTCCCATAAGAATTATTCCTTCTGATTGTCGGTAGAGTGAGTGTCTGGGTCGGGGAGCGCCCACGGATTTTCCGCGAGCCATTTAGGAGTTGGGCCTAGCCTTGGCCGCTGGTCCGGTTCGCGTCCGGAAAGGCGGTCAGCCATCTTGCGGTCTCTTTGGGGGTCGTTGTCTTCGAGCCATTCATCAATATCGAACGGTCGAGGCTTGAATGATTTAGTGGTAGCCTTGCGCTTCATGGTTCCTTTCTGCGTCGGCAATGCCTGGGTGATTTTTGACAAGGCTCCGCTATCGGGGAGACACCGGTCTTGTGGAACCTTCGGGGGAACTTGATTGGATGGTTTGACGAAGGTCGTTCAAGACCGCTGGATAGGGGTTCACGCAGATGATGACTCCCTACGGGCTTCGCCCTTGAAGAAAGACAATCAAGCCTTATCGGACGTGGTTCGAGAGCACCTTACGCGGGGTTGTCTTGGCCGGATCGGCTCTCGCCGTCCGTCCGAAGAAGATCAAGGGGCCGGATTAGCCCGTGTCTCGGCCCCCTTCCGTTCCTCTTCATTCTGACGGTTGCCCGGAAGATCAACGAGAAGTGCGGAATGGGTTCAGCCTCCCTTGGTGTCTATCCGCATTATCCACCTGCCTTTTTCCCCTATCGTGGTTTTTCTATATAAGAGAAGGATGGTCTTCGTTTGACACGTTACGCCGCAAACTTCCGGGCATGGTGAGATACGAGTTGCCGGGACAGTCCGGTTATGCGGGCAATCTCTGCTTGGGTCTTGCCCTCACAGAGAAATCCCCGAATTGTCTCCCGTGCGGCATGTCGGGCACTGACTTTGGGTTCCTCATTTCCATGCAAACGGCTGGCTACCCATTCCTGCCCGTCACGGGTCAAGACGTCATAGGGCGTTCCGCTGCGAGGCTCTAGGCGTCGGCCTAAGCTACGTTCGACGGCATGGGGTGTCAGGCGAGCGGTGTGAAGATATTCAGGCGGACTATCCCCCCGGCTTCGTATTTCGATCTCGGTTTGCAAAATGCCGATATCGAGCAATCGCTTACGTAACTGCCTCGGGCCTATGCCATGGATTGCGGCATATTCGCTGATTGTGAGCTCCCCGCCCCGCCGCTTTCGAGGCTTCCGGGGGGCGCGGGCTTGACGCATGGGGGAACCTTTCCGCCGCTCCCTAAGGTCGGCCAATGTCGCAGAGACGGCGCGGCCTATGGGGGACGTGGGGGTGTCTGGCGGGGGCGGTGCGGGTTCCCAAGTGTGAGAGAACGCATGATGCCAAGCCAGCGAACCCGGCGAAACGTTCCTTCCCGCCGCCTCCCATTGCGCGTGGTGGTTCACGCCGTCGCCTCGTGACACCGCTTGCAGTGGTATTCGTACCCCGGCCCCGCGATATACCTACGCTTGCACCGTGCGCATGTGCCGGGCCTCACTCCCGAAAATCGCAACGTGTCGGAGCTATCGGGGTAGCTGACAGAGCCTTGAAACCGGATTGTCCTGCCTCTGGTGGAACCTTGGCCGCTTCCGAAGCCAAAGGCCCTCATGCCTTTGTCATCGAATTCGATCATCAAGGGCCTTTCCGGCTCTTAGCTCTGCGCCCCGTTGGGCAAGAGCCGCATCGGTTCGCTTGGCCTTGCCTTTCCGCATGATCAAATTCGACGGGCGAAGGTCCAGCCGGTTGCCGCTGGCATAGTGAATGGTAGTACGGGGTCCCGCCCCGGTGATTAGCCTCGCGACCATTCCGAGTGTCTGGGAGCCTTGATCCGCGTTCAGATGGGTTCGGACATACGCTCTACCCGGCCCGGCCTCATTCATATACCACGGGCTTGTAGCGCCCAAGGCCCGGACGCGGCGGTAGTCTGTTTCACTTACTATAGCGTGTCGTCGTCCGGCCCTGTCGAGCGGGACACGTAAACAACGTAGCCCGGTCTCGTCACGGAATGCTACCGGATCGGGCCGGAAAGCTCGTTCCTTTGCTGGCATGAATGCCTTCTCCTTGTCTTGAACATGTGTGAAAAACAGTTGCCCCCTCGGGTTCTCCCGAAAGGGTCGGTAAGGTTGATGGAATGTGGGTCGAGGGGGGTGCCGAATGTCGTGCGGGCGGGATTGAACATCCCTGTGGACAGATAGGCTCGCACGGACGGCTAATTTTGAAAGGATCAACCCCGGAAGCCCGTCCGTTCCTGTCCCGTGCCCGAATGGAGACGGACAGGGACACTCATCAACAGCGAATGTGGAGACGGGCGGGCTACCGTGATTGATTGGTAGGAAGTTTCCTTAATGGAGGGGAAATCTCTTAATGAGGGGGAAATCGATTTCCGACCTCCTGCCTTAAGGAATGGAAGATACCTTAACCGGGGGGAAATTGAAAAAGCCGCTCGTAGGGGACCGAACGGCTCTCTTAATGAAGGGGAAATCAGCTTACTGGGTTCAGGACGGGATTTCCCCTTTCGCCTCTGCGATCTTTGCCAAAGCCCAAGATATAGGCTCCTTCACGTCTTGGCTGTCCATCGAAGCGCCCCATGCGAGGGAGCGAATGGCGCACAGGATAAATTCAGCCGCTTCCGAAAGAGCGGACAGCGGAGCGGGGTCAATGGTCTTGATGAAGGTGGGAACGGTGGTGGCGGGATTGACGTGAGCATTCATGGTGCTAGCCCTCTGCTTGATGAAACCTTGCATTAACGATATAAGGCTATATCGACCTCATCGTCAACATCAAAAATGTAGGGTTACATTATCAATGGTTCTTTTCTTGCCGGAACAATGTCGCGCCGGGCGCGCACTGGTGGGTTGGTCACAGGATCAACTCGCGTCCGCCTCCAAGGTCGCTAAGGCGACGATAGCCAATTTCGAGCTTGGCAAGCGAACGCCGTATGATCGAACCCTGCAAGACGTGCGGCAAGCCCTAGAAGCCGCTGGCGTGGTCTTCCTATCGGAAGGCGAGCTTTCTAGCGGCGGTGCCGGGGTCCGCTTGCGGGCTGTCGGGCGGGTTGATGATCGCACAACAGGAATGGAGGAGGATGAGGAGGAATAGCCACCTCAATTTGCCCCATAGAGAGTCACTGGCGGGCCTCGGGTCTGATGAAGTGCGAAGGAGCCGGTTCCACGTCCGGCCCCCTGCGGGCGTTGTATGGGGCAGCGGCGGGGTGCGTTCCCCGTGCTACTTAATTCTAAGAAACGTATCGAAGAACCCCTTGATCCCCAACAATGCCATGCCTCCAATCAGAAGCCACTGGACGACGCACACGGCAATCTCTGCCATCGTCATGCCTCCACTTTTGGGGCGCGGTTGTCCCCTACGCGCTTCGCCAGTCGAGAGAGTGTTGATCGTGAGCACCCCGTGGCGCTGACAATGCTATTCCAGCTTTGGCCGCTCTTGAGCATTCCGACGATTGCCGCGTTACGCTTCTCATCTTCCGGCCTTCCTCGATAGACGCCATCCGCCTTCGCCTTCTCAATCCCCTGTTTCTGCCTTCTGCGGCGGTCTTCGTAATCCTTGCGAGCGATAGCCGCGAGCATATCCAACATCATGCCGTTGATTGCATCCAGCATCCGGCTACTGAAATCGTCGCCCGTGCTCGCCAGTTGGAAGGAAGTCGGCAAGTCTAGGGCGACAACCCGGACACGCTTCGCCGTGATTTCAGCTTTCAGCTTTGCCCAATCGTCGGCGTTCAATCGGCTCAATCTATCCACTTGCTCGCACAAGATCACATCGCCGGGGAGGCAATCGGAAAGCAGCCGGAACAACTCGGGACGCTTCAACGACGCGCCGCTCTCGTTCTCGGTATACCAAGCGACAATCTTCAAGCCCCGCTCATCCGCGAAGCGTTGGAGGTCGCTTCTCGCGCGGCTTGCGTCTTGCTCTTTGGTGCTTGCGCGTAGGTATGCACGGATATGCATTGGAGAACCCCATAGTTCGCTTTGGATGGTTCTTTTATTATTGGTTCGCTTAGGATTGTCAATGGGCCATTTATCGAACCGAAAATTACTGGTTCGCCTGATGCGCACCCAAATGGACAGGGCGCAATCTTACCGGCATAGTCACGCAATGGTCTCGTTCACCTTCGACACGAATTGCTTGATTGACGTTGCCGAAAATCGCCCGGCGGCGGTGCACGTTCAGGCATTGCTTGCGGCTGGAGCGGGCGGACAAGCGGACCTTGCCCTTGTCGCGTCAAGCGCGTCGGAAAGGCAACAGGGTGACGTTTTCCTTGCGAGTGTCGATGCTTTCAATGAGCGCCGGAACGCCTTGGGCTTTGCCGGTATCCCGTTGCTGCCGTCAATCGGTCGGCATGACGTTTCGTTCTTTGGTCATGCGGTCTATGGAAGCCCGGAAGGATTGGCGAGAGAGCGGGCGATCTACAGTATTCTATTCCCGAACTCGCCTCCCGAATGGGCTGACTATGCGGTGTCGAGAGGGGCGAGCGTGGGGGATATACCATCGCCCGCTTACCTCCGTTGGCGCAACCAGATGTTGGATGCACAAGCCTTATGGGCGCATGATCATGCTGGCCGCGACATATTCATAACCAACGATCAACGCCTCAAGATGCTGGAAGGACATGCGGACTTCCCGACCATGGCAATCAGAACGCCAGAGGAAGCAGCGGCGCTACTGTGACCGCCCCGGCCCCCACGGGGGGTATCGAGCTTCCGCACATGTCGAGGTCGACACCTCGGATTTTTGGGTCATTTTTAAATGGCCTCTGTGTCATTCTCAATGCGATTCCACGAAACATCAGAGGGGCTAATGGACGGGCCGACATATCACGACAAAGGAGCCGTAGCGGAGACGTTTGGGTGCTTTCACGTAACCCGGCAATTGCCCTATAGTCCCCAAGGTCGCCTAGACGTGGGACAAACCCTAGAAGTGGGAAACAGCCATAACCCGTTCTTTCAGTTTTATGAAAATGCCCGCACCTACCCCGTCACGCTCGCCACTGGCCAAGTTATAAAAGTTCCTGCGATCAAGTTCCTAGCCTCCGTGCAATCGGGCGAAGTGACACCCAACAACCTACCGGCTGCGGCTCTGGAAGTTGCAAAACATTACCTCATGCTGGCCCGCGAACTCATTTTCGAAGAAGTGCGACTTGTCAGCGCGAATGCTTCTAGTCTCTCTTCACGTAAAAGCTGCCTATGGGCTTCTGATACGCTGGATCGAGCGCAACGTTGGGCTGTCCAGCTAGGTGGGCAATGCCAGATACTCCGGCTTAGCGTCTCGGGGTTGCGTCACGTGGCAGACTCAAATTTGCTGCTTGGGGATAGCGAGCCACTTTCAGAAACCTATCAAAAGGCTGCATTGTATTGGCAGGGCGGGCACTCCGATAACCCGGAACTGGAGACCCTAATATCGGGAGAGGTAACGGTGCTTGAAGCAGCGCTATGATGCTTTCCGCCACCCACAGTTTCGGAATTAGCCGTGCGGACTACAACTCCCGCCTGAAGCGTTTTATAATGTTGTACTTTAATTAGTTGAAAATAAGCGGAGCACCTTAGAGGGATAATGGGTAAAATTGGGCGTAATCAACCGTGCCCCTGCGGGAGCGGCAAGAAGTTCAAACGGTGCCACGGCGCTTTCGAGGTCTCGCCCTCCCAATCCCCTCTTTTGCCGCCTTCGAAATCCTTACAAGACACATTACGTCAAGCGGAAGCGCGGCAAAAGCTTCTAGAACGTCAACAAGGGCGGGGACGCGGGATAGTCTCCGGCAAACTGGGAGATAAGCGCTTCGTCGCGGTTGGAAACAACATCTTCCACTCTGAGAGGTGGTTGACGTTCTGCGATTTTCTCTCGTCCTATATCAAGATCAAACTTGGCCCCGAGTGGGGCAACGGCGAACTCCGTAAGAATTTTGCCGACCGTCACCCCATAATGCAATGGTATGACGCGGTAGCGAGGGCACAAGCGGAGCACCCGGACGCTGCCAGCAAGAAGGCCGTGAAATCGTCGCCAATAACTGGAGCGATGGTTTGTTATCTTGGCCTTGCCTACAACCTCTATCTATTGGAGCACAACGTCGAGCTACAGGTGAGATACCTTAAGCGCTTGAAAGACGTGAGAAACTTCCAAGGAGCCTACTACGAATTGATCGTCGCTGGAGTTTTGCTCCGTGCGGGTTTCCGCCTTGAATTGGAGAACGAGACCGACGACTCTACAAAACACTGTGAGTTCTCCGCCGTCTCAAAAACCACCGGGCGAAAATACTGGGTAGAGGCAAAGATGCGTTCTGTTGAGGGCGTCTTGGGCAAGACACGCCACGATGGCGCAAAGCCGACCGACCGCGATGCTACGCGCAATTTGACGGCCCATTTGAACGGCGCGCTGGGCAAGCCCGCTGCGGACGAACGGCTAGTATTCATAGACTTGAACGCGGAAATACCGAACGGGAATGGTCTGCCCGATTGGTTCGACAAAGCCATAATAAGGCTGGAGGCTCGAGAAAAAGTCCTGAAGGCGCATGAGACGGCATATGTCTTTGTCACAAACCTGCCCTTCCACCGCTATCTGAATGAAACATCGGTTCCCAGACAGGTTCTTGCCTATGGTCTCGGTATTGCGGATTTCAGCAAGCCCGTTCCTCGCACTCTGAGGGAAGCGTACAGCCTCAAGCGCAAGCATATTGACGGCCACGAAATCATGGACGCTATCCAAGAGTATCCCGTTTTTCCTGATACCTTCGACGGCTCCCTCCGCTCGGACTCTACCGGCCTTAACGTCAAGATCGGGGAAACGTATCTGTTCACTGATATGGGGGACGCACCCGGAACTGTCGCGACTGTGACGACTGGCGTTGTGGATGACACAAAGGGCGAAGCACTCATAGGCGTTACCACGTCAAACGGCGAAAGCTTCATTATGCGGCAACCGCTCACGCCGGAACAGTTGGAAGACTATCGACGGTTCCCTGATCTGTTTTTCGGAGAGGAAAGTGGCAACGGGGGCGGCATAGACGATCCCCTTAAATTCTTCGAATGGCTGCTCAAAACCTACTCGAAGACGCCAAAGGAAAAGCTACTGGAGTTTATGTCAACCGGCCCGAATGCTGCCGCCTTGGCCCTTCTGCCACAAGCAGAACTCGCAGAAATCTACTGTGAGCGGTTGGTCTTAAATTTTCTGTCTCAACACGCGCCAGAGAAATTGCGGCCGCCGCTGTCTGACGGGTGAGCAACTGGCTCGTGCGTCTCCGCCACGTTTCTGGAGGGCTTGCCTTTGGTACAAAATCTGATACAAATCTTACAAGCTTGTAGCGCTAAGTGTTTGATTTTGCGTGGTAAAGAAGCCGGATTTCTCCAATCCTCTTCTGGGCACCAGAATTCCGTATGTAGATGTCCACTGACATCCAAGAAGCCCGGTTTTCCGGGCTTTTTCTTTGGCAGGTCGCCCAAGGCGGCCAGGCCATCTCTTGGTATCCAGCGCTTTCCTGGTATTTTTCGAGCATGTACCAAGATTTCCGTCCTTTAGCGGAAAAAGTACCAAGGGAAGCCGGAAAAATGCCGTTAACAGAAGCATTTACGCGATCTGTGAGGCCGCAGGAGAAGGTGAAAAATACGCAGACGGCGGCGACCTCCACTTTCGAGTCGAGCCCACTGGCTCGAAGCTCTGGCGGATGCAGTACACGTTTCTCAACAAGCAGAAGACGCTCTCTTTCGGGAAGTACGCCATAATCTCGCTTTC
>Ga0065721_10005451_pt1 | contig 13547 bp, 16 predicted proteins | sample Mesricmetagenome_FD_59108 | JGI IMG/M metagenome (GOLD analysis project Ga0065721, IMG submission 59108) | Mesophilic microbial community from rice straw/compost enrichment Sample: eDNA_1 v2 (version 2) | ecosystem: Engineered > Solid waste > Grass > Composting > Bioreactor | place: USA: Davis... | reverse complement strand
CTCCTCGTCGTCGTAGCCGCCGTAGAAGTGCGCGCCGTCGAAGCCGGGGACGCTGTCCTTGAGCGACAGGCCCATCTCCGTCAGCTTGTCGCGCACCTCGTCCACCGACTTCTGGCCGAAGTTGCGGATGTTCATGAGCTGCGTCTCCGAGAGGGCGACGAGCTCCGCGACCGTGTTGATGCCCTCGCGCTTGAGGCAGTTGTAGCTGCGCACGCTCAGGTCGAGGTCCTCGATCGGCATGCTGAGCTCGCTGCTCAGCACCGCGTCGACCGGGGCGGGCCCGATCTCGATGCCCTCGGCGGCGGTGTTCAGCTCGCGCGCGAGACCGAACAGCTCGACGAGCGTGCGACCGGCCGACGCGATGGCGTCGCGCGGCGAGATCGCCGGCTTCGTCTCGACGTCGACGACCAGGCGGTCGAAGTCGGTGCGCTCACCGGCACGCGTCGCCTCGACGCGGTAGGTGACCTTGAGCACGGGCGAGTAGATCGAGTCGATCGGGATCTGACCGGCCTCGGAGAACTCGCTGCGGTTCTGCGTCGCCGAGACGTAGCCGCGGCCGCGCTCGATCGTGAGCTCGAGCTCGAACTTCGCCTTGTCGTTGAGCGTCGCGATGACGAGNTCCGGGTTGTGGATCTCCACACCNGTCGGCGCCGAGATGTCGGCGGCNGTGACCTGGCCGGCGCCCTGCTTGCGCAGGTAGGCCGTGATCGGCTCGTCGTGCTCGCTCGAGACCACGAGGTTCTTGATGTTGAGGACGATCTCGACGACGTCCTCCTTCACCCCGGGGATGGTCGAGAACTCGTGCTGGATCCCGTCGATCCGGATGCTGGTGACCGCCGCGCCCGGGATGGACGACAGCAGGGTGCGACGCAGCGAGTTGCCGAGGGTGTAGCCGAAGCCGGGCTCCAGCGGTTCGATGACGAACCGCGAGCGGAACTCGGAGAGGCTCTCCTCGGACAGGGTGGGACGCTGTGCAATGAGCACGTGTATTCCTTTCGGCGAGGACGTCCGCCATATGACGTCCACGGAAGATCCGGCGGGTGGCTAGTCCGTCGGGTTGTTCAGTTGAGGATGCGCGGAATCGAAAGGGCGTTACACGCGACGGCGCTTCGGCGGACGAACGCCGTTGTGCGCCTGCGGGGTGACGTCGTTGATCGTGCCGACCTCGAGGCCCGCCGCGGTGAGCGAGCGGATCGCGGTCTCACGGCCCGAACCGGGGCCCTTCACGAAGACGTCGACCTTCTTCATGCCGTTCTCCTGCGCCTTGCGCGCGGCGGCCTCGGCGGCCATGCCCGCGGCGTAGGGGGTCGACTTGCGCGAGCCCTTGAACCCGACGTCGCCGCCGGAGGCCCAGGCGATCACCGCACCCGTGGTGTCGGTGATCGAGACGATCGTGTTGTTGAACGTCGACTTGATGTGGGCCTGGCCCACGGCGATGTTCTTCTTCTCCTTGCGGCGCGGCTTGCGACCCGCGGAGGCCTTCGGAGCGGCCATTACTTCTTGCCTGCCTTCTTCTTGCCGGCGACGGTGCGCTTCGGGCCCTTGCGGGTGCGCGCGTTGGTCTTCGTGCGCTGACCGCGCACGGGGAGGCCGCGACGGTGGCGCAGGCCCTCGTAGGAGCCGATCTCGACCTTGCGGCGGATGTCGGCCTGCACCTCGCGGCGGAGGTCGCCCTCCACCTTGAACGTGCCCTCGATGTAGTCACGGAGAGCGACGAGCTGGTCGTCGGTCAGGTCCTTGACGCGGATGTCACCGGAGATCCCGGTCTCCTTGAGGGTCTGAAGCGCGCGAGTGCGGCCGACCCCGTAGATGTAGGTGAGCGCCACTTCCACGCGCTTGTCGCGCGGGATGTCGACGCCGGCAAGACGTGCCATGCGTAGTACTCCTGGGAGTTGTTCGGAGGTCTGTGCGTCACCGGTGCCCGGGCCTCCGACCCGAGGTGTCCCCCCTCGGTGGTCGAGTGGCGGCGAGGCCGCGTGTCGAGACCCGAGGGGTTCTTGGTGACGCTTGGTGTCTATTCAGTTGTGAAGCTGCGGATCAGCCCTGGCGCTGCTTGTGGCGCGGGTTGCTCTTGCAGATGACCATGACGCGGCCGTTGCGACGGATCACCTTGCAGTGGTCGCAGATCGGCTTGACGCTCGGGTTGACCTTCATGTGTTTCTTCTCTCGCTGTCATCGTTCCCGCGGGGGTGCCCACGGGTCGTTACTTCTCAGACGGCTTACTTGTAGCGGTAGACGATGCGGCCGCGGGTGAGGTCGTAGGGGCTGAGCTCCACGACCACGCGGTCTTCCGGAAGGATCCGGATGTAGTTCTGGCGCATCTTGCCGGAGATGTGAGCGAGCACCTTGTGCCCGTTCGTCAGCTCCACCCGGAACATCGCGTTCGGGAGGGCCTCCAGCACCGAGCCCTCGAGCTCGATCACGCCGTCTTTCTTCGCCATACCTCTGCTAAGTGCTCGTCTGATCTGCGGGGATTGGTGCGACGGCAGGCCGAAGCCGCCCGAAGGCACCAAGGATCAACCATACGACATCCGGGCGTGTCGCGCCAGCCGGGCTCCGCACACCCTCTCCGCCTCGAGCGAACGCGGGGCCTCAGGGCGCCGCGCGCACCTCCGCGACGACGGCCGTCGCGCCCTCGAACAGGGCGTCGGACGGGGTGAGGCCCATCACGTCGGCCACGATGTCGCTCCCATCCCGCAGCATCCCCTGCAGGCGCACCGCCTCCTCGTCGCCGGGTGCGTCGAAGCGCAGCGCCGCACCCATCGCGCCGAGCAGCGCCGATGCAGAACCGCCGGAGGCCGCGATCGCCGCCGCCGGTTCGACGAAGCGCTCGTGCCGCGACAGCTTCCGCAGCGGGTGCCGACCGACCCGCTCGACGGAGTCGTCGATCGCCGGGTTCGAGAACCGCTCGAGCGTCGTCGCGCGGTAGGCGGCCTGCTCGTCCTCGGAGAACGCGTGCGTCGCGACGAGGTAATCGGAGGTCTCCCTCAGCACCGCCTCGACGGCCGACCGCACCGAGGCATCCGCGAGCGCCGCGGCGATCGTGCCGTGCCCGGCGAGGCGACCGTGGTAGGCCGTCGTGGCGTGCCCGGTGTTGACGGTGAAGAGCTTCCGCTCGATGTAGGGCGCGAGCGACGGCACGAAGCGCGCGCCCGGGATGTCGGGCACGGCGCCGCCGAACGCGGACGACTCCACCGCCCACTCGCAGTACGGCTCGACGACGACGTCGAGCGAGTCGGCGGACTGCTCGGGCACGATCCGGTCGACGGCCGTGTTGGCGAACACGGCACGCACCCCGACCTCGGAGACTGGGGCGTGCTTCAGCACCTCCTCGCGGAGGAGGTCGGTCGCGCCGAGCGCGTTCTCGCACGCCATGACGGCGACGGGTTCCGCGGAGATCGGGCGCGCGAGGATGCCGGCCGCGATCGCCGGCGCGACGAACTTCAGCACGTTCGGACCCACGGCCGTCGTGATGACGTCGGCGGACGCGATCGCCGCCGTGAGGGCCGCGGGGTCGGCGTTCGAGTCGATCCCGCGGAAGCCGGTGACCGTCTTCTCGACGCCCCCCGCCCCCGCCTCGACGACGCGGTACGAGGATGCCGAGTCGAGCATCCCGATGAGGGTCGCGTTGACGTCGGCGAACACGACGTCGTAGCCGGCCTCGTGGAGCAGGAGTCCGATGAACCCGCGGCCGATGTTGCCGGCCCCGAAGTGCACCGCGGTCGGGCTCATGATCCGAGGTCGATGAGGTCGACGATCTGTTGCTGCGTCGACGCCGCAGAGAGCTTCTCGACCGTGGCGTCGTCGCTGAACGCGATCGCGACGCCGGAGAGGATGCCGAGGTGCTCGTCGCCCTTGCCGGCGATGCCGACGACGAACCGCACCGGGTTGCCGTCCCAGTCGATCGGCTCTTCGTAGCGCACGAACGACAGCGCTGAGCGGAGGATGCCGTCCTTCGCCTCGTTCGTGCCGTGCGGGATGGCGAGGAAGTTGCCCATGTACGTCGACACGGACGCCTCCCGGTCGAACATCGCGTCGGCGTACGCCTGGGTGACCGCGCCCGCGTCGACGAGCAGCGCGCCCGCCTCCCGGATCGCGTCGTCCCGCGTGCGGGCCTCCCCCGCGAGGCGGATGCGCGAGGGGTCGAGAACGTCGGTCATGTCTGGGGTCCTTCCCGGGTGGCTCGAGCGGGATGAGGGTGCGGGGCGGGAGCGTCAGCAGCGCCCCGCACCCATCCTGCTATGCGTTACTTCGCGGCAGCCCGGTTCTCGGCGACGGTCGTGACGACCTCGTCGTAGGCGGGGCTGTTCATGAAGTTGTCCACGGAGACGTGGACCGCGTTCGGCGTGCGGCCCTTGGCCCGCTCCGTCAGCTCCTTCTGGGTGATGACGAGGTCCTCGCTGCCGTCGAGGTTCGCGATCGCCTTGTTGGTGACGGTGACGCCGTCGACTCCGGCATCCTTGAGCTTCTTCCGGAGCACGCTCGCACCCATCGCGCTCGAGCCCATGCCCGCGTCGCACGCGAACACGATGTTCGAGATGACGGTGCCGCCCGCGGCCGCCGCGAGCCCGGCCAGCACGGCGCTGTCCTTGCCCTTGTTGGCCTGCGTCTGCGCGACGGCCGAGTTGAACGCCGCGTCGGCGTTCTCGAGGTCGCGCTTCCGGCTCGCCCGCAGGATGATCGCCGCGACCACGAACGTCACCGCCGCCGACAGGATCACCGAGAGGATGACGCCGAGGTAGCTGTCCTGCGCCGTCTGGAAGAGGATCGCGAAGATCGATCCGGGCGACGCCGGGGCCCGCAGACCCGATCCGAAGATCACGTTCGTCAGCACACCCGTCGCACCACCCGCGATCATCGCGAGGATGAGGACCGGCTTGGCGAGGACGTACGGGAAGTACACCTCGTGGATGCCGCCGAAGAAGTGGATGATGAACGCGCCCGGGGCGGTGGCGCGCGCCGCGCCGACACCGAAGATCGTGATCGCGAGGAGCAGACCCGCACCGGGGCCGGGGTTGGCCTCGATGAGGAAGAAGATGCTCTTGCCGAACTCCGCCGACTGCTCCGCCCCGAGCGGGGTGAAGACGCCGTGGTTGATCGCGTTGTTGAGGAACAGCACCTTCGCNGGCTCGACGATGATGCTCAGCGAGCGGCAGCAGGCCGTNNTCGACGAGGAAGCCGACCGCGCCGCCGAACAGGTCGGCGATCCAGACGACGACCTTGCTCAGGCCGAAGAACGCGCCGAGCGCCGCGCCGAAGGCGAAGATGCCCGCGGAGAAGTTGTCGACGAGCATCTCGAAGCCCGCGCGCACCTTGCCCTTCCACAGGCGCTCGATCTGCTTGAAGATCCACGCCGAGAGCGGGCCTGCGATCATCGCGCCGAGGATCATGACGCGATCCGGCTCCGCGACGATGACGCCCATCGCGGTGACGGCGCCGATGACGCCGCCGCGCCAGTCGTAGACCATGCGACCGCCGGTGAACGCGATGAGCACCGGGATGAGCGTGAGCAGGATCGGGCCGACGAGCGTCGCGAGGTCGGCGTTCGGCGTCCACCCGGTCGGGATGAAGAACGCCGTGATGATGCCCCACGCGATGAAGGCCGCGATGTTGGGCAGGATCATGTTCGACAGGAACGATCCGAACCTCTGCACCCCCACTCGGGTGCGGGTCACGCCCGAGGGCGTACTGGCTGACGTCGTTGTCATGGTGGTGACTCTCCTTCTGTTGGGGTGCTGCGTACTGGGGGGACGGGTCAGGAAGGGCTGAGGGCCTCGACGGCGGCGCGGGCGTCGGCGGCGTCCTCCGCGTCGAGGGCGGCGGCGGCGGCGGCACGGGCGCCGTCGAGGGTCCAACGGGCGAGTTCGTCGCGCACGTCGGCGATCGCGGGCGGGCTCATCGAGAGGCCGGTGACCCCGAGCCCGACGAGCACGACCGCGAGCTTCGGGTCGGCCGCCGCCTCGCCGCACACGCCGACCGGCTTGCCGTGTCGGGCGCCCGCGGCGCCGACCTCCCCGACGAGGCGGAGCACCGCCGGATGCCACGGGTCCTGGAGCGCGGCGACGGAGCCGAGCATCCGGTCGGCCGCCATCGTGTACTGGGTGAGGTCGTTCGTGCCGATCGACGCGAAGTCGGCCTCGGCGAGGATGCGGTCGGCGAGGAGCGCCGCGGACGGCACCTCCACCATCACGCCCGCGGTCTTCAGGCCGAGCTCCTTCGCGAGCGCGACGAAGTAGCGGGTCTCCTCGACGGTCGCGATCATCGGCGCCATGACCCACGCATCCGCCTCGTTCTCCGCCGCGGCCTGCGCGAGAGCGGTGAGCTGGTCGCGCAGCACCTCCTCCTTCGCGCGGAGGTTCCGGATGCCGCGGAGGCCGAGGGCGGGGTTCTCCTCCTCGTCGGCGTTGAGGAACTTCAGCGGCTTGTCGGCGCCCGCGTCGAGCACGCGCACGACGACCTTCTGGCCGGGGAAGCCGGCGAGCACCGCCGAGTAGGCCGCGCGCTGCACGTCGACGCTCGGGGCGGCGTCCGGGGCGTCGAGGAACAGGAACTCGGTGCGGAACAGCCCGACCCCGTCGGCGCCCGCGGCGACGGCCTTGTCGACCCCCTCCGAGGAGCCGAGGTTCGCCCGGAGCGGGATCGCGGTGCCGTCGGCGAGTGCGCCCGGGCCGGTGGCGGTGGCCCGGGAGGCTCGCTCGGCGACCCGACGTTCGGCGGCGGCGACCGCCTCCGCCGACGGGTCGACCTCCACGGTGCCGGCACCCGCGTCGACGATGACGGTCGCGCCGTCCGCGATGTCGGCCGCCGACGCCATCCCGACGACGGCCGGGATGCCCTTCTCCCCCGCGAGGATCGCGGTGTGCGTGCTGCGGCTGCCTTCCGCGGTGACGATCGCGAGCACGCGCGAGATGTCGAGGAGCGCCGTGTCGGCGGGGGCGAGGTCGCGCGCGACGAGCACGAACGGCGCGTCGTCGTGCGGCACGGCCGGCGCCGGCACGCCCAGGAGCCTCGCGAGGGTGCGCTGCGAGAGGTCGCGGAGGTCGGACACGCGGCCCGCCATGTACTCCCCCATCCCCGCGAGCATGTCGATGAACACCGCGAACGCGTCGAACACCGACCTCTCGGCCGTCGAACCGCGGTCGATCCGGGAGTCGATGTCGGCGCGGAGGGTCGGGTCGTCGACCATGAGCGCCTGCGCCTCGAGCACGTCCCCCGCCGTGCCGCCCGCCTGCGCCGCGCGCGCCCGGATGTCGTCGGCGACCGCCGCGAGCGCGTGCGTGACGCGTTCCTTCTCGGCGTCCGGTCCGAGGGTGCTCGCCGTCGTCGGCGGCTCCGGCAGCGGATCGGCCATCCGCCGCACGGGCCCGACCGCGAGACCGCGGCCGACGCCGATCCCGGTCAGGGTGGTCACGCGTCGTGGTCCTCGAGGAGCAGCTGCTCGAGCGCGTCGAGCGCCTCGTCGGCGCCCTCGCCCTCGGCGGCGAGGACGACCTCGTCGCCGTGGTCGATCCCGAGGGAGATCACGCCGAGGATGCTCGTGGCGTCCACCGCGCGACCCGCCTTCGTGATCGTCACCGGCACACCCGCCTTCGCGGCGGTCTGGGTGAACAGCGCGGCGGGTCGGGCGTGCAGCCCGTGACTCGACGCGACGACGACGGTGCGCTCAGACATCCGTGCTCCTTACTTCGGGGACTTCCAGGGATTGGACCAGGGCGTCGACGGTGTCGACGGCGAGGAGGGCGCCGGCGGGCGCGAGCGCCTCCGCGGGCAGCACGGCGACGGGCCGCGGGGCGCAGCGCTCCCGGATGGCGTCGAAGGATGCCGCGAGCTGAGCGGCGACGAGCACCGCGTCGGCGGTCGGGAGCGCGTCGTCGAGCGAGTGCTCCGTGGCGACGACGAACTCGACGCCCGGCAGCGACGGTGCGAGGCGTCGGGCGAGGAAGGTGCCGGACACGCCGGCCGCGCACACGAGCACGATGGTCGCCACTCTCGCCTCCTCGCGATCGGCCGGACTGCTGCCTCTCCCACTCTCGCCACGGCCGCACCGCCGCTCAACCAGATTCCCTTCCGGGGGTGCGGAAGCCGGGGCTCCGTCGCGCCGCCGGGGGATCCGTGGTTGAGTGGCCGGAAGATGGCCGACAAGTCACCGATGCTGCTGGCGTACCTGTCGCGGGCCTCCGGCTGGACTCCGGCGAGCGAGATCGCGGAGCACCTCGGGGTGTCGACGCGCACGGTGCGCAGCTACGTCGTGACGGTGAAGGCGGCCGCGGCGCCGCTCGACGTCATCCTCTCCTCCCCGGACGGCTACCGGCTCAACCGGGCGGCGCACGCCGAGTACGTCGCGCGCGATCGCAGCACGCACCGCGCCGACACCCCGCGGGAGCGGATCACGTTCCTCGTCACCCGGCTCACCCACGCGGGCGCCGAACTCGACGTGCACGAACTCGCCGACGCCCTCCACGTGAGCGCCTCGACGCTCGAGGGCGACCTCCGGCAGGTGCGTGCCCTCGCGCGCGAGGCGGGACTCGAGCTGCACCGCGAGGGCGACCACGTGCGGCTCGAGGGCCCGGATGCCGGCCACCGCCGGCTGGTCAGCCGCCTGTTCTCGGAGGAGCAGGCGCACGGTCTCGTCGACCTCCGCCGCGTGCAGGAGGAGTTCGGGATCGACGACCTCTCCGGATTCAAGACCGACGTCATCGACGTGCTCGAGCACGAGGGCTACACCGTCAACGAGTTCGGGCTCGACCGGGTGCTGCTCCACACCGCGATCGCGGTCGAGCGGTCGCGCGGGTCGTCCCTCGCCGACTCAGCCCCGCAGCCCGACGACCCCGTCGCCGACGCGCTCGACCGCCTCGTCGCGGAGCGCTTCGGCACCCGACTCCCGGCGGGGGAACTGAGCGACCTCACGACGCTCCTCACGACGCGCGCCGGTACCCTCGTCGCGCCGCGCACCGGGGAGCACCTCGCCGTGCTGCGCGACATCGTCGACCGTGCGCAGGAGGAGTTCCTCGTCGACCTCGACGACGACGCGTTCCTCGCCCGGCTCGGCGCCCACGTCGGCAACCTCGTCGTGCGGGCTCGCGAGGGCGTCGCCAACCCGAACCCGCTCGCGCGCACCATCAAGTCGTCGTACCCGCTCACCTACGAGCTCGCCGTCTTCATCGCCGCCGAGATCCAGCAGGCGTTCGGGATCGGGATCGGCGACGACGAGATCGCCTACATCGCCCTCCACATCGGCTCCCACCTGGAGCGCCGCTCCGGCTCGGGAAGGATGCTGAGCTGCGTGCTCGTGAGCCCCGGCTACCACGACATCGCCGACCTGCTGGAGCGCCGCATCCTCCCCGCCCTCGGCGACGACGTGCGCATCGACCGCGTGCTCACCCGCACCGACGTCGACCCGCTCTCCCTCGACGCCGACCTCGTCATCTCGACGGTGCCGTGGGAGGTGCGACCGGCGAACGTCGTCATCGTGCAGCCGATCCCGACCGAGGCGGACCTGGATGCGGTGCGCGGGGCGATCTCCCGCATCCGCCGCCAGCGTCGCCGCCGCGCGATCACCGACGAGCTGCTGCTCTACTTCGACGACGCCCTGTTCTTCCGCGACCTGCCGGCGCGTGACGAGGAGGACGTCATCCGCACCCTCGGCGGCCGGATGCGCGAGCGCGGCATCATCGACGACGACTACCTCGACGGCGTGCTCGACCGGGAGCGCATCTCGTCGACGGCGTTCACCGAGTGGCTCGCCGTTCCGCACTCGATGCGGATGACGGCGCGCCGCACGGCGATCGCGATCGCCCTCTTCGACACCCCGATCCGCTGGGGCGAGGGCACCGTGCAGGTCGTCGCCCTCGTCGCCTTCTCCGCGGAGGGTCGCGCGACCTTCCAGACCGTCTTCGAGCAGTTCGTCGAGGTCTTCAGCGACCGAACCGACGTCCAGCGCCTGCTGAAGGCGGCGACGGACTTCCCCTCCTTCATCGACGAGCTCGTCCGCCTCATCGACGACTGAGGTCCGCGAGGTCGCTCGGGGGGTTCCGATACACCCGCCTGCGGCGGGCACTCAACCCGCGACGTCAGGCGGCGACGTGGTCGAGGCCGCGCTCCGCGAGGGCGGAGAAGATGCGCTCGGAGACGTCGTCGATCGCGCCGAGCCCGTCGACCTCGATGAGGAACCCGCGCGCGCGGAAGATGTCGAGCAGCGGAGCGGTCTCGCGCTGGTACACCTCCTGGCGGTGGCGGATCGCCTCCTCGGAGTCGTCGACGCGACCCTGCTCGATGGCGCGCTGGCGCAGGCGGCGCACCACCTCGTCCTCGTCGGCGACGAGTCGGATGACCGCGTCGAGCGCGTGACCGTGGGACGCGAGCAGCTCGTCGAGGTAGGCGACCTGGTCGGGCGTGCGCGGGTAGCCGTCGAGCAGGAAGCCGCCCGCCGCATCCGCCTCGCTGAGCCGGTCGGTGACGAGGGCGTTCGTGAGCGAGTCGGGGACGTAGTCGCCCGCGTCGACGATCGCCTTGACCTGCTTGCCGAGCTCGGTCTCGTTCTTGATGTTGGCGCGGAAGATGTCGCCGGTGGAGATCGTCGGGATGCCGTAGCGCTCGGCGATGCGGGCGGCCTGGGTTCCCTTGCCCGCACCGGGCGGGCCGACGATGAGAAGTCGGGTCATCGGAGAAGTCCCTCGTAGTGACGCTGCTGGAGCTGGGAGTCGATCTGCTTCACCGTCTCGAGGCCGACGCCGACCATGATCAGGATGCTCGTGCCGCCGAACGGGAAGTTCTGGTCGGCGTTCAGCGCGACGAGCGCGATGAGGGGGATGAGCGCGACGAGACCGAGGTAGAGCGAGCCTGGGAGGGTGACGCGGGTGAGCACGTAGTCGAGGTACTCCGCCGTCGGGCGTCCCGCACGGATGCCGGGGATGAACCCGCCGTACTTCTTCATGTTGTCGGCGACCTCGACCGGGTTGAACGTGATCGCGACGTAGAAGTAGGTGAACCCGACGATGAGCAGGAAGTAGAGCGCCGCGTACAGCGGGCTCTGCGCCGTCGTGAGGTTGTCGAGGATCCACTGCACCCACGGCGCGTTGACGCCGTCGGGGCTCGTGTTGAACTGCGCGATGAGCGACGGCAGGTACAGCAGCGACGAGGCGAAGATGACCGGCACGACGCCCGCCATGTTGACCTTGATCGGGATGTAGGTGTTGTTGCCGCCGTAGGTGCGACGACCCACCATCCGCTTCGCGTACTGCACCGGGATGCGGCGCTGCGACTGCTCGACGAAGATGACGGCCGCGATGATGAGCAGGCCGATGAGGATGACGCCGATGAGGCCCTCGATGCCGACCTCGGGGTTCGCCGCGAGACCCGCGAACGAGCTCGGGAACGTCGAGACGATCGACGTGAAGATGAGGAGCGACATCCCGTTGCCGACGCCGCGCTCGGTGATGAGCTCGCCCATCCACATGATGAGGCCGGTGCCGGCGGTCATCGTGATGATGATGAGGCCCATCGCCGCCGGGGACGACGTGGAGAAGATGTCCGGGCAGGTGGGCCCGAGGAGCTGGCCGTTCTGCGCGACCGTGATGAGCGTCGTCGACTGGAGTACGCCGAGCGCGATGGTGAGGTAGCGCGTGTACTGCGTGAGCTTCGCCTGCCCCGACTGGCCCTCCTTGTAGAGGGTCTCGAAGTGGGGGATCACGACGCGGAGCAGCTGCACGATGATCGACGCGGTGATGTACGGCATGATGCCGAGCGCGAAGATCGACAGCTGGAGGAGCGCGCCGCCGCTGAACAGGTTGACGAGCTCGTAGAGGCCCGCCGTCGGCGAGCTGCTGACGCTCGTGAGACACGCCTGGACCGTCTCGAACTTGACGAACGGCGCGGGGATGAACGAGCCGAGTCGGAAGAGCGCGACGATCGCGAGCGTGAAGCCGATCTTCCGACGCAGGTCGGGGGTGCGGAAGATCCGTGCGACGGCACTGAACACGACGCGCCTCCCTAGTTCTCGCTGGAGTGGATGCTGGAACGGACGAACCCGACAGGTGCGTCGGGGTGGTGGCCCCGGGAGGACCACCACCCCATGACGCTACCCGAATCTCGGGCGCGGTTACTTGACGGTGCCGCCCGCCGCGACGATCTTCTGCTCGGCGGAGCTGGAGACCTTGTCGACGGAGACGTTCAGCTTCACGGCGATCTCGCCGGTGCCGAGCACCTTGACCTTCTCGTTCTTGCGGACGGCGCCCTTGGCGACGAGGTCGCCGATGGTGACGTCGCCACCCTGGGGGTAGAGCTCCGCGAGGCGGTCGAGGTTGACGACCTGGTACTCCACCCGGAACGGGTTCTTGAAGCCGCGCAGCTTGGGCGCGCGCATGATGGAGTTCAGGTTGCCGCCCTCGAGGCCGACGCGCACCTGGTAGCGGGCCTTCGTGCCCTTGGTTCCGCGACCCGCGGTCTTGCCCTTCGAGCCCTCACCGCGACCCACGCGGGTGCGCTCCTTCTTCGCGCCCGCGGCGGGGCGGAGGTGGTGCGCCTTGAGGATCTGCGGACGCGCGGCGGGCGCCTCCTTCTTCGCGGCGGGCTTCTTGGCGGCCGGCTTCTTCTCCGCAGCCGTGTCGTCCTTCGCGCCGGCGGCGGCCTTGGGGGCCGTCTCCTTCTTCGCGGCGGGCGCCTTCTCGGCGGCGGGCTTCTTCTCGGCGGCCGGCTTGTCGGCGGCGGCCTTGGCCGGAGCCTTCTTCTCGGCAGCGGCCTTCGGCGCAGCGGCCTTGGCGGGAGCCTTCTTCTCGGTCTCTTCAGCCATTAGTCGATCTCCTCAACCTTCACGAGGTGCGCGACCCTCTGAACGTAACCGCGGTTCTGCTTGTTGTCCTCGCGCACGACGACATCGCCGATGCGCTTGAGACCCAGGCTCCGCAGCGTGTCCCGCTGGTTCTGCTTCTCGCTGATGACGGACTTGGTCTGGGTCACCTTCAGGCGAGCAGCCATCATGCACCTGCCTTCGCGGCCTCGCGGGCCTCCGCCTCGGCGCGCACGAGGCGCTCCGGGGCGACGTCTTCGAACTCGAGCCCACGACGGGCGGCGACGGCGCGCGGCTCCTCGAGAGCCTTGAGCGCCTCCACCGTCGCGTGGACGATGTTGATCGTGTTCGACGAGCCGAGCGACTTGCTCAGCACGTCGTGGATGCCGGCGCACTCGAGCACGGCGCGCACCGGGCCACCGGCGATGACACCGGTACCGGCGGCGGCCGGACGGAGGAGCACGACACCGGCCGCAGCCTCGCCCTGCACGGGGTGCGGGATCGTCTTGGCGACGCGCGGGACGCGGAAGAAGTTCTTCTTCGCCTCCTCGACGCCCTTGCTGATCGCGAGGGGGACCTCGCGGGCCTTGCCGTAGCCGACGCCGACCATGCCGTTGCCGTCGCCGACGACGACGAGCGCCGTGAAGCTGAAGCGGCGGCCGCCCTTGACGACCTTCGACACGCGGTTGATCGTCACGACGCGCTCGAGGAACTGGCTGTCGCCACGGTCCCGCGAGTTGCGGTCGTTGCGCGGGCCGCGCTC
>Ga0065721_10051796_pt1 | contig 13552 bp, 7 predicted proteins | sample Mesricmetagenome_FD_59108 | JGI IMG/M metagenome (GOLD analysis project Ga0065721, IMG submission 59108) | Mesophilic microbial community from rice straw/compost enrichment Sample: eDNA_1 v2 (version 2) | ecosystem: Engineered > Solid waste > Grass > Composting > Bioreactor | place: USA: Davis... | reverse complement strand
CGGGGTTAATGGGGGAGACCCGTTGATATTTGAGGATAGGGGCGATTGGCCTAAAAAGCACCGTAAAACAATGACTTAGACATCTAAATAGATAGCGGTGGAGTCCCCCCGAGGGTGGAAATTTCCGAACTCATAATCCCTTGGTTCCAGGTTCGAATCCTGGTGGGCCCACCATTCCGGTATCTTCCGGCATCCAGGAGGATCCAAGAAGACCGAGAAAGCCCGAGAATTTCCGGGCTTTCTTGTGTCTACGCATCCTTCGGTACTCCATTGCATCCAGCAGGAGTGTGAGTAAGCTTGTGAGTAACGGATCCCTATCGCCGGGGCGTACTCACACTTGTGCGACGCGCAGGGCCTGGGCGGATGCTCACTGAGGCCAACTCCCTGCGGAAGTCCAAGACGAACCAGGCGCGGGCCCTCACGTCTGGTGGCTGTGCCGTGGGCGGAGGGAATGCCCTGCGACCAAGGTTGTCAGGGACGGGTAGGTGGCCAGTGGCATCGGGTAAGGCACCCTGTTTTGGTCTATGGATCGGTCGGGTCGACTGGGCCGGCGGCTGCATCCACGGTCGGTGATCGTCGAGGTCGTGACCCGACCGGAGGTCCTGCCCAAGGCGTTGATATCCGACCACAGCTTGAGAGCCGCTACGTGACGGCGGCGGTGGAAGCCGGGGTGGGGCTGATCCAGCGGCAGATGGGGCATATCCTTGGACATGCTGGCCAGACACGTGCGGGAGCGGATCCGTCGCTGGGGGGCGATTGCTCGCTATGAAGCGGTCTCTGTAACAGGGCGCTCGTTGTCCGAGCCGGGACGCTAAGATTCGACGGATCCAGGGTTGCATTGGATTTGGCGTAGGGACAGGGGGCGTGAATGAGGATTATTCGAAATTCGGGCGACGAGCGCGTCATCGATGTGGTGCGCCCCCATTTGAAAGAGGGGTACCGCCTGGATGCTGTCACCCCCGCCTTGTCTTTGTTCGCCTTCGCGGAATTAATGGCGGAAATGGAGCGACTGGACAAGGCTAGGCTGCTCATCCCGCAAGAAGGATCTGACTTGGCGATCCTGGGATCTGACGCTGACCGTGCCTCCAGGAACCAGCTCCGCACCCGATGGCTGGCGAAGCAATTCGCCGAATGGCTGGCGGCCAAGGCGGAAGTGCGCCGGGCGGTAGGTGCCGTCCCCCAGTCGGCCCTAGTGCTACGCGACTCTAAGGACGATCCTCAGCTCGTGGTGCTCGGCTCATTTGCCTTCAACACGGAAGGCTTGGGCACGACCCCCGGAAACCCACTCAGCCTGATTCAAGGGGCGGAGACAGCCGAGGAAAGCCAGCTGCTTAGCCAATGGTTCGACGTTCAGTGGGCCGCGCTCCAGGCGCAGCCTGAAGCCAAACAGCGGCTGGTGGATGCGTTCAAGGCCTTGGCGGCGCACCAGGATCCGGCCTCGGTCTACGCACTAATGCTCCACCAACTCTTCGCCGAGCAGGGAGAGCATCTCGATGAAGAGCGCATCATCAAGTCGGCGACAGGCATCCGTAACACGGTCATTTGGAAGAAACTTTTCAAGTTCCAGCGTGACGGCGTGGTGGGTGCAATCGACAAGCTTGAGCGCTTCGGTGGCTGCATCATTGCAGACAGCGTTGGCTTGGGTAAGACATTCGAGGCGCTGGCTGTCATCAAGTACCACGAACTGCGCAACGATCGCGTTCTGGTGTTGTGCCCCAAGCGGCTACGTGACAACTGGGTGCTGTACAGAACAAACGACCGGCGCAACATCCTCGCGGCCGACCGCTTCAACTACGACGTCCTGAATCACACTGACCTGTCACGAGACAGTGGCCTTTCGGGCGACATCAACCTGGCACACGTGAATTGGGGCAATTATGACCTGGTCGTAATTGACGAGTCGCACAACTTCCGGAACAAGAGCACGCACAAGGATCGCGAGTCGCGTTACCACCGACTGATGCGACGCATCATCCGGGAAGGGGTGAAGACGCGAGTGCTGATGCTTTCGGCGACCCCGGTCAACAACCGCCTGGCAGACCTCAGGAACCAAATCGCCTTCGCAACGGAAGGTAATGACCTGGCGTTGTTCGACCACGGCATCGCCAGCATCGAAGCCACGACGCGCAAGGCCCAGACTCAATTCAATCGATGGCTAGACCTCGACGACATCGATCGCACGCCTGCGCGTCTCATCGAGATGCTGGGCTTCGATTACTTCACTCTGCTTGATCACCTCACCATTGCCAGGTCGCGCAAGCACATCGAGAAGTACTACGGCATCTCGGAGACAGGAAAGTTCCCGACCCGTCTGACGCCGATCAACATCAAGCCGGATGTTGACCGCTTGGGTCAGTTCCCGTCGATCCGGGAAATCAACGACGAGATCCGGCGCCTGAATCTGGCGGCGTACGCGCCTTTGCGCTACGTCCTCCCTCACAAACAGGACGCTTACGACGAAAAGTACAGCACCGAAGTGCGTGGTGGCGAAGGCTTCTTTCGGCAGGCCGACCGCGAAGAGAGTCTGATCCATCTGTTGCGTGTGAACGTGCTTAAGCGTATGGAAAGCGCGGTGTCGTCGTTCAGCCTGACCGTTGAACGTCAAATCAAGGACGTTGAAGCGATGATTGCTCGCATTGAGGCGAAGGCGGGTGACATCGAGGAAATCGACATTGCCGATGTGGACATCGACGATCCGGCCTTCGAAAGCCTGCTGGTCGGAAAGCGCATCAAGGTGTTGCTGGGCGACGTAGACCTGGTCCGCTGGCGTCAGGACCTGATTGAAGACCGGAATCGTCTGGCGACTCTTCTGTCCGCGGCTCGCCAGGTCGATGCCGATCGCGACGCCAAGCTCAACGCCCTGCGCGAAACTATCGCCCACAAGTGCCAGCATCCGACGAATTCGGGCAATCGCAAGGTCATCGTCTTCACCGCCTTTGCAGACACGGCGCAGTATCTGTACGAGAACCTTGCGCCTTGGGCCAAGGATAGCTTGGGTATCGAGACAGCATTGGTGACGGGCGCGGGGCGCAACCAGACCACGCTGCCCCGCCTCGGCAGGGATCTGGGCACGATTCTCACGGCGTTCTCGCCGCGTTCCAAGGAGCGCCCGGAAGAACTGGCGAGTGAAGGCGAGCTGGATCTGCTGATCGCAACGGACTGCATCTCGGAGGGCCAGAACCTCCAAGACTGCGACTGGCTGGTCAACTACGACATCCACTGGAACCCGGTGCGGATCATCCAGCGTTTTGGCCGCATCGACCGCATTGGCTCGCCGAATGAGCAGATCCAATTGGTCAATTTTTGGCCCAACATGGAACTGGACGAGTACATCAACCTCGAACAACGGGTCAGCGGAAAAATGGTGCTGCTGGATATCTCCGCCACCGGTGAGGAGAACCTGATCCAGGCGGACTCGGGCGATCCAATGAACGACCTGGAGTACCGCCGCAAGCAACTGCTGCGGTTGCAGGATGCGGTGATTGACATGGAAGACCTGTCGAGCGGTGTTTCCATCACGGACCTGACGTTGACGGACTTCCGCATCGACCTGGCCGAATATCTGAAGAAGCATCCCGGCAAGTTGGAAAGCCTGCCGCTAGGTACCATGGCGGTCACGATCAGCAATGATGCCGACATTCCGGCGGGCATCATCTTCTGCCTGCGCGCCGAAGGAGCGGCCGCGGCGAAGGTCATCGAACCCGGTTACCCATTGGCGCCGAATTATCTGGTGCACGTGGGCGATGACGGCACGACGCTGCTGCCCCATACGCAGGCGAAGCGAATCCTGGATCGACTCAAGCGCCTGGCGCACGGCCGCGATCTTCCCGATGCCGCAGCCTGCGCCCGCTTGGACAAGCAAACCCGAAGTGGCGAGGACATGAAGGTTGCCCAGCAGTTGCTGGCCGCGGCAATCGCTTCGATCGCTGGCAGAAGCGAAGAGCGCGCTGTCGCCAGCCTGTTCACCCCCGGCGGTACCCATGCGTTGCGAGGCGAGTTCGCTGGTAGTGGCGACTTCGAGGTCGTTGCTTGGCTGATCGTGCTGCCGGGAGCCGGTGCATGACAGCGGAAGCCGTGATTGCAGCCCTGAACCTGCCAGCGGGCGCCCGAGTGGGCCGGCATGTGCCGAAGAAGCTGTTGCTTGAGAACGGGGCGCCTACCGCGACCGACAAGCGCCTGATCAATGAGGGCATCGAGGGGATCCAGTGGCTGGCCGCGCTCAAGCCTGCGACCTGCGGTGTGCCCGAGTTCCGGGACGAAGTGCGGGAATACTTGGAGATTGCGGTACTGCAGATGACGCTGCGCGAGCAGGCGAAGGAAGCGCGCCTGGTGGAGCTGCTCCATCGCGCCGTGCCCTATCCGGTGCTGCTGCTGATCGAGCGCGGAGGTTCCATTTCCTTGTCGTTGGCCCACAAGCGCCAAGCGCTCAAGGAAGCCGACAAGGTGGTACTGGAAGGTCAACCGGTCACGGTGACCTTGCAAGCCGCCAACAGCTGTATCCGCATGGCATTCCTGCAGGCATTGGATCTGGCGCGCCAGCCTCGCGCCACGCTCCATGCGCTTTACCAAGGCTGGTTAGACACGGTGGTGGCATTGCAGGTCGCCTTGGTGACTGGCGCGTTTGCCCTGCTAGATTCCGCCGAGCGTACCCAGCAGCGTCACCAGGCGCTGCATGCAAGTCTTGCCTTGCAGAGCCAGATCGCAAGCCTGCGTAGCCATGCTGCTAAGGCGTCGCAAATGGCGAGACAGGTGGAACTCAATCTCGAAATCAAACGCCTGCAGGCCGAACTGGCCAAACTGCGTACTCAGCTATAACCGGACGACGGCATGAACAAGATCGAACACACCGACCCCGAAGCCCAGACCGCCAATCTGGTGGCCGATAACATCGCCCAGCTCAAGGCTCTGTTCCCGGAACTGATCACCGAGGGCAGGGACGGTGCGGCGGTCAACGTCGACGTGCTCAAGCAGTTGGTGGGCGACGCCACGGTGACTGACGCCGAAGAGAGGTATGGGTTGAACTGGCATGGCAAGCGCCGTGCACGGCAGCTGGCGCTGACGCCGAGCACCGGCACACTGCGGCCGCGTCCAGAGGACAGCGTGGACTGGGATACCACGAAAAACCTGATGATCGAGGGCGACAACCTCGAGGTGCTCAAGTTGCTGCAGAAGAGCTATGCCGGCAAAGTCAAGCTGATCTATATCGATCCGCCGTACAACACTGGCAAAGACTTCGTATATCCGGACAACTTCCAAGACAACATTAGGAATTACCTAGAACTAACTGGGCAAATGGAGGGGGGGCGCAAGATTATTTCGAACACTGAGGCGTCGGGGCGCTTCCATACCGACTGGCTCAACATGATGTATCCGAGATTGAAACTCGCTAGGAATCTATTGCGGGAGGATGGCGTTCTTCTCGTTTCGATTAACGATGTGGAAGCGCCCGCCATTCGATTCATGCTCGATGACATATTTGGAGAAGAGAACTTCCTGTGCCAGTTCATCTGGAACAACGAGGGGAACGTTGACCAGCAGAGCAAGATTAAGGGTGTCCACGAATATGTGTTGGCATATGTTCGACGCTTAGATCTGATGCCTGCCCCAGATGTGATCGATCCGAATATCGAAGAGGGGAGTAAGCTTTACAACGAGCAGATTGAAAATTCGATCACAAAGAATGGCCCAGCAAATCCGCCGTCCGAGGTGCGGTTACCTATTGGCTTCCCTGCTACATTCGAATCTGGGCGGATCGAGCCCCGCGATGACCAGTGGCCTCATATTCTAGATCCGATGATCGTAAGCGACAGCAAGCTGATTTCAGCGTGTCGTGTGAGAAGTGGCTGGAGTTCGCGGAACCTTCTTGAGTTGTTTATCAAAAATGGGTGTGTCCCAATCCAGGATGCCAGCGGCAAGGAAACATGGTTTGCCGTTACCGCTACGGGAGCAATTTACGGTTACAAACGTCGCTCTAAGTCACAAGGACATGTTCTTTCCGTCATCCGAAATGTAGGAACAACCAAGCAGAACAGCAATATGCTTGCCGCTTGGGGTATCAACTTCTCATATCCGAAGCCGGTCTTCTTGTTGCAGTATCTAGTGAGAATCTTTACTAGGCCGAATCAGGGGGATATGGTCCTCGACTTCTTTGCGGGCTCGGGCACAACTGGTCATGCGACCTACGCCTTGAATGCAACTGATGGCGGAGATCGTAGGTTTATCTTGGTTCAGCTCCCCGAGCCGTTAGACGCAAATGAGCAGGGTAATGTTCAAACGATTTCTAACCTAACAAAGAAGAGGCTGGAGAGCGCAGGACGTGAGGTTGCTGCGGACAAGCCAAAGGTAGACACGGGGTTCCGTGTCTTCAAGCTCGACCAATCCAACATTCGTGCCTGGCAGCCCAGCGGCGACCTAGAAAAGGACTTGTTGGACAGTGTGGAGCACATCGTTCCCGGTCGCAGCGAGCAGGATGTCCTGACGGAGTTGTTGCTCAAGCTCGGCTTGGACCTCTGCGTGCCGATCGAACAGCGCCAGATCGCCGGCAAGACCGTGCACGCTATAGGCGGCGGTGTGCTCCTGGCCTGCCTCGACACCCGCATCAGCAAAGACGACGCCGAGCCGCTCGCACTGGGCATCGCCGAATGGCACCAGGCACTGGCACCGGCCGGCGACAGTACCTGCGTGTTCCGTGACAGCTCCTTCGAGAATGACGAGGCCAAGGCCAATCTCGCCGCAATCCTGGAGCAGCACGGCGTCCATCACGTGCGGAGCCTTTGAGATGGATGACGGTGTGAAGAAGGTGGACGAAACCCTGCGCAAATACTCGCGTGAGGAACTGGATTCACTTGGTGGCGTCATCGACTACGCCGAGAAAATGATTTACCGGGACGGTCAGCACCATCCGTATGCCTCGCTTCGTCGCAGCGCGTACGGCAAGACCGTCGTCATCGAAACCGAGAAGAAAGGTCGTCAGACCTTCCGGCTCAGCCAGACACCGGCTGTCATCACCCCCAACAACTGTGGTTACGCCACGCCGCATTCCCCCGTTGGCCGCCTGTGCAGCTATGTGCGCCCGGGAGACAACGGCGAAAGCGCATTGTGGGGCGAATGGGAAGTTTCCGAGATCCGCCTCTTCGACCGGTTTGATGGCGTCCACTTTGAGGAAAACGTTCGCAACTTCCTCAGGATGCAGATCTTCGGCGAGGTGATCGAAGAAACCGTGAACGACCTGGCGGCATTCTTACGTCGCTCCACCAGGGCGCTCCCACTGCCGCCGGAAGAGGAAGAAGCCGAGCCGCTGGTGACTAATGTCGAAACCGCCACCTTTGTTGTTTCCGATAGGGACGACGAGGAGACGATCGACCTGAGCGAGATTGATGAGTCCGAAGACGAGCCGGAACTTCAGCCTGTCTCCGCTGCTGCCTACTTCGGCCTGAATGAAACCTTCTATGTCAACCGCACTAAGGAGCAGGACGAAATCATCGCCCGCTCTCCACTGGGAGCGATGTTTGTCGAAGGGGTGGCGGGATCTGGCAAGACTTCGGCTGCGCTCGGTCGCACCAAAATGCTTTGTGACTTCGACGCCAATAGTGTCTCCTCAGAGGCGGAGTTTCGGGAGGTGCTGGGCTTGGATGCGGCCTATTGGGACGGAAAGTTCGCTGGCCAGTTCTCACAGGAGAGCAGCGTTGGATTCGTTCGGACGGGCGAGCTGATCCAGTACCTGAGGGAGACTTGCAGGCGCATCGACCTGCCGAATTTGCCCGTTCGCGAATACAAGGAATTGCAGGCCACCCTACGTGACCATCGTGGGCTGGTTGCCGGCGGCGTGGGTAGATCGTGGGCGGGGTCCACCAACGAGCGCGCCTCGACGGCCGATACCACCATGACATGGCTGCGTGCCGCCGATGTCGCAATAGGTCGGGAGTTGGCTGCGCGCTTGCGGAACATGCTGCCCGGTCGCGACGACGTGGTCCAGGGCTTCGAGGACAAGTACCTGCCGGCGGCCGTACGTGTCGTGGACAAGGCGCTGGAAGCCTACGCGACGGCCATGGACGAGCTAGCCACCGAGCTGGAGCGCAGCGAAGGTGCGGACTTCCGGCTTGATCGCATCGTTGTACGCATGCACGAGCGACTCGCCAAGTTCCGCAAGGAAGTCCTTGGAAAGGACGTGCTCTGGCTATTCGTCGGTGACAAGACTTACACGGGCACAAGCGAAACCGATCTTGCTCAGCAGCTGATCGGCGATCTTGCCGAACTTTATGATCGGCATGGCGCACGTCTCGTCTGGGTGGGCGAGAACGGCCCAATCGACAGCCGTATCGTCTTCGTCGATACGACTGGCAATCTCGTGGGTTGGAGCGAAGAAGTCGCAGCGCAGCTGGCGGACGGTGCGGCTTTCGTGCGCGATGCCGAAGGGCGAATGGTCAAGGGTCTGGCTGCGGGCCTGGACGACCTTTATCTGCGTCTGTTGCCGAGTACGAGCGACAAGGCCTACCGGAACAAGGACGGAACGCTTACATCGCTAAAGGTCGAGCGCGGCCTCGGTAGGGCCAAGATTCCGCTCAAGACGGAAGAAGTGGAGGAGGAGCAGGATCTAGATGAAGGCGAGGCTGAAGGCGAGAAGCCAGCAGTGCCAAAGATCGTCAAGAAGCGCAGCATCGATTCCCGGCTGCGCCCGCTGCTGCGCCGCCGCATGCTTGCGCCGTTGCGGGATATGGGCGGACTGTATGAGGCCGGCCTTGCCGGCTTGGCGGAATCGTTTCCGGACCCCGTGCTGGCCGGAGAAATCAGAGCGAGTCTGAGCTCCGGCAAGTTGACCGAGTCCGATATCGATCTATTGCTATGCCTTTTCCAGATCGCAGGACGGTCGTACAAGGCCAAGCCGGCTCAATTGTCGGAGCCTCCATTCTTCCAATCGGTGTTCATCGACGAGGTGCAGGACTTCACCGAGTTGCAGGTCTTCCTGATGGCGGAGCAGGCCCGTCCGGAGTACCGCGCGGTCACTGTTGTCGGGGACCTGGCGCAGAAGTTGCACAACGGCACCAGCATCGATGTCAGGGCGTGCTTCCCGCGTGGCAGACTGAGCTACGTCAAGCTCACCCAGAACCTGCGGCAGGCGAGAGCGCCGGGGCTGGCACTGTTCAGCGCGTGCTTCCGCGAGGTAGTGCATCAGGATGGGGAGGTTGACCCGCGCGTCGTCGAAGATGCAGTGAATGCAGGTCCCGGCACTGTTCTTCCAGTCCAAGGCGTTTGTCCGAGCGAAACCGATCTCGATCGGCGGATTCTGGACGAGCTGACCAAGCTGAGTCCCAATCAGACCGCGGTGGTTGTGTTCCCGACTCGCACCAAGGCGGAGGAAGTTTTTGCCCGTCTGCAATCCAGCTTGGCCGAGAAGATGATCAACGCAGACGTTTCTAGTCATGTGGATCTTTCGAAAAGATTCGTTCGGCATTTCGCGGCCATAGAAAACACGAAAGGGCTCGAGTTCGACGTCGTCCTCCTGCCGATGCTCGACGACTATGACCTGTCGTGTGATCTTGATCGGAACCGCCTCTACGTGGGCGTGAGTCGGGCAAAGCAGCGTTTGGTCCTGCTATCCCGGCAGAAAGAGCTTGATCCCGTTCTAGACAGGGTCGTTTCCAAGTATCGAGCGCTGTTGGACGCCCCTGCTACCAAGAATTGATTATGAAACTTCATTTCGAAGATAGCCTCCCGCACCAGCTGGCTGCCATCGAGGCGGTCTGCGACCTGTTTCGAGGCCAAGAGGTCTGCCGGACTGAGTTCACAGTTACCCGGTGTTCGGCTTCGCCGCAGATGGGTCTGGCGCTGGAACAAGGCATGGAGGAGTCCGCGCTCGGCATCGGCAATCGGCTGACCCTACTGGATGACGAGCTGCACGCCAACCTGACCGCAGTCCAGTTGCGTAACGGTCTGCCGCCTTCTGATGTGTTGGCGGACGGCAATTTCACCGTGGAGATGGAAACAGGGACAGGCAAGACCTATGTCTACCTGCGCACCGCGTTCGAGCTACACAGGCGCTACGGATTTACCAAGTTCGTGGTTGTGGTGCCATCGGTGGCAATCAAGGAGGGCGTGTACAAGTCTCTGCAGACCATGGCGGATCATTTCCGCGGGCTGTATGCCAACACACCATTCGATTACTTCGTGTACGACTCGACCAAGTTGGGCCAGGTGCGTAACTTTGCTACCAGCCCTAACATCCAGATAATGGTGGTCACGGTCGGTGCCATCAACAAGTTCGGCGACGAAGCCGAGGCGGACGCGGAAGAATCCGATGAATCCCGCCGGCGGGAAAAGTCAAAGAATGTAATGTATCGCACCAGCGAAAAGACAGGCGGCGAGAAGCCGATCGACCTGATCCGGGCGACCCGCCCAATCCTGATTGTGGATGAGCCCCAGAGTGTGGATGGTGGCTTGGAGGGCCGCGGACGCAAGGCGCTGGACCGCATGCATCCGCTATGTACCCTGCGCTACTCGGCTACCCATGTCGAAAAGCACCACATGATCTATCGTCTGGATGCAATCGATGCCTACGAGCAACGGCTGGTCAAGGAGATCGAAGTAGCGTCCGGCACGCTGGAAGGGGCGAACAACAAGCCTTACGTGCGGCTAGTGTCGGTTTCGAACCGTCGCGGCAGCCTGACCGCCAGGGTGGAGCTGGATGTCGAATCTGGCGGAGTCGTGCGCCGTCTGGAAAAGTCTGTGGTGGACGGCGATGACCTAGAACAAATCACCGGCCGAGCCATTTATCGCGATTGCCGGATTGGCGAGATCTGCGCGGGGCGTGGTAGGGAACGCTTGGAGCTTCGGGTGCCGGGAGGTGAGGTCTACCTGAAGCCGGGTCAGGCCTGGGGCGATGTGGATCCATTGGCAGTTCAGCGCCAGATGATCAAGCGCACCATCAAGGAGCACCTGGACAAGGAAAAGCGCCTGAGGCCAAAGGGCATCAAGGTTCTTTCACTATTCTTCATCGACGAGGTGGCCAAGTACCGTGAATACGACGATGAAGGCAATCCTCAGAAGGGTATTTACGCACGGATGTTCGAAGAGGAATACCGCTACTGGGCCAGGCACCCCGACTACCAGAGCCTTTTCAAGGAACTGGACATGGAGCACGCCCCCGAGGACGTGCACAACGGATATTTCTCCGTGGACAAGAGGAAAATCGGAGGCAAGAGCGTCGATGTCTTCAGGGACACAAATGGTACGACCAAAGCGGACGACGACACGTACAACTTGATCATGCGCGACAAGGAGCGGTTGCTCGACCTGGCCACGCCACTCAAGTTCATCTTCTCTCACTCCGCCCTGCGTGAGGGCTGGGACAATCCGAATGTTTTCCAGATCTGCACCCTTCGCGACATCCGCACTGAGCGTGAGCGCCGCCAGTCGATAGGCCGCGGGCTGCGCCTGTGCGTCAACAAGGATGGCGAACGCGTTCCGGGATTCGACATCAATACGCTGACGGTGATTGCAAACGAGAGTTACGAGGCCTTTGCGGAAGGGCTGCAGCAGGAGCTGGAGGATCCCAAGACGGGCATCGGTATTCGCTTTGGCGTGGTGGCGCCGGATCAGTTTGCGGCGATTGCGGTCACGGCCGAAGACGGTAGCGTGGCCCCGCTGGGTGTCGAGAAATCCAGGGCGCTACGCGCCGCGCTGCAGGATCAGGGTTACATCACTTCGACTGGAAAGGTAGAAGATGACCTGCGAACGGCGATCAAGAATGACGCAGTGGAATTGCCCGATGCGTTCGAGCCGCATCGGGACGCGGTTGTGGCGATCCTACGCAAGCTTGCCGGGCGCCTAGAGATCAAGGACGCGGACAGGCGCCGAGATGCGATTCCCGTGCGTCGTGCCGTCCTTGACAGCCCAGAGTTCAAGGCGCTGTGGGAGCGGATCAAGCATCGCACAACCTACCGCGTGCAGTTCGACAACGAGAAACTGATCGAGGACTGCATCAAGGCCGTTCAAGATTCCCCGCGCATCGCAAAGGCGCGGCTGCAGTGGCGCAAGGCCGGCTTGGCGATTGGTCAGGCGGGTGTGGAGGCGACGCTAAAAACGACCTCGGCACCGGTAGTGCTGGACGAAACCGACGTCGAGCTGCCGGACATATTGACCGATCTGCAGGACCGGACACAGCTCACCCGACGGTCGATACAGCGGATTCTGGTCGGAAGCCGACGTCTGGACGACTTCAAGCGCAACCCGCAGAAGTTCATTGAGCAAACTGCCGAGGCTATCAATCGCTGCAAGCGACTGGCCTTGGTGGATGGCATCAAGTACCGCCGTATCGGGGACGGTCATTACTACGCACAGGAATTATTCCAGGAGAACGAACTGCGAGGGTACATCGGCAATATGCTGATGAACACTGAGAAGGCCGTGTATGAGCACGTGGTCTATGACTCGGACGTGGAGCGTGCCTTTGCCGCCGAGTTAGAGAGGAATGAGGCGATCAAGGTCTATGCCAAGCTGCCAAGTTGGTTCAAAGTTCCGACCCCGCTGGGCTCCTATAACCCAGACTGGGCAGTGGTAGTAGCCGGCGACGATGGACACGAGCGACTCTATTTTGTCGTGGAGACCAAGGGAGGGCTTTTCGCTGACGCGCTGCGCCCAATTGAGGAGGGCAAGATCAAGTGTGGCAGGGCACACTTCGGGGCCTTGGCAGTAGGAGAGTCACCTGCTCAGTATGTTGTTGAGCGAACGGTGGATGGACTGTTGGCACGACCTTAGGAGTCGATATCTAGGAAATTGCAGGCGAGGTCGAAGGTGGGTGCAGCTTCTCTCGACGGGCACCTGCGTTGCTTCCCATGGATCCACCTTCTACCGCGCAGCCGGTTCAGCACATCTCGAACATATCCTCGTGGAACGCTTCCTGCGGCAGGCCGTGGGCGACCAGGTCGGCGCGTAGGGAGTGGCCGAAGTCGGTCGGCCCGCAGACCCACACGCTGGCCTCCTTCCAGCCGGGCACCCGATGGCGCAGGCGTTCGCTGTCTGGGCCGCAGAACAGGTGCAGGGTGACGCCCGCCGGGTCCGCGCGATCCTCTTCATCCCGAGATGCTCCGTGATCGGAAACCGATGCCGGCGGTGTGTGCCACGAACCGGTATTGCAGGTGCGCCGGGAAGCGCGATCGAACATGCGCCGATTCAACCGTGTGCAGGACCGCCGCGGCCCCGCGCGTGCGGTCACCGTCCGGTGCAGTGGCCTGCCGATATGATCATGCACGCCGGGCGATTCCCACTCCACCAGTCTGGACCTGCCCTGCGTGCCGGGCTTTGATCCAGGCAAGCCATCGTCCTGGCAGGAAGCTGGCGGATTCGGGACAGCCATCCGGCAAGCTTCCAGACGCACCATGCGTGGACCGGTTGGTACGGCTGGCGGAGGCGTGGGCACCGGTACCGGAAGGCCCCGGGTGCCGGCCGTCCCTTCGGACGACGCTGCCTAGTGGCCTGGCGTACAGGTCCCCACCAGCACCGGGCGTTCGCCGAGCAGGCGCATCTCGATCGAGGTGTCGGCGTCGTGGATGTCCGC
>Ga0065721_10051795_pt1 | contig 13555 bp, 11 predicted proteins | sample Mesricmetagenome_FD_59108 | JGI IMG/M metagenome (GOLD analysis project Ga0065721, IMG submission 59108) | Mesophilic microbial community from rice straw/compost enrichment Sample: eDNA_1 v2 (version 2) | ecosystem: Engineered > Solid waste > Grass > Composting > Bioreactor | place: USA: Davis... | reverse complement strand
CTGAAGCGATCGCGAAGCACCTCCAGCGGCAAGTTGGGGAAGATGGGGAAGTTCATATCGGCATCCGCGCCAAGCCCTTGGCCTTTGTAGGTCACCCAGTCGTGCCCCCACATGCCGATGAACTTCTGGATACCTTCGCCCCCGACCATGATGTCGTCGCCGGAGTCGGCGTCATAGTCGGTATCGCCTTGACCACCATTCAACACGTCGTGGCCAATGATCGTTGAGTTGAAGAATAGCTCGCCGTTGTCGCCGGCGATGTATTCAAATCGGTTCTTTCCTTCGATCCAGTCATTGCCTTCATTGCCGAAGAGCATGTCCTGACCGTCACCACCGAGTATGAAGTCGTCTCCGGTGCCCCCACGGGCTTCCGAACCATCTGGTCCCGTCATCAGGAAGTCTTTGCCCGAGCCCCCGAAGAGGAGTGCCAAGCCGCTTCCGCCATGGATCACGTCGTTTCCGGCGCCGCCCTTCAGCATATCCGTCATGCCGATGTCGGTCCCGGCGTTGGTGATGATGTCATCCCCGTCCCCGCCGTCGACCATATCCACGCCATACCCGGCTTCGATGCGATCATCCCCGCCAAAGCCCCAGACGGTGTCGTCCCCATCCCCGGCGATGATGTGATCGTTTTCCTCGGTGCCGGCAATTACAACGTGCTCATCACCATTGTAACGGAGATAATTTGCTGCCCGGTCGACAAGGTTGGAGAACTCCGCCAGCGTCGGGTCACTATGGTCCGGATCGTCCTGACCAGTCATCTCCAACTGCTTGTCATGATCCACGTACAACACCAGCCCGGGAGCAGCGAAGATGTCTGCGGGAAGTGCAAAGCCTTCGGCACCGAGATCGGTGTTGCGCATTGCGATCTTGGCCAAAGAGTTGTTTTCCAACTCCGTGAGCAAGTTGAGTCCCTGGGTACGGGAGAGATAATAGAAACGGTCGGCGTCCTGCAGGTTCTCCATCTGCATTTCGAAGACGAAGGCGAAGGTGGAGCCAAGCATCCCACCGAAAGACATCTTCTTCTCGGCTAGGCCGCCGACCCACAAATCAATATTCTGCAGCCCTCCCAGTCTAGGATCGCTTGCATAGGCACCGGTACCGTTCAGGAAATCCAGGCGATCCTCCGGGGCGCCGTTGCCCCCCATCACGAGCGCGAAGGCCGCGTCACGTTTTTCTGCGGCAGTGTCAGCATCGAGTATCGTGGAGTGAGTCCCATAGGCGGCAATGAAATTGATGATCGACGCCGGGTTCTTCAGGTTAAGCGCGAAGTCGGTCCAGTTCTCGTACGGCCGAAGCTGCGTGTCGCCGCCAGCCATCTCCATGAACTGGGCGCGGGCTTCATTCAGCGTCGGCGTTCCGGTATCGCGTCCTCGGGCGATATTGATCGCAGCCAGGTCCAACGGAATACCGAGCAGCTGATTTCTCAAGGTATTGGTGACGAACTCGTCAATCTCGTTCCCAACCTGGTAGGACATGCCGCGCAGAATGGCGCCCGCAGCTTCGTCATGGTTTGCGAAGCCTTCACCGTAGCCAATGGGGTTGAGGAAGGCGTCGAACAGGTCCATCGACTGGGTAGTACCATTCGCATCGACCCGCTCGACCGTCTCATTCAGCATTGAATGCCCGAAGCGGTAGACCACATGCGCGAACTCAGCGAAGATCGTCGGATCGAGTTCGGCGTCCGGCTGCACCATGAAGATGTCGATGTCAGGCTGGACCTTGCGAGCGAATTCCTCGAAGACCAGGTGCTGGTATTCCATTTCGGTTACGAAACGACCCGCCTGAAAGAGACGTGCACCGTCCCACTGGAGGCTGGCGGCATCAGCAGGCCATGAGGCCAGGGGCGGTCCGACCAGCCATTCGTTTAGGAAGTCCAGGTCGCCAGACTCAAGGATCACCGCCTTCGTGTGGTCGATGACGCGATTGTGCTCCGAATGAAACAGATGGTGAATTGCGGTCAGGCCGATGTTCTCGTTGCCGCGGCCGTCGCCCGTGATGAAATGTGCGTCGAGAAGCTCGTTGTCATACGCGGTGTTCTGCTTGCGCTCGTTCTTCGGTCCATCTGTTCCATCAGCGTTCTTGTAGCCGACTTCATCGTCGCCATCGGCTTGCAGAACACCACCAACGACCACCGGCACTGCATCGTGAGCGATGTCGTCCAAGAAGGCATGTCCGGTGCGTGCCGAGGAGACCGTCTCGCCGTCGACGATCGTGCGGTTGGCGTTGGTCGAGGGATCATAGACCAGCGTGCCGGCAGGAAGCTGGATGGCCGAAGGATCAACCGGGGCTGCACGGTTTGCCTCGACATAGATCGGGTTCAGCCAGGGACCGTTCGCATCCGCGCCGTAACGCTCGAACCCAGCGAGGATCTGCGGCAGGCCGTTCTCTCCGGGAAGGAAGTTGCCATAGGGATCGACGAGGAGTTGCGGCACCTGGCCCACATCCTTGTCCGATAGGGCAATGCCCAGCTTCTCTGCAGCCTGTTTCTTGATATCCGCCCAGGTCGCAAGCCCCCCATTCACACCTTCCAGAAGATGCCCGGTCGGCACGGGCTTGCCATCGACAATCTTGTATTCCCTCAAGAACACCTGGTGAGATGCGTTTGACGTGTAGGTCTGGTTCTGGTCGACCCAGGGCGTGGTGATGTTTCGTGCCTCGTCCCCCGTAGATGCCCGGGTCATTACCATAAAGTTTGTGTGCGGGCTGTTCGGGTTGTAGAGGGGGTCATCTGGCGACAGCGGGATGTAGACCGTCCCGGCGTCGTTTCCGCCCTTGGCGACCAGATCCAGACCATGGTCGAAAAACTGCCCGAACAGCGTGAAGACCGAATTGTACGACGCAGAGATGCCGTCATCGGGCGCCACGTTCGGCAACACGATGGTGTGGCCGTCCAACTCAACCCCGAAGTTTGCAAGATTTGTGTGGTATGTTGACCAAACAGCCTCCATCAACTCATGGTCTTCCCCCAGCGCGGCAAGGAATGTCTTGACCTGCTGGTATCCCCCCCGGATCGTGTTAACTGCCGCCAGGAAGTCACCGTCATATCCGGCGTGATGTAGCGCAGCCATGATCGCCGCCGGGTTGTCGGGCGTCTGATCGACGATCAGGTTGGAGATCAGCCGCGGCTCGGCATCGACCACACTGCCGGGCTCGCCGTAATCATTATTAGTGGGATAGGGGGCTCCGCCGAGAGAGCCGCTACCGGTGGTGTGACTGGGGTCCACGAGGTGCTTGAACTCGAATCCTGAGCCACCGAATGTCTCACGGCCACTCAAGAAGTTGTTGTAGCTGCCATCAACTGTACGCAACCCGTAGGGGAGAAGCGGACTATCGACGAGTTCGTTTAACGGAGTTCCGCTTGCATGTTCTTCTGCAATTTTAATTTGCTTCAGGATGAATTCGATGTCGTTCTTGACAAGAGTAACCATCTCTACGCTCCCTATGATCTATGTTACCCAGGAGATGCGCACGACAAATATATGCCAGCGCCCATCTCGGAGATGCTTGGTAGCTGAACGTTTCGTTCCGGCTTTATGATTGGGATTATGTCAGCGGACGCCAAACCGCTTCCAGAGCAGGAAGTCTTGCTATGAATCAGACGTTTGAGCCCTCTCAACCTGCCCTGAAAGACTCAGAGCAGGACCGACTTTGGTCCGATGTGGAGCGTCCCTTTTCAACCGCAAATCGCGCCAGAGAGCGGCTGGCTCTATTTATTCCGATCATCATTATCACCAGCATGGTCCTGCTAGGATGGCGGCTGCATATAGGACTGCGTGAGCACGCCTTCGACAGTTACGTCAGGAACGATACCTATCTTGCACAGACAATTATCGGCCCAATCCTCGAAGGGGCGGAGGCTCCCTTTGAAGATGACCTGCTTCGACGCCTAGATGGAGTAATGAACCTTCCACCCTTCACCCGGGACTTGATGGTGGCGAAGATCTGGCACCCAGATGGTAGGATTGCATACAGCACAGACCGGTCCCAAATCGGACGGTTGGTTGATTCTCCTTCGGTACACAGGGCATTGAAGGGTGAGACTGTTGCAAAATTCGACGACGTTAGTGACCCGGATGGCGAGATGCAGAATACGATCGAGTTGCCTCTCGTCGAGGTCTACTCGCCTGTCCGCAGCAGCGGCGATGAGATTATGTATGTAGCAGAGTTCTACCGGGACGGGAGTGACCTGCAGGCAAGGATCGCCAGCGACCTTCAACTGATCTGGGTGTCGGTGACTTTAGCAACAGGGCTTATCCTGTCGCTGCTATTTCTATTCGGTGCACGAGCACGTAATATCATAACAGAACAGCAGCAGGAAATCCGTCTTCGCATGAAGTCGTTACAACAACTTTCGACACGCAATCTCATACTTAAGAAAGAAGCCGAGGCGGCACGGTCAGACGCTTTTCGCAGAGGACAGGAGTTCCTGAGCATGCTGGGCTCCCATCTTCACGATGGCCCGGTGCAACTACTTTCTCTTCTTGTCCTTAAGCTGAGTTCACAGCCCATCGCCAGCGGCGCTGTTGGTGACGGCAATCAATCGGTTGAATTCTTGCAATCGGCTTTGTCCGAAATACGCTTGTTGGCTCACGGCCTCGTACTTCCAGAACTTAGCGGCTTAAACGGGGAACAGGTAGTCCAACTCGCCGTGCAGCGACACAGCGAACATACAGGCACCTGTGTGGCCCTCAGTATGAACGGAGACATTCCTGCTGAATTGGATGAAGCTCTTAAGGTTTGCCTTTACCGCGTGATCCAGGAAAGTCTAAACAACTCATTCAAACATGCAGGAGGTATAGGTCAAGCTGTTCGCGTCCAGGCGAAGCCTGATCGACTACTTGTCGTGATCAAGGATGCCGGCGGCGGCGCGGCCCAAGACCCGTCGCGACGCGAAGGACTAGGTATCATAGGCTTGCGCCGTCTGGTGCGTTCAGTATCCGGGGATATAAACATCCGCAATACGTTCGACGGCATGATAGTGAAAGTGAAGTTGCCTATAACTCTAGCGGCACCCGAAGAGACTACTGAAGTGTCTTCGAGGCCTGTGCGATAGATAGCTGCTGAGCAGCAAGAACAACCTCTAGCCTGTTGCGGACGTTGAGCTTCTGCATGAGAGAGGACATATATTGCTTAACCGTCTTCTCGCTAATTTGAAGTTTGCGTGCGATTTCGCGGTTGGTACTACCGTTGAGAAGCAGTCGGACGACTTGCTCTTCGCGCAGTGAAAATCGAAATTTCTCGACCGACTGCTTCCTGGTAGCAGCAGTCCTCAGAGCAGCGATCACTTTAGATGCAAATCCATTAGTGATATAAGTTTCGCCGCTGACTACTCCCTTCAATGCCGCGACAAGCTCTGCCGCAGTACTTCCTTTGACGACATATCCATTCGCACCCGCTTCCAGCGCACATACGGCGTTGTCAACGTTCGTCGACGCTGTGAATATCACAAATCTTATGCCCGGGAATTCTTTAGCGACGGATGCGATCGTTTCGAGAACATCGCCTGGCATATTCAGATCAACAACAAGAACGTCAGGAACCAGTGTCTTTGCTGTGCCGAGGATATCATCTGCGCTATAGCCTTGGCCTACAACCTCGAAATCGTCTAACGTCTTAAAGATCCCAACCAGCCCTTCCAAAAGGATCGGATGATCATCGAAGAACGCAACGCGAATGCTCATGATTTCCCCCTGCCACAGCCTTCATAGCCGCTTCCGTCTTCGGCCTTCGACTTACATCGCTTATGGGCGGGCCGACGCCGACGATCTACCAGCTACCCCTGACGGCAGATCCGTCTAAAGCATACATACCTCCGCGAGACTGTAAAGGGTAATAGAACTCTAATAAAGTTTATTGCGATCTTCCGAACTAGGTTCTTTACTGCAGAAATCGGAAATTTCGCGCTTCTATGGAGGTGACGTCTTGAGATGACCGAGAGTCCTCCCCGATCAGGCACGCGACTAGCAGTTCGGTCGGTTTCTGCGGGTCGTCCAAGAGGCTGCGTTGTCAGGGTGATGACTGTGTTCCGGCCAATTCACTTTGCAACTAGCGCATATTGCAGGTAACACCCTGCCTGCGTCGATGTCTTTCGGTCCCGGGAAAGCTCATTGGAGCCATACCTAGAATGGCTCCATGCGCAAAGGACTGCCGGCAGGCGGAACGAAACTAAGCTGTGGCGGCGTTTGAGAACTCAGGACTTTTGTGGTTCGCGCCGGGTCGTGAGTGAATGGCCCACACGGCGGAAGCGGGCTGACAAGGCCGATGCGGAATCGTTGACCCGCAATCCTTCCGCCCGAACGTTGGCCGGCCTTTTTGACAACCAGCAGAGACTGTCAATCGGCGCACAAGCGACGTGACCTGGCCATAAGCAACGTCTGCTTCCGGGCGGGCGCGACGGTTGCCTTTATGTCTTATATGAGGGGATTAAGCGCGCAATTGACAGTCCAGTCAGTGTTTTTTTGCGGGCATCCAAGAGGCTGCGGTGTCAGGGTGAAGACTGGGTTTCGCTTGCAATTACCCCATATTGCAGGTGAATGCGCAGTGGTATCAAGATGCCTCTGGAGGGCGAGCATTGGACGAGTGTGATGATTTTCAGGACGAAGCAGGCATCTTTACGTGGTGTCTCGACGAAGAGCGACTTTACGGGGACTCAACGATCGCTGCAATCTTCAGTTTGGATCCTCGTCGGACAGTAACCGGGCTGCCGGTAAGCGCCTATGCGGACCGCATTCACGCAGAAGATCGATGCGAGGTAGCCGCGCTCGTTTCTAGGGCTATTAGGGAGGGCAGGCCGTATCGAGCAGAGTATCGTGTCATCGACCTAGAAGGAGAGCCAGTATGGGTTGTCGCGTTCGGCCGATGCTTTCGGGATCATACCGGCAACCCTAAGTACTACTCAGGGATCATCAACATTGTGGACGGACTGGTAGAGGAGGCTTGAGCGATAATCGGATTTGGAGGACAGCCAAAAGTTGATGCCAGCTTCAAGAACAGGCGCGGCGAGTTAATTCGGCCGGGACTGGGAGGATGAATATCGCGCGGTAGCGTTGAATCACCGTGCGCTTGATTTCCACCAGAGACATTTGGCACGACCATCTACGAGACGCTCATGACCGGCAGCCGTCCGCTCAAAACTGGCGGAATGCTATCATAGCCGCGACTGCCAGATGGTGAGCTTCCACTGCGTTTCTGGCACTTGCTCATGCTGCAGGCGATGCACACTTTGTTGCTCACGACAAACCTGCTCCTTGCGATTGCGGAATTCGGTCCCTTCGTCCGGGTCCGGAAAGCTCACCTCCAGTAGAGCTTGTAACGCCGGGCCCAAACCGATGTCTTTGCAGCCACTTGCGTGTCCGAACGCGGCGATCCTTATGATCTGAAAGAGCATGTGCGGACTGATGAAGCGGCCATCCGTCTAACCACAATACCGGGCATCGGGGTCCTTGGCGCGACAGCGCTCGTTGCGGCTAGAGCTGGCTCGGGAAATCTGCACAGTTTGGATAAGTGGAATTTCTGCCTGACTTCGGCTTAGATGCCGGGAACAGGAGAGACCATGACAAGACGACCACGCCGGAACCACAGCCCGGCTTTCAAGGCGAAGGTGGCACTTGCGGCCATCAGGGGCGAACAAACGCTGGTGGAATTGTCCCAGCAGTTTGACGTGCACGCCAACCAGATCAAACAGTGGAAAGAGCAGCTCCTTGAGGGGGCGACGGGCGTTTTCGGCGATGACGCGAAGGCGGAGCCGGCGGGGCCAACCGTCGATGTCAAAACGCTGCACGCCAAGATCGGCGAACTGGCACTGGAAAACGATTTTTTAGCCGGTGCGCTCGGCAAGGCGGGCTTGCTGGGCGGAAAGAAATGATCGAGCGCGAGCATAAGCTATCCGTCGTTCGCCAGGCGAAGCTTCTCGGCTTTAGCCGTGGCAGCGTCTATTATCGGCCTCGTCCAGCGCCTGACGGCGACCTTGCCCTGATGCGCCGGATCGACGAACTGCATCTCGACTATCCATTTGCCGGAAGTCGGATGTTGCAAGGGCTCTTGAGAGGAGAAGGGCTGGAAACTGGCCGGCTGCACGTCGCCACGTTGATGAAGAAGATGGGCATCGAGGCGATATACCGTCGCCCGAACACCTCCAAACCAGCGCCTGGCCACAAAATCTATCCATACCTCCTGCGCAAGCTGACGGTCGCCCGGCCCAACCAGGTGTGGGCAATGGACCTGACCTACATCCCCATGGCACGGGGATTCGTCTATCTCTGCGCCGTCGTCGACTGGTTCAGCCGGAGGGTTCTGTCGTGGCGGCTGTCGATCACGATGGAAGCGGCCTTCTGCATCGAAGCGGTCGAGGAGGCACTTGCCCGTTATGGCAAGCCCGACATCTTCAACACCGACCAGGGTTCGCAGTTTACCTCGATGGACTTCACCGCCGTGCTGAAGAAGGCGGAGATCGCCATCTCCATGGACGGCAAGGGTGCGTGGCGGGACAACGTATTCGTCGAACGGCTCTGGCAGTCGATCAAATACGAAGAGGTCTACCTCCACGCCTACAAGACGGTTTCCGAGGCCCGTGCTGCCATCGGCAGATATCTGAACTTTTACAACACCCGACGCCCACATTCATCCCTTGACCGGCAGACGCCGGATCAGGCCTACTTTAACGCGCTGGAACCAATGATGGTGGCGGCATAATCGAGGCGGAAATCCACTTAGCCAAACGCCCGAACTGTTCAGACAAACCGAGCCACCTCTGCTATTGGAGATGGCGAGGCGTTTCACCGGGCGCGGGACATCCCAGCCTGGCTCGGCCTCGTGCCGAAGCAAATGACGACAGGCGGAAAGCCGCGACTACTCGGCATCACCAAACGGGGCAATAACTACCTCCGCATGCTGCTGATCCACGGCGCACGTGCGGCGCTGCCTAGCCTGCTCAATCGGTCACATCACAATCGATTCATCGATCACAGGATCTGCTCTAGAAAGTTCGTATGTCCTCGATGGTCGCCGTTCGGGAGCACATCCAAAAAACGCAGCGATGCGCCGGGCGTGACGGATGTTGTCCTGCCGAGTGCATGCGCTGCCGAAGCGGAGTGGTCGGGACATCGTGTTGAAAGCTGGCCATTGAACGTTCCTCTCGTTAAGGGAACGCCATGATCAGCAACACCAACAGCCTGCCAGAACCTCAGATTTCATGACGAACTCGCCGCGCATACCCAGCGAAGCGGGTTCGTGCATACAGGCGCAAGCGGAAATCATTTCCGCTGTCCGCGCTGAAATGAAGATCGCCACACATTGGGCGTTGAAGCACACCATATGTCGCGCCACGTATTGCATCTTCATCGACCTTCACGAACACCATGCAGCGTTCCGCCATTTGAACCCTTACAGGCACGGCATTTACTTCCGCGACAGAGGGGTTGCGTTCCACCTCGTCGTTCAAGGGGCGTTCGAAGCTTTCCCTAAAGTGGCTATAATATCTTCGTCCAACGAACATTACAGTAGGGTGTGACTTAAGAAGCGCGGTCCTTCACTCGTCCGAGGGTCAGCCGAGACCTGATTAGGCTGGTGTGGATCGCTCGAAGCTCGCGGAGGTCAATCTTGCCGTCAATCCAGTCGGTAACGTGAGCAAGGAAATCGGGGTCGCTCTCGAACTTGAAGCCTTCGGCTTCTAATCGTGCGACCATACGTTCAAACACCCGTCGTCGTTGCTCAGGTGACATTGCGTTGCGATCCTAATCCCCAGTTATAGCCATAAAAGTACTGCTTCGGCACGGCCCAATCTCGCGTGCTTCTACCACGCAGGATACAGAATATCAGTTAGCCGCTCCGGTAAATCCACCAGTCCTTGTGTTCTCCAAGCATCATCTCCTCAAAGAAAATCACTTGATTGCGGCCCTGTTCCTTTGCCCGGTACATTGCGAGATCTGCGGCTCTGTACAAATCCTCTGCCCCAGGTGCCTGTGAGGCCATCGCCACGCCGATGGACATCGTAATACTGCCGAGATCTACTCCCGCACGGGTGTTCTTGAACGTGCGCTTCAGTATGGCCGTGCGAAGCCGTTCGGCGAACTGCGCAACCTCCGTCCGGGTCCATCCTTTCAGTATCAGCGTAAATTCCTCACCCCCCGTACGTGCCAGGAATGAGGAGTTCGGTGCTGCCGTCTTGATGAGATGTGCCAGCGCTCTCAAGACCTGATCGCCGACCGGATGGCCGTAGGTATCATTGACCCTCTTGAAGTGATCGATATCCATCATCATCAGCGAGACCAACGGCAGAGAGGCCGAGTTGCTGTAGACGTTTGCTAGCTCCTCATCGAATGCGCGGCGATTGTTGACCCCGGTGAGGGAGTCGGTGTTCGCTGCTTGCTTGTACCGCTCAAGTTGCTCGTAGACGTCGCTCAACTCGGCAGATGTTTTGCTTACATGCCTCACTGTTCCTCGTCCGTGCGAGATTGCCTCCCCGGTGGCCTCGCGCAGCATGGAAATCATTGCCTGCAGCAACGTGGATGTTTGGTTGCTGGTGTTTGCAAGACGGCTCGCAGCCTCACCCAAAATGTTACCGTAGCCCGTGAGTGCCTGATGCTCCTTCTCGATAAATTTGAGCAAGGAGCCAACCTGATCAGATATCTGTTCGTTCATTGACGAGATAAGCGGGACAGAGGCGGTCCCCAGCTCCTTTGCCGCAAGCTCGTCCAGTTCAGGCTGTGTAGGGCTGGTTCCTAGTCGCGTCAGCCCGTCAACCAATGCAGGATTGGAACCGAGATACGCTTCGTAATAGAGCTGATAATTGCGAGGGATGGGAGGAACTCCCACGGACCGCATCGTCCTGATGATAATGGCTGCAACGTCAAATGAATTGCTGATCTCGGTGCTCATGAAGACCCGGTATTGTTTGTCATCAGCACTTTAGCTGATAATTGCTTAACGAAGCTTGCAAGAACTTGCATGACGGAGTGCCGGATGATGCCGGTGCGGAACGCCAAAGTATGCGCTCCCGCTGCGGTTCGGGTGCCGCGTGGGATGGGTCGTCTTTTCCTGCGAAGCGGAGGACGGCTCTCGGCCCAAAGCAGGAGCTTTCGGATCTGCGGGCTAGAGAAGCTAGTGACGCCTTTCGGCCTAAGCGGACGTCCAAAGCGCTGAAGCGCACAAGCGGTTGGCGACCGCTTCCATCTGCGCTAAGCCCTTTCTTCAACTATTCAAGGATCGTTGAACTATGAATGACCGTCAAGCCCTCGCGTCCTTCGCGGCGCTCTCACAGGAGACCCGCCTCCAGGTCGTTCGCACTCTCGTTGTCGCTGGGCCAGATGGCCTTGCCGCAGGTTCGATCGCGGAGCAGATGGGCGTTTCGCCGTCAAACCTCAGCTTCCATCTCAAGGAACTGAATCATGCGAGACTGATCAGTCAGCGACGTGAGTCACGATCCATCGTCTACAGCGCAAACTATGACGCTCTCGCCGACCTCGTGAAGTTCCTGATGGAAGACTGCTGCTCGGGTCACCCCGGCATCCGGGCTTCACTCGAGCGTTCCGAAGATTGTTGCGCCGGAACGACGGCTGACAAGGATGGGACCGTTGCGTGACATCAAAATCCCTGCGAGCATTGTGTCGGCACTCGGCCTGACCCAGATCATCGGATACGGCACCCTCTACTACTCGTTCTCCATCCTGTCCCCGGCGATCGCCGAAGACCTTGGCCTGAGCCTCGAATGGGTCTTCGGCGTCTTCTCGTTGTCGCTCTTCGTAGGCGGACTGTCCGCGCCGTTCATCGGCCGACAGATGGACAGGATCGGAGCCGCGACGGTGATGACGGTCGGATCGACCATAGCGGCAGCCACGCTTGCGGTATGTGCATGGTCGCCTTCCATCGCCGTGTTCGCTCTGGCGATCGTCATGCTGGAGATATCCTCCGGCATGGTGCAGTATCAGGCGGCGTTCGCGGCGCTCGTAGAAAACGAGCCAAGAACGGCATCCCGGAGCATCACCTACCTGACCCTGATTGGCGGCTTCGCGTCGACGATCTTCTGGCCGATCTCGGCAGGTCTCAGCGGCTTTCTCACATGGCGGGAAATCTACCTGGTGTTCGCCGCCCTGAACCTCTTCGTGTGCATGCCGTTGCACTTCTGGATCATGTACGTCGGCAAGGCTGCGTCTCGTCTCGATCCGAACAGGACGCCGAATGTCGTGGTCGGCGCTCTACCTCCCGAAACCCGCCGACGGAGCATGATCCTGGTCTCCTTCGCATTTGCCGTGCTCGGCTTCACGCTCGCGGCGATCCTCGCTCACATGGTGCCGATGCTCGGGACACTTGGCCTCGGCACCATGGCCGTCGTGGTTGGATCGATCTTCGGTCCGGCACAGGTCGCCAGCCGTCTGATCAACATGATCTTCGGCACGAAGCTTTCGCCACCTATGCTCGCGGTCATCTCGGGACTGCTCATGGTCCTCGGTGTCATCATCCTCGGGCTGTCGGGAAACTGGTTACCGGGCGCTGTCGCCTTTGCGATCTGCCTGGGCCTTGGGTCGGGCATCAACAGCATCGCGCAGGGTAGCCTGCCACTGTACCTGTTCGGTTCGGACGGCTACGGCACGGTCACAGGCAAAATGGCGGCGGCCCGGCTCGCCTTCGGAGCTGCTGCGCCTTTTGTCTTCGCCACCGCCATGCAGACCTTTGGGATTGGCACCGCGCTCGCCGTTAACGCGGCTCTCGGACTCGTGGGGGTCGTCGCGTTCGTGGTCGTCGCGACATCTACGCGACGACCAGTGCTATCCGCCTCTCAGGTGTCAGATCGACTTCAGTGAGACGCGCTGCTCGAGCTTGGCGGCATCCTCTTTCCGCTCGCTGTAGCGGTCTGTCAGGTAGGAGGACGCATCCCGGGTCAGGATCGTGAACTTTACCAGTTCCTCGCAGACGTCGACGACCCGGTCGTAGAACGACGACGGCTTCATTCGGCCGTCGGCGTCGAACTCCTGGAAGGCCTTGGCCACGGATGATTGGTTCGGGATAGTGATCATCCGCATCCAGCGCCCGAGAATCCGGAGTTGGCTGACTGCGTTGAACGACTGCGACCCTCCCGAGACCTGCATAACCGCGAGGGTCTTTCCCTGCGTTGGTCGCACCGAGCCGACAGCCAATGGAATCCAGTCAATCTGGGACTTCATCACGCCGGTCATCGCACCATGGCGCTCGGGACTGACCCACACCTGGCCCTCGCACCATTCGGAGAGCTCACGGAGTTCCTGCACCTTGGGATGGCTAGCCGGAGCCTCGTCCGGGAGCGGAAGCCCCTTCGGATCGAAGACGCGGACTTCGCAACCGAAATGCTCAAGTGATCGCTGGGCCTCGAATGAGAGCAGTCTGCTGTACGACACCTCCCGAAGCGACCCGTAGAGGATCAGGATACGGGGCTTGTGCGTCGAGAATACCGGGCGCAGCGCCCCGAGGTCGGGCATACGGAAATGTTCGGGAGATGCGGCTGGGAATGTTTCAGACAATGCGCTTTCCTTCGTCGTCGAGAACCCGTTCGCCATCCTCCTTGGTAAAGGGGCCATTGAAT